>Ga0302326_10030244_pt1 | contig 10844 bp, 4 predicted proteins | sample Palsa_T0_3_FD_202264 | JGI IMG/M metagenome (GOLD analysis project Ga0302326, IMG submission 202264) | Peat permafrost microbial communities from Stordalen Mire near Abisko, Sweden - Palsa_T0_3 | ecosystem: Environmental > Terrestrial > Soil > Palsa > Peat permafrost | place: Sweden: Abisko...
GCCCGTCCTCGACTGTTTACTCGCCCTGGAACTCTATACCCATTCGCCCGCACACAATGACTTGGCTCTTTTTCTGCTCAAACAAGGCATCCCGGCCCCACCGGCGCCTTCCCCGACGGCCAAGCCCCCAGTGGATGACCGCATATTCTTGGAGCCCGCGCAACGCCATTTCGGTACCTTGCGTGATCGGTTGGCTGAAGCGACGTCTCTTAAGCCCGGAACCGATAAGTTTGCGGTCGATTCACTCTTTCATACTGCCGACAAATCCATTGCCGCCGCCTTCATTGGAAACCCGCTGAAATTCGATCCCCTGAAAGACGACCTGGACCGTGGAGATTATCCGAGGGCTCTGTTCCATCTCCTCCTCACGGAATTGCCCGGTATTGTGGCCTATGTTAAGGCGGGGATGCCGGCCGCCCCTGCCCCTCCCCCTGCCGCCCCGGTCCCAGTAAGCTCCGACCGCGCTTTGGCTCTGAAGGCCGCCAAATCGATGGAAACTTACCGCACGTGTTACAGCATCGATCCAGGGAGGCTATTTAATCTTGTTCGGTCACACCTACAGTAAGTCACCGTCTATGAGCAATCTCAAAGCAAGTATCCTTTGCTTCACTCTATCGCTAGCCTTCTCCGCTGTCGCGAGCGCTCAGGACCACTCCTGTACCTTGAACGCGGGCGGAGGCTGGTCTCCGGCGGTGGGGAAGGAGGGAAGCAACCTAAACGCCGGTTGGAATTTCCAGGCCGGCGGCGGCTTCGCGCTCACCGAAGCCCCCAAGCCCGGACACGAATGGAGCTTCTTCCTTACCGCCAACTTTATGTATGACGACTTAGCCGTCAGCCAAAGCGCGTTACAAACAGCGAGAACCCTTAACACCACCAACGTCGGGCTGCTGGCCGCCACATCCGGCATCGCAAAGTTCTACACGCTCACGCTTGACCCAACGTTCCGCTTCCCAGTCGGCCAACGAGCCAATGTTTACGTACTGGGCGGCTTTGGATTTTTCCGGCGCGACCTCCAGTTTTCCGGGTCCACAACCGAGGGCAGCCTTCTGCAACCCGTCAGCCAGACTGTCTTTGGCAGCGGAGGCAACTCGGGCGGCTTCGACGCAGGCGGCGGCGTCAATTTCAAACTTGCCAATACTGGTCTCATGGTTTACGCGGAAGCGCGCGTCGTGCACGGACTCGGCATCAATACCTCCAACACATTGATCCCGATCTCCGCCGGAATCCGTTGGTAAGGAAATCCGTCATGCGCAGAGTTCTTCTCCTTGCCCTCGCCATATCCTTCCTGCAGGCAGGCCCCCCGCCGCCACCCATTTTCCCTCCGGATTTACGGCCGTTCGGGAAGTATCTGGTTCTGACTTGCACAGTCAGAGGGATCTGCAACGAAGGTCTGCCAAGGATGGACCGAAGAACGCCGCAAACGATCACCATGAAACAGGTCGGCTGCGCGCCCGGTGTGAATCCGTGTCCCGATCCCGTCTATCCCCTTTCCAGTTCTCATGATTTCTTTATCAGTGCCGTTTCAGACTCTGGACTCAATGTTTCGCAGCGCGTGATCTCAGGCCGCGTCACCCCCATTCGCGGAGGCGGTGGCGTTCAACAATATCATTTGTCCGGACCGGGGAAAGTCGTCATCGAGGCGACACAGGGCGGGAACGGGGCCTATTCGCCAGCTCAGCCCGTACAAATTGTCCTGGACGCTCCTGCCGACGCACCTTCGGACGACGGCACTTGTAGCGGATTGTTCTCCGCCCCGGAAGCGGTCCAGGCGCCGCAACGAATTGATGCTGCGTCCGTCGTGGCTCTGATCGGAAACCCGACGCCCTTCCAAGTCTCCGTACAGGGCGACCTGATCTTCATCTACTCTTTGCGGGCGCCTCCCAATAAGTATGATGAACTGCTCACCCTGGGAAGAATCATCATCCAGATCCAGTCGCTCGCACACCAGACCCCGGCACGAGTGGGTACTACGGCCCCTGGCAAACCATTCCAGGTCGAATTGGACATACAACATGCCTTATCGCTTGGAGATCCGGCCGCCCGAATAGCCGGCCTCAATTACAGTGCCTTCACCGTCGCAGACATAGGAAATGACAAGGTTCGAATCACCTCGCCGAAGCCCCCCGATTGCGCAACTTGGACCGCGTTCCTGTCTGGAATTCGGCGTCTCGAATGGCAGGGAACCCCCGAACCGTTCCAGATGAAGCTCTTTTATCTTTCGGCTCCGGACGCTGTCGCGGCCTTTAGCGCATTAGCGCCCCCGGCCACAGCCGGGCCGGCGGCATCCCCAACGCCCGCCCCCGCGCCAAGCCCTGCCCCCGCGACCGCCGCAAGTTCCACGATCGCGGTAAACCAACCGCCTGGAAGTTTTATCGATATCAAGTCAGACACCACGCCTTGCGTAATCGCGGGCCTCACCATCAGCAACAGTAGCGCCTGCTCCGGTTCGAGCAGTTCGGCAGCCAGCGCTTCATCTTCAAGCGCTGCTTCACCTGCGGCTTCCATAGCTGCAAGCCCACCCAAGCCGATCGGCATGGCGTCGATGAACGTCGCCACGGGAGCCAGCGAGCAAAGCCAGTCCGACATCCTTGTTTTTTCAACCGCGAATCTTGGCGACGATGCCCAGATCCTGGAACGTAAGCGCATCCTGGCTCAGCTCGATTTGCCCCGCCCCCAGATGATTGTCAATGCCTGGGTCATGCAAAACTCCACCTCTAATCCTACGGCGATGGGGAAATTCACATCCACAGTCAGAAACCTGGTGACCGAATACAACAACGCAATCGCGGGAATAGAGCTAGCCGGCCTTGAATTTGTCCGAAAAGCTGAAAAAACCCAACCGGATTACTTCGATCGAATGTTCTATCACTACATCTCGGACCAGTTCGTATCGAACAACTATTCTGATTCCAAGGCGAAGACCCCTCAGGAAGCGGCCCAAAAGTTTCTCGATCGCAGCTCCGCCAAACTGGCCGATTCTCCGGATACGCTGACTACACAGTTCGGCGTCTGCGCGCCCAATCATTACTGTCTCGGCTACAATAACCTGTTTCATCCCGTCAAACCCCACCTCACGGATTTTTTGTTGAATATCCTCGCGGCGGCCCAACCAAGACTACAAATGTCGAATGTAATCGGCCAGGTCCAGGGCATCGAGAACCCGGTTGTTTCAATAGAGGGCTGCTTCGTTCCCGGTATGGCGCTCGAACTTCAGCAGCGCTGCAGGGCGGTCTGGAGAAATCTCGGCCTCGACAGAACTTCGGGCCGGGCGAGTTGCGCGGAGACGGACCAGCAAGACATTCTGTATTCCCTCCTTAATCCGCCGCCTGGCGGTTATACTGCAGCGCCTCGGATTTATCTCATTTGCCTTCAACAGGCTGCCGATTTCTATTTGCCTCGTACCGCAAGTCTAGTTCGCGCCAGTATCGCCGACTTCCTGTTCCACTACAAACTCAGCCAGCAATATCCTCACGATTTCCTGCCCTATGAATTAAGTCAGAGCGCGGACTCGCTAAACTCTGCCCTCGCGCCCTTAATAGACGCGTTCAATCGCGATATCGTCGCCTATCAGACCTTCATGCGGGCGGACCTCCAGTACCAGGTAGAGCGCCTTAACCGCGACAACGACCAGCGCTGCTGCGCTAAGCGGCTTTTCGGTCTGGACAAGCCTTCTTTCTTTAATGACGGATTAGTGACGGTCCGGACCATATCCGGCCAGCCGACATCCGTTTCGGCAACTTCGCAGAGCGCGATCGACGCCAGTTCCGCCCCTTCGCTCGCGAACCTCGCGAACAGCATATTGTCGCCGCCGTCCGCCACGGGCACATCGCCGGCTGCGTCATTGTTGAACAGCAGCCAGTCCAGCGCCGCCCTCATTCAGGGAATTTTGAACGCATACCAAGCAACTACTGCGCAGATTGGCAGATCGCTGACGCTGAACGTGACGCCGCGCAGCCTGACCACCGCCTCATCCGCGGAGATCAATGTCACTCTCGCTGCGGACGAGTCCAGTTCCGGAGTGCTCTACTCTGGCGGACCCCAGGGAGCCACCCAACCGAATACCTCTCGCGTAGCCAACCACGACACGTCGACGCGAATCCGCGTGGAGTCGGTCCGGATGTTCGAATTGTCTTCTTTCTCGGCCATCGTCGAAAGATCTCGGTCGAAGTTCCCGTTGCTCCCGCCCTTCGTCGAGATTCCCTACATTGGAACCATCGCGGGTATTCCGATTCCCGCCGCGAAGGAATACCACAGCAGCACGGCCGTCATGAGCGCGATGGTCGTACCTACCGCCGCCGACATCGCGTACGGCTTAACTTTCTCTTTCGATCTCTTGGTGAGCGGAACCGATGGCAAGGGAAATACCTGCAGCTACATTACCGGTTCCGTTGGCGCCGATGTAACTCCCTGCAATTTCCGGAGGGCGAACTCGCTGCGGGATTTTCACCAGACGCCAATCTTCAAATATCACTCTTACATGATCAACTGCTTGGCGACGGAGCCGCAGGAACCTGCCGTTGATCCGTCCACGCTGGGGCCGGGATTGTCACCGCAACTACTCACTAATCCGCCGTTCACTCCCTACAGTGGTTTTGCCAACGTTTCGGCGCCTGCGGGCTCTTGTGACCCCAGTTCCCTCACGTTTGACAGAGTGCCCCACTAATGCCTGATCCCGCCGCGCCCGTCGAGTTCTATTCCGGCGTGCTTCCGGCGGAAATGCAAGCCATCGAGCATCGCCGCGCCGGGACTGGAGTAATTTACCCTAAGGAGCCGGTTCCGAAACAGCCATCCCCAAATCTCGATCCCGCTGTCCTCCAAAAGGCCAAAGAGTGCGCGAAGTCCCATTGTCTTCGCCCGTTGGGCGTGGCCCTTTCCGGCGGTGGAATTCGTAGCGCCACATTCAACCTGGGAGTTCTGCAAGGCCTGGCCGAGCGTGATCTCCTGCCTTATGTCGATTACCTCTCCACGGTTTCCGGCGGTGGCTACATCGGTAGTTGGTTTCACGGCTTGGTCAAGAGGCTGGGTGGCCAGCCATCTAAGGCCCAAAGATTCCTTTCGCCCGTCGATCATCCCGTACCCGGCACTCCCGACCAAGACCCGGTCAGCTTCCTCCGTAAGTTCAGCAATTACCTCGCGCCCGATCCCGGCCTCTTCAGCGTCGATACCTGGGTAATCGGATCGATTTGGCTGCGCAACGTTCTCCTCAATCAGCTCGTTCTGTTTCCGGCCATCGCCGTGTTGGTTATCGTCGCGCTGCTTGCCGGGTTTCTGCAGCAACTTCTTCCCCTCTTCGATTGGTGGCAGTTCCCGGCGCCAGTCGTTCCAGCGGGTCTGGTACTCCTGTCGACCGTATTTTATGTGTGGAAGCCGTTGCAATCCGTCGTCAACCGCAGTTTCTTGCCTCCGCCGGCTGGCCTCCCTCGCCCCGGAAGTGCACCAGCTACCCCCTATTTGGTTTTCATTTCAGGCTGGATTCTCACTTGTCTGGGAATTTCACCAACCTTGGGGAACGGGTTATGGGCCTCTGGAATTTGTTTTTCACTCTTTGCCGTTTTTCAGTTACTAGGCGGTTTTTGGAGGTGTTTCTGGGCGCAGCACCCCCCACCTCCTCCACCATTAGGCTTGTGGGAGCTTTTCAGAGGCCTGCCCAAGGTTTCGCGCAGCCTGCCCATGCTCCTCTGGAAAAGGTCCAAGGCACTTGGGAAATGGTCCAAACATCAGTGCGGATGGCTGGCGCTTGTCGCTTCAAGCTTTATTTGGATGCCGCTGCTTTCTGCAGCAACAACTGCCGCCCTCATTTGGGCCATCTGGAATTTGACCTTGAACGTCAGCCCCTGGATCGTTCTCGCGTTTGCCCCTCCCTTGGCATGTCTGGCTATCATGGCCGGCGTCTCCCTGCTCGTCGGACTGATGGGCGCGGATTATCCCGACGGAGCCAGGGAATGGCTCGCCAGCGTAGGCAGCAATCTGGCGATGATCTCAGCCGTGTGGAGCATCTTCTTCGGCATCGCCGTGTTCGGCCCGTGGGCTGTAAGCAAGCTCTTGGTTCAATACAGCGGCGCCGCCTCAGCCGCCCTTACCACCTGGGCGCTCACAACTTTAGGTGGTGTCCTCGCTGGCCGCAGCTCCTCCACTAACGGTTCCACGCAACAAGGAAACTTATTTTCTCGTTTTCTGCTTCAAATTGCCCCCACTCTTTTCGTCGTCGGCTACCTCCTGCTGATTTCGTTCGGCGTCCACTCGCTAATTCGCTACCTGCCTTCCTGGAGTGCCGCCCAAGCTCCGGCCAAAACATCTCAAGACGCAACCATCGAAATCAAGGTCTCAAGGAGCGCTAACGCGTCCGATGTGAAGGTGAGCGCTTCCGGCACGCACCCCAACTGGTTCGAAATCCACTTGAAGGACCTTTCGGAATGGGACACTTACTTCCAAAACATAACCGAGAAGAAGATGCGTTGGGATGAGATTAGTGGCAAGCTTTCCCCATCGGCGATCCTCAAGCCTTCCCGCCCGGTGATTTTATTAATACTTCTGTTTTTAACGTTTGCCATAGGATCCATTGCGTCTGTCCGTATTAACATTAACGAGTTCTCGATTCATCACTTCTACAAGAACCGTTTGGTGCGTTGCTATATGGGAGCGAGTCACGGCGGGCCTCGACCGCTGGACGCTCGGGCGCCGGATGCGCGCACGGGATTCGATCCCAAAGACGACTTTCCGATCGCCGAATTATGTTCGGATCCAAAGAATCAGTACTACGGCCCCTACGCCATCGTGAACACGGCGCTGAACTTGAATGCGGGGAGCGAATTGGCCACCCAGGAACGCAAGGCCTGCTCTTTCTTCTTCACGCCGCGATTCTCAGGCTACGATCCCGTCATATCGAAGGAGGATCGGCTGAAACAGACATCGGGCGGTTCGTCCGACTTTAACCTGGATGGCTTCAGGCCGACGATTGGCTACAGTATGCCAGCCGGACCTGCCCTCGGAACCGCAATGGCAATTTCCGGCGCAGCTGCCAATCCCAACTGGGGCTATCACACCTCAGGCCCCATGGCTTTCCTGCTCACTGTCTTCAACGTCCGTCTCGGATGGTGGCTGGGCAATTCCCGTTTCACAAAATCCAGCCCCAGATCGGGGCCGCGCGTAGCTCTGAAGTACCTATTCATGGAACTCCTCGGGCAAACTACCTCGCGAACCGAGTACGTGAATCTCTCCGACGGCGGCCATTTTGAAAACTTGGGGCTATATGAATTGGTTCGCCGCCGCTGCCGTTACATCATCGTTTGCGATGCGGAGGAAGACCACGACTTCACTTTTGAAGCGCTCGGCGGCGCCGTTCGAAAGTGCCGCGCGGATTTCGGCGTGGAAATCACCATCAATCCCGATCCCATTCGTGTCGGCGAAAACAAGTTTAGCTCGGCGCATTGCGTCGTCGGCTCAATTCTCTATCCGGAGCCCGAGCAAGGCGACCCCGCCGGCTTGGCCGGATCCTCCAGCCCGGTGCCCAGCCAGGCCCAGGGTTGGTTGCTTTATGTCAAGGCGAGCCTGACGGGCAACGAACCCGCCGACATTGCCCAGTACCATTCCGCCCACACCCTGTTTCCTCACGAATCCACCCTAAACCAGTTCTATACGGAATCGCAGTTCGAAAGCTACCGGAGGCTGGGCCTCCATGCCGTCCGTGAGACCTTCGAAGGCGTCAATACTAACTTAGGTGCTAACAAAACGCTGCTCGACATGTTTCAGGACTTGACTCGCAGATGGTTCGCCCCCGTAGCCGTTTCGCTGGAAGCGAGCACTGCCCTGAACAACCGCTACAGCGACTTGATGCGCACGTTATCCGCGGACGCTGATTTGACGACTGACTTCGGTGAATTATTGGCGGGCGTTCAGCCGTCGGCTGCGATGAGGCCACTCTCCCAGAAGTCCTTCGCATTCGGCTCAGAGGTGGTCCAGTTCATGGAAGACGTCGTCAATGCATTCGACTTCGAACAATCCGCCAACTTCACCAATCCCGGAGTTTCTGGCTGGACAGTGGTGTTTCAGCGTTGGGTCAAATGTAACGCCCTGTATTCCCAGGTCTGGCAGCGCGCCCGATCCGACTACCAGCTTGGCTTTCAGGAATTTATTGAAAACGTGCGAACGCCCCCGCCCGCACCGCCCCCATCGGTCTGACAGGTCGACTTACCACCAATCAACCCAACCACCCCCACCAATCAACCCAACAGGGGGGAGCAATCCCCAAGCAATCGACCTGACTCTCTTGGGTCCCAGCTGTGCCGTCTGTGTCTAAACCTGTTTTCAGTCACATCACTAAATTTCTTTTCCCCTCAATAACTTAACCCTAATTCGCACACGACAGCGGCAACAACCTGTAGTACATTTCAATCGTGAAACGCTCTGAAAAGCAAATCGCCGCATCGCGCCTGAACGGCGCCAAATCACGTGGGCCTGTCAGCGCCCAAGGACGTCTCAACTCCGCCAACAGCAACAATTGGCGCCAAACCATGCTAGCCCGCACGGTAGTTCTCGATATCGAATCCCGAGACCGCTTCAACGAACTGCACCAGTCCCTAATAGAAGAACTCCAACCCGCCACGGCCATCGAAAACCTGCTCGTCCAGAAAATGGTGGTAGCCCAATGGCGCCAAATGCGAGCCTGGAGTTTCGAGACGGCGGGCATCCAAGGCAACCGCGAAGTCGACCTCGAACGCACGAACCTCAGCGAAAACCGCTGCGACCGCCAATTTCAACGCGCTCTCGCCTCCCTGGCTCTCTTGCGTGGAAAAAAGCATCTGTCGAACCCGCAACCACAAGAAAACAATGCCGCACCCACAGCTCTCTGAACCCAAGCCGGACCTGGCCGCAACCCAAAGCCAGGTCCGGAAAAATGATTACAAGACGCATCCGTTTCGAAAAACGTTAATCTATGTAAAGGTGCATTTTCTAATGACAGGTATTAGCGCATGTGGATAGTTCGCCTCGCCCTTCGCCGCCCATATACATTCGTCGTGATGTCGGCCCTGATCGTGATCCTCGGCATCGCCGCGGCCTTCACCACGCCCACCGACATATTCCCCAACATCGATATCCCCGTCGTCAGCGTCATCTGGAGCTACACCGGCATCTCGCCCGAAGAGATGGAAAAGCGCATCACCACCATCTCCGAACGCTCCCTCACCACTACTGTCAACGATATCGAGCACATCGAATCGCAGTCCTATAACGGCGTAACCGTCATCCGGGCCTTCTTCCAGCCCACCGCGAAGGTCGAACTGGCCATCGCCCAGGTAACCGGGATCTCGCAAACGATCCTGCGCGTTTTGCCACCGGGCATTTTCCCCCCGGCCATCATCAAGTACAACGCCTCCAGCGTGCCGATTCTTCAACTCGCGCTCTCCAGCAAGACGCTCAGTGAACAGACCCTCTACGATCTCGGCACCAACTTCATCCGCACGCAGCTAGCCACCGTCCAAGGCGCTTCCATTCCCCTCCCGTATGGAGGAAAAGCGCGCCAGATCATGGTCGACATCAACCCGGAGGCCCTCTACGCGAACAAACTCTCAGCTACCGACATCTCGAACGCTCTCAACGCGCAAAACCTGATCCTCCCCGCGGGTACGGTCAAGGTGGGCGACCGCGAATACCTCGTCAAGGTCAACAGCAGCACCGATACCGTCGCCGAATTGAACGACCTGCCGATCAAAAGCTCCAACGGCGCCGTCGTCTACATGAAGGATATCGGCCAGATTCGCGATGGCTTCGCCGTGCAACAGAGCGTAGTCCGCGTCAACGGCAGCCGTGGCGCCCTGCTCACCGTCCTGAAGAACGGCACAGCCTCCACACTCTCCATCGTCGAGCGCGTCAAACAGCAGATGCCCCAGATTCTCGCGGGCCTTCCCGACGCCCTCAAGGTCGAAGAGCTTTTCGATCAATCCATCTTCGTCCGAGCCGCCATCAGTGGCGTCATCCGCGAAGGCCTGATCGCAGCCGGTCTCACTGGTCTGATGATCCTCCTGTTTCTCGGAAGTTGGCGCAGCACCATCATCGTCTGCATCTCAATTCCTCTATCGATTCTCACCTCGCTCATCATTCTCAGCCTGTGCGGAGAAACCATCAATGTCATGACTCTCGGCGGCATGGCGCTCGCGGTCGGAATTCTTGTCGACGACGCCACCGTCGAAATCGAAAACGTCCACCGCAATATGGGCATGAAGAAGCCCATCACGCGCGCCATTCTCGACGGCGCATCGCAGATTGCAGTTCCCGCCTTCGTCTCCACGCTCGCCATCTGTATCGTCTTCGTCCCCGTACTCCTGCTTTCCGGCGCTGCCAAATACCTCTTCACCCCACTCGCCATGGCCGTAGTCTTCGCCATGTTGATGTCGTACTTCCTCTCGCGCACGCTGATTCCCACCATGGTGCACTTCCTGCTGCGCTCTGAAATCGAGCTCTACCAGCAAAGCGAAGGTGAGCATGCGGAAGGTGAAGGCATCATCTGGCGCGTCCACGGCAAGTTCAACCACATGTTCGAAGCCTTGCGGAATCGCTACAAAGGCGCGCTCGGCTGGAGCCTGACGCATCGCGGCGTTGTGGCCGCCCTCTTCGCATTCTTCTGCATCGGATCTCTCGGACTCACCTACCTCGTCGGTGAGGATTTCTTCCCTTACATCGATTCCGGCCAAATCCGCTTGCACGTACGCTGCCCCGAAGGAACTCGCATTGAAGAAACCGAGCGTGTCTTCGGTTTGGTCGAGGACGAACTCCGCCGCATCATTCCTCCCAATGAGATCGATACCATCCTCGACAACATGGGCCTGCCGCCCGGAGGCTTCAATCTC
>Ga0302326_10030246_pt1 | contig 10843 bp, 9 predicted proteins | sample Palsa_T0_3_FD_202264 | JGI IMG/M metagenome (GOLD analysis project Ga0302326, IMG submission 202264) | Peat permafrost microbial communities from Stordalen Mire near Abisko, Sweden - Palsa_T0_3 | ecosystem: Environmental > Terrestrial > Soil > Palsa > Peat permafrost | place: Sweden: Abisko...
AGTCTGGTCGAATCGCAGAACCGCATTCACACCCGCAGCAAATGGTTTGCCATCGGGTCATTCCTGGCGCAGGCGGCGTTGCTGCTTATCCTGATCTTGGTGCCGTTGTTTTACCCGGAGGCGCTGGCTCGTCAGTTGCTCGAACGCTTGCTGATCGCACCACCCGCGCCTCGAGCGCCCGCGCATCTCGAAGCACATCGCACCGCAGCCGAAACGTCTCCAAGAAGAACGCTGCCGAGCTTGCAGGAGCAACTGCTTGCGCCGAAGAGGATTCCCGACCGCATCGCAACTGTCAGCGATCAAGGGCCGGAACCGCCATCGCCGATCGGTTCAATTGGAACGGGCGATAGGGTTGGAATTCCCGGTGGGATCGATCTTGGGTCTCCGGCACCTACGGTTGTGGTCGCACGGCCGCCTGCGCCGAAGCGTCCGCTGACGGTTTCCTCGGGAGTGGCCACGGGGCAGCTTCTTAGCCCGATTCAACCTATTTATCCTGCGATCGCGAAGACCACCAGAACACAAGGCACAGTGGTCATTGAAGCCACCATTTCGCGCCAGGGCACGATTGAAAACCTGCGAGTCGTCGATGGGCCGCAGCTACTGCGGCAAGCCGCTATCGATGCGGTTGCGGCAGCGCACTATCGGCCGTTCCTGCTGAATGGCGAACCGATTGAAGTTCAGACGACCATTAACATAATTTTTTCGCTAGGAGGATAAGACGTCAGTCGACCGCGACGGGAACTTCGAAGTCAACTCCCGCTTCCCGGTTGGCGCGCACGGTCTGCGGAAGGTCGATCTGGTCGAGCGGAATCTCGTGTCGCCGCGAACCATCGAGGACGTAGAGGGTGGTCTGCGTCACGGCATAGTTCTTGACCTGTTGTGGCGGACGGCCATCCTTGAACAGCAGCGTGACTTCAGGCTGGTCCTGCAAATCGGGAGATGGCGCCGACTCCGCCTGATAAGTTGGCCGGGGCGGGACGGGTGTATAGGCCTCCTGCTCGCCATTGTCGGCTGGCGTGTACTGGGCATTGGCATCGGGCGTTGGCCCCGGGTCATACGAGTAGTCGTTGGCATAGCCGTAGCCGTAGTTCAGCCAACCGGGAACGAGGTACACGCCACGTGAATAATAATAAGGGCGATAGCCATTTCCAGGCGCAGGATGAGGCCGTTCCCCGTAGGGATAGCTCCCGCCAAAAGGCGCCGGGCCAGTCGGACTGTTGTACTGATAGCTGTATTGACGCGTCTGTGAAGCTGGGCGATTGGTGGACATGTTGCCAAAAACGCGAGGCGCGGCAGGCGCGGCAAAGCTGTGGCCTGAGGAGAATCCCGCACTTACGTGGGCTGGACCGCCGCCGGCGTGACCGCCTGAACCACTGCGCTGGGCCAAGGCCGAGCCAGCCAGTGTCAACCCTAACGCCGCTGCGAGAATCAACCTCATACTGAGTAAGATGATACTCCCGAATATGGCGACGCATTCATCTCAACTAAAATTCTTAAATGAGCCGTCTGGTATAGCTGATCCGGGAAGAGTGGCCGGAAGTAAAAGTCAATTTGCAATCGAGCTTGAGGCGTCTCCCGTTTCCAGCCGCCGCCAAAATAACGGAGCCTACTCCACCTGCTGTTTGGCCTTGTAGCCGTCGCGGGCGATGACGTCGTACTTCATGGGATGGTGCTTTTCATCCTGCATCTTGAGCGGCTGACCTTCATCGTCGACCAGCTCAACGCGAAGCTTGCGGTATGTGCCGTCCTGCTTCGGGTTCGTGGGGCTATAGCTCAGTTCGTATTGGTTGCGGATGGTGTCGTTGATCTCGTGGAAGATATCCGGCATTTCGCCGGCGAAACGGGGAAAGAAAGCCTGGCCACCGGTCATGCGCGCGAAGGTGGTCATCTGGTTGTCGGCCTGGAGATAGTCGATTTCACGTGCTCCGCCCATGTTGGACATGATGCGCGCGGCCTGGCCAGTGCCTACAGCGAAAATCGTCACGTTCGGGGTGTTTTTGACTTTCTGGAGGATCTTGTCGAGCGTGATCTTGCTGAAAGTATCGCGTCCCGAGGCGATCAGGATGATGTATTTTCGGCCTTCGATTCTGCTCAGGCGATCAAGACCCTCGTACAGCGCGTCGAAGACATTCGTCTCACTGAAACCCGGAATCTGCAGCGAATTCAGAGACTGATAGATGAGTCGCTTGTCTTGGGTGAAATCGGTGAGGATCTGGGTGCGCATGTCGAAAGTCATGACCGCGACGTAGTCATCGGGCTTCAACTGTTCTGCAAACGTAAAGGCCGCATTCCTCATGTCGTAGATGAACGAGTAGTTCTTAGCCGCGAATTCGCAGATCATCAGCGCTGTGATTGGCGCCTGGATCCGGTGAAATCCGGTGACGGTTTGTGGGACTCCGTCTTCATAGACGCGGAAGTTGGCTTGCTGCAGGTTGGGGACGAATTGGTGGGTCTTCTGCAGAATCACGCCGACATCGACGGTCACCACCGGCACATCGACCCGCAACGAGAAGTTGGTCAGTCCGGGAGGGTTCTTGACCTTGGGCGGCGGAGGCGGAGGCGGCTCGGGTGCTGCTTCTTTCTTCTTGGGGATTGCGATGACGCCATTGTCGCCTCCGGGGCCCCCGGAGTCCGGAGAAGACTGATCGGGCTGCTGGGCCGGCGGCGTTTGTTGCGGAGCCGGTTGTTGGGCGACCCCGGCACCGGTGGCGGCGAGCATCAGGATCAGCGCACTAACGATCATGCGGCGGGCCGGGCGGATTCCCGTGTTCCAGAGTGTTCCAGTTTCATCCAACCGAGGGGCGGCGCCCCGATGCATTCTCATAGCTTCCATCATTGTCCATGCGCGGGGCGCTTTGCGGCAAGCACACGCCACCAGCTACTCTGTAGACGTGCAGAAACGTAAGAAAGCAACAACCCGGGCAGGAATCTTCTTCGTTGGCGGCGTAATTCTTGGCAACACGCTCCTATTGCCGGCCCAAACGCCTGCCGCCGCGTTGCCGCACCCAACGCCACCCCCGTCTGTCGCTGCTGGAGTCTTTCCACTCGAACAAGTACATCGGGGACTGCATGGCGTTGCCTGGACGGTCTTCGAGGGAACCCAGCCAGAAGCGATGGATGTCGAGATTCTTGGCGTCCTGCATAATGCGCTGGGACCAGGGCAGGACCTTATCCTCTCCCGGCTTGGCGGCACGAAGCCGGAGTATACCGGCGTGGTCGCCGGAATGAGCGGCAGCCCGGTCTACATCGACGGTAAACTTCTGGGCGCGCTGTCGTATCGAATCGGCCAGTTCAGCAAAGAGCCGATTGCTGGAATTACCCCAATCCGGCAGATGTTCCAGGTCCGGGACCAGCCGCCCGCGCCGGCATCCTCAGTCGCCAACCTGGATACTGTTCCTCAATCCCCCACGCCAACCTCTGAAGCTGCTTCGATGCAGCCGATCGAGACTCCGCTGGTCTTCAACGGATTCAGCCCCGAAGCGATCAAGCTGTGGCAGGACCACCTCCCCGCGTCAGGATTAACGACGGTCGCCGGAGTCGGTGGCGGCGGTTCGAATGATCCGCAACCCGAACCGATCGTTCCCGGCTCGGCGGTCAGCGCGGTGCTGGTGCGCGGCGATCTGGACATTTCCGCAACCTGCACCGTCACTTACGTCGATACCCAACGACTGTTGGCCTGCGGGCACCCGATTACGCAGTTCGGCCCGGTCGCGATGCCGATGACCAAAGCGGAGGTGCTGGCGACGCTGCCCTCTCCGCTGAACTCTTTCAAAATCATCAACACGACGGAAACGGTCGGTTCCTTTACCCAGGACCGGCAATCCGCGATTGCGGGAGTATTCGGCGAAACTGCCCGGATGATCCCGGTTAGCGTCAATATCATTGAGGCGACGAGCAGCGGGGCGAATGGCGACAAATCCCAAGCGCGCAAGCTGCACTTTGAGGTGATCGACAACCCGAACATCACTCCGGTCGCAGTGATGGTCTCGATCTACCAGTCGCTGCTGGCCAGCAACAGCTATGCCGCCGAATCGAGCTATCGGATGCGCGGCACTATCGATCTTGACGGATATCCTCAGGTGCAGCTCGATTCCCTGCTTGCCCCCACCGATCAGTTGCCCGCCTCGCTTGGCGCGGCGCTCACGGTCGGCGAACGCTTTGTGCAGCTCTACGGAAACGCCGCACGGCTGACCAACATTCGCGCCGTCCATGTCGATTTCGAAACCATCCCGGGCCGTCAGTCGCTGCAGATTGAGAGCGCGCGCAGTTCGGCGACGCTGGTGCGGCCCGGCGACTCGATCACCATCGAAGCCACGGTTCGCCCCTATCACGGTGAGCTGCGGAACCTGCGCGTGCCGATCACTTTGCCGGCGACCCTGCCGCCGGGACCGATGCGGGTGGTGGTGAGCGACGCCGTAACCGTCGATCGCATCAGCCAGTCGGCCTCACGGGGCGGGCGGCTGGATATTTCCGCCAGTATTACCCAGATCAATGGAATGCATCCCAACGACCGCCTGTACGTCACGCTGCTGGAGCCGTCGCCACAGGCCGCACTGGATGGACGCACACTGACGGCGCTGCCGCTGTCGATGGCCAACGTTTTTGAGCCTTTGCGGGGCAACCAGGAGATGACGCTCAATGGGGAATCCGCCGTTCCGGCGGCTTCGGTTCCGATCGACGGAATGCTCACCGGCCAACAGATCATTTCTCTGCAGGTGGAGTAGCGCTCGGGGATTTCTACAGGCCGTCCCCTCAGGAACGTTATGATGGAAAGAACATTACTAGGCACGCAGGGATGGCTTTGATACACGGATATGCAACACACGCGGCCGGCGCTGAACTCCTGCCCTACAAGTACGAGGCTGGAGAATTAGATCCGCACAACGTCGAAGTAAAGATCTCGCACTGTGGCATCTGTCGCAGCGACCTCCATTTGATCGATAACGACTGGGGATTCAGCCAGTATCCCTTTATTCCCGGCCATGAAATCGTCGGCACGACGGCTGCCGTGGGCAGTGAAGTCGATGACTTCACCGTCGGCGAGCGGGTCGGGATCGGCTGGCAATCGGGCTCCTGCGGCCACTGCGAATGGTGCCGCAAGGGCCTCGAAAACCTGTGCGCGAAAATGCAGGCAACGTGTCTCCACCGCAACGGCGGCTTTGCCGAGGCGGTACGGGTCGATTCCCGATTCGTGGTGCCGATTCCTGATGCGCTAGCCAGCGAAAACGCCGCTCCGCTGCTCTGCGGCGGCATTACCGTGTACAGTCCGATTCGCAACCATGGGGTCAACGCGACTTCCCGAGTCGGCATCATCGGAATTGGGGGACTTGGTCACATGGCGCTCCAGTTCGCTCGCGCCTTTGGGGCGGAGGTGACCGCCTTCTCCACGTCCGCCGCGAAAGAGCCCGAAGCCCTTAGCCTCGGCGCGCACCATTTCGTGAACACCCGCGACTCCAAAGGCCTGAAGAGCCTGGTGGGACATTTTGATTTCATCCTCTCGACGATCAACGCCGACCAGGACTGGGCGGCATATCTGAACGCACTGCGCCCGACCGGAAGGCTGGTCTTCGTCGGTGTGCCACCGAAGCCGCTCTCGCTGCCGGTGCTTCCGCTGATGGCCGGCCAACGCCATGTCGCTGGAAGCCCGATCGGGAGTCCGTGGCAGATTCGCGAAATGTTGGATGTGGCGGCGCGCCACGGAGTGAAAGCGCAGACGGAGCGCTTCGCTTTCGACAAGGTCAATACGGCGATTGGGCGGGTGCGGAAGAACCAGGTCCGCTATCGGGCGGTACTTGCGAGGTAGTGTTGCAAGGGTGCGCGTCCGTTCGCCACTGTGACTTACGGCTTCGACATTTTGACGACCGGCAGCGCTTCGCCGTTCGGCAATGGTACGTCGATGCGTCCTATTTCCCGGTAGCCTTTCAAGGTATATAGCGCCACGCCGGTGAGTGTTGAACCCATCTCGAACCTATGAAAGCCGGCGGTCCGGGCCGCCTCTTCACAGTGATTCAGAATCAGGCTGCCTATCCCTTGTCGGGCCCAGTCGGGATGCACGAAAATCGCCCTAATCTTGGCGGCATCGGTTGCTGGATCGAGCAACGCAGCTTCGCGCCCTGGGCCAAGATCGGCGCCGAAGAGGGTCTTCCGGCGGCTCCAGCCGCCGCAGCCGGCCATGACGAGACTACCCGTCGGCTCGCGACATTCGGCGATGAAGTAGGTGCGATCGGCGATGAGTTGGGTATCGACGCCCAGCGCATTGCCAAGGGCGGCATTTCTCTGAGACTCCGTGTAATCCGCCGCCTGGAGGCCATGCACCGAGGCTTCGATCAGGCGGCGCAGCTCGGGAACATCGTCGGCTCTGGCGTTACGAATTTGGATCGAAGATATCGTCATTTCTCCAACATTATCGCGGCGAAAACCGGCTCAAACCCGACGAATCCACTAAAATAGAGATATGGCAACGAGCGCAATCGACAAGACGATTCGTCGCGTCATCGACCTGAAGGAACAGCGAATGGAGACCTATCGCTACTGGCGCAGTCGCACCGCGGCCGAGCGAATGGAAGCTGTCGCCGAGATCGTTCGGGATGTCTACCACACAAAAGGCATCGATCTGGATTCCCTGCCACCCGACAAGACCCTCGTCCGCATAGACCGCCCATTGTGGAAAGCGAAGTAGCCGGTTGACACGCAAGGTTCCGCCTATGCTAAAAGATCAACGCGAAATCCTGGTGGCCTTCAACGCTCGCGATGTCAAGTATCTCGTAATAGGGGGACATGCGGTGGGAATCCACTCGGAGCCGCGAGGCACGAAGGACCTCGATATCTTCATCAAAGCCGACGCCGACAACAGTCGGGCAGTATTCGCTGCCTTAGCAGATTTCGGCGCGCCCATGGCCGGGATGACTTCCGAGGATTTCGCCGGGTCGCATTGACATTCTGCAAGGAATCGAAGGAGTGACCTTCGACGAAGCATGGGAGCACAGAGTTGACGAAGTTCTCGGTGGAGACATCCCTGCGCATTTCATTTCCAGGGAGCACTTGATTCAAAACAAGCTAGCCGTAGGACGTTTTCAGGATCTTGCCGACGTCGAAAAAATTCGCGAGCGGCTCAACTGGATCAAGAACCGAAAGAGTGACCGGGATCCTGGCTATCATCGGAGTGCAGATCCGAAGCCATGGGCGCGCTCTCGCTGACCGGGGAAACTACGCTCCCGCTCGGCAGAATCTGCACCAACTTCGAGGCCACGATCTCCGCTGGGGAAGCCATCGCCTCTTCATGCTGCCGTTTTGCCGCCGCATCGATGTCGACCGGAATCCCACCGGGAATGATTACCGGCTGGGTGTACTCGTAGGCGTAATCCCGCGTGGCCCACATGAGCACGGCAATCGACCCTAACAAGACGAAGATGGTGATTAGACTGCCTTCGGGTCCATAACCATCGCCGGTCAGCCAGAGCGGCCCGCGGACGTTGGTTGAGATTACCGGAGAAAAGTTCCGCAGTCCGGAAACCGGGAGCCCGAAGAGCAGCCCCATGCTCACATTCCACGCGAAGTGCAGCCCCCATGGAAGCCATAGCGCCCTGGTTCGGAGATAGGCGAGAGCGAATAGCCATCCGGCGAGCACCGTGACCACTGTGCTTGCGAGGGTCGAGTCGGGATTGCCTAGATGGACCAACCCAAACGTTGCCGACATAATCAACGTCGCCAGCGTCGGTCCGGTCGCCTCGATCAGTCGCTGGAAGGGGTATCCGCGAAAGGCGATCTCCTCAGCGAGGGCCGCCACCGAAAGTGTGGCGAGATCGATGAACAGGAGGCCGAACTGTTTGGGGCCGGTCCAAAAGGTAATCGTCATGCCGCCAAACAACGCGATCGGCAGCACACACACTACCATCCCGCCCCAGCCAAGGGCTGCGCCAATGCTGAATTCCCGAAGTGCGGTTGCTCGCCGAATCAGCCCCATCGACTTCAATGGAGTTCGCTGATACTGGAAGGCGAAGCCCATGCCCCAATAGCCGATCAGCAGCAGGAAGAGGCAAATCGAACGCGAGACCAATTCGTTCCAGTCGCGCGAGGCGAGTCCGTTTGCAGCACTGGCGGCGATCTGCCGTGCAAACAGGAACCACGCCGCCGCCAGCAAGAACCAAAAGAATGAAGCCAGGCGGTGAATGCGGAATGTGCCGGGAACGCCGCTCGGCAACGCTCCCGCGCTCAAGCGCCGGCCTCGGCCAAGACGATAAGCAATCGCCCGGTGCGCGCGGGGCCGGTTCCAGGGAGTCGGGAATTCAGGACAGTTGTCATTCAGTTGGCAAAGGAAATATCAAACGAAATTCACGAAGTATAAAACTGCCCGATGGTGCGGAACTTTGTTTGCCGTGCCGCTACCAGTTCGGCAATTGGCGTCGACTTGATCTCATTGAAATGCCGCACCAGGGCTTCATCCAGCAATTCGGCGGCAGCCACCAAATCCGTTTGAGCGCCATTGCCCGGCTCTGCCACAACGTCGTCGATGCAACCCAACGCCTTGATCTCAGCGGACGTAATCTTCAGCGCCGCGGCCGCATCCGCTTTCTTGGCCGCATCCCTCCACATAATGGACGCGCAGCCTTCCGGTGAAATTACCGAATAAATCGCATTCTCGAGCATCAGCACCCGGTCGGCGACAGCGATCGCCAACGCCCCTCCCGAGCCGCCTTCGCCAGTAATCGTCGCGATCGTCGGCACTCGCAGCCGGGACATCTCGCGCAGATTGCGCGCGATCGCTTCTGCCTGGCCGCGCTCCTCCGCGCCCATGCCGTGCCAGGCCCCAGGAATGTCGATGAAGGTGAACACCGGACGATGAAATTTCTCCGCAATCTTCATTGCCCGCAATGCCTTGCGGTAGCCCTCGGGGTTTGGCATGCCGAAGTTGCGGTGAACCTTTTCCTTAGTGGTGCGCCCCTTGTGGTTGCCGATGACCATGACTTCGTCGCCGTGAAAGCGAGCAAATCCGCAAGCGATCACGGGATCGTCGCCAAAGGCGCGGTCGCCGTGGATCTCGCTGAAATCGGTGAAGATGCGTGTCGCTAATTCCATCGGAAAGGGCCGTTGAGGATGCCGTGCCAACTCCGTTTTGACCCATGCAGCGGGGACGGGTGCTTCCGTCCGACGATGCTCTGAATTGCTTGAATGCTCTGCCATAAATCCTGAAAGACCCGCTTAACCTAGCGGACAACCCGCTGAAAGCCAACTCTCCGATTGTATGGACTGTCACCGCAGGAGACAAACCGGACGATGAAAACGGGGAGGAATTTTCAGTCCTCAGTTGTCAGTCGTCACCAAGTCCGCCAGATCGAATCCGCAATTTGGACTATCAAGACCGACAACTGAGGACTGACCACTGACGACTGACAACTCAAGCTAGTAAGCTATGCGAATGAGCACGATCTACAAAAACCTTATCGGCGGCCAACGGGTCGCTTCGCGTTCCGGCAAGACTTTTCAAAACATCAATCCAGCCAACCATGACGACATCGTCGGTGAATTCCAATCCTCCGAGGCCGCCGACATCGACAACGCCGTTGCCGCCGCGTCGGAGGCCTGGAAGAGCTGGCGGCTTACTCCTGCGCCCAAACGCGCTGAGATTCTCTACCGCTGCGGCGAAATTCTCTTGAGCCGCAAAGAGCAATACGCCAACGATATGACCCGCGAAATGGGCAAGGTTCTCGCCGAAACCCGTGGCGACGTGCAGGAAGCCGTCGACACCGCCTTCTATATGGCCGGCGAAGGCCGCCGCCTGTTCGGGCAAACGACGCCGTCGGAGTTACCCAACAAGTTCGCCATGTCGCTGAGAATGCCGGTCGGCGTCTGCGGGATGATCGCGCCGTGGAACTTCCCCATGGCGATTCCTTCGTGGAAGCTTTTCCCGGCCCTGGTCTGCGGCAATACCTGCGTGATCAAGCCGGCCGAGGACACTCCGCTGTCGACCTATAACCTAGTTCAGACGCTGATGGATGCCGGTCTGCCGCCGGGAGTGGTCAATATCGTGACCGGCTTCGGCCCCGAGGCCGGAGCGCCGCTGGTCGCGCACCCGGGCGTCCGCGCTATCTCGTTCACTGGGTCGTCCGAAGTAGGTCGCATCGTCGGTCAGACGGCGGCTGGTTTATTTAAGCCTTGTTCCCTCGAGATGGGTGGGAAGAACGCCATGATCGTGCTCGAAGACGCCAACCTCGACCTTGCGCTAGAGGGTGCGTTGTGGGGAGCATTCGGAACAACGGGGCAACGCTGCACAGCGACCAGCCGCATCATTCTTCATAAGAAGATTGCGGCTGAATTCACCGAAAAGTTAGTAAGTCGCGCTAAGTCTCTCAAGGTTGGGGATGGATTGGATGAGTCGAATCAGGTCGGCCCGCAAATCAATCGGCAGCAAATCGAAACATCGGAACGTTATGTGAAGATTGCCAAAGAAGAAGGAGCACAGCTGGTGACCGGCGGAGTGCGGCTGACAGACGGGGCCTGCGCGAAAGGGTGGTTCTTTGCGCCGACTATCTTCAGCGAAGTAACTCCCAAGATGCGCATTGCCCAGGAAGAAGTCTTCGGCCCGGTGGTTAGCCTGATCGAGTGCGAGGACTTAGAGAATGCTTTGGAAATCGCCAACTGCATCCAATACGGCTTATCCACGTCGCTCTACTCGAAGGATGTGAACCGCGCGTTCCAGGCTATTCGCGACTTAGAGGCCGGCATAACCTATATCAACGCGCCAACCATCGGCGCCGAAGTCCACTTACCTTTCGGAGGGGTCAAACAAACAGGCAATGGCCACCGCGAAGGTGGGACCGGGGCGCTGGATTTTTATACGACGTGG
>Ga0302326_10030250_pt1 | contig 10842 bp, 7 predicted proteins | sample Palsa_T0_3_FD_202264 | JGI IMG/M metagenome (GOLD analysis project Ga0302326, IMG submission 202264) | Peat permafrost microbial communities from Stordalen Mire near Abisko, Sweden - Palsa_T0_3 | ecosystem: Environmental > Terrestrial > Soil > Palsa > Peat permafrost | place: Sweden: Abisko...
GGCGATCGTCAAGGGGATCGCCCCCGACAGCGGCGGGGTGATCGTGCGCACGGCGGCCGAGGGCGCCTCGGCCGAGGACGTCGCACGCGACCTCGAGTTCCTCTGCCGCCTCTGGGAGACGATCGAGGCGAGCGCGGCCAAGGCTCAGACGCCGGCACTCATCTACCAGGAGGCAGAGCTGCCGCTGCGGGTCACCCGCGACCTCTTCACCGGCGACTTCGAGCGGCTGTTCGTCGATCACGACCGCACCTATAAGCGCATCGTCGGCTACCTCAAGAAGACCTCGCCGCACATGGTCGATCGCGTCACGCGCTACCGGGAACGCGAGCCGCTGCTCGAGCTCTACGGGGTCGAGCAGGAGATCCGCTCGACCCTAAACCGCCGTGTCGACCTTCCCTCCGGGGGCTACCTGATCTTCGACTACGCCGAGGCCTTCACCGTCATCGACGTCAACACCGGCCGATTCGTCGGCTCGCGCTCGAAGCGCAACGGCCCCGGCCGGCTCGAGGACACGATCACCAAGAACAACCTCGAAGCGGTCAAGGAGGTCGTACGCCAGCTGCGCATGCGCGACGTCGGCGGGATCATCGTCATCGACTTCATCGATATGGCGAATCCCAAGAACCGCCAGCAGGTCGAGGACGCGCTTCGCCAGGAGCTCGAACGCGACCGGACCAAGACCTACGTCGTCGAGATCTCCCCCCTCGGCCTGGTCGAGATGACGCGCCAGAACGTCACCGACGGCCCCCGCGAGGTGATGACCCGCGTCTGCCCGACCTGCGACGGCGACGGGATTGTCGTCTCCGACGGAACCGCGGCGGCCGAGGTCGAGCGGCGCCTGAGGCGGCTCGTCACGCCGGGCGCCCGCGCGAAGGCCTTCAAGGTCGAGCTCAATGCGAAGGTCGCCGCCTTGCTCGTCGGTCCCGACGCCGCTCGCCTCCGGGAGCTCGAGGAGATCACCAAGCGCAGGTTCTTCTTCGTCGGCAACCCCGACGTCCACCTCGACCACCTGCGCGTGCTCGAGCAGGGCACGGTCGAGAAGCTCGCGCCCGCCGGCCCGGCAGCCGTCGGCCAGGAGCTCGACCTGAGGCTCGGCGAGGTCGGACTCTACGATCCACACGCGGGAGTCGCAAAGCTCGACGGGATCGACGTCGTCGTTGCCGAGGCCTCCAAGCTCGTCGGAAAGCGGGTGCACGTGCGCGTCTCCGCGGTCATGGAGGGCGTCGTCTACGCCTCGCTCGTCGGCCCGGGCGGGCCTACCGACCTGCCGATCACCGCCGAGGCCGAGGCCGAGCGCCCGATGCGTTCTCGCCGCGTGCCGACGAGGAAGGACGCCGCCGGAGCGTCGGTGGAACCCCTCGAGGAGGACGATGCGACCCTCGAGGAGGCGGATGCGATCCTCGAGGAGACGCAGCCCGAGCCGCTCAGCGAGACTCCTCCCTCGCGCAGGCGCGCGACGAGGAAGGCCGCGCCGCTCGCCGTCAGAGAGGCGGCGAACGGCGGAGGGCCGAGCGAGGAGGTAGAGCAGGGCGAGGAGATCGGGGCCGAGCACGAGCCACCCGGGAGTAGACGTGTGCCGACGGAGACCCAGCCGGCGTTGCCCACGGCAGTCCCAGGCGACTCCGCCGGCAAGACCGACGCGGAGGGCGAGACGGGCGCGGCTCCAGCCAAACGCACCCGACGCGGCACACGCGGTGGCCGCAACCGGAAGCGCAAGACGCCTCTCACAGTCGCCGAGGGCGCGACGGTCGAGGGGAGCCAGGTGGTCGCATCGCAGCGACGCGACGAGGCGGGGGAGGTCGGGTCGATTGCCTCCGAACCGAGGCGCGCGATCGAACCCGCTGCCGTCTCATCCGCTCCCGTTTCATCCGCTCCTGTCTCATCCGCTCCGGTCATCCACCTCCCGGAGCCCGACCTCGGCCGCAACGGCGATCCCGGCCCGAACGAGCAGTCCGAGGCGGCGCCCAGGAGCGGCGCGCGGCGTGGCTCCCGGGGCGGGCGTGGCCGCCGCAAGACCCCTGCTTTGGCGGCGAGCGTCGAGCTGCAGCCGGCCGAGAGTCCCGAGGCGAGCCCGGCGGCCCCGTCTGGCGGGGGCGGCGACGAGTGGGAGTACACGCCGATGAGCGAGTGGGAGACAGACTAGGCACGGCTTTCGGAGCTCGACCCCGCTCGCTACACTTCGGGAATCGCGGGTCGTGTGGGCCCGCGTTTCCGCGCTATGGACTACGCAATCATCAAGCTTGGGAACAAGCAGCACCGCGTGCGCGACGGCGAGACGCTCGTCGTCGATCGTCTGCGGACCGAGGCGGGGCAGAGCTTCGAGCCGGTCGTCCTCCTCGGGGAGGGAACGGTCACCGCAACCGTCATCGCCCACGAGCGTGGACCGAAGATCCTGATCGGGAAGTACCGCAAGCGCACGGGCTACAAACGCCACAACGGCTTCCGCGCGGCGACCTCTCGCGTCGAGATCTCACTCGGCGCCGGCGGGGCCGAGCGCACGCAGGCAGCGAAGCCCGCCGCGGCCGCGCCCGAGCCGACGAGGCCCGCAGCGCCGCTGCCTGGCGTCCCCGATGCGGAACACCCGGCCGACGCAGCTCCTGACGCCGCAGCTCCTGACGCCGCAGCTTCTGACGCCGCAGCTCCTGACGCCGCAGCTTCCGAAGCTGCTTCACCCGAAGCCGCGGCTCCCGAGGCCACGGCTGTGGCCGAGACCACGCTCGGGGCCGTGACCGGTGCTCTCCCGGCGGGATACGAGGGGATGACCGTCTCCCAGGTCGTCGCGGCGGCGAGGGAATGGACGCGGGCGGAGGTCGAGGCCGCGCTCGCCTACGAGCACGAGCACGCCGCGCGCAAAGGCGCCCTGGCGGCTCTCGAATTGATGGCCGCGAAGGAGGACCGGTAAATGGCACACAAAAAAGGACTGGGCTCATCGAAAAACGGGCGCGACTCGAACCCCAAGTACCTCGGGGTCAAGATCTTCGGCGGCCAGGACGTCCGCGCCGGCCAGATCATCGTCCGCCAGCGAGGGACGAGGTTCCGCCCGGGCGCCGGCACGAAGCTGGGCCGCGACGACACGATCTTCGCGATCCGGGACGGCAAGGCGGAGTTCAGCCGGAGCGGCGAGCGCCGCTCGGTGTCGGTCGTCGACGCGGGCTGAGCGGGCTCGCGCCCGCCCATCAACGACGGCGTTCGTGTTCAGCGACCGCGTACAGATCCACGTCAAGGCCGGCCGGGGCGGCGACGGCGGTCTGTCGTTTCGGCGCGAGAAGTACGTGCCCAAGGGAGGCCCCGACGGCGGCGATGGCGGCGATGGTGGCGAGATCGTCCTCATCGCGGACACCGATCTGCGCGATCTCTCTCCGCTCGACTCGCGCCGGCGGATCACGGCTGCCAAGGGCGGGAACGGGCGGGGGACGCGCAAGCACGGCGCGCGCGGCGAAAGCGTCGAGGTTCACGTCCCGGTCGGGACGCAGGTGTTTGAGGAGAGCGACCTCCTGGCCGACCTGGCCCATCCCCACGCCCGGGTCGTCGTCGCATCCGGTGGCCGCGGTGGCCGCGGGAACGCGCGTTTTGCGAGTTCGACCCACCAGGTGCCGCGCTTTTCCGAGGTGGGGCTTCCGGGCGATGAGCGCGACGTTGAGCTGCGGCTGAAGCTGCTCGCCGACGCGGCCCTCGTCGGGCTCCCGAACGCGGGCAAGTCATCCCTGCTTTCGCGCATCTCCAACGCGCGGCCGAAGATCGCCGAGTATCCGTTCACGACGCTTCAGCCCGTCCTCGGCGTCGTCGAGGCAGCCGACGGGCGCCAGCTCATAGTCGCCGACGTCCCGGGACTCATCGAGGGCGCGAGCCAGGGGCTCGGACTCGGCCACGAATTTCTGGCTCACCTCGAGCGCGCGCGGACGCTCGTCCACGTGATCGACGCCTCCCACCCGACCGAGCCGCAGTGGCGGACGATCGACGCGGAGCTTGCCTCCTACGGCGCCGGTCTCGACGAGCTGCCCCAGATCGTCGTCCTGAACAAGATCGATATCGCGCCCGACCCGGAGTTCGCAATCCTTGATGACCGGATCCTCACGGTCTTCGCGCTGTCGTGCGCGACCGGGGCGGGGCTCGATGCTTTTCGCAGCGCGCTCTTCCAGCTTGTCCCGGAGCCGGAGCTGCCCGAGGGCGCGGAGGAAGGAGAGATCGCTGACTTTCTCGTCTACCGGCCCAAGGCGAAGGCTCGGCGCTGGAGCCTGATGCGCACCGAGGACGGTTTCCGCGTCGTCGGGCCGCCGCCCAGCGAAGCCGAGCTCGAGCGTGCGCTTCACGAGGCGGGTGCCCGTCGCGGGATGGTCGTCGAGGTTGGCACGGAGTCGTACGAATTCGTCCCGTGAACGGCCTCTTCGGAGGCGCGTTCGATCCTCCCCACAACGGACATGTCGAGTTGCTGCGCACCGCCAGGGAGGCACTGGGTCTCGACCGGACCCTGGTGCTCGTCGCGGCCGCGCCTGGCCACAAGCGCGTCGAGACCGCGCCGGCGATCCGCCTCGAGCTCACGCAGGCGGCCTTCCCCGGCGAGACGGTGCGGCTTGATGAGCAGCCGCGTACGATCGACATGCTCCGCGCCCACCCGGAGCGGGAGGGATCGGTCTTCCTGCTCGGCGCGGACGAGTTCGCCGATCTGCCGCGCTGGAAGGAGCCCGAGGAGCTTCTCCGGCGTGTGTGTCTGGCGGTCGCGACGCGGCCGGGGTATCCGCGCCCGCGGCTCGACGCGGTGCTCGCCGAGCTCAGCGCGCCGGAGCGGGTGTCGTTCTTCGATCTCGAGCCGATGCCGATCGCCTCGCGAGAGCTTCGCGTCCGCCTCGACCGTGGTGAAGACGTCCACGAGTTCGTTCCCGCCGCGGTGTGGGCGATCATCGAGCGCAGCGGTCTCTATGGTCGCGGCTACACTGAGCGCGGTTGACCTCGATCGAACAGGCACGACGCATGGTGGCGCTCGCGCAGGAGAAGCTGGCGGTCGGCGTCGTTGTGTTCGACATGAAGCCGGTGTGCAGCTACACGGACTTCTTCGTGGTGTGCAGCGGCAACACGCCGCGCCAGACCAAGTCGATCTGGGACGAGGTGCACGTCCGCCTCAAGCAGGAGAACGGACTGGTTCCGCGTTCGGTCGCCGGCGAGAGGGAGGCGACCTGGATCGTCGCCGACTACATCGACGTCGTGCTGCATGTCTTCACACCCCAGATGCGCGAGTTCTACGCGCTCGACGACCTGTGGGGTGACGTTCCTCAGGAGACGTTCGAGGCCGTGAGCGCCTAGCGGGAGCCCGCGGGTCATCGTGCCCTGTCAAACAGGCGCTCGGGGCCGAGGGCGCCGGGCGGCGACGCTTCGCTTTGGGACGACGACGGGCAATGCAGGAGACCGCTCGCGCCCGAGCGGAGGCTCAGGTCGGCTCCTGCGGCTCGGTGGCGGTTGGCCCTTCGACCGTCGCGGAGCCCTCGTCGCCGGTGCCGTTACCGTTCTGGAAGCCGGCGACCTTCGTCAGCCAGTCGTAATCGGACGCCTGGAAACGGTCGATCACCGCAAGCTGGGTTTCGAGGGCCTTGATCTGCGCCCTCGCGCGCTCGACGTCACCCCCGTTCTTGAGCTCCCGGAGCACCTCCGGCGTCGTCAGATGGAAGCGCGTGAAGGCGGTCTTGAGGCTGTGACCCTCGAGGATCATCCGAAGGCTCGCCAGGTTGTTCAGGTTGCTCTGAAGGTCGCGCATCGGCTTGCTGAAGAACGATGCGACGAGCTGCACCAGTCCGAGGCCGCCCGTGGCGGCCGTCAGCTGCCATGACCAGCGGTGGGGCGAGATGAGATCGAGGATCGTTCCGGCGAGCGCGAGCGTCAGGAACGCGCTCCCCCAGAGCAGCAGGAACGTGTTGGCGCGCTTGATCGTGTCGTACACGCCGATCGCGCGCTTACCCGTGAGCTGGGCGTAATCCTGCACGCGCGCTCCCTCGTAGGCGAGCACGTTCTGCTTGTCGGCGAAGAAGGTGCGGTAATCGGAGTAGTCCTCCGCCGAGACCGTGTCGGTCTCGTCCGCGAGGGGCGGCTTCGAGCCGAGGAAGCTCGCGAGATCACCGATGCCGTGGATCACCTCGACGTTGAGGAGCTTGTCGGCGAAGTCGAGACCCTGCAGGTGGCGCTCGAGGCTGCGGCTGCCGGTGAGCGTGTCCGAGACTGCCAGGTTCGGTAGCTCGTAGCGAGCGCGCAGGGCACTCAGTAACAGCTGCACCTTGATGTCGGTGTAGACGCCGATCACCGCGACGTAGAGCTTTGCGGAGGCCGCGGCCGAGTTTTCGGCCGCGGACTGCAGGGCGAGCAGGTTGAGCACCTGAGATTGCCGGCGCTCGAGGGCGGCCTCGTTGGCAGGCCCGACGTCACCCTTGAGTATGCGAGCGAGCTCGTCGACCTCCTTGCCGCTTCCCGTGATCAACACGTCGAGAAGACGCTCGAGCTCGGAGGGGTGGAACTTCGGCTGGCCCGGGGTACGGTCCTCCCAGCGGGGCCGAAAATCGAAGATCGAGTCGGCGTGAATGTGGTAGATGCGGGCGCTTCCGCGCTCGCAGAACTGGCCCTTGCCGTCGGGCCGGGGCGGTTCAGGATCGAGGTAGGTCTCGAGTCCATCGATGTACCGGGCGCCCCAGGTGCCGGCCTCGCAGTGGCGGCCGAACACGCGCCGTTCGGCGTCATACGGGGCGTCAGGGACGTGCCAGTCGCGGATGTTGATCACGTGGAGTAACCCGGGCGGCTGGCCCGCAAACCGCTCGCCGATCGTCGCTTTCAGGAAGGTGCCGAGCGGGCCGCGTTCGAGCAGCCTCGTCGACAGTCGCCGGGGCGTATCCTCGGTTCGGTACGCGTCGTGGTCCTTCCTGGCGACGAGGAGCTTCCGGACAGAGTCGTCCTGGAGGAAGATCCGACACGCGGGGTTGAGGAAGAGGTCGTTCTGCAGGCACTCCGTCACGAGGATGTAGCGCGTCTCTTCCTCGGATGTGGTCGGCGCGGGGTTGGGTGTCGCCATCGCCACTGGACTCCCTCGTTGAGAGCGAGCGTCCCGATCGAGCGCGACGCCGGTGGCCGCACCGGTCGAGGTCATGTCTAACCTAGCGAGTGTCGGGCAACGTTGCCAGCGTGAACGGATCGAGAGGGGTGCGGAGCGCCGAGGAGAGGCAGGCGGAGATGACGCCCGACTGCCGTGGGGGAATGCTGTTTGCGCAGGAAGCATCGAACCACCCTCCGAAGGAACGACCTTGCTGCTCCCCGGTCCTCGGCGATGGGATGTCCCCCGGAGAGGGAGCAGCGAGCTCCTCCTCCGGCGAGGATGCGGGGCCGGAAAGACGGCGCCCCGGCCGCGCTGCAGGCGGCGGGCGAGGGCGGTAGGAACCGGATCGCCCCGAAGTCGTCAAAGCGGCGCCGGTCAGGCGCGCGGGGAGCCTGCACGAGCTGCGCGAAGACGTCTCGAACGCATTGGAAGACCCGACGGTTCCGCGTCCGGGTCCGATTGAGCGAGGCAGGGGTTTTCGGCCGCGGCCCGTCCTTCGACGCGTTTGGCTCGACGACTTCGCTCACGGCCGGTAGCTAACCGGAGACCCGCGCGCGAGCGACGGCGGGCTATGGACGACAACCGGCCGCGAGCGACAGCGGGGCGTGAGCGACAGCGGGGCGTGAGCGACAGCCGGTGTGGATGACATCGGGCCATGAACGACTGAGTACATCCGGCGGGGCCGCCACGAGGGGCGCCGTCACAGCCAGACGCTCTGGCGTATCGACTCCGTCTGCAACCCCGTGCCTGAACGCCCGCTATAGATATAGCTGTCATATGCCTCCCATCGGTGCACGCGAGGGCAACCGGCGACGTGGCGTCGGTGCGGGAACGAACCGACGAGGTTGGCTGGGCCGCGGATGCTTGCAGCGGAGGACGCGCCGATGACTCTCACCCGGGGAAGAACGGCTCGGTGCCGCGACCGCGACCACGAGAGGAGGCCTCGGATCGTTCGTGCCGTAGCGTCTCCGGGAGGGGGACGGGGAGAGGCCTCGCCCCTTCGCAGGGTGGGTTGAGGTGGAGCGTGGGTTCGCTCTCGACACCCCTGCTGCTTGCCGTGTTCGTTGTCGGTGCGGTCGCAACGTGGCTTGCGGGCTCCGCGCTCTCGAGGACGACCGATGTCATCGACCGACGTTTCAGTCTGGGCGACGCTCTCGGCGGCATGATCCTCCTCGCGATCGCCGGGACGTTGCCGGAGATCGCGATCACCGTATCTGCCGCCGCCAAGGGCGACCTCGGGCTCGCGGCCGGCAACCTCATCGGCGGCATCGCGGTGCAGACGATGGTGCTCGTGTTCTGCGACGTGGCAGGCTCGGGTCGCCAGTCACTGAGCTACCTCGTCGGCTCGCTTGTCCCTGTCCTCGAGGCGCTCCTCGTAGTGCTCGTGGTCTCGGCCGCGTTGATGGGTGCCCTGCTGCCGGAGTCGACGCGGGTCGGGCCGGTGAGTCCAGCGTCCCTCGCGATCGTCGTGGTGTGGCTGGCGGGTCTCTATGCGCTCAATCGTGTCCGCAACGCGCCTGCCTGGCAGGCTGTCATGCCCCGGAGCCCTCGGGGAAGCGCCGACCGGCGACGGGCACATCCCGTCGAGAAGCCCACACCGCAAACGACGAGGCGCGCCCTGATCGGCTTCGGGGTTGGCTGCCTGATCACGCTCGCCGCGGGTGTGCTCCTGGAGCTAACCGGGAGCGACCTCGCAAACCGGGCCCACATAAACGGCGTCATCTTCGGCGCCACCGTTCTGTCCGTTGCCTCCGCGCTCCCGGAGATCAGCTCGGGCATCGCGGCGGTCCGGCTGGGCGATAACGAACTCGCGGTCGCAGACATCTTCGGCGGGAACTCATTTCAGCTCTGCCTGTTCCTGGTCGCCGACGTGATCGCCGGCAAACCCGTCCTTCCGACGACCGGGAACCTGAACGCCTGGCTCGCGGTGCTCGGTATCGCGCTCACCGCCATCTACGCCTTCGGGGTGATCATGCGACACGAACAGTGCATCCTGCGTCTCGGGCGCGACTCGATTCTCGCCATCATCGTCTTCGCTCTCGGGATCGGAGGGCTGTTCGTCATCCCACACTGATCCCGTTTGCGAGCGGCCAATCGTCTAGGCGTTTCGGCTCGACGGCTGCAGAGTGGCGCCTCAGCGACGCGATCATCCCGGCTGTCAGGAGTGTCGGAGGAAGGAGACACGAGCCGTGAAGCGAGGGCCTGTTTCCGGTGAGGGTAGCGACAAGCCCGGCAACCAACCACGGCACAGGCCAGGGGGAGCATGCTCGAGGTCTTGCAAGTGCCGCGGGGGGAATCGGCTACCCTGGAGCCGACGCGGGCCCATAGCTCAGATGGGAGAGCGCTTGCATGGCATGCAAGAGGTCGCCGGTTCGATCCCGGCTGGGTCCATCAAGGAAAGACCTGGAAAGCGGGTTTTCGTGACTTGTTACCGAGGCCCGCTGGGTCGTCCAGGAACCGGTCTGCAAAGTTCTGCAAAGTTGAACCACCGCGCTGTGGTTCCAGCGCCCATTCAGATTGCGACGCTGGGTGCGGCTGACCGCCGACACCGGCCTTGGATTCGGGGGCGAGGCTTCGCGAGTCGTCGCGGGTCAACGGGGGTGGGGAGGACGGCGGATGTAGCCGCTTGCTGCGCGTGACTCGCCGAACCCGTACCGGCGGCAGACCCGGGTCGAGATGACGCGATTTGGTTCTCAGGCGTCGGCAACCCGCCGCTCGGCGAGTTCGGCCCGGCGTGTCCGAGGCCGTTCGGAACCGCGGGTTGCTCGACGCGGACGATCACGAACTCGGCGCCATCCTCGACCACCCGCCCGTGCTGTTCAAGCGGCGCGTCGTACCAACGCATGGCGCTCCCGCCTTCGACGAAACGGACGATGCAGCGGACCTGTCCGTCTCGGTTCGCGTTCACGACCGGCGAGTCTATACGAACACACGTTCGCTGCCTCGTAGACCCGTTGTCTGCCTGACGAGTGCGCCTCTGGCCTGCCGTCGGATTGGGGCGAGCTGGGTGAGGCGATGCACCAGCTCAGCAGGCGTCGCTACATCGAGCGTAAGTCGGACGCGGAGCTTCAGGCGTGGGCCAAGGTCGCCGGGGTCGCTGAGCGCGCATGAGGCCCGTCGTTGGTCGCCGCAGGCGACATGGTCTGCGGGAGTCGCGTTCTTTACGATCAAGCCATGCGGGTTCTGTTCGCCGCTATCGCAGTTTGCTGCGCCGCCGCAGCGGTTCCGGCGACGCCGAGCGCGGCATCGTCTCCACGGGCGCTGCCAGACTGTCTCGGGCACCCTCAGATTCGCCCGACCGACATCCTCGTCACGTGCGCCGATGGCGGGTTCGGCGTTGACCGTCTGAGCTGGGTCACTTGGGGTGGAAGCCGCGCAGTCGGACTCGGGTCCGCCTACGTCAACGACTGCACCCCGAACTGCGCCGCCGGTCACTTCCACCGATTCCCGGCCGTGGTCATAGCGAGCGGCCTGCAGCGGTGCCCAAACGGGGAGGCCGCTTACCTCACGGTGGCCTGGGCATTCATCGGACGCTCACCATTTCCGTCCGACGCGCCGGGCACCAAGGATCCGCGGCAGACGTTTCGCTGCGCTCCTCCTTGACCCGCAGCCGCGCCATCAGCGCGCCTGCGGCGACCAACTGCGCGACAGGCCGCAGTGAGGTCGCTTCGAGAGCTTTAGGGGACGAGCCGAAGCCCGAGTTCCGAAGTTCGTAGGCATTTTCGGGTTGTTTTTGGGCTGCAGATCGCGTTCTAGAGCCGTTTTTGGGGTTTGGA
>Ga0302326_10030253_pt1 | contig 10841 bp, 11 predicted proteins | sample Palsa_T0_3_FD_202264 | JGI IMG/M metagenome (GOLD analysis project Ga0302326, IMG submission 202264) | Peat permafrost microbial communities from Stordalen Mire near Abisko, Sweden - Palsa_T0_3 | ecosystem: Environmental > Terrestrial > Soil > Palsa > Peat permafrost | place: Sweden: Abisko...
CACCACCGTGCCGCCGGCGAAATCGAGCACGTGAAATTTTGCGTCGGGAGTGGCGCTGTTGAAGATACCGTCCGGTCCCCACACCCAATGCGCGATCGGCGAATAGACGAAGATCGCCCACAGGCCGATGAACCAGAGCATGGCCGAGAACTTCATGCGCTCCGCAAACGATCCCGCGATCAGCGCCGCGGTGATGATCGCGAAGGTCAACTGGAACATCGAATAGACGGTCTCGGGGATCGTCGGCGCCAGCGGGTTGGGATTGCCGATGCCCTTGGCGACGTCACTGACGATGCCTTGAAGGAACGCGCGATCGAGCCCGCCGATGAATGGAGTTCCGGCACGGAAGGCGAGGCTGTAGGTGAAGAACAGCCAGAGGATGCTGATAAGGCAGGTGATGGCGAAGCTTGTCATCACCGTATCGCCGACATTCTTCTTGCGCACCATGCCGCCGTAGAACAGGCCCAGCCCAGGGATCGTCATCATCAACACAATGGCCATCGACGTGAGCATCCAGGCGGTGTCGCCGGAATTGGGCGCGCAATTGGTCAACGTCTTGGCGTCGCAAGCCGGCGGAGGCGCTTCGGCGGCGGCGGGCGCGGCCGGCGCCGTTGCGGGCGCAGTCGCCTGCGGAGTCTGCGCGTAGGAGGTGTGGAATGTCGGCACGCTCAGCAGGATTGCCAACGCAATGGCACCCGCGAGAGCGAGCAGCCCCGCGCGCGAGAATTTTTTCAAGGTCATGATTCACTCCTGTCCGTGTCGATGGAGGTGCGGGTTGCTAGAGGGCCGCCGCGTCGATCTCGCCGGTGCGGATACGGACCGCGTGGTCAAGGCCGAACACGAATATCTTGCCGTCCCCGATCTGCCCGGTCTTCGCCGCGGCAGAGATCGTTTCGATGACCTTGTCCACTTGATTGGACGCGCAGGCGATCTCGAGTTTGATCTTTGGCAGGAAGCTCACGGCATATTCGGCACCGCGATAGATTTCAGTGTGGCCCTTCTGACGGCCGTAGCCTTTCACCTCGGTGACGGTCAGCCCCTGGACGCCGATTTTAGTCAGTGCGTCGCGGACCTCGTCGAGCTTGAACGGCTTGATAATGGCCATAACGATTTTCATTGGTTCAATCTCCCATCGCCCCCCCCTGGGTGCGCACCGCGTTGGGGGACTAAGCTGGCGCTGACCGCGCTGGAATATTGCCCCCTCGCGGTTTGGCGCTGCACATGCAATCAAGCGCCGTGCCAGTTCCGGCAAACTGACCCTAATGCTTGCAATCCATGGCCAATCCGGCGTCCGTCCGGCTCTTCAGCGCCCTAACATCGGACAGCGTGCATAATGACATGCATAATAAGTAGGCTGTCAGAGCGCGTCGGCGTTGGTTTCACCGGTGCGGATGCGCATCGCCCCCTCGATCGGGACAACGAAAATCTTGCCGTCGCCGATTTGCCCGGTCTTGGCGGCGGCGCTGATGGCCTCGACGACACGCTCGGCCATTTCTGCGGGGACGGCGATCTCGACGCGGACTTTGGGCAGGAAGTTCACCGCGTATTCCGAACCGCGGTAGATCTCCATGTGACCCTTCTGCCGGCCGTAGCCCTTCACCTCGGTCACGGTCATGCCGTGAACGCCGATCGCGTTGAGGGAGTCGCGGACCTCTTCGAGTTTGAACGGCTTAATGACGGCGACGACGAGCTTCATGGTGGGGTTCGCTTCCTGGTAAAAGCTTCAAGAGCCAATGCACATATTATCGGCACCGCGGTCAAGAATTAAGCTGATTTGCTGCCGAAACGACAGGCGACACTCCAATCGCCGTGCATAACTAAGCCGGCTGCGCACGGCGCTGGCGCAACAGACCCTCCTGCGCGACCGAGGCGACAAGAGTGCCGTCGCTGGCATAGATCAGGCCGCGGGCGAAACCGCGAGCGCCGCCAAGATTCGGGCTATCCTCAGCGTAGAGCAACCATTCATCGGCGCGGAACGGCCGATGAAACCACAGCGCATGATCGAGACTCGCCGCCATGATGTCTTCGTTGAATACGGTTTTGCCGATCGGGATGAGCGCGGTATCGAGCAAAGTCATGTCCGAGGCATAGGCCAGAACGCATTGATGGATCGCCGGCTCGTCCGGCAGCCGGCCGGTTGCCCGAAGCCATATGTGGAAACGGTTGCCCTCGATCTTCTCGCCGAGATAGCGGCCATACTCGACCGGCCGCAGTTCGATCGGCCGCTCGCGTTCGTAATAGCGACGCACCGGGTCGGACATGCGCGACAATAGGCGATCCCTGACCTCGGCTTCGCTCGGCAGCGCGTCCGGCCGCGGCACGTCCGGCATGGCGAACTGGTGCATCGGTCCGTCTTCGGCGACGTGGAACGACACTTCCGTGGAAAAGATAGCGCGGCCGTGTTGGATCGCGATCACCCGCCGCGTGGTGAAGCTCCTGCCGTCGCGAATGCGATCGACCTCGTAGATGATCGGCACCTTGGGATCGCCGCCGAGCAGGAAATAAGCGTGCAGCGAGTGCGGCGGCCGCAGCGCCACATCCTCGACCGTGCGGCAGGCGGCAACCAGGGCTTGGCCGATCACCTGTCCGCCGAACACGCGCTGCCAGCGCGATTGCGGCGAGCGGCCGCGAAACAGATTCACCTCGAGCGGTTCGAGATCGAGAATGGACAGAACGTCCTGGATGGCAGACGACATGAATGAGTTCCAACCTGTCTATGTCTTGCGGAAAGACGGCCCCTGACGGGCGCGATGGCGAATTCGCATGTGCGTCAGCCGATGCTATGCTGGCAGCAGGTGTCAGTACAGGCTTGCGTATCATGACCGCCCGGGACGACCAGATCGACGTGCTGATCGCCGGCGGCGGCTTTGCCGGGCTGACGCTCGCGATCGCGCTACGGCAAGGCCTGGGGCCATCGTTCTCCGTCACCGTCGCGGACCCGACGCTCGGCAGCGGCCACGCCGATGACGAGCGTGCCTCGGCGATTGTCGCGGCCGCGCGCCGGCTGTTCGAGGCGCTCGATGTTTGGCAAAAAGTGGTCGAGGAAGCGCAGCCGATCCTCGACATGGTGGTCACCGACAGCCGGCTCGGCGACGCGGTGCGTCCGGTGTTTCTGACCTTCGCGGGCGAAATCGAGCCGGGCGAGCCTTTCGCGCATATGATCGAGAACCGCTTCCTGATCGCCGCGCTGGAAGCAAAGGCGCGCGACGTCGGCGTAGGGCTTCTTGCGACCGCGGTTGCGAATTTTTCTTACCCTGCCCTGCCGCACGGCTCCGCGCATCGCCTCAATGTCGCGTTTGCGAATGATGGCGCGATCTCCACGCGCCTGTTGATTGCCGCCGACGGTGCACGCTCGTCGATCCGCGGGCGCGCCGGTATCGCCGTGCATGGCTGGGACTACGATCAGTCGGCCATCGTGACCAATGTTGGCCACGAACGCGATCATGGCGGCCGCGCGGAGGAGCACTTCCTCCCGGCCGGCCCGTTTGCAATTCTTCCGCTGAAGGGACGGCGCTCGTCGATTGTGTGGACGGAGGCCACGCGTGAGGCGAAACGCATTATGGCGCTGGCCGACGCCACCTTTCATGACGAGCTCGAACAGCGTTTCAAGTTGCATCTCGGCGAGATCACCACCGTCGATGCGCGACGGGTCCACCCGCTTGGCTTCTTCGTCGCGCGCGCGTTCATCGCCGAGCGCATTGCCCTGGTCGGTGATGCCGCCCATCTCATTCATCCGATCGCCGGACAGGGGCTCAATATGGGGCTCAAGGACGTCGCCGCGCTTGCCGAGGTGATCGTCGACGCGGCGCGGCTCGGCCTCGATCCCGGCGCCGCGACCGTGCTCGAGCGCTATCAGCGCTGGCGGCGGTTCGATACGATGACCATGGGGCTCGCGACCGACGGGCTCAATCGTCTGTTCTCCAATCGCTCAGCCGTGCTGCGGCTTGCGCGCGATGTCGGCCTCGGCATGGTCGACCGCGTGCCGGGCCTCAAACGCCTGTTCATCCGCGAAGCGGCGGGGCTCGTCGGCGAGGTACCGAAATTGCTGCGCGGCGAAATGCTATAGAGCATGATCCCGAAAAGTGGTTGCCGGTTTTCGGAAAAGATCATGCGCAAGTAAGACGCCATGGCGTTCAATCACATCGCGGTCATCGGAGCCGGCGCCTGGGGGACGGCGCTGGCGCTCACCTGCGCGCGCGCCGGGCGAAACGTCACGCTGTGGGAGCCCGACGCCGCCAATGCCGCGCAGCTAAAGAAGACCCGCGAAAGTCCATTCCTGCCCGGCGTAAGGATCGATGACGGCATCGTCCTGGCCGGCTCTCTCGCCGATGCCGCGCATACCGAGGCGCTCCTCCTTGTAGTTCCCGCACAATCCGTGCGCGCGGTCGCAAAATCATTGGCGCCGGCGATCGCCGCGCGCACGCCGGTGATCGTCTGCGCCAAGGGCATCGAACGCGGGACAAAAAAATTCATGAGCGAGGTCATCGCCGAGTGCACGCCGAACGCGGTGCCGGCGATCTTATCCGGACCGAGTTTTGCCGCCGATGTTGCACGAGGGCTGCCTACGGCAGTCACATTGGCGGCAGCCGATGACAAGCTCGCCGGCGAGCTGGCACAGGCGATCGGCTCGACGAACTTTCGTCCCTATCGTTCCACCGACATGCGCGGGGCTGAGCTCGGCGGCGCGGCCAAGAACGTGCTCGCCATTGCCGCCGGAATCGTCGCCGGCCGCGGCCTCGGCGCCAGCGCTTCGGCGGCGCTCACCACGCGCGGTTTCGCCGAGCTCGTGCGCTTCGGCAAGGCCTATGGCGCAAAGCCGGAGACGTTGATGGGACTGTCGGGGCTCGGGGATTTGCTGCTGACCTGCTCGAGCCCGCAGTCGCGCAACTTCACCTTCGGCGTCAATCTCGGCCGCGGCCAAAAGCCCGGCGCCATCCATGCCGGTCTTGCCGAAGGCGTGTTCACGGCGCCGGTGCTGCTGGAGATGGCGCGCGAGCGCGCCGTCGACATGCCGATCTCGTCCGCCGTCGCCGCACTGCTGGACGGGAAAATGAGCGTCGATGCGGCGATCGAATCCTTGCTGACGCGACCGTTCAAGGCGGAGGGATGACATGGCGTACTGGCTGATGAAGACCGAGCCCGAGGAGTTCTCCTGGGACGATCAGGTCAAGCGCGGCGCCAAGGGCGAGACCTGGAGCGGCGTGCGCAATTTCACCGCGCGGCGGCATCTGAAAGAGATGAAGAAGGGCGAGAAGTTTTTCTTCTATCACACCGGCGACGAGAAGCAGGTTGTGGCCGTTGGCGAAGTGATCCGCGAGCACTATCCCGATCCGACTGCCGCGAATGGCGAGCCCTGGGTCGCGGTGACGACCGGGGCAGTCGAAATGCTGCCGAAGCCGGTGACGCTTGCCGCGGTCAAGGCCGAGCCAACGCTGAAGGATATGGCGCTGGTGAAATACTCCCGCCTGTCGGTGCAGCCGGTGACGGCGGAACAATGGAAGCTTGTCTGCAAGATGGGGGGTTTACCGGCGCGCTAAACCGCCGGCTGTGCAACGCCGAGCGCACCGTTTGCGATTATTCTCACAACTCGAGAATGAAGAATAAGGTCACTGAGAGCCCGCTTGTCCGCCCAAAGACGGCTGTCAATAATGGGCGCAAAGGCGGAGAATGTGGGCGCCGATACGTCGCCTGGAGGAAGGCATGCCGGACAAAGTTTATGAAGTTCCCGCCGAGTGGACCAAGCGCGCCTTCATCAAGGCCGCCGAATACAAAACAATGTACGAGCGTTCGCTCGCCGACCCCGGCGGTTTCTGGGCCGAACAGGGGAAACGTATCCATTGGTACAAGAATTTCAGCAAGGTCAAGAATACGTCCTTCGATCTGCGCAACGTGTCGATCAAATGGTTCGAGGATGGCGTCACCAACGCCGCCTATAACTGCATCGACCGGCACTTGCACACGCGCGGCGATCAGATCGCCATTATCTGGGAAGGCGACGATCCCAAGGACTCCAAAAAGATCACCTACAAGGAACTGCACGACGAGGTCTGCCGTTTCGCCAACGTGCTGCGCAACCGCAACGTCGGCAAAGGCGACCGCGTCACCATCTATCTGCCGATGATTCTGGAAGCCGCCTACGCCATCCTCGCCTGCGCGCGTATCGGCGCCGTTCATTCCGTCGTATTCGGCGGCTTCTCGCCTGACTCGCTCGCCGGCCGCATCGAGGACTGCAAGTCGAACGTCGTCGTCACCGCCGACGAAGGCTTGCGCGGCGGCCGCAAGGTGCCGCTCAAGGCCAATACCGACGCGGCGATCGCCAAGGTCGGCGGCGTCGACCACGTCATCGTGGTCAGGCGCACGGGCGCGCCGGTCGACATGCAGCCCGGACGCGACGTCTGGTATCACGAGGCCGCCGATCAAGTGACCGCGGAATGTCCGTGCGCGCATATGAACGCCGAGGATCCGCTGTTCATCCTCTACACGTCGGGATCTACGGGAACGCCGAAAGGCGTTCTGCACACGACCGGCGGCTATCTGGTCTATGTCGCCATAACGCACCAATACGTGTTCGATTATCACGACGGCGACGTTTACTGGTGTACCGCCGACGTCGGCTGGGTCACCGGCCACAGCTACATCGTCTACGGGCCGCTGGCCAACGGCGCCACCACGCTGATGTTCGAAGGGGTGCCGAACTATCCGACCGCGTCACGCTTCTGGGAGGTGATCGACAAGCATAAGGTCAATACCTTCTATACTGCGCCGACGGCGATCCGCGCATTGATGCAGGCGGGCGACGCGCCGGTGACGAAGACCTCGCGCGCGTCGTTGCGGCTTCTCGGTTCGGTCGGCGAGCCGATCAATCCCGAAGCGTGGGAATGGTATCACCGCGTGGTCGGCGATGGCCGCTGCCCGATCGTCGACACCTGGTGGCAGACCGAGACCGGCGGCATTCTCATCACGCCGCTGCCCGGTGCGACCGCGCTCAAGCCCGGTTCGGCGACACTGCCGTTCTTCGGCGTCATCCCGCAAATCGTCGATGCCGAGGGCAAAGTGCAGGAAGGGGCAACCACCGGCAACCTTTGCATCGCCGATTCATGGCCCGGGCAGATGCGCACGGTCTATGGCGACCATCAGCGTTTCGTCGATACCTATTTCAGCGCCTATCCGGGAAAATATTTCACCGGCGACGGCTGCCGGCGCGACGCCGACGGCTATTACTGGATCACCGGCCGCGTCGACGACGTGATCAATGTCGCCGGCCATCGCCTCGGCACCGCCGAAGTCGAATCGGCACTGGTGGCGCACCCGAAAGTGTCGGAAGCCGCCGTCGTCGGCTATCCTCACGATATCAAGGGCCAAGGCATCTACGCCTATGTCACGCTGATGGCCGGTGCGCAGCCGACTGAGGAGCTGCGCAAGGAGCTGACCGGCTGGGTGCGCAAGGAGATCGGGCCGATCGCTTCCCCCGATCTCATCCAGTTTGCGCCGAACCTGCCGAAGACACGCTCGGGCAAGATCATGCGCCGGATCCTGCGCAAGATCGCCGAGGACGAGTTCGGCAATCTCGGCGACACCTCGACGCTGGCCGATCCCGCCGTGGTCGACGACCTCGTCAGCCATCGGCAGAACAAGCGGACCGCGTAGCCGGGGACCGTCATCCTGAGGCGGCCGCCAACGGGTCCAGCCCGAAGTGGCCGGCCCGATGATAAACTCCGCGGCCCTCGAAGGGTGACTGAAGTACGCACCTGGTGCACGCAAGACACACCTCGAAGAAATTTGTGAAAACATCATCGTGCCGCCCGGTCGGTACTGGGGGAACTCGCGCTTTCGACTAAGATCGCGGCCGACCGCCGACTCGGCGACGGGGTTATTGGACTTTTTACGCGGTGAGGACTTCGACAATGCGAAGAAAAATTCTGGTTGCGGCAATTCTGGCAACCGCCGTCGGCTCACTGGCACTGACGCCGCGCGCGGCGGAGGCGCATGCCGAAACGGTGGCCATGAAAGAGACGTTCATGCCGGGCACGATCGTCGTGCGCACCAATGAGCGGCACCTTTATTACGTGATCGGCTACGGCCACGCCATTCGCTATCCGGTTGGCGTCGGCCGCGCCGGCAAGCAATGGGCGGGAACGTCGTACATCAACGGCAAGTACATCCAGCCCGATTGGGCGCCGCCGGCTGCGGTGCGGCGAGATCACCCGAATTTGCCGAAGGTGGTCAGGGGCGGCTCACCGCACAATCCGATGGGCGTCGCGGCCATGTCGCTTGCCGGCGGCGAATACGCCATTCACGGCACCAACCAGCCGGGCTCAATCGGCCATTTCGTGTCCTACGGCTGCATCCGCATGTTGAACGATGACGTCAAAGACCTGTACAGCCGGGTCAGCGTCGGCACGCGGGTCGTCGTCCAGTAGATCAGGTATCGGGAAACAGGTTTCAGGAATCAGGAATCAGAAAAACCTGATTCCTGACGCCTGATTACTGATCCCTGCTATCAGCACCAGCTTTCACGCCGTCCGCCGTCGTAGCTTCGGGCCCAGCCGCCATTAAGGAGCGCGGCGGATACGTCGGCGGTGTCGCGCGTCGAGACCACGGCATCGACCCGGCCGCCATATTTGTCGATCCTCACCTGCGAAATCGTCACCCCGCCCGCCGCCAGCATCGTTTCCAGCGCCGCGCGGGCGGCTTGCGCTTTCGCAAGCTCGTCAGCGCAGCGGGCGTGAAGCTCCGGCGCATCGACGTTGCGCAGCCGCACCTTGGTATCGACGTTGAGCCCCGGCGAGACGCGCACGCGCGCTTCGAAAGTGTCGCCGTCGATGATGCGGATCACGTCGGCCGGATAAGCAAGCTGCCGATCGAATGTCCGCGAATGTGTTGCGGCCGTCGGCGTCCGCTCGCTCGCGTCATGGGCGGCCGCGAGCGCGGTCGTAATTGAAGCCCCGCCATGCGGCGTCGGCGCCGGGAGGATCGTGGCGCCGGCGGCCAAATCCGAGCGCGAAAATCGCAACGGCGGTGGCGATCAGCCCGCCGCGCCGCCGGGGTGCCAGAGCTGCGAAGGACAGGTGGTGCGTTATTCCCATCCTGCTCGTGTTGATTGTATTTTGTTATGAACAATTAAAGGGGGCGATTATATACCTTGCAAACCACGCCGATATGTAGTAGGCTGATTTCATTGGAGATCAGCCATGCCTACCCTGTCAAAACTGACGAAAGCGGCCTTTCACAGCGAAGCGCAAGCCTTTGAATACCTTGAAGAAACTCTATGGCCAGACGGGCCAGTTTGCCCGCATTGCGGCACTATCGGTCATGCGACCAAGCTCCAAGGCGGAAACGGGGAAGGCAAGCGCCAAGCCCGGATCGGGCTATGGAAGTGCAACGAGAAAGAGTGCCGCAAACAGTTTACGGTGAAGGTAGGTACGGTTTTCGAGCATGGCCGCATCCCGCTCCACAAGATGCTACAGGCCGTCTACCTGCTTTGCTGCTCGAAGAAGGGCTGCTCGTCGCATCAGCTACATCGCATCCTTGGGATCACTTACAAGTCGGCTTGGTTTCTCTCGCATCGCATCCGCGAGGCCATGCGCGATGGTTCGCTTGAGCCGATTGGCGGCAGCGGAAAGATCGTGGAGGCCGACGAAACTTTCATCGGGCGCAAAAAGGGATTCCAGAAGCGTCCCGGCGCTGGTCACAAGATGGTGGTCGTCAGCCTCGTCGAGCGTGGCGGCCCAGTGCGCTCTACCGTGATCGACGCCGTGAGTCGCCCGGACGTTGAACGGATCGTGCATCAGAACGTGCGCCGCGAAAGTCGGTTCATGACCGACGAAGCCCCGTACTATCGCGGCATCGGCAAGCGGTTTGCTTCACACGGATCAGTCGATCATTCGTCCGGCGAATATGGGCGCGGCGACGTGCATGTGAACACGCTCGAAGGATTTTTCAGCGTGTTCAAGCGCGGAATGAAGGGTGTCTATCAGCATTGCAGCGAGAAACATCTTCATCGCTACGTCGCGGAGTTCGATTTCCGCTACAACACCCGCTCTAAGTTGGGGATCGAGGATGCCGCGCGGGCAACTAAGGCGCTGCAGGGGATCAGCGGCAAACGGCTGACCTACAGGGCATAAATAAATACGCGCCATCAGCGCCGCTGGCGGCAAATCACTCTTCCTGGTTTCCTTCGATACCAGCGCCGTCGGTGATCGGCGGGTTCGTCGGCACCTTAAGTTTTGCGCCCAACTCAGCGATCTTCAATTTCAGCAAGTGATTGACGACTTCGCCGACGGATGCGCCAGCGTAGCTTTCGCGCGCCATCTTAAGGAGATAGGCGTGCAGAGGCTTCGGAACCGTGAGCTTAAATGTCTCGGTTTCCCCCTCATTCGGAGGGCGTCCCATCGTTGCCATAATCGTCAACGCTACACACTAAAAAGTCATTTAAAAGTGCCTTATTAGTCTTGCCTTGGCGAGTCCGATTTGGGAGATTCGACTCAACCGAATCACTTCGGGTAGCCTGAAAAGGTGAAAGGCTCCTTCGCTGATACGAAGGAGCCTTTCGGTAGGGACGGTGGGACTTGCACCCACAATTGGCCGCGAAGCCGGCGGTTTTAAAGACCGCTGCGTCTGCTAGTTCCGCCACGCCCCCGCGAAGGAAGCGCCCTGGTCGATCCGGCCAGGGTGCTTCTCTTATCGTGTGATTTGCCGGCGAGTCGCAAGACTTAGTAGGGTAAGCCTCTATCGGCACAACCGTATTCATGGGGATAGCGTGGATAAGTCACGCACAAAACTGAAACCGGAAGACCAAGTGAAAGCCTTCCGCAAGGCCGCGCGCGAACTCGGTGCCGATC
>Ga0302326_10030254_pt1 | contig 10841 bp, 7 predicted proteins | sample Palsa_T0_3_FD_202264 | JGI IMG/M metagenome (GOLD analysis project Ga0302326, IMG submission 202264) | Peat permafrost microbial communities from Stordalen Mire near Abisko, Sweden - Palsa_T0_3 | ecosystem: Environmental > Terrestrial > Soil > Palsa > Peat permafrost | place: Sweden: Abisko...
GTCCTCATATCGCTTCCCGACCAGGGCGGAACATTTGCGGAGCTCGCGCCGAGCCTGCTTATGAATCTGCAGGACCTGCCTGCCACGCAGCTCATTCAGCCCGGCAGCCGCGTCAGCTACAGCGTGCTGTTCGCGGCAGATCGCAGCCGTATCGATGACTTCAAATCCTGGCTGCTGCTCAACAAACGGCCCGCCGAACGAATGCGGGATATCCGGGACGCGAGCCCGCAGATCAAGAGCGCAACCGAGCGCGCGGGACGCTTTCTGAGCCTCGCGAGTCTCGTCAGCGTGCTGTTGTGCGCAATTGCGGTCGCGATGTCAGCGCGGCGCTACGTGAATCGGCGCCTCGACGTCGTGGCGTTGATGAAAACCCTGGGAGCGACGAGCGCATTCACATTGAGCGTGAGCTTGCTGCAGCTGCTTGCGATCGCGTGCGTGGCAGCGATCGCGGGTGCCGCGGTCGGATTTCTTGCGCAGGAATGGCTGCTGCGTGCATTGCAGGGGCTCTTGAATTCGGAGCTTCCGCCTCCGAGCCTGCTGCCGCTCGGTCTGGGTTTCGTGGCGGCGATCTCGCTCCTCGTCGGATTCGCGCTGCCATCGCTGCTGCAGCTGGCACGCGTTCCGACCATCCGGGTGCTGCGGCGTGACGTCGGTCCACCGCCGACGCTGGTGCTGCTGGCGTTCGGCCCGGCAATCGCCGTCATCGCACTGCTCATCTATTGGGTGGTGCGCGAGCTGCGGCTGTTTCTTGATTTCACCCTGGGCCTCGCAGGTTTCGTGGCGCTCGCAGCTGGCGCCGGCTGGCTCCTCGTGCATCTGGCAGGGCGGCTGCGCGGCAATGTGGGCGTCGCCTGGCGCTATGGAATCGCAAACCTGAGCCGTCGGCGCGCGGAAAGCGTCCTGCAGATAGTCGCGTTTGGCACTGGCATCATGGTGCTGTTGATGCTCGGTATTGTGCGCAATCACGTACAGGACAGCTGGCGCCGCAGCTTGCCTGAGGATCTGCCTAACTATTTCTTCGTCAATATCCCGCCGGATGACCGCGCGCCGTTCATCGCCTTCCTGAAGGACCGCGGTGCGCAAACCTCGCGCGTGCTGCCAATGATCCGCGGGCGCCTGACCGGCATCAACGAGCGTGCTGTGGAAGGTGCACAGTCCGCCGGTGACGGTGAGAACTTCGCGGCGCGCGAACAGAACCTCACCTGGACAGCTGACCTCGGTGCAGACAACAGTATCGTCGCGGGACGCTGGTGGACGCGTGAGGATTTTGGCAAGCCGCTCGTGTCTCTGGCTACGGAGTTCCAGGAGTCGCTGCACGTGCGCGTGGGCGACCGCCTCACCTTTGATATTGGCGGCGAGAGTGTCTCGGCGACGGTCGCCAGCATCCGCAAGGTCAAATGGGACAGTTTCCAGCCGAACTTCTTCATTGTGTTTGCCCCCGGCGTCATCGATAACACGGCGGGGACATATATGACGAGCGCTTACTTCCGGCCGACCGGCGCTAGCACACTCGCGCAGCTCGCCCGGCGCTTTCCGAGCGTCTCGATATTCGACATTGACGACCTGCTGGCGCGCGTGCGTTCGGTCGTGGACAAGGCGGTGTTCGCGGTGCAGAGCGTGTTTGTCTTCACCGTGTTCGCCGGACTCACCGTGCTGCTGGCTGCTGTGCAATCGAGCCGCGATGAGCGGCGCTTCGAAAGCGCCATGCTGCGAACACTGGGTGCGAGTCGCCGTGTCGTGCTGCAGGGAGTGCTTGCAGAGTTCACGGTGCTGGGATTGCTGTCGGGGCTGCTGGCTTCGGCGGGCGCATCGATCGCGGGGTATTTCGTCGCCACGCGGGTGCTCGCGCTGCCCTACGGACTTGATCCGCTGGTGTGGGCGGTCGGGCCGATAGGCGGTGCCGTTCTGGTGGTGTTCAGTGGCTGGCTGGCTACGCGCTCGGTCGTGAATCAGCCACCGCTCGCCACGTTGCGCGCCAATGCCTGAGGCGCTCTAATGCTGGATGCCAATGGCAATCCAGGCATCTGGCTCGGCGTCGCCACGCCAGGTAAGACCGTCAAGAGTAAATTCATAGATACCCGGCCCGAGCGCCGAGCTGTTGATCGCCAGATGTAACTGGCCGTTGGAGTCTTTCATCACGTTGTGGAGCACCGCGACTCGCCCCTGATCGACACGGTCGATCGTCACCCGAAAGGCGCGGTAGGGCGAATGCGTCATGTCGATGCGCAGGTCGGCCAGTTCCGCTGTTGCGCCGCCGATCGTAACCGCCGGCTTACTTGAGCTGCCGGCACGGCTCGGCTGCAGCTGGATCGTGCGCGTGGTCGTGGCGGGCTCGAGCGGCTGCTCCATAATCAGCGCTTTCAATTTCGAGACGCTGCTGCTCTTGTCTGCGCTCGAGCTGCCGACGATGGCGAGTATGACCACCAATAAGACAACCACGGCGCCGAGGCCAATCATGAGTTGGGGTTTTTCCCACAGTTTCTTGGGCGCTGGCTGCCACGGCTCGGGCTTGCCACTCGCCTCGAGCAGCCGCAGCGCCATGTTGACGCGCTCGGGCAGGCCGATCGCATCGAGGAGGTCGGGTTCCTCCCGACAGAAGCGCTCGAAATCGGTCGCACCCCTGACGGGCAGGTTGCCCGAAAGATAGCGCTCGACGACTTGATTCCGAGCGATGAAATCCCGATCCATGCGCGGCGATGCGCCGGCGACGATGCCCGGCATGCTCAACGGTGGTGCGGCCGGCTGCTCCGTTGGCGGCTCGGAGGTGGCAGGCACCGGCAATTCCGCCTGAGGCTGCGTCTCCGTACGGGCTGCAGCTTCCATCATTGGATTTTGGCGAGACACGGGTTCATCCGTAGTGTCCATGGACGATGACTATCGTATCTTGCAGAGTCGCCAAAAGGTGACCTGCGGCTTGGCTCACAGAACGGAAGGACCGCGGCCAAAACTCGCGCCCGGTGCTGCGCTCCCCTCAAGCGATGTTGCAGCGCAGCATTTGCATTGCGGCTCACCGACTTGATTCATGTCATTCCGATGCGGCGCTTAGATCGAGCCGCGTGCGAGGACAAGCGCGTCCTTAATTTGTCCCAAGGGGGTAGCGCAGCTGTGCTCCCTAATCGCCCTGCGCTCAAGCGGTACTGTTTGGAACTGACGCACGGCGAGGCGGTCTGCGAATTCAGCAATCACGTAGAATCCGATGCCCACACTGGGAGGATAGTGCGATGCGCCTCGTCATTTCGTTAATTGCAGCGGCTTTAACCACCACCACCGCCCTGGCCGCGACGTCGGCGGCGGTCGATCCGGCACTCCAGGCCGCGATCTCGAGCAACCAGCGCACCGCAAGTTTCGCGGCGCGCGACAGCGCGCGTCACCCCGCTGAGGAACTGACCTTTTTCGGCGTCAAAGCCGACTCAAACGTCGTTGAACTATGGCCGGGCGGAGGCTATTGGACCGAGATCCTCGCGCCTTATCTCGCAGCCCGGGGCCACTATACGGCTGCGCTGCCGCCGGCCAAGAACGGTGGCGAGGACAGCAAGACGGTCATCGAGTGGCGCGCACGAATCGCACCGCAGGCGGCGCGCTTCGGCACCATCCGCGAGACGACGCTTGGCGCCGGCCACTTCGAGGTCGCTGCGCCGGGGTCTGCGGATCTCATTCTGACCTTCCGCAATCTCCATAATTGGATGGAGGGCGGCTATGCAGCCGATGCACTTGCGGGCTGCTTTCGCGCATTAAAGCCGGGCGGCGTTCTGGGGATTGAGGATCATCGTGGCCGCAATGATCAACCACAAGATCCACTTGCGAAGAGCGGCTACGTGCGCCAGGACTATGCAATCACTCTGGTAAAGCAGGCGGGCTTTGAGTTCGTGGGCGCCTCCGAAGTGGATGCCAACCCCAAGGACACGAAAGACTGGCCGAGCGGTGTGTGGACGCTGCCACCCACGCTGACGCTCGGTGACAAGGACCGCGCGAAGTACGTCGCGATCGGCGAGGCCGACAACTTCGTGCTGAAGTTCAGGAAGCCCAGGCACTGATGCGGCGCCAATTGCGCGGCGCGACTGCGTGCCGCTGCAAGGCGTGCCGTCAACCCGCAGCCGAGCCTTTGAGGAAGAATTCCACCTTATCCCGATAGGTGCGCGACATCTTGAGCTCGTGCGCGCCTTCGAGTGTCAGAAAGTATTCGCCGTTCATGTGGGCCCGCAGGCTCTTGACGCGGCGCAGATTGACGATGGTCGAGCGGTGCACGCGCTGGAAGAGGCGCGGATCGAGGATGTCTTCGAGTTCCTTCATCGTGCCACGCAGGATGTGCGTTTGACCGCTGGCGTGGATGCACATGTAATCCCCTGCCGCATCGATCCATTCGATCGATGCGATGGGCACCCGTACGATCTCGCGACCCTGCCGGATCGGCAGTATTTCGGCGCGCGGCCGCGTGACTGCTGCGCTGCCATGCTCGAGCAGCTCCTCGAGCGCAATCTGCCCGCAGCCGGTGATCTCTGCGATGAGCCCAAAAAGCCGGTCGCGCTGCTGCAGCGCATCACGCGCATGGATGTGCGCGCGCACCTTTTCGAGCGTTGCATCGAATCGCTCATCCTCGATGGGCTTTAAGAGGTAATCGACGGCGCGCGCCTCGAAGGCGCGGATCGCATATTGGTCGTAGGCGGTGACGAATACGACCAGCGGCAAAGACTCGCTCGGTATCTGCGCCAGCAGCTCGAATCCCGACAGCCCAGGCATCTGGATATCAAGGAACACCAGATCCGGTTCATGGGTGCGTATGGCGGGTAATGCGTCGCGCGCGCTGGCGCACTGCGCGACCAATTCGAAGTCTGGCGCGCGCTGCAAGCGCAGCTCGAGCCCCCGCCGGGACAGCGCTTCATCGTCGATGATGACCGTCGTGATCTTCGCCTTCACCCTTACGCTCTCTCCAACGGCAGCGCCATCTCAACGCGCAGGCCCGGCTGGGAGTTTAATATGGCGAAGCGGTGCCCGGCGCCATAAAGAACCGCGAGGCGCTCACGCGTATTGCGCAAGCCGACGCCCCGGCCGTCGCTCTGCAAGAGGCCATCGCGCAAGCCCGGACCGTCGTCGATCACGGCAAGCTCGAGCATCGCCGCGCGCGCGCGACCTTCGATACGGATCATGCCGCCATTCTCGCGCGGCGCGATCGCGTGCTTGACGGCATTCTCGATCAGCGGTTGGAGCAGCAGGCTCGGCAGCAGCGCCTCAAGTGCGCCTTCCTCGATGGCGTACTCGAGCTGCAGCCGCGCGCCAAAGCGCAGTCGCTCGGTATTGAGGTATAGATCGAGCGCTTCGATCTCCTTGCGCAGGGTGACCTTCTTCATCGGGTCCTGATCGAGTGTATAGCGCAAGAACTCCGACAGGCGCGCAACGGCATGGTTGGCGATGCGATTCTGATTGTCGAGGATAAGCGTCGAGATGGCGTTCAGCGTATTGAAGAGAAAATGTGGATTCAACTGATAGCGCAACATCTTCAGCTGCGCCTCCTGGGCGAGCGCGGTGGCTTTGAGCGCCGTTTCGCGCTGCTGCTGCAGCGACTCGTAGTATTTGATACCGAAGTACAGAGCGCTCCAGCACAAGAGGAGGTAGGTCGTCGACACTGATCCCTCCAGCACCTCGAACAACGTCTTGAACTGCCAGGTTGGCTCGACGAGATATTTGTAGGCGAGGTTGATGACGACCCGCAGCGCCAGCGCCGTGGCATAGCACGAGGCCAACACGCCGACGATCATCGTCCGCAACGGTTGGCCCCAGAGCCTGCGGTAGATGGGGCGCAGCGGCATCGAGAGCACGAAGCCCGAGATGGCCGAGATCGCGATGACCTGCTGGTAGGCGACCGGCTGTGCCTGCAGCAGGGCCCCAAAGTACTGGCTGATGGCGTAAGCGCCCCAGCCCGCGGCGTGCAGACTCCAAAAAAGCGCATTGCGATTGGAACGCAACTGGTCGAGCGTCAGCATCTGCTGCACCGTCGGCGAAGGGATATCCAGGGCGGCAAGCGTTCCCACAGTATCCAAGCTTAGTGCACAAGTCGAAGTGCGAGTGCGCCGCGCGCTGTAATTAAGCGCGCGATCGCGTCGCTTCGTCGCGGATCAGCGGCTCTTGCGAAGCGCAGCGCTCGATGGTTTCGCAACCCCTGCCGGGGCCGCGAGAGACTCAAGGGGCAGCGGCCGGTCGAGAGCGAAGCCCTGCGCAAGATCGCAGCCTACGCCCGTGAGCCACTGCAGCGCGGTCTGGGATTCGACGCTCTTGGCGACGCAATGGATTCCCAGCACCTTGCAAGCCTGGGCGATGGCGACCACGAGCGCCTGCGACAATTTGTCCTGCAGCGCGGATCCAGTCAGTCGCGCATCGATTTTCACTAGGCGCAGTGCGGAGGAGCGCAGGAACGGCAGTGCGTGCGTTGCCAGCGAGAAATTGTCGAGGCACAGGAAGCAGCCGATCTTCTCGCAGGAAGCGACGAAGCGCGCCACCTGCTCCGGGCATTGCGCGCAGGCGAGCTCGCTGATCTCAAAGCCGATACATTGAGCCGCGACGCCCGTGCGTGCCAGGTCCGCAGGCAGCTCGTGCAGAAACTGCGGATCTTCGAGCGCGCCGATGGAGAGGTTGATGGAGAAACTCGCGGGCTCCGCATCCCACACAATCGGGTTCGCTCCGAGCCAGTTCAAAAGCTTCTTGAGCACCAGGCCGTCGAGTAGCGCGCCGTCGGGCCCGCGTGTCCCGGGTGCAATGAATGCGGATGGTACCTGCTGGCGTGCGGGTTCGCGGCGCGAGCGCGCCAGCACTTCGTAGCGCCGCGTCCGGCCGCCTGAACGCAGCTGAGTCAGTTGCTGTACATCCAGGACCAGATCCGCCGCCTGCTCCTGATCAGTCATGGCGCCTGACACCGCAGCGGTGGGCGGCGCTGTGCGGGGTGCCTTGGCGGTTGCCTTCGGCGCTGCCTTGGGCGACACCTTGGGCGGCACGCTGCTCTCGGGCGTGAGGCCGGTGGTCAAAACCTCGTTCGCTTTCTGAGCCGCAGAAACCGTGGACGGTGTTTGCGGTTGCGCAACCGCGAGCACCGGCAACGATCCTGAGATGAGCGCCAGATCGGGCATGGAGACGGTCGCGCTGGTGGAGGTCGCGGCGTTCAGCTGTGCGATCGCGCTCGTGGCGCCGATACTGCCCGCTTTGACACGCAACAGCACGGCGATTTTTTGCAACGCCGCCCGCATGGGCACAGTCACCGACTGCATCGGCGCTTCGCCCTTCAATGACTTGGGATCCGCCAGGACCATGGCGAGTCCCACGAGGTCGCCGCGCGGCGCGCGCACTGCGAGAAATATGGCGCTGCGACCATCATCGAGCGCGCGCGTAAAGATCTGCTTACTCTCCGCTTCGCCCAGCGCGTCGATGGCGTCATAGACCAGGCTGTGCTCATCGGGCCCGAGCGCGCCTTCACTCAGCCAGAGCAAATCGCCTTCGTTGTTGTAGATTGAAACGGAATGCACGCGCATCGGCGGCAACGCCGTGCGCAGCTGCCGTCCCAGTGTTTCGGCAGAGACCGGCTCATCGGTCAAAATCGTTGGCGCGGCGTTAGCTCTTGGGGCTGGCAAGGAGGCTTCCCGTCCATGTGGCTGTGGCACGCAGCATGGCAGGAAGACAGCGCAGCGGGCGTGATTCCTCTCCCGTTTGTATCTGATCGGCGACTGTGCAGCAGCTTTTGTAAAGTCAGATTCTACATAGTGAGGAAATCGAGCTTGCCGATTGCAACTCCGTTGTGGCGCAGAATCATATAGGTCGCGACGACGTGGAAATAAAAGTTCGGCAGCGCCCACGTGCGAAGAAACGGCAGCCCTTTCATTTCGAGCGTGCGATCGCGTAGTGGAATTTTGATATCGCGATCTTCGGAACCATCAAATGTGTTCGGCGCGATGGTCTTCAAATAATCGATGGTGCGGGAGATGCGCGTGCGCAGCTCTTCGATCGTCGCCTCGTTGTCTTCGAAGCGCGGCGGCTCCTGTGCGGCAAGCCGCGAGCTGCCATTCTTCGCCATGTCACAGGCAATCTGGACCTGCCGCGACAACGGCAGCATGTCTGGCGCGAGGCGCGCATTGACCAGGACTTCCGGGGCGAAACCCTTCTGAGTTGCGTGCTCGAGCCCCTTATCCAGAAGGGTCGACAATTTCGTAAGCGTCGGTACGAAGGTCTCCACCGCCATCGAGTACATCGAGATTTTCATTTTGGCCCTCCCAGGGGCGCTCCAAAGAAGCGGCGATTTTATATGACGTTGGTGGCGCCGGTGCCTCACTAATGAAACAATGAGTGCGACGCCGATTCAAATTGATTTCATTATGGGTGAGCTCTGGATTCCCGCACAGCTTGCGATCTTGGCAAAGGTGGTCGACCTCAACGGTTTCTCGGCCGCGGCGCGCAGTCTGGGTGTGCCGAAGGCGGCCGTCAGCCGCGCGGTGGCGGACCTCGAGAAGGCTTTCGGTGTGAGGGTACTGGAGCGCACCACCCGCCGCATCGCACTCTCTGCGGCCGGTCGACTGCTTTACCCCTATGCCAAGCGCGTGGTCGTGGAGGTCGACGCGGTACGCGCGCTCATCGCAAAACTGCATGCACCCGAGGGCGGCCCGCTACGGGTCGCGGCGGAGCCGACGTACGGGCGCGCGCTCCTTGCGCCATTGGTGCCGCGCTTTCTCGAAAGTTTTCCTGACGTGCCTCTCGAGGTGGTGCTGCAGCCGGTCGAGGCGCAGGACTCCTGGGACGTTGCGATTCGTGCCGGCCTGCCCACGGAGCCGAGCCTTGCGCATCGCCTGCTGGGTGCACCGCCCGCGGTGCTGTGCGCCACCCCAACCTATCTGCGACAGCACGGTGCGCCGGCGCGTCCCGAGGATCTGCGGCAGCATGACTTGCTGACGCCGGGTACCGAATCACCCGAATATCGTCTGGAACTCGCGCGCGGTTCGCAGCGCGCCGAGGTGCGGGTCGCGCCGAAGCTCACGGTCAATGATCCGGCGGTGCTCCACGGCGCTTGCGCGGCGGGGCTGGGCGTTGCGCTGCTGCCAGAGTTTCTGTGCCGCCAGGGTCTGGCGACCGGGCGCCTGAAGCTGGTCCTGCCGGATTGGACGCTTGCACCGGCGGCGATTCTCTATGCCGTCTATGCGGCAACACTCGAAGCGGACGCGCGCGTGCAGCGCTTCGTAGAGTTCCTGGCCGCGAATATCGTACCGGCGCTCGCATCCGTGCGTCCGTCTGGCGCATTCTCTGTGCCGCACTCGATGTGAGGAGGCAAGATGTATCGCGCACCGATCCGGGAGCTTCGCTTCGTACTGGATGAGCTCCTCGGCGCCGCAGCTTTAAGCGCCTACCCGGCGTTCGCGGACTACTCCGCCGAGACGGCCGAATCGATTCTCGGCGAGGCGGCGCGTTTTGCGGAGGGCGTGCTCGAGCCCCTGAACCAGAGTGGCGATCGCGAGGGCGCCCGCTGGACACCCGCTGGCGTCGTGACGCCGCAGGGCTTTGTCGCGGCCTACCAGCAATTCGTGGAGGCGGGCTGGCCGCAGCTCGGCGCGGATCCCAAGTATGGCGGCCAGATGGTGCCGCAGGTTCTCGGCACCGCGGTGCGCGAGCTCTGGGGCGCTGCGAATCTGTCTTTCAAGCTGTGTCCGATGCTGACGCAGGGCGCGATCGAAGCGCTCAAGCTGTGCGGGTCGCCGGCGCAAAAGGAGCTTTTTCTGCCGAAGATGGTGCGCGGCGAATGGACCGGCACCATGGATCTCACCGAGCCGCAGGCGGGGTCGGACCTGGCGCAGATCCGCACGCGCGCCGTGCCCGATGGAGAGAACTTCCGGCTCTTCGGTCAGAAAATCTTCATCACCTGGGGCGACCACGACTGCGCCGAGAACATCATCCATATGGTGCTGGCGCGCATCGAGGGCGCGCCGCCCGGAGTGAAGGGCATGTCGCTCTTCATTGTGCCGAAGATCCTGGTGAACCCCGACGGCACGCTCGGCGAGCGCAATGAGCTGCGCTGCGTGTCGATCGAACACAAGCTCGGGATTCATGCGAGCCCCACCTGCATGCTCGCCTTTGGCGATGCGCGCGGCGCCGTGGGCTATCTCATAGGGACCGCGAACCGCGGCCTCGAGTACATGTTTGTCATGATGAACGCCGCGCGCCTGTCCGTCGGCGTCGAGGGCTATGCGGTTGCGGAACGTGCGTTTCAGCGCGCCGCCGAGTGGGCGCGCAGCCGCGTGCAGGGCAAGCCCGCCGCGGTGCCTGCAGGGGCCTCAGGCGCGATCATCTCTCACCCCGATGTCAAACGCATGCTGCTGACGATGAAGTCGAGCATCGAGGCCATGCGCGCGCTCGCCTTGTATGCCGCCTTCGAGCTTGATATCGCCGAGCACGACCCGGACGCGCAGCGGCGCCTGCATGCGCAGGCGCGCGTCAATCTGCTGATACCGATCGTCAAGGGATGGTGCACTGAGCTTGGCAACGAGCTCGCCGCCATCGGCGTGCAGATTCATGGCGGCATGGGCTTCATCGAGGAAACGGGTGCGGCGCAGTACATGCGCGATCTGCGCATCACCACGATTTACGAGGGAACCACCGGTATCCAGGCCAATGATCTGATTGGACGCAAGCTTGGTCGTGATCGCGGTGCCGCCATGGACGCCCTCATTATTGAGATCAAGGCGGAGCTTGACGCGCTCGAGGGGGCCGACCCGGTCATGCGCGTCATCAAACACTCGGCCGTCGAAGCCGTAGAGCGGCTACGCGATGCGACGGATGCCATTATAGAGGCGTTCGCGGCGGGCCAGGAGCGCTCGCTC
>Ga0302326_10030256_pt1 | contig 10840 bp, 13 predicted proteins | sample Palsa_T0_3_FD_202264 | JGI IMG/M metagenome (GOLD analysis project Ga0302326, IMG submission 202264) | Peat permafrost microbial communities from Stordalen Mire near Abisko, Sweden - Palsa_T0_3 | ecosystem: Environmental > Terrestrial > Soil > Palsa > Peat permafrost | place: Sweden: Abisko...
GTCACGGACCACACGGGGGGTGACTATGCGATCCTCGTCAGCGCGGGTTGGCTGCGGGGCGGTCGGGCGGCACGCAGACCATTCCCTCGCTGAACCCGGCAGAGCCGATCCCGAAGGCGGCGTTGAACCGGTCGATGTTGACGAGCGTCAGGAAGGCGGTGAGTTCGACCAGTTGCTCGTCGCTGAACTGCTCCTTCATCTGCGCGAAGAGCTCGTCGGTGACCTCGACCGGCGTTCGCATCACAGCAACCGTGTAGTCGAGCGCCAGCTTCTCGCGGTCGGTGAACAGGTCGCTGTGGCGGTAGCGCGGCAGCGCCAGCAGCTCGTCGTCGGAGAAGCCGGAATTGCGGCAGATCTGCGAGCCGAGGTCGACGCAGAACTCGCATCCGATCATCTGCGCGCCCTTCAGCTCGACCAGGTTCTTGATCCGCTCATCGACGGACTTCCCCTTGCGCACCGCCTGGTTGAACTTGCCCATTCCCATCATCATCTTCGGCCGGTAAGCCCAGATCTCCACCGGCTCGAGGCCACTGCCGTTCTGCGGGTCGCGGCCGGTCAGCTTCTTCGTCATCCTCGGTCCGAGTCGGTAGACGAGCCTGACCATCGGCCCGGCCTTGCTCTTCGATACTCCCTGGATGCGCGCCATCGGGTATCTCCTGTCACCTAGGTTGTGGTCGGGGGTCTATCCGTATGACCGGCGAGACCCGGACGGTGTGACGGCGGCGTGAGGTAACCCGGCTCGACCTAGCCGCTGGGGGTCGCCGAGATGCCCGCGCAGTCGCTGATCGCGTAACCCGCGGCGCAATGGGTCGTCGGCTTGTCGGAGAACTGCAATTCGGTCTCGAGCGCCTTCACGCCACCCGCGTGCTTGGCGAGGGCGGTGAGGATCTGGTTGATCCGGATGCGCAGCAGGATGTCGGTGGTGGTCTGCTTGGTCGCCGCCAGGAACGCGCTGAAGGCGGCCGCGCTTTTGAACTCCTTGGCCTTCTGCGCGGCGAACGTGCGCTGGACCTCGGCGGCGCTCGGGTCGATGTGGGCATGCGCTGCAGCCTGCTCCAGCCACACATTCTTGATCAGGAAGTCCATCGTCTGCCCAGTATCGGAGGCGAGCAGCGCCTCGCAGTCGTCCTTCAGCTTCTGCGTGGTGTCGTTGGCGAGCTTGGCGATCGTGCGGGCTTCGGCGATGCAGCTGGTGAAGTTGGGAGGGTCCGGTACGACGGGCGTGCCCCCGCTCTCCGACGCGTTGGAGTAGGTCAGCACCTGCAGCCAGTGCTCGAAGCTCGCGCTCGTGATCGGGGTGCCGTCGACGACAGCCACATCGTCCGCCGGGATCGAGGATGAACCGCCTTGCCCGGCGCTGTCGGGGACGGAGCTCGTAGTGGATGAGCCAGCCGCGGGCGGGCCCGCGCCGTGGTGCGCGGTCGAGCCACAGCCGCCGATACCGGCGGCCAGGATCGCCACGAAAGCTGCCAAGAGGGGTAAGGGCGTGCGGAGCCGAACTGAGGACATGCATCGCAATTTACTTGATTGAGATAATTGAATATCGCGAGCCCAACGGTCATGTCGGGCCGCGGCCAGCCCCAGTCCTCCCCGAACACAGTCCAGAGGGTCGTCTGTGAGCTCATGACCGCCCGATAATCGAGTTCGGTGTCCGCTGGGGCGATCGGCCGCAGGTGGTATCCGCGTATCATCGAACGTGCCGCAGCGCACGGGAAGCCGGTGACATTCCGGCGGCCGACATGACCGTAAACCTCACCCGCATCTACACCAAGCTCGGCGACAAGGGCGAGACCCACCTCGGCGACATGTCCCGCGTCCCCAAGACGCACCCCCGCATCGAGGCGTACGGGGACATCGACGAGCTGAACAGCCACCTCGGCGTCCTGCTCTGCGAGCAATCGCTCCCGGCGCCATACGTACCGTGGCTCAGGCGCATCCAGAACGACCTCTTCGACCTCGGCGCTGACCTTTCCGTGCCCGAGCCCGAAGAGCCCACCGGGCGGGAGCGCCTGCGCGTCGAGCCGGCCCAGACGACATGGCTCGAGGAACGCTGCGACGAGGTCAACGGGACACTCGAGCCGCTGCGATCCTTTGTCCTGCCCGGTGGCACCGCCGCAGCCGCGCACCTACACGTGTGCCGCACCGTCTGCCGCCGCGCCGAGCGGCGCGCGCTCCTCGTCGATGACGCCAACCCCGAGGTCGTCCGCTACCTCAATCGACTCTCGGATCTCCTCTTCATTCTGGCCCGGGGCGCCAACCACCTTGCCGAGACCCCAGAGCCGCTCTGGCAACCCGGCGCGTCGCGATAAACTCACAGACCCTTTGGCCACTACGTCTGGAGCTCCCCAGCCGCGTCTCCTGCCGACGCTCGAGCGCTCGTGGTACGTCGACCCACAGCTCTTTGCGGCCGAGCAGGAAGCGATCTTCGCGCGCCGATGGATCCTCGTGGGACGCAGCTCGGAGCTCAGCGAACCCGGGTCGTACCTGACTGCTTCCATCGGCGGTGAGAGCGTGATCGTGGTGCGCCAGACCGGCGGCAGGGTGTCCGCGCTGCTGAACGTCTGCCGGCATCGCGGCGCGCGGATCCTGCTCGATGAGCGCGGGGTGTGCAGGCGGGTGATCCGCTGCCCATATCACGCATGGTCCTACGGGTTCGACGGTGCTCTGCAGGGAGCACCGAACCTGAGGGATTGGGCCGGTGATGAGCAGAGCTCGCTCGGGCTGCAGGCCGTTGCCGTGCACGAGGAGCACGGCTGCGTGTGGGTGAATCTCGACGTCGATGGCATCTCGTTCGAGGACGACGTCGGCGCGCAGATCCACCGCCGGCTCGGTGACGGCCGAACCATCGAGAATTGGGAGCTCGGGCGGCTGCTCACGGGTCGGCGGATCGTCTACGACGTTGCCGCGAACTGGAAGCTGCTGATCGAGAACTTCATGGAGTGCTACCACTGCACGACCATCCATCCCGAGCTCGTGGAGCTGATCCCGGAGTTCCGCCGGGGTCTCGCTTCTCAGTCGCTTGGGCCGGGGCACGGTTCGGGGTTCGGGGCGCAGATCGCCGGCTTCACCGTCGACGGACGGCCCGGGCTTGCGCCCCTGCCGTTGCTCAGTGAGGATGACCAGCGGCGCTACTACGGGATCACGATCACCCCGAGCGCGTTCCTGAACCTGATCGGCGACCACGCCATCGTCCACCGGCTGGAACCGGTCGCCGTTGACCGTACGAAGGTCGTCTGCGACTGGCTGTTCCCGCCCGAGACCCTATCCGGCGGGGTCGAGATCGATCCCACGGTTGAGCTGTTCGACCGCGTCAACCGGCAGGATTTCGAAGCCTGCGAGCGCTGCCAGCTCGGAGCGACGAGCCGCCTGTACGCGGGCAATGGGGTCCTCGTGCCTCTCGAGCATCACCTCGAGCAGTTCTATAACGAAGTGCGGACCGCAGTCTCAGATTAGGCTTCGGCGTCGGCTCTCAGAGGCCCGCTTCCGCGAGCCCGCGTCGGAAGCCTCTCGCGCGACTATTCAGCTGTGGAGCGCCTCGCTGAACGGTCTGAGGCCTGCCTCGTCGGCGGCGGCCGTCAGCGCGTCGACGAGCTCGGGCGGCGCGGCCGCGATCCGCGTGCCCAGGTGGCGCTGGCCGGTAGCCGGGAGTTCGCGAATCATCGCCACGAGGTCCGCTTCGAGGCCGGTGTCGTGGACGGCGCTAAGAAGCGATTGGAGGACATCGGTGTCGCTCTGATCGATCAGCTTCGCGATCTCACGGCGGGGGCCTTTGTCGAGCTCGGTGGCGAAAGCGATCAGCGCGGGCCACAGTTCCTCCTCGTACGCGGCAGAGATGACCCGCTCGAGTGTTTCGCGGTTGAACGCAGTTGCAAGGGTGGCGACTTGGCGCCGCGCGGTGATCGGCAGCAGCGGCAGCAGCACGAGCAGCTCAGCCCAAAGCGAGTCCTGTGCGGCGGCGCCGATGATCGTTGCGAGCACTGGTCGTGCTTGGATTGATTTGAGCGCGGCGAACCGCTTGCGGCTTTTGGGGCTCATCGCGCGTACGACCGGCAGAACCTCGGACCAGAGATCGTTGCGTAGCGCGGCGCGCACCATGCTGTCGAGCACCTCGTCGTCCTGGCCGGCCGCGAGGTCGCCGAGCGCCCCGCGCTGGCGCTCGGTGACGTGGCCGAGCACGTCGAGCGCCTCGATCCAGAGATCTGCGCTGCTGGCCGTGGCGATGATGTCATCCAGACGCTCGTCGGGGAGCAGGGCGACGAGCGCGCCGATGTTCTGCTTTGCCTCGATCACGTAGGCGGTGCGCAGCAGGCTCTCGTCGTCGACTGCGTTGAGCGCAGCGAGCAATGCGGCTTTTGAGAGGTGACCGACAAAGCCGCCCATCGTGATGTATTCCTCGCCGGCGACGAGCTCCGAGGCGATCGCGGCTACCGTGGCGGGTGGCATCTCGCCGATCACTCGGCTCGCCCTTCGCGGGTCGAGATGCAGGCACAGGTCGGCGAGGAACGTCACCGAGAGATGCTGGGCGATCTCGACGGCGCGGCTGGGGTCGAGCAACCCGGTGATACGCGCGCAGAGCAGCGGCCCGAACGCACGCTCGCCGATCACCGCGCCGAGCTTGACCGGAATCAGCTTCGTCGCCGCGGCGACGCGCTGAAGCAGCTGGCGGTCAGCGTCAAACATCACCACCGCCACCTGATCGCGCAGATCCCGGATCGCCTGCCCCTCGAGCCGCTCGAAGTAGGCGAGATCCTCAGCCTGGGCTCCGACCAGGCGCGCGAGCCTGCGAACCTCGACCGCGGGGCTGAGGTACCCCTTCACTCGATCAGCCGAAGAGGATCTTACGAACCGGGCGGCGGAGCAGCCTCGGCAATATCTCGAGCGCCTCGTCGACAGCGGCTTCGAGCTCCTCCGACTGCCTCCGCTTAGCGACGCCGAGCGTCGCGGCGAACCCGCTCAGTTCGGCCTCGGTCAGTTCCTCGAGCCCGCCGGGCACGTTCCCTCCGAGCTCCCGCTTGAGGATGCGACGTGCGTCCTGACTCATCGTATTCTCGTCACACGCGTTAGCCGGGCCCGGTCGGCAGGCGAGGATGGCAGCGTCTCGTCCAGGAAAGCGCGTAGGTCGGCGTTGAAGCGTTCCGGGCGCTCCAGCATCGGCATATGACCGGTGTCCTCGTAGATCACCTTGCGCGAGTCCGCGATCAGCCACTCGAACTCTTCGGCGTCCTGGACCGGGACCAGGCGATCCTCAGCGCCCCAGATGATCAGCGTCGGGCAGGCGATCTCACCGAGGCGGTCGCGGATCGGGTAACGGGTCATCGCCTCAAGCGCCGCGGGGACGGCGACCTGCTTTCCGTTGCCCCGGACCACGGCGAGGATCAGCGCACCCGGGAGGAGCTCGGGGTGAGCGACGATCAGGGCGAGCAGCTTGCTGCGCAGCCGCTGGCGACGAACCGGAATGTCGGACCGGATCGAGAGCCACGCCAGCGCGAAGAAGAGGAAGTTCTCGATTCGGCTGCTGATGTTCTTTTTGCGTTCCGCGCGCACCCACTCCATGTTCAGGCCGATCGCGGGCGCTAGACAGAGCCGCTCGACGCGGTCCGGGAAGCGGATCGCTAACTCGGCGCCGACGAAGCCGCCCATCGAGTTACCGACGACCGTCGCCCGCTCGACCCCCAACTGCTCGCAAAGCGAGTCGAGGATACGCGCGTAGCCCGTGATAGAGATCGGCTCGAGCGGCAGCGGCGACGCGCCGAAACCGGGAAGGTCCATCGCGATTACGCGGTGCTCACGAGCGAAGAAGCAAATGTTCTCAAACCAGCTTTGCCAGCACGCCAAGCCGTGGATAAGCAGCACTGGTGGCCCGGAGCCGATGTCGATCACGTTGACCCAGCGCTCCTCGATGCTGACCCACCGCTGGTGCTCTGCCCAGTCGACATCTATCCACTCCGAGCGTCCGACCGGGCCATAGGAATCGTGCGGATTCAGCGAGGACACGTCGGTACTACGGCGCACACGTAGATTCGGCTCACGGCAGCTCCGGGTCGACCACGGCGACCGCTGGCGGCGAGTGCTGGAGCTTTGCGCTCCATCTTTCTTCGACGTGCCCGAACTTCCAGAACACAAGCGCGCCAGTCCAGGTGACCACGAACATGCCGACGATCACGAAGCCGGCCTTGTTGATGTCGAACGCGGCCATGTAGTTCCAGAAGCCGCCGTGGAGGCCGCCGATCTCCTGGGGCAGGAGGCCGAGCACCTCGATCGTGCCGATGAAGAAGCAGATCGAGACCGACAGTCCGGTGATCGCTAAGTTGTAATAGACCTTGCGGACCGGATTGAAGAACGCCCACGAGTAGGCGAAGTTCATGAAGATGCCGTCGATGGTGTCCATCAGCGCCATCCCGGCAGTGAACAGAATCGGCAGACACAGGATCGCGTAGACGGGAACATGGGCGGTCGCGAGCACCGCGGTGGTCGCGAGCAGCGCGACCTCGGTCGCGGTGTCGAAGCCCATGCCGAACACCACGCCGACGGGGTACATCTGCCATTCGCGAGTGATCGACCTCATCCAGCGGCCGAAGAAGCGGTACATCAGCCCGCGGTTCTGGAGCTGGCGTTCTAGCTCGGCTTCGTCGTAGTTGCCTTTGCGCATCGAGCGGAAGACGCGGAAGATGCCGGCGAGGATCACGACGTTCAGCAGCGCGATCAGGTACAGGAACGATGCCGAGACGACGGTGCCGAAGATCCCGCCGAACTGCTCGACGTTCGAGTTGTGGTTCGAGACGGCGCCGTAGACGGCCTTTTCCGCGATCACGACCCCGACCCCGATCGCGACGACGACGCTGGAGTGCCCGAGCGAGAACCAGAACCCGATGCTGAGTGGCCGCTTGCCCTCGTTCATGAGCTTGCGCGTCGTGTTATCGATCGCGGAGATGTGATCGGCGTCGAACGCGTGCCGTAGCCCGAGCGAGTACGCGAGGCCGGCGACGCCGATTCCGAGGCCCTTGTAGTGCGAGGGAACGACGAACAGGATGAAGACCGCGAACCCGACGATGTGCAGCGCCGCGATCGTCACGAACATCAGACCGGCCCGGCGCCGCTCGCTCGGCGTGAAGTCTTTGGCGACCTGAACGACGTAGGAGAGAATCCCGAACCGCCCATGGACGGCGCCCGGCAAGTCGGTTGGCGGACTCTGTGCGCTCATCAATTGGATCCTCGACGCTCGGCCCTCAGGCGCGAGCGCGGCTAGCCTACGTGAACCCAATAGCAATTGCAACTCGGTACCAATTAGGATGTGCTTCGACCAATTCCATGAATGAAGCTCACGGAGTCAGCTCCCAGACGCGGGTCACGCCCGATGGGGCCGAGCACATCGCGCGGGTGATGCGCGCGCTGGCGACCGCGAGCCGGGTACGGATCTTGGCTCGCCTGCGGGAGAGCCCGTGCACGGTCGGCGAGCTGATGCTGGCGGTCGAGATGGCCCAGCCCGCCGTTTCGCACCAGCTGCGGATCCTTCGTGATCTCGGCCTGGTGGTCGGGAGACGCACCGGCCGCCACACGACCTACGCACTCTATGACTCGCACGTCGCGACGCTGCTCGACGAGACGCTTCGCCACATCGAGCACCTTCGCGCGGGAGTTCCCGAGCCGCCGCTCTCGATCCTCACCCATGCCAACAACGACAGGAGTACTAACCATGACTGAAGAGCACGTACACGACGCCCCCCATGCCCACGAGCACAAGCACTAGTCGAGCGCAGCCATGACCGTCGCTCCCGATACACCGCGGCTGACGTTCACCGATCTCGCCGACGCCGTTGACGTGCTGCGTGAGCGAGGCCTGAGGCTCACGACTCCCCGCCGGCTCGTGCTCGAGGCGCTGTTCTCGGCAGACGGGCCGGTATCGGCCGAGTACGTAGCCAGCAGCTTGAACCTGGAGCTCACATCGGTATACCGCAACCTCGAAGCGCTCGAGCAGCACGGCCTCGCTCGGCATGTCCACCTCGGCCACGGTCCCGGCCTCTACGCGCTCGTCGGACGAGGCGAGCGCGAATTCCTCTCATGCGAGCGCTGCGGCGGCGTCCGCACTCTCACGCCGGATCAGCTCGACCCTGTCCGTAACCAGATCAAAGAGCTGTTCGGCTACGAGGCTCGCTTCACGCATTTCGCGATCGTGGGCCTCTGCCCGACGTGCGCCAAGCGGCCCGAAGCAGCCGCCCCCCGGCCGACCGGAGCGAACGGCCAGACCAAGAATGACGCGAAACCCGCGCTGGACCATCCGCACGGACACGAGCACAGCCACGGCGATCACGTGCACTCGCACCCCCACTCCCATCACCAGGGCAGCTCAGAACAGCACGGGCACGACCACCAACCCGCCCCGCCCCAGGGGGCGGCGCTCCCGCGGGACCACCGGGACTAGCAACTTCGACGGCGACTCTCATTTAGCACGACGGCGATCATCAGCACGAGCAGCGCCACGACCAGGCCGGCGTGACCAAGCACAAGCATCGGTAGTGAAATGATCGCGCCGATCACGAGACCAACGAAGAGCGCGACGCCCATCGCCGCGACGCATATCGCGATTCCGTGACGTAGCACCATGCGCATATGCTGTCATGCACATTGCTGCATGTCAAGGGATCAAGAGGCGGCTCACCCTGGGAACAGGATGAGCCGCGGTAGCTCAGGCCACGGAGCCGACGGTCCTTGTCGACTGGCTCGAGGACGCATCGGTTGGTTTGTCACGCGCCGTGGAGAACGACGAACCACAGCCTGTCGGCCACGGCGATGATCGATTCGGCGACGCCGAGATAGCGGCGGTAGAGAACTTGCCCGGCGAGGACGGCCCGGAGGTCGTCGGCCTGGAGCAGCTCGGCCATCGCGTCGCGGTAATCGCGCTCGACGTGGTGGACGGCAACGCTCGCCGCGTCCGCCCGTCGGCCCGCTTCTTCTGGGTCCTTGTGCAGCAGCTCGAAGCCTTTGACGAGCGCGCGAGCACCCTCGACGAGTCGCTCAGCCATCTTCCCGGTGTGAACGTCCGGCGCGTATCCCAGTACCTCGGCCTCCAGCAGGGCGTCTCTGGCCCGGGTGAGAATCCGATCGATCCGCTCTGAGAGTGCATACACGTGTTCCTGTCCCACCGGCGTTGACAGCGCCGCCTGCAGGGCGGCCAGCAGCTCGCGCCGGGCGTGATATGCCCGGTGCTGCGCCGAGCGAACGGCTACCGCTGCGTCCTGACCGCCGTTATGAGACCACTCGTTGAATGCGTTCATGCCGGCAACCGTCAGCTCACCCTGGGCGACAAGCAGCGCGACGACATCAGGCGCGGCCGGCAGAAGCGCACGCCACCATGGACGCCTCGTCGGCTGATGCGCCGGCGCCGGTCCGGGATCGTCCGGTTGCTCACTCACCGCAGCGCTCCGAGGAGCCGGCCGAACTCAATCAGGCCGGCGCCGAGCAGGGCGCAGGCCGGCACGGTGATCACCCATGCAGATAGCACTCTACGCACGGTAGGCCAGTGCACGTGGCGGCGCCTGCGGGCCGCACCCACGCCGATCATTCCCGATGTGACGACCGTTGAGGTGCTCACCGGCGCACCCAGCGAAGCTGCGCCGAGGATCACTACCGCAGAGGCGCTCTGCGCCGCGAGCCCGTCGAGCAAACCGCCGCGGTAGAAGCGCGAGGACACCGTTCGCACGATCCTCCGCCCGCCGGCGGCGGTGCCCGTCGCGAGCACCAACGCGACGAGCGCGGTTACCCAGAACGGCACCGCGAAGCGCTGGATCGTCCCCGCGGCGACGAGCAACGCGGTCGCCAGCCCCATCGCCTTCTGTCCGTCGTTGGAACCGTCCGCGAGCCCGACCAGGCCGGCCGTCAGCCAGATCGCCCCACGGAGCGACCGCTCGATCTCACGCGATGCTCGCGGGAGCACACGGCCAACCAAGCGACGCACCCCCGCCGCGGCGAACCCTCCTAACAGTGGCGAGAGGAAGATCGCGATCAGGGTGCCGATCACTCCGTAAGGGTGAGCACCGTGGAAGCCACCCCAGCCGACGGCTCCCCATCCCGCCTGCGCCCCAGCCGCCCCGGCCAGCCCACCGACGAGCGCGATGCTAGCGCTCACTGGCACGCCCCGCCGGGTGAGCAGCAACGTGAACGCCAGGCTCGCCACACCCCCGGCCAGGTACGTACCGGGGAGCTCGGCCGCGGATACGTGCACAAGACCGGTCATCGTCAATGCCACCGCCTCGCCGGCGAACAGCGCGCCGGCCGCGCTCGCCACGAACGAGAACGCCATCGCGCCCCGGTAGGACGCCGCCCGGGAGGCGATCAACACAGCGCTCGCGTTGGGTGCATCGGACACGCCGAGCACAAACGCGAAGCAGACCACCACGACAAGTGCGGCGACACCAGAGAAGCTCAAAGCACTCGCTTCAACAGCCGGATCATACGCGCGGGACCGACCCCGGGTCGCCATAACATTTTTCCCCGATTACCTCTCCGGATCCTCATACTCACGGCGATGGAGGCGGTGGAGGACGATCCCTACCTGAAGCTTCTGCGGGGCCACCTGGACGACCGCGAGTTGTTCGACGCCACGCCGGGGCAGACCGAGGCCAGGCATCGGCAGTTGCTGTTGCCATATCTCGATTTCTTTCTCCGCCACGACCGGGACCACTACTACCGGCGTCTGTTCAGTCGGAAGGGTTTCACTGGCCCGGACGGGGAGTTGCGGGACGATCTACAGGTCGGCGACCTGGCTCGTCTCCGTATCCACTCCGACGATCTGCGCGGCGACGGGCAAGCAGCCCGGCTGGTGGATGGGTTTGAGCCTGACGCG
>Ga0302326_10030258_pt1 | contig 10840 bp, 1 predicted proteins | sample Palsa_T0_3_FD_202264 | JGI IMG/M metagenome (GOLD analysis project Ga0302326, IMG submission 202264) | Peat permafrost microbial communities from Stordalen Mire near Abisko, Sweden - Palsa_T0_3 | ecosystem: Environmental > Terrestrial > Soil > Palsa > Peat permafrost | place: Sweden: Abisko...
GCGGTCAGGTCGGACTCGTAGTTGCGCACCCGGATGTCGTGGAACGGCTGCGAACTGATCAAGGTCACACCGACATCGCCCGCGGGGATATGCAGTTCGTCGAGTCGACGTGCCGCACCGACCGCGGCCCACAGGCCAGCAAAGCCGGAGCCGAGAACGACGACATTTCTCACTGCCGTACCTTACCCACCTGCATATCGTTGATCAGCCGTTCAAAACCGCGGAGAATCCGTCTCGCACACGTGGAATAGCACTCTTGCACGATCTGGCACGCACTATGTTCTCAGCCCCGCGAATTGGAATCGCATCATTGCACCCGGTGGTTCAGCCACAGGTGGTCTAAGAGGCGTGCTGACCGGTTCCTACTCGCCACCGTCGAATTGTCTGCTCAACGGGCAATATTTTTGCACCTAGAGGCGACTGCGCGCTGAGGATCGACCGCTCACCCCGCCATATTCGTTTCCGCCGTATTCCAGCCCCGGGATAAGCGCCAAGACCAGCGTCTTACAATCTGTAGTACACTTATGTTTATGGCTGACACGATTACATTCCGGCCCGACGATGACACCTCGAATGCGTTAGCTGTATTGACACGTGATGGCACTCCGGTATCAGCTGCCGTTCGAGCAGCACTGATCGACGCCGCGCGACGAAAAGCCGCCGCCTCGATTCGTGCAGAGGCTGAGGCGCTCGCGGCGGACGAGGCCGACAGGGCAGAAGCAGCGCAGGTGCTCCGCGATATGGAGACACTGCGTGCGTGGTGAGATCTTCCGACTTCGCGCCGCGAGGGATAGCCGCGGCCATGAGCAATCCGGCACACGCTATGCCGTCGTCGTCCAGTCCGACGAACTCCCGCTATCAACCTTGCTGGTTGCGCCGACATCGACGGCTGCCCGCGCGGCGAGCTTTCGGCCTGAAATAGAGATCGCTGGTCGTGCCACCCGAGTACTGGCCGAGCAAACGGCAGCTGTCGATCCAAGCCGGCTGGGCGAAAGTGTCGGATACCTAAGCCTCGACGAGGTGCGCCGCGTCGACGCAGCGCTGCGGATCGTCATGGAGCTCTGAAGGATGACCGCGGGGCAGTTGCGGTCGGGTGTTCAAAACCGTTGGGCGCCCCAGGCCCGATGGCATCGACGATTGTGGCGCGGCGGCACACGCAGCACCAAGGCCACGACGTCGACAAACGGAAAGGCCTGGGCAACAACACAATATGAGTCAGCGAGCAGGGGCTAGGGCGCGCTCGGTGCGGTGATTCATCAGAAGAAAACGCCCTTCCCGCTAAGTTGACATAATGTCGCTTATCGGCACAAACCTACTGCGGGTTGCAACAGATGAACATGCGCTTCGCACCCGTTGATGTCCGATCCTGAACATGCTGGCAGTAATCCGCGAAGACATTGCAGTAGTGCTCATCCGGAAATACATGACAGCATCGGATTCGCTGCGCTAGGGGCACATCCGATGGCCCGTTGCACGTCACTTCACCTGGCTCCTCTAGCAGTGCCGATTCGTCACAGTGACGTTTCCCCGCCTACGGACGGGAATATGGCCGGGAAAGCGAAATAGGCTGCTTTGCAGGCCGATTGCCCGCCATAGTCATTCAATCCACTTGTCGCTTGGCCGGCGTCGCGAGCCCCGCGGATTTCAGTAATTGCCGCATGAACAAGGCTGGGCCTTTGCTGGTGCTCTGCTCCAAGTGGGGTGCTTGGGCGCAAGGAGCCCGATAAGTCATGGATGACGCGAAGCGCCGCCTTAAAGCGGTGCATCTCGCAGGCATTGAGGTAGCCGACACGTGGGAATTGCCCGCAGCTGGAGGCGCCGGCACATTGACTCCGGCGGCGCTCTGCGTTCCGAGTGAGTATTCGTTCGTTCACCTCGTACGGTGTCGGCTAGTGCGTCAGCAACATGACCGCATCCGTGGGTGAGATCCAAATGTGCTTTACGGAGCGGATGACCGCCCGGCCCGCGTTTGCCGCCTGGTACTCAATCGCATATCTGAGCGACTGCTCGCTTGCCCTCTTCAACACCAGGTCATCAAGCATGGGAACGAAGTGCAGCTTGAGTTCCTGCTGGAAGACATCGTGGCGGACGAAGTCCACGCCCCGCTTGGCAGCACCTGCGGCATCGTGTCCGGCAGTGCCGGCGATCGTCGCCAGGTCTTTGTCGATGAAGAACGCCTCCCGGGCCGCGGCGATGGCCTTCTGATCCGCCGCCGAGAAGGCCCTGGTGAAGCTGTAGGACGCTGCGGCCCGCCCCCGGAGCAGAAGTTGTGCGGCCTTGCGTGATCCTCCGCCGATGCCGACTCCCACAGCCGAGAAGGCCAGGCTCAGTGTCGTTTCAGCGGCAAGGTTGAATGCCTTGCTCAGTGCGGACTTGACGACGCCGACCGCCTTCCTGAGTCCTCGCTCGACAGTTCCGGAGAAGAACGTAAAGAATGCGTTGACCGCGATATACGCCAGCTGACCTAGCTGTGAGGCATGGGTGCCGCGGCCCTCGGGGATCCCACCGGAGGTGCTTTCATTACCCGACGCTTCCGGAAGGATAGATCCAGACACCAGTTTGGACAGCGCGACCGCCGCGTCGAGTTCGGTCATGTGGTGGGTACCCTTGCCTCCGCCTCCGCCATCGCCTTCGGTGCGCGGCGCGCCGGGCTTGCGGTCCCCGGCGCCATTCAGTGTGCGGCCACCGGGATCACCCGACGACGAGCCCGGTTGCGCGTTCGGGGCGCTGCCAGTCGGATCTCCGGTCGGTGATCCGCCCCGCGCTCCGGGGGGCCCTGAACCGCCGTGCGCTCCCCCGTGATTGCCCGGGGCACCCGGCGGCGCACCGGCTGTTGGGGTCGAATGAGCGTGCCGCCTGCGGTGGTCTTGGCGATACAGGTCATTAACCTGTTCCCCTGACAGGTGTGACCCGGTGCGGCGGTCATTGGCCGCCCCATACTCCCCCAACGTTGTTTGCGGCGGGTAGGCGGCGCTCTGGGTGCCCGACGGGTCGGTCAGGACGCACGGGTTCGCGCGCGCATACTGGAACAGGTTCAGCCCGTCGGCGAGTCCCGCGGGGTCGGCGCTAGTCCATCTGCCCAGCCACGGAGCGTAATAGCGCGCGCCGTGGTAGCTTAACCCGCTTTCTTCATCACGTTCTTTCCCGGTATAGCGGTAGCGTTTCGGCGTCTGAGACAGGCCGCCTAGCGCTTGGTAGGTGGTGTTGCCGTATGGTGCGTACTCCTCATAGGAGATGATCCTGGCGTGCTCGTCGAGCTCCAGTGCGACCGAGCCGACGTGGTTGTCGTGTTGGTATCTGATGAGCTGTTGAGGGGCCGTGTCGGCGCCAACGGCGTCGAGTATGCGTGTCTCGATGAGCGCGACACGGCGCTGATCATCGATGATGTGCAGGGTTTCCCGCTCGAGCGCGGCGGCGGTGGCCGTGACGGGGCCGCGGTAGGTGCGAAAGATTTCGTAGCCACCGATATAAATCCGTTCCTGTGTGAGTCCGGCCGCCTTCTCCCATACCTTGCGGATGCGCTGACCGGACGAGTCGTAAACCATGTACGCCGTCCCACCGCCTCCGCGATCGACCTGCCAGAGTCGGCTGTTGTAGTCCCAGTGCATATTCGGTGTGAACGATCCGTCACCCAAATGAGGCATGTGCGTCGTGTTGCCGATAGCGTCGTAGAGATAGCGCGACGGCGCCCGGCCGTCAGAATCGAGCGCCGTTTGGGTGAGGCGGTTGCATGTCTTGCGCAGCGTTGCACCACTGCCGTTTTCGATGAGGCTGGGTTCTACGTACGTGTAGTTTGCCGTCCATCCGCGCTGGACCGGGTCGGTCCCGGCGTGCTGTGTGCTGGTGAAGTTTCCAGCGTTGTCGTAAACATAGCTTTCGGTGTAGGTGCCCATCGCGTTGCCGTCGCTCGGCTGGGGCAGGCTGGCGTGCAAAGCGCTGAGCGCGTCGGGCGCTGTCGGTGGATTGAGCCGGCCGTCATCGGCTTGGCCGAGGTGTTCGCGTCCGGTGGCCTGGATGAGCCTGTACAGCGCGTCGTAGGTGTATTGGTTGCTGGGTTCGACGCGCCGGTTGCGAAAGTAGATTGTCTGCTGGGCGTCATCGCGGATGCCGGTGATGTTGCCAACCGGGTCGTAGGTGTAGTGCAGGTTTTGCAATCCGGATGACACACCGGGCGGCGGATGGTCGGGTGCTGCGATATTGGGTGGCGGGGGTTGCGGGTTGTCGCAATCCTCCGCGAACGCAGCACCGCGGCGCGTGTACAGGCCGATCAACCGCAGCGTGTCGGGGTCGTACAGGTATCGGGTGGAGACGCCGTTTTTGTAGTCGATGCCCAGTCTCTGTGCTTTGGCGTCATAGACCACCGACGCCACGCCGGCCGGCGACGGGGGCACGGTGTTCGGGTCGAGCTGGGCGCCCGGCTCGCTGTCGCGAGCCGGCCATACGTCGATGCGTTCTAGCAGGCCTCGTTCGTTGTATGCCGGCTGGATGACGTTGCGCTTCGCGTGCGCAAGGTTGCTGTGTGGGGCGTCGACCTGGGTGACGCGGTTGAGCGCGTCGTAGCGGGTGGCGCTTTCGAAGACCTCGGTGTCGAGCGCGGGGTTGGCTGACCAATCCGGAATTGCCTTGTAGTCCAACGCAAGCCGCCGCGAGCTGCACAGCAGATTGCCCTTGAAGTCGTAGGCTTCCGCCGGATCGCCGTTGGTATCCAGGCGGGCGTTGACCGCGACGCCGGCGGAGTCGAAGTGTCGGTACACACGAGCGCGCAGGTTGGCCGTTTCGGCGTTGGGTTGACTCTCGCCGTATTCGATCCTGTCGACTTGGATATCGCGGTCGAGCGTGCGGGGGTCGGAATCTGGTGTGGTGCCGCGTAGAACTCTGCCCGTCGTGCGGCGCAGCGCGTCGTAGCTAGTGGTCTCGTGATGTCCGCGGCTGTCCCATGCCCGGATGGGTTTGCCCGCAATGTCGTTGAGGCTCCACGTGGTCGCGCCTTCCATGCCGGCTTGGTGAATGCGGTTGCCGACCATGTCGTAGTCGTAGCGCATCACGATGCGGCCGAGCGCATCGCCGAGCTGCTGGTCGGCGTCACGCACGCAGCGCTGGTTGCCCTCGATGTCGAGTTCTGCGCGCGTGTAGAGAATTTCTTCTGCGCCGTCGAGTGGATGACCCGGGCACGCCAGCCGGTTTCGCGCGGTCGTCAGGAAGGGCCTGCCCCAGACGTCGACGTACGTGGTGGCCGGGGTGTCGGCGTGGGCGGCGGCGCGGGCGGCGGCGGTCTGCTCGGCGACGCCGAGTAGACCGCCGCTCCGCTGGGCGTACCAGGTCTGCCACGGTGTGGCGGTAGGCAGCGCGCTGAAGTAGCCGCGCAGCAGTCCGCCGACGTCTGGGTCGCTGCGCGGGTCACCCGTCTGAGCGCCGCGCGGCGCGCAGGTGTCGTTGGTGTCGTATGTGATTCGCTGCCAGGCATCGAACACGACCTTGTCGTAGGTGTGGTTGGGATGCAACACTGCTACGACGCGTTCGGCGGCGTCGTAGAACAGGATTGGGCTGACGCCGACGGTGTTACCGAATTCGAATCTGTGGGTTGCGGTGAAGAAAGGTTCGTACTGGCGAACGGGTTTGCCCTTGTTGTTGAAGATGTTCCATCCACTTGCGACCCACCGCCGCTCGACGACCGGCCCGCCTTCATTGATCGGTCCCGATTCGGCGCTGATCTTCTTCTGGATGTCCCGCCCGAACCCGTCGCAATAGCTCAGCGTGATGTGTATGTGAAGACCGTGGGCGGGCAAAGGATCGCTCGCGTGGGTTTCGCGGCTGAGGGTTAGTGCCCCCGCGGGCAGCCACTGGTCGGCGTCTTTGGGGTCCGGGTTGGCTCGCCGGGTTCGACGAAAACGGTCCAGATCATAGAAGGTGCGGGTGGTCGCGTCCCCCAGCAGTGACTCGGCGACGGCCGACGGGTGAGCTAGGCCGAACACCGCGTCGATCTGGCCTTGTGCGGGGTCGGTGCCCAGACCCGCCAGCGAATCTCCTTCGGTCGGGGCGGGATAGGGCTTGCCCATTACTGCGGTGGCAGCGACCATACCCAACGCGTCAAACGCGGCTTGGGTGCGGTTGCGGTTCGCGTCGCTGAGCAGACTCGGCTCAAGGACCCGATAGTCGAGTCCCGGCTTGGTTGCGTCGATACTGCCGTCTGCTCGGCGTTCGCCTGCGGTGACCCGGTTGCCGAAGGGGTCGGTGGTGTCGCAGATGAGCAGGTCGTAGTCGTCGTATGTGACGGTCGTCTCGGTGGAGATAGTGTCTGTGTGGAAGGGCGTTCGTACCCGACGGGGCAGGAAGAAGTGAACGCGTGCACAGGCCAGTTCAGCTGCGGGGTCGCTGTCGGCGGGCGCAGGTGAGCAGAACGTTTGGCCGGATGGAACCCACCAGTACCCCTCGGCGTCTGAATTGGGAAAAATCCCGAGAGCTTTGAGGTCGGTGCTGGATTGGTAGCCGCCACTGTCGGGCCCCGGCCCCGACAGGACCGACGCCGGATCTGACATCAGCGGTTGACCGTCACGTCGGTACACCTGGGCAAGCAGACCCGCGGTGAAGGCAAGTTTGTAGCGCTGGCCCGCGAGCGCGGTCGACCCGACGCTACCCAGGGGCAGCAGCGTCAACGCGTTATCCGCGGCCACACCGAAATCGTCCGGCCGGTAGAGCGTTCGGATGCTCTCGATCAGGCGGCGGTGTTTACCTGGGGGCGCTGTTTCTTCGTATGCGAGTTCGCTCGCGTCGACGGCCGTGGCGACCCCGGACTGACCGGCCAGGAAATCTTTGCCAGTGAACCGCCCGGTAGTCGGGTCGGGCGTGTAGCCGGTGAGTTCGAACACGCAGGTCTGGGCGGGCAGCGGGGTGCGGTAGTCGGCGGGGTATCTCGAAGTGCCGTTGTGGTTAGTCCCGTCGATCGCGTTGGTGTATAGGTTTTCGGTGTAGAGGATCAACGGGTCGCTCTGCTTTGCCTTGTCTGTGTCGGTGGGCAGTGCCAGATCGGGACGCCGCCGGCCGTAGCCGATGGCGATGTCCTTGAGCACGTCGCCATAGTCGTCGACGTCGAGGGTGATCGAGTGCTCAACGCGCGGATCGGCGGCGTTGCGTTCGTAGTGATAGGTCAGTGCTTCTCGGGGATGAGTGAGGAACACGCTGTGGCGGTTAGGTCCTGTGGTTTGTACGGTGCGGATGGCGAAGTTGTACTCGGTCACCGTGTACGGTGTGGTTGCCCGTTGAAGCTGATCCGCCGTAGCACCGGGCACGGCGTCGTCGGCGTAGGTTTCCTGACGCAGCATCAGACCTTTGAGCGCGCGGCACGCTTCGCGTTCCTCGTCGAATGTGAGACCGGCGGGAAGTGCGGTGTCGTCGATGAGTAGCGCGGCGGCTCGGGCGTCGCTCAGCCCAGGTTCCCGGTAGTATTCCCCCATTTTCCCGTCCTTGAGTAGTCCCGCATAGTAGTTGGAAATGTGGTCGCGCCCAAGGTATATGCCGGTGTGAAACCATGTCTTCGTATGCACTGGGGGGACGTCGGATTGCGCGGATTGGTTCTGCATCAACGGGTTTGAGTCGCCGAAAGCACCGAATTGTTCGGCGTCCCATTGCTCGACCATGCCGAACCCGCGAAATTCGCGCTCGACGCCGTCGAAGTAGCCGTGATGATACGCGTAGCGGGTGACGAAGCGGTTGCGGCCGATCCAGTCCCAGGTTTCCACGGATTCGACCACGTGCACGGGAAAGGCCAGCCGGGTGATCCACGGTTTGCTGGCGCGTTTGTCCTGCAGGTAGAACTTGGTGGATGACGCGTAGGAGACATGGGTTTCGGCGCCGAGATTGTTGACCGACGCTGTGAGCAGGTGGGGTTTGGTGCCGCCCATGAAGTCGATGTAGCGCATGTGGCGACCGGTGTCACCGGGGTGCGGGGAAGACCAGAGCAGACACGCGGTGCTGTTGCCCCGCAGATCCGTTGTGGTGAACGCTGTTTGGCGGTCAACGCTGGGAAATCCAGGCAGCTGGGTTTGGGTGCTCCAGCCGTTTCCGGACTGGTTGAACCACAACCGGATACCGTCGCGGTGCACATAGATGAGGTCGGTTGTGCCGGCGCCGTCGATGTCGGCCAGCAGCAGGTGGGCGGGGTCGAAACTGGTGTCGTCGTCGAAGCGCGGCGCGTTGTCCATAACGACTTTGGGCCCGAAGCGGCCGTAGCCGAGGTTGGGCCAGTAGCAGATCTCGCCGTTGCGGATCCGCACGATGTCGGCCAGGCCGTCGCCGCTGATGTCGGCCAGATGGATCGTTTCGGTGTCGTTGATGAACGCGCGGGTGGGGCCCTGTTCTTCGTCGAAGGCCAGCGGCACGTTGGTGCCGGGGCCGAATCCGTCCAGCCCGAAGGACTGATGCCAGACGATCGCGTTGTCCTCGGTGATCATCAGGTCTGCCAAGCCGTCACCGTCGAGGTCGATAAACCGGGTGTCGGGGCCGCCGATTTGGCGGTTGACGCGGGAGTGCAAGGGGCGATACGGGTTCCAGCCTTCCTCGTCGTCGTGGGCGTAGTAGCCGGGCGACGGGTCGTTGAAGTCGACCAGGTCGAGGTGTCCGTCACCGCCCAGGTCCATGAACCGGGCGCCGGCCGTGGTGCGCGGGGTGAGGGGTACACGTTCCAGCGGCGCGAATTCGACGTCACGTGTACTGACGGGGCTGATGTTGCGGCGATACCACCAGGCGTCGGCTTGCCGGGTGAGGATGCCGGCCAATCCCTCCCCGTGCAGGTCGACTAGCTGGTATTGATCTCCGTCCATCCCGATCGGCAGGTTTTCCAGATCCGAGGGCGCCAACTCGTGCATGCGGGGGTCGATGGTCAGCTGGCTGTAGGTGTAGTCCACCGGCGGCAGACTGCGCTTCAGATAGCCGCCGGCGGCGCGCCGGTAGCCACTGTGGGTGACTGATTGCAGGAATGCGTAGCCCGCGGTGTCGTCGGCGTAAGTGAGGTCGGTGGAGCGCACCAGACAGTCGGCGCCCACCTCGGGTTCGTCGGGGAAGTGGTGAAACATCAAGAACCGTCGGCACAGCCGGGTGGTACGTACTTCAAATCCCGGGCGGTAGGTGGACAGCGAGTCGCCGCGCGCGGGCCACGGCTTGGTCTCGATCGGCGTGGGAGTGTCGGGATCGTGCTCGCCGTAGTCGAAGACGAGTTCAAACATCCAGCCCGCAGCTTGCACCGTCTCGGCGTCGAGAGTCGTTGGCCGGGTTCCGTTTTGGTCGAGTAGCGGCGTCCGGTTGCCATACCGGATGCGTTTGAGGTAGCGGTTGGTGGCGCGTCGCGCATCGCTGGTGCTCCCCCGATTGCCTTGATGGGCGCAGGTGAGGTCGATGCCGTCGCCATTGTCGGGCTTGTAGCCGTAGACGATGCCGTTGCCGCGGTCGTCTCGGGTTTCGCTAATCAGCCAGCTGAACACCCGCTGCGGGTCGGCCGGATCGGCGATGCGGGAATCCGCGTCGCCGCCGTAAACGGTGAGGATGTTGTCGCGGGAGATGCTGCGCCAGTGGGTGTCTCCGTCGGCGAGACGTGTCCAGCGTTCGATGCGCGCGAAAAGCCCTTCGATCCGCGGTCGGTAGCGGTTGACGACATATCCAGGGTGGGTGATGGTATCGGCGAAGCGGTGACCGGCGGCGTCGAGGACGGTGACGAGATCTTCGGCGCCGGACAAGATGAACACATCCGATTCGGCGGTGTGGTCGGTGGTGTCCATGTAGCGAGGGCCGCCCTTGCTGGTTTTGCGGACGATGTGCGGTGTGTCGAGGCTCCACCCAAACCCGTAGGCGCTGTTGGCGTTTCCGGAGTCATACGACAACGCGAGTTTCGGCCCGAACCCGGAGCGGCCCGGGCTGGTGGCGATCGGCACGGTGAAGGAGGCGGTGCCGGTGACCGGGTTGGCGGTGAACTTCTCCCCGATGCCGCGGATCGCGCCGCCGCCTTTCGGCAACGTCAGTGTCGGCGCGGTGACCGCGAACGGCGCAGCGCCGTCGCCGTCGGTGGCTGCCTGGGGTACTGCCCCTCTGGCTGCCGACTCCGGCTGGCTGAACGCCTGCGGCCCGGCAGGGGTCTCCGGCTTCTTCGCGTTATCGTCGTTTCCGAACATCGCAGCCCTCCGTTTTCAAAGGCGAGGGGCGGCGCATTCGACGCGTGGTGGACGTCACCTGTCGGGCGTCAGTGGGCGTTGCCGTGCAAAACCACCAACGACGGGACGGTGGGTCGGCCACAACTACCTACCCCACCGCACGGGGCCGCGCCTTGCCCACGATGCCACTGGTCCCGGGTGAGCGCCAAACAAGACGACCCAAGGCGGCCGACGTCGAGACTGTCGCATTAACTGTGCCTTCCTCCTGTCACGACCCGACTTCCTATGTGCGCGTTTGCGAATGAAGTATGGCCAGCACGAGCCGCCGCACTCGTATAGCAATTCATCTTTTCGATCGGCGCCACAGCAGCGCCTAACTACGCCACGCGCAAGATCAATTCCGCAACGCGCAACGTAGTTTCGGCAAGAATTCGGTCCGCTCAGCGGACCAGGATCGGCCCGGTTACCGCCGGCGGCGGGCGCGTACTTTCCGAAGCGACCGGTCTTCGCGTGCGCCAGCCTGGCCGCCTCCGCCCTCGCGGGCTGGCTTGGCTGGCTCGAGTTTCCGGTCCGCTGACCGGACCGACGACTTGTCCAAACCCGGCCGATCGACGATGAATGGAGCCACTCAGGTAAGCACTCGCTCGTAGGGGCGGGCGCAATTAGGCCCTAACCAGCGACTCTGACCAGAAGGACCGGCCATG
>Ga0302326_10030259_pt1 | contig 10840 bp, 12 predicted proteins | sample Palsa_T0_3_FD_202264 | JGI IMG/M metagenome (GOLD analysis project Ga0302326, IMG submission 202264) | Peat permafrost microbial communities from Stordalen Mire near Abisko, Sweden - Palsa_T0_3 | ecosystem: Environmental > Terrestrial > Soil > Palsa > Peat permafrost | place: Sweden: Abisko...
CCATCTAGTCTTTGTCCCCCACCTTCACCACAATGTGCGCCATTCTGCGCTGATAGCGGTACGCACGCCCCATAGGCGCGGGCCGCACTCGCTTCATGCGCGGTCCTTCGTTGACGTAGCATTCGGTGACGAACAGCTTGTCGACGTCGACATCGGTCGAGCGGTTCTCCGCGTTGGCAATCGCCGATCGCAATACTTTTTCTACCGACGGCGCCACTCGCTTATTGGTCGTCCGTAAAATATTAATCGCGTCCCCGGCCTTTTGGCCGCGAATCAGGTCGACCACCAGCCGCACCTTCTGCGGCGATGTGCGAATGTATCTGGCTTCCGCTCTGGCTTCCATGGTTATCCTCTATGCAGCCGGCTTGGCAGTCTTTTCAGGCGCTGCCTTTACCGAATGGCCCTTAAAAGTCCGCGTAGGTGAAAATTCGCCTAGCTTGTGCCCTACCATGTTCTCGGTGACATATACGGGGATAAACTTCTTGCCGTTATGCACGGCCAACGTATGCCCGATAAACTCCGGCAAAATCGTTGAGCGCCGCGACCACGTGCGCACCACTTTCTTCTCGCTCTTCACGTTCATCGCTTCCACCTTCTTCATCAGGTGGTCATCGACGAACGGTCCTTTTGCTAACGAGCGTCCCATGTATTCGGCTACCTCTTCTTGGTCTTCCGCGTCACGATCCACTTATCCGTGCGCTTGTTATTGCGGGTCTTGAAACCGCGCGTAGGCTGCCCCCACGGCGTCACCGGATGCCGGCCGCCGCTAGTCTTGCCCTCGCCGCCACCGTGCGGGTGATCGACCGGATTCATGCTGACGCCGCGGTTATGCGGCATCTTGCCCATCCAGCGCTTGCGTCCGGCTTTGCCCAGGCTGACGTTTTCGTGCTCCACGTTACCCACCTGGCCAATGGTGGCCGCGCATTCGAGCGTGACCCTTCGAATCTCGCCCGACGGCAGCTTCAGCAGAGCCATGCCACCTTCTTTTGAAACCAGCTGCGCCTGCGCTCCGGCCGAGCGCGCCATCTGCCCGCCCTTGCCTGGTTTTAACTCGATGTTGTGAACCACCGTGCCGGCCGGAATATTCTTGAGGAGCAGCGAATTGCCCACCAGGATGTCCGCCTCCGGTCCGGAGGTCACCTTGCGGCCCACTTCGAGGCCCACCGGAGCGAGAATGTAGCGCTTCTCGCCATCCACATAATGCAGCAGAGCGATGCGCGCGCTGCGATTGGGATCGTACTCGATGGCCGCAACCACCGCCACAATCCCGTGCTTATCGCGCTTGAAATCGATCTCGCGGTACGCTTTCTTGTGGCCGCCGCCGCGGAAGCGGGATGAAATCCGTCCGGTGCTGCTGCGCCCGCCACTGGCCCGCTTGCCCTTCACCAGGCTCTTTTCCGGCGTCTGCTTGGTAATTTCCTCGCGCGAGATCACCGTCTGGAAACGGCGTGTCGGCGTAGTCGGTCTAAAACTTTTTACGGGCATGTTAGATCTCCGCGTACTCCGGCATCTTCTCGCCGGCCTTCAGGCGCACCCAGGCTTTTTTCCAATCCGCGCGATAACCCGAAAATTTTCCGCGGCGCCGCAGCTTGCCCGCCGTCATGGACGTGCGGACTTCCGCCACCTTCACTTTGAAAGCCGCTTCCACCGCGTGCCGGATCTGGGTTTTATTTGCACCCACCGCCACGTGAAAGCATAGCGTGCGATGGTCGTCCTTCTTGGTGACGCCCTTTTCGGTCACCACGGGACGCTTGATTACATCGTATAAGTTCGCCATTATGCTAATGCCTCCGACAGCTTCCGGGCCGCCGTCTCGCTCAGCAGCACCTGATTGTGTTGCAGCAGGTCGTAGACATTCACATTGCGGCTGGCCACCAGCTTCACGCCTTCGAGATTACGGCTGGATAGCTCCAGATTCTTGTGTGAGTTGTTATCGACCAGCAGCACGCTCCGCTTGATCGCCAGCGTATCGAGTGCGCGCCGCATTATTTTAGTCTTGGGCTCGGCCTGGGGAAATTCCCTCACCACCCGCAATTCGCCGTCGCGCAACTTGGCCGAGAGCGCGCTCTTCAACGCTCCTAACTGCATCTTGCGCGGCAGATGATAGGAGTAATCCCGCGGTTGTGGGCCGTGTGTCGTCCCGCCGTGCCGCCACAGCGGGCTGCGGATCGAACCCATGCGCGCGCGCCCAGTGCCCTTCTGTTTCCATAGCTTCTTGCCGGAACCGGCCACTTCATGCCGCGTCTTGGTCGACGCCGTGCCTCGGCGCGTCCCTGCCAGATGATGCCGGACTGCTTCGTACAGCAGTGCTTCGTTGATCGGTGCCGCAAACACGGCGTCGGAAAGCTCGATCGAGCCGACTACCTTATTGTTGAGATCGAGAATGTCTACGCTGGGCATGGCTACCTCTTAGCCCTCCGCACAATAACGTAACCGCCGTTGGGGCCGGGCACCGCGCCCTTGACCAGGATCACGTTGTCCTCGACATCCACTTCGACAATCTCGAGATTGCGTACCGTCACCCGCGCGTTGCCCATCTGCCCACCCATGCGGAGACCGGGAAATACGCGCGACGGAAAGCTGGATGCGCCGATGGAGCCAGGAGCCCGGTGGAACATGGACCCGTGCGTCTCATCGGACCCGCGGAAGTGATGGCGCTTTACGACGCCCGCGAATCCACGCCCCTTGCTGACGCCGATCACGTCCACCTTCTCAGTGGGCTTGAACTCTTCGGCCAGCACGCGATCGCCCGCCTTCATGTCGCCCGAGGCTCCTTCTTCCAAGCGGAACTCGCGCTGAAACCGCACGCCTTCGGCTCCGGACTTCTTGAAGTGCCCCGCGCGCGGCTTGGACACGCCCGACTTCTTGGCGTATTCCATGAACCCCAGCTGGACGGCGTCATAGCCATCGCTCGCCGGCGTCTTGCGCTGCACCACGATGCACGGTCCGGCCTTGAGCACGGTTACGGGCACCACTTGCCCGTCCGGCCGGAACACCTGCGTCATCCCGATTTTTTTGCCTAAAATTCCTGGGCTCATTTGCGATCCTTCAAGCGGCCGTGCCGCTCGCTATTTCCCTTTACCGAAGGCCTTGATCTCGACGTCCACACCCGCCGGCAGATCCAGCTTCATCAATGCATCTACGGTGTCCTGGGTTGGCTCCAGAATGTCCAGCAAGCGCTTGTGCGTGCGGATCTGGAACTGCTCCCGGCTTTTCTTATCCACGTGCGGCGAACGCAGCACCGTATACAGATTCCGCACCGTCGGCAGCGGAATCGGACCAGCCACCGACGCGCCGGTGCGCTTGGCCGTATCCACGATCTCGGTGGTCGATTGATCCAGAATTCGATGATCGTACGCCTTCAGGCGAATTCGAATCCGTTCCCGTAAGCTGCTCGAGTGTTTTGCCATTACTTATTCCAAAATCTCGCTGACCGTGCCGGCGCCGACGGTGCGACCGCCCTCGCGGATAGCGAAGCGCAAGCCCTTGTCCATGGCGATGGGCGTGATCAACTCGATTTCAAGCTGCACATTATCGCCCGGCATCACCATCTCCATACCCGCCGGCAACTGCGCCACGCCGGTCACGTCGGTGGTGCGGAAGTAGAACTGCGGCCGGTAGCCCTTGAAGAACGGCGTGTGCCGCCCACCTTCGTCCTTGCTCAATACGTAAACTTCGCCCTTGAACTTCTTGTGCGGCTTGATCGAACCCGGCTTCGCAATCACTTGCCCGCGCTCGACGTCGTCTTTTTCAATGCCGCGCAGCAGCAGACCGACGTTGTCGCCCGCCCGGCCTTCGTCGAGCAGCTTCTTGAACATTTCGACGCCGGTGACTACCGTCTTGCGAGTGTCGCGGAAACCCACGATTTCCATTTCCTCGCCCACTTTGCAGATGCCCTGCTCGATACGTCCCGTGACAACCGTGCCGCGGCCCTGAATCGAGAAAATGTCTTCAATGGGCATCAGGAACGGCTTATCGACCACCCGCTCCGGCATGGGAACGTATTTGTCGACCGCCTCCATCAGCTCGTCGACCGTCTTTTCCCACTGCGCTTCGCCGTTGAGTGCGCCCAGAGCGCTGACCTTCACCACCGGCAGATCGTTGCCCGGGAACCCGTAGCTGGTCAGCAGCTCGCGGACTTCGAGCTCGACCAGTTCCAGCAGTTCGGGATCGTCCACCATGTCCACTTTGTTCAGCGCGACTACGATGTAAGGCACGCCCACCTGGCGGGCCAGCAGAATGTGCTCGCGGGTCTGCGGCATGGGGCCGTCGGTCGCGGCGACCACCAGGATCGCGCCGTCCATCTGCGCCGCACCCGTGATCATGTTCTTGATGTAATCGGCGTGGCCCGGGCAATCTACGTGCGCGTAGTGCCGCTTGGCGGTTTCATATTCCACGTGCGCCGCCGCAATCGTGATTCCGCGAGCCTTCTCTTCGGGCGCGTTGTCGATCGAATCGAAGCTCCGGAACAGCACCTTCGGATTATGCTTCGCCAAGGTCTTGGTGATGGCCGCCGTCAAAGTGGTCTTGCCGTGATCGATGTGCCCGATCGTCCCCACGTTTACGTGCGGCTTGCTGCGATCAAATTTTTCCTTCGCCATGTTTTTCCCCGGTCTCCTGAACTTGAGTGAATGCGAACTTAACTCGCTACTTTTCCCTGCGCTTTGCTAACGATTTCCTCGGCGATGTTGCGCGGCACTTCCACATACCTTCCGAAGTGCATGGTGAATGCCCCGCGCCCCTGCGTCCGCGAACGCAGCTCGGTCGCGTAGCCAAACATTTCCGACAGCGGGACCATCGCTTTGATGATGTGCGTGCTGCCCAAAATCTCCGTGCCTTCGAGTTCCCCGCGCCGCGAAATCAAATTGCCGTTTACGGAACCCATGTATTCGTCCGGCACCACTACTTCGACGCGCATCACCGGCTCCAGCAACACCGGCTTGGCTTTCCGGGCCGCTTCTTTGACACAGATGGACGCGCATATCTTGAATGCCATTTCCGACGAATCGACGTCGTGATAATCGCCGTCGAAGACAATTACTTTGACGTCCGACATGGGATAGCCCGCCAGAATTCCATGTTCCAAGGCCTCGACGACGCCCTTCTGGATCGCGGGAATAAATTCCTTCGGTATGTTGCCGCCAGTGACTTCATTCTCGAACTCAAAACCCTTGCCTGGATTTGGCTCAACGCGCAATTTCACGCGCGCATACTGGCCGCTGCCGCCGGTCTGCTTCTTGTGCGTGTAATCGAATTGCGCGATCTGGCGGATGGTCTCGTGATACGCCACCTGCGGCTTGCCGACGTTCGCGCCTACGCCGAATTCGCGCTGCATGCGATCGACGATGATTTCGAGATGCAACTCGCCCATCCCCGCCAGAATGGTCTGCCCGGTATCGGGATCGGTAGAAACGTGGAGCGTCGGATCTTCCTGCACCAATTTCCCAATCGCCATGCCCAGCTTCTCTTGATCGACTTTGGTCTTAGGCTCGATCGCGAGCTGAATCACCGGCGCCGGGAAATCAATCGACTCCAGAATTACCGGAGACTTTTCATCGCAAATGGTGTCGCCGGTCGATACCGACTTTAACCCCACCACCGCGCAGATATCCCCTGCCAGAACTTCCGTGATGTCCTCGCGCTTGTTGGCGTGCATCTTGACCAGACGGCCGATGCGTTCCCGCCGGCCCTTGGCGACGTTATACACGCCTTCGCCCGAATTGAGCTTTCCCGAATAGACGCGGATGAAGGCCAGCTGGCCCACGAACGGGTCAGTCATGATCTTGAAGACCAGGGCCGAAAAGGGCTCGTTGTCATCCGGCTTGCGGATGATTTCCTTGCTCGGGTCATCGACGTCGATGCCCTTCATGGGAGGCACATCCAGCGGCGATGGCAGATACGCCACCACCGCATCCAGCATGTTCTGGACGCCCTTGTTCTTGAACGCCGTGCCGCAGACGACCGGAAAAATCTTTTGCGCAATGGTGGCTACGCGGATGCCCTCACGCAACTCTTGCTCGGTGACGGCATGGCCCTCGACGAATTTCTCGAACAGATGGCCGGTTTCGTCGGCTTCGGAAACCGCCTCCACCAGCTTGTCGCGATATTCTTTCGCCAGCTCCGCCATGTCTTCGGGGATGGGCCCGTCGTCGTACTCCGCGCCCAGAGAGTCGTCGCGCCAGACACGCGCCGTCATGGTCACCAGATCCACCACGCCCAGGAACTTTTCCTCGGCGCCGATCGGCAATTGAATCGCCACCGGCTTGCACTGCAAGCGGTCGACGATGGTCTGGACCGAGCGGTAGAAATCCGCGCCGACACGATCCATTTTATTGATGAAGCAAATGCGCGGGACGTGATACTTATCGCCCTGCCGCCACACGGTCTCCGATTGCGGCTGTACGCCCGCAACTGCGTCGAACACAGCCACCGCGCCGTCGAGCACGCGCAAGCTGCGCTCCACCTCAGCGGTGAAATCAACGTGGCCCGGCGTGTCGATGATATTGATGGTGCAATCCTGCCACTGGCAGGTGGTGGCAGCCGAGGTAATCGTGATACCGCGCTCCTGCTCCTGCTCCATCCAATCCATCACCGCCGTACCCTCGTGGACTTCGCCGATTTTGTAGGTACGGCCCGTGTAATAGAGAATGCGTTCCGTGGTGGTGGTTTTGCCGGCATCAATGTGCGCCATGATGCCGATATTGCGCATTTTCTCGAGTGCTACGGTGCGTGCCATAAAAGCTTTCTTGTTAATCAGTTACCAACGATAGTGAGCGAAGGCTTTGTTAGCCTCCGCCATGCGATGGACGTCGTCTTTCTTCTTGATCGCGCCGCCGCGGGAATTGGCAGCGTCGTTCAGTTCGTTCGCCAGCTTCTCTGGCATGGTCTTTTCGGGCCGCGAACGGGCATTGATCAGAATCCAGCGGATCGCCAGACTAGTCCGCCGGTTGTTGGGAACCTCGACCGGCACCTGATAGTTCGCGCCGCCCACGCGCCGCGTCTTCACTTCCACCAGGGGCTTGCAGTTCTCGACGGCCTTTTTGAACAGCTTCAAAGGATCGTCACCGGAACGCTCCTTGATCTTGTCCATGGCTTCGTAGAAAATCTTCTGCGAAACGGCCTTTTTGCCGTCCCACATCATGTTATTGACGAACTTCTCGGCGAGCTGCGAACCATACAACGGGTCGGGCAGGATCTCGCGGGATTCAGGTCTGCGTCTGCGCGGCATAGATTACTTCGCGGCTCCCTTCGGTCCCTTCGGGCGCTTGGCCCCATACTTCGAGCGGCTCTGCAAGCGGCCCGCGACGCCGGCCGTGTCGAGCGTACCGCGCACCACGTGATAGCGCACGCCGGGAAGATCCTTCACGCGGCCTCCGCGGATCAGTACGATCGAGTGTTCCTGCAGATTGTGCCCGACACCGGGTATATAAGTGGTTACTTCGATCTGGTTGGTGAGGCGCACGCGTGCCACTTTGCGGAGCGCCGAGTTCGGTTTCTTCGGCGTCGTGGTGTAGACGCGAGTGCACACACCACGCCGCTGCGGGCAGGCTTGCAAGGCTGGGCTCGCCGTCTTGTAGCGCGTGGCCTTGCGGCCTTTGCGCACCAATTGATTGAAAGTCGGCACGAACTTGTACTCTCCAAAAAATGAAATGCTGCGAAAGATACCAAGGAAACGCGCGGCGTCAAAACATGCTCACACATTCCCAAAACCAAGGACAACGTACCAGCGAAGGGTAGAGACTTCGGACTAGCCCATACTCACGACAGCGTAGAAACCGTCAGAGCCTCGGGGCCGGCCCCCGGCCGGACTCTCCATACGAAGAGCGGTAGCACGGGAGCAGAAGGTCAACTCGCCAAAAACCTCTACGAGGATAACACATTCGGGCGGCGGGTTGTCAAATTGAGGGTAATGGGGGTAGTGGGTCCATTTGAGCATCGGTAAAAATCTCGGACCCACATCACGATTCGAGGAACTCTTTAAGGTCGATCTGGGCTCTCATCAGGCCAGTCCGAGCTAGCTTCAACTCCCGCGAGGTATCGTGGAAAAAGTCAGTACCAGGGTCCTCTGCTTCAATTGCAAGCAATGCAGCATTGACACGGTCACTGGCATCTCTGATATTCGTTTCTAGCGCTTCCTGCCTTTGCCTGCGAGAATCCGACATCGCTCCCATTTTAGCGAGATCAATGTTTCCCGCGCCGAAAGGCGTGCCGGAAGACCTGAAGCGGAGCGGGTGAGGGGGACCTTTTAAGTTTGCTTGAGAATCGAGGGGCATATCTAATGGTTTGGGTCCCACCAAAGCAGGTCGAGCGGTAGTGGGTCCATTTGAGCATGGGGGATAAAAAGCGCGGATACCCCCAGTGTCATAAAGGTATCCGCGCTTCCGCAAGGGCGACCATTACAGCCGATGCGCGTTATTTTGCTTATCGAGCCAAAACCTTCGTAATCTAGCGGGATCGTGCCGGAAGACCTGAAGCGGAGCGGGAGAGCCAAATCGGCGCTTCAAGGAGGGATGTGCATCGCCAGCCCTTTCGAGGCAGCCAAAGACCGTTCCCCATCATTCTTTAACGCGTTAAGAGTCAGAAGGCTGGTTAGGGTCCGCGTGCAGTGCTAGGTCAAGGAATGGGAGAACAAGGCCAGTCGGCACCATTAAAGAAAATTTATTCTTTATGCTTGTGCTTTAGACTTCGTCTTCTGATATACGGTAGTGGGTCCATTTGAGCATGGGTGAAAAAAAATAAACCGGATGCCGATCAAAGTACATCAACTCGGCAACGCAAAACCATGCGGCTGGGTTCACCCCACCTCTTTTCCCCAGCCGAACTGATCGGGAGTGTCTGTTCTCAAAAGACGGGCGCTCCCGCTCTCATTTGCCGGGATCCTGCCGAACCTGAAGCGGAACCGGTAGTTTGACAGTAGTCTAATCGCCTAGGAAAAGAACCTTCGCACCGGCCTCCGCCGCCTGCCAACTTCCTTTCCTATAATTCACTTGCGCCTGCAGCAGGGCATCGGTCATAGTAGGGAGGCGGGGCGGGTGACGCTTTTGCGGGCACTCAACTCTTCTATGGAACCAGGCAGTCGATGGCGGACGAATTTCTATTCCTTACCGAGCTATTCGGCCTCAAAGTCTATGATCTTAAAGGACGTAGCCTCGGTCGGGTTAAGGACGCCGCCATCGTTCCGCTGGTTGACCCGGTCCGCGTCGATCGTTTCCTGATTGGCGGCGACGGCACCCTGCTCACCGTCCGTTACGACCAGGTTAAGACCATCTCGCTCGAGGGTATCCACCTTCGTGACGAGAACCTCACGCCCTACCACTCCGACGAATATATGCTGCGTCTGACGCGCGATCTTCTCGATCAGCAGATCGTGGACGCCCAGGGCCGCAAGGTGGTTCGCGTCAACGACGTCACTTTTGAGCGCCGCGAAGATCATCAGTCGCAGGTGTTATGGGTACTAGAAGTTGACATCGGAATACGCAGCATTTTCCGCCGTCTGCTGCGCGGTATTGTGCCTTCGCTCTGGATTCGCCGGCTGCAAGGGGGCATTCCCCCCCACTCTATCCGCTGGGAGTTCTGCAACATTCTGGAGCCCGATCCGCAGCGCCGCCTCCGCCTGAACATTTCCAATCGCTTACTTGAAAACATGCACCCGGCCGATCTGGCCGATATTGTCGAGGCCCTGGGCCCTGAGGACCGCGAGGCCATCTTCGAAAACATCGACAGTGAGGTGGCGGCCGACGCGCTGTCTGAAGTCGACCCCGATATCCAGGTCAGCATTCTGGAGTCGCTTGAAACCGAAAAAGCCGCGGAGATTGTCGAGGAAATGGCGCCTGACGAAGCCGCCGACGTGCTAGGCGAACTGGAAGAAGAAACCAGCGACGAGATTCTGGAAGAGATGGAGCACGAGCCGAAGCAGGAGGTCGAAGAACTGCTCGAGTTCAAGGAGGACACCGCCGGCGGCCTGATGAATACCGAGTACGTCGCGCTGCCTGAGACGGCCACGGTGGCCGACGCGCTGCAGGCGCTCAAGGAGAACGAGGATCTGCTCGAAACGCTGAACACCCTATTCCTAGTGGACCAGCATGAACGGCTTAAGGGCAGTGTGCCGCTGGCGCGGCTATTTCTTCACCAGGACGGCCAACTGCTGTCCTCGCTGGCGGCTGAAACACTCATTCAGGTGCCGGTCGGCGAACGGCAGGACCGGGTGACCGAGCTCTTCGACAAGTACAACCTGCTGGCGTTGCCCGTAGTCGACCGGGACCACAAGCTCACCGGCGTCATCACGGCCGACGATATTATCTCGGTGCTGCGCCAAAAATAAGCGTCACAATGGAAGTTCATGGTCGAAACGATTGAGTGGACCGCCGATGGCGTGGTCATGATCGATCAGCGGTTGCTGCCTCGTCAACAAGTATTTGTGACCAGCCGGACCTACCAGGAAGTCGCCGAAGCGATCAAGACCATGGTAATTCGCGGAGCGCCCGCGATTGGCGTCGCGGCGGCGATGGGTGTCGCGCTCGGCGTTCAGGAGGGTGCGGATTTCGAAACGGTTTGCGCCACGCTCGCCGCCACCCGGCCCACTGCGGTGAACCTGTTCTGGGCCATCGACCGGATGCGGCGACTGAGAGCGAGCCTGGAAGGCGAATCCCGCGAGGCTATCGTCCGCTGCATGATTGAAGAAGCGCAGCAGGTCCGCCAGGAAGATATCGCCCTCTGCATGGCCATCGGACGCAACGGGGCGGCGCTGGTCCCGGACGGCAAGACAGTGCTGACGCATTGCAACGCAGGCGCGCTGGCGACGGCCGGATATGGAACCGCGCTCGGCGTGATCCGGGCCGCG
>Ga0302326_10030260_pt1 | contig 10839 bp, 8 predicted proteins | sample Palsa_T0_3_FD_202264 | JGI IMG/M metagenome (GOLD analysis project Ga0302326, IMG submission 202264) | Peat permafrost microbial communities from Stordalen Mire near Abisko, Sweden - Palsa_T0_3 | ecosystem: Environmental > Terrestrial > Soil > Palsa > Peat permafrost | place: Sweden: Abisko...
GTGTTTCATTTGGCGAGCGTCCATCTCGATGTGGGTGCGAAGGACGCAGAGTTTGAAGCCGTCAACGTCGCGGCAGTAGCGCAGCTCGTCTCGGCATGCGCGGCGGCGCGCGTCCGCCGGCTGGTCCATGTGAGTAGTGTCGGAGTTTACGGCCACGTGATGCATCCGCCCGCGGCCGAGGCTGCGCCGCTCGCGCCCGTGAACACCTACGAGAAGACAAAATGTGCCGGCGAGAAGGCCGCAACTGATGCGGCCAGGCGCTGTAACGTCGATCTCGTGATCGTCCGACCTTCATGGGTCTACGGTCCCGGCTGCCCGCGCACGGATAAGCTGTTGCGCGCTCTTAAGAAGGGGCGATTCTTCTACATCGGTGCCGGGAACAATCTGCGGCATCCGGTGTACATAGACGACTTCCTGAGCGGCCTGGTGCTGGCGGCGACCGGCGGCCCGGAATTGTCCGGGCGCGTTTTCAACCTTGCCGGCCCGCGCTGGATGAGCGTCGAGGAGATGGTCAGCACGTTTGCGCGCGCCCTCGATGTTCGACCGCCGACCGCGCACATTCCACGCTGGCTTGGGCTCGGCGCGGGATGGGCGGCGGAGCTCGTCGGTGCGGCACTGCGGATCAATCCGCCCATCTCGCGACGCACGCTCGCCTTCTTCGAGAACGACAACGCGTTCGACATTTCCGCCGCGCGGCAAGCGCTGAAGTATGAGCCGCGTACGGAATTGCTTGACGGCGTACGGAGTATCCTGCTCGAAGAGCGCGGTGGCACCGAACATTCGCGCGCGCCCAGCGCGCAGCAGGCTCGATGATGAGCGCAGCCGTCGCCGTCTGTCGCTCGCTCAACCCTCCGCAGGGCAGTATGCGTCGCCGCTTGCTCGCTGAGTGGGATCTGGCCAGTGTGGACACTGCACCGGGCTGCGATTGCCCTTCATACGCACTTTGGCGCCTCGTGCGCGGTTGGGGCGCGTAACAATGCGGATCCTGATGATCATTCCGCAGGAGTTCTACAGCACGCGAGGCACGCCGATCAGCGCGTACCATCGCATCCGCGAGCTCATGAGTCATGGCCACGAGGTTGAGGTACTCACTTACAAGCCAGGTGGCGCACCGCCCAATCTGCCGGTGCGAATTTATCGTTCGCGCGGCCCGCATTTCCTCAATCACATCAAGGCGGGCCCGTCCCGCTTGAAGATCTGGTACGACGTCCTGCTGTTCTTCAATCTCATGTATCGCATGGCGCGGAGCCGCTACGATGCGCTGTATGCACACGAAGAAGGGGCGTTTCTCGCGCGTATCGTCGGGTGGGTCACGCGGACGCCATACGTTTACGACATGCACTCGAGCCTGCCGCGGCAGATCCGCGAATGGGGCTTCAGTCGCAGGCAGTGGGTGGTGAACCTGTTTGCCTGGGTAGAAGCCTTCTGCGTGCGCGGAGCGCGTGTAGTAGTTGCGATTTCACCCGCAGTTGCGCAGGTCGCGCGCGCAGTCGGTCCGGCTGTACCTGTCATTGTGATCGTCAATCACTACGAATTGCCGACGGGACCCGGATCTCTCACTGGCCCCGAGGTGCGCGCGCGCCACGGCATCGATCCGTCCGCGAAGCTGGTCGTCTACACGGGATCATTTGTGCCGCTGCAGGCGCTTGACATGCTGATTGCCGCCGCCCCCCAAATTAGTGCGCGCGTGCCGAACGTCAAATTCCTGCTGGTTGGCGGTACAGCCGTCGAGATTGAGGCGCTCAGGGCGCTCGCCGCCAAATTCAATGTCGCCGATCGCTTCGTCTTTGAGCAGATTCGACCGCAGGTCGAGATGAACGGCTACATGGGTGCGGCGGATGTGCTGGTATCGCCGCGGTTTGCCGGCATCAATCCGCCCGGGAAACTCTTCGGCTACTTGGGTTCTGGCAGTCCAGTCGTCGCAACCGACACGCTGGTGCACAATCAACTGCTTGACGTTTCGTGCGCGATACTCACCGGGGCGACGCCCGAGAAATTCGCTGAAGGCGTTGTCACGGCTCTCACCGACCCGCAGCGGCGCGCACAGGTCGTCTCCGGCGCACGCACGTTTTTGAATTCCTACTGCAGCGCGGAGGCGCGCCGTACCGCGTATCTCACGCTCTTGAAGCGTCTTGCCCACCTGGGGCCGCCAACAGACGTCCCCAACTAGGCGTTCGCCTGCATCAAATGCTCGGCGAGCCGCAGACTCAAGGCTGCGATGGTGAGCGTCGGGTTGCACCCGCCGCCGGTCGGATACACACTGCTACCGACGACATAGAGATTGGATATGCCGTGCACGCGGCAATTGCGATCCACAACTCCTAGGTTCGGATTGTCACTCATTCGGCAGGTTCCCATGTTGTGGGCGGGGAATGACAGGCCGCCAGGCCCGACGGGCTTTACGTCCTGCGCACCGCTTGCCTGTAGCAGATCAGTCGCAATTTCCAGGGCCCGGCGCTGGGTACGATGATCAATGTCGTTAAAGGCCATATGAACATGCGGCGCCGGGTCGCCAAACATGTCCTTTTCCTCCGGGTCCAAGCTGATACGGCTGTCGGAGTTGGGCTGCATTTCGGTCTCAACGTTGATGTCCAGCCAATGACCAAAGAGCTCCTTATCATGCCGATCGAGGCGCTCCCCCCATAGATGCTCCGATTCCATATCGTGCAGCGGGTCATGGGCGAATTCGAATTCGAGCTTCATGGCGCCGCGCTGGCGTCGCTCCGCACCATCGTAATAAGACATGCTTTCCATGCGCTCGAAGCCGACCCGGCTTGGATAAAACCGCTTTGACGGGAGGTATCCGCCGGCCTTGATAAACGGATGTTCCATGAAGTTGCGGCCCACCTGATCGGAGTGGTTGCCGCAATTTGAGAGCAGCAGTAGACGAGCCGATTCGACGCCGTGAGCTGCAATCACGTAGTTTTTGGCGCGAAATTCGAGGTCCTTGCCATCGACAGTAGTGGCGTGGATCGCGGCCACGGCGCCCGAGGGCCGGACGTCAATTCGTCTGGCCACCGTCATAGTCAATAACTCGCAGTGCCCGCTGTTCTCAGCCTCCGCAACATGAATATCAGCGCTGTAACGGGCGCCGCTCGGGCACATATTGCAGGCAGAATATGCCATGCAGGCCGAGCGCCCCTTGTACGGCGTCGTGGCGATTGCGAACGGAGCCGGATACAGGGATATCCCGAGACGCTCGGCGATGGGAACCCATATCTGGTCGTCGATCGAAAATGGAAACGCCGTCATCGGATAGTCCCGACTGCGCGGCGACTGCAGTGCATGAGGGCTTCCCGAAACGCCAATCTCCCATTCCGCAGCCGAGTAATACGGCTCGAGTTCCGCATAGGTCACGGGCCAGTCTATCCCCACGCCATAGGTTGACGCTGTGGAGAAATCCGTCGGCCTCAGCCGCTGGGCTCGTCCACCCCAATGCAGTGTGGATCCACCCACGCCCTTCATGCGGTACCTTTCAAGCTGATACCCAACGCCTATGGATTCGGCCGATGAGTCCACGTAGTTGTCGCGCCCGGGATATTGCCAAGGAAAGTACAGGCCCCCCAGATTCTGATAGCGGCGGAGCACTTTTAGTCGTTCTGCCAATGGAAAGCGTTGCCCTGCCTCGATCAAGACGACGCTGCGACCCTGGCGCGTCGCCTGGGCAGCGATCAGCGCGCCGGCAATCCCCGATCCCACAATGCAGATGTCATAGGTCTTGCCACTCATCATGAATTCGTCTTGCCGGCGGTGAGGTATTCGTGCCAGTCGCCCGGTACGCCAGGCCAGCGCTCGTAGCCGCGTGCCCGCCAGGGAACTCCCGAGTAGCGGTAGAGCCACACCAGGTCCGGGACAGTAGTTGACCTTATGCGGTAATACTGGCGGCGCCCCGGGGTCAGGTGCGCGAGGAGTCGCGACCGTAACGTCCCCGGGTCGATACGCATGATCTGATCGACGATGCTGCTTCTCTGTGCGCTGTTCGCCATGACGAAGCCCGCGGCGCCCGCGTCGCGCGCGAGGCGATCGATTAGCTGCGCAAGTGCCGTGTAATCTTGAGTCCTGCCCGGGTCCTGCGAAAGCGTTTCTGTCAATCGTTCGCGCAGTTCGGTGCGATCCGTTTCCGACAGAGCACGCCCAAACAGAGCACCAATGAACGTGATGACGGTATCGAGTGTACCCTCCATGTCGCGCGTCAAAGTCACCGCGGGTGCGTTCAGGTCCGCAATCGAAACCTGTTGCGAGCGACCTCTCCTGAGCATCGGCTTGAGCCAAATCGCGGCCCCGACCGCGCTTCCGACGGCGGCGAGAATCAACAATCGGCGTCGGGATAGTTTGCGTCTTTCAGTGCTCACGGCTCCGGTCCCACCAGGCTATTGCTGAATTTTCGCTCATGACACGCTCGAGGGTTACTTTAATTGAGCGTCCATGATCAGGGTGCATCCTGCCAGTGCTGCCTGTTTGAAAGCTGTGAAGCAGCAGGCAGTTCTATTATGGGGTATTCCCCGGCAAAGTAAGCGTTCTGGTCCGCAAGCGGCTCAACGGATATGTCCACGCCTTGGATGCGCAATTGTCGGTGGTTTCCTCGAACTGCATGCCAGATGCGCCTGTGGGAGTCGCCCATTTCCAGGAATTTCAGATTGAACTCCCGGCCGTTTGTGCCAGGCCGCATGCGCCCGACGCTACTTTCCGTGGCATGCGGTCCCATCAGGGGCAAGCAGCGTCGCGCTCGAGTTCTGCGCGATCACTTTGGTCGGCAAGCCGATGCGCGTGGCGTCAAAGGGCTTCATGACCAGCAGGAAGTCGTAGCTGCACCCGACGGCTGGCCAATCGACCGGTTGGGGCGGTGTGAAAGTGTACCAAGTGTTGTGCGGCGCATAAGGATGGTTTCGGTAGCGGAAGTATTTCATTGGCTGTCCCTGATCGCCCGCGAACAGATAGGGAACCACGGCTTCACGATCCGTCACGACGAATGAGTTGACGTGCAGGAAAGGAAAGCGCGTAAGCTCGTGGACACCCGTATAGATCGGCAACACATTGGTTGCGCTCGGTATGGCGGTGAGGAGCGCTCGGTACTGCCCGAGCCACGTGCGTTCCGGTGCGAGGTGTGCGCACAGGTAGAATAGATTCGCTGCCAGGAACAATGTTGCTCCGCCAAGAACGGCGCGTGAATCCATGTGATTCGTTGTGGCAGGTTGGGCGCTGCACAGCGCTGCGCACCACAGCGCCGCGAATACCGGCAAGCATGTCAACGCCCTGACGTCGAGATATGTGGGGTCGCCGAACGCCATCGGCAGTGCGAGATACATTCCTGCAAAGACCCCTGCAAGCAGTGGCGCTTCCCAGGTAAGAACCGGCAGCACGCTCGGACGGCGCAACCGAAGACGCACGGCCCATAGGAGCAACAGCAGGAAGGCCACGAGAAAGAGTACATCCACAGGCTCGTCAAATCGGATGAACGCCCAGTCCAGTCGTCGGAACTTTGCGTGCAGCCCACCCCAGGCGAAGTGCGCCGGAATTGCTTCACGGGTCGCGGGATAGATCCATTGACTGAGTCCGTACCACAGTACCGCCGCGGCAATTGGCAGCAGCAGGCACAGCTCACGGCCAAGAGTCGTCGCACGCCGCCAGAGCCTGAGGAGACCGGAACTACCGATCGCCGCGGCCGCAAACACGATAAACCCCAAATGCATTAGATAGCCAAAGGCGATCGTGAGACAGTAAATCACGAACATCATCGGCGAGTAACGCCGCCGCAGGATCTGCGCCAGAGCGAGCGCCACTACCGTGACCGCGATGGCAAAGCGGAAATTGACGAACCCGAGAAAGAAAAACGCGTCGGTTGACAGATACAGCGCCACCAGGAAAATGAACGCGCGTGAACTTGCAGGCGCCTGCGTGGCGCGAAGGTAAAAAAGCATGGCGCATGGCAGTGACAGTACCGCCAATGCTGTCCAGAGGAAGGTCGCGCCTCGCGCGCCCAGCACATCTACAGCGATGGCGAGCAGGTAGTCGCCGGCGATGTACGGATACGCCATGGCCTGGAACTGAAACGCATTGCCGAAGTGGCTGCCGTCATGAAACCAAAGATCCGCGAGCACGACGGCGCGGGCTAGATGGTTTGGATAGTCCTGAAAAAGCAACGCTGAGTACCAGTAGAGCACAATGACATAGACCGCAGCGGCGATGACGGCCAAGAGCAGTGCCGCCGGCGGGGACGCTGGCTTGGATCGCCAACTCATCGGTCTTGTCTCTGTCGTCGTATCCGTCATGGGCTCATCCGCCAGCACTTCGATCCGTTTGTGGAACCAGATTCTCGGGCCGCGCAATCCGAGCTACCGCTCTAATCATTAGCTCAGACTGATGCTGGCACACTGAAAAATGCGCGAAGTGCGCAGTGCGCTGCAATTCTTGCGCCATAACATCGTGTACGATCCGCACGAGGAACGTGCCTCGCCAACCTTTGCTGGCAACAAAGACGATGAAGTATACGCCAATTGTGATGTCGATCATCGCAAGCGGGAATGGCCTGCGCCTGTGCGCGTTGACCTGCAATGGGAACGACTGCTGCCACATGTGCCCTGATGATTGCGACGCTGCTGCGCGCGGATGCTTCGACATGAACGTGATTGACGAGGGCTCGATTGAGCGCCGCATCAGCCGGTACAGTTACTGTTCGCCGCAATGCTGAGAACCATCTACAAGTCGCCGTCACTGCGAGCCGCTATCGCCTTTGGCCTCGGCGGCGCGGCATTTGCCGTCGGAAACCTCATTTTTGCGCGCATTCTGTCGTCTTATGAGTATGGCCTGCTCTCTCTTGTCATAGGTGTGATCCAGGTCGCGGGGTTTTCGGCGCCGTTGGGCCTGGACTACCTAATCGCGCGTCGCGGATTGACTTTCGGATCACGCTTGCGCCGCACCGTATTCCTAATGTCCACGCTAGTCGGTCTGGCAACCTTCTTTGTCACTATGGAGATCTATCACCTCAAAGTATCCCTGCTCATCCCGATATTCGTTGCGACGGTTGCCATGGGGGTTGCGCAAACAGTAGCCGCACACTTTCAGAGCCAACAACAATTTGGCCTGTCAGTGCCATTCGTACAGGCTTCGAACTGCCTGCTGCTGCTCATCGCCGTCATTGCGGCGCTCTGCAGCATGACGAGTGCAACCCTACCCTCCGATCTTATCGCCCTGACAGGTGTGGTCACCGCGGCCGTCGGGTGGCTCATGATCAAGAAACGCACGGCCGAGAACGCGCCGCAGCCAGTGCCGGCGCAGCTTTGGAGCGAAGCAATCTCATTAATGACCATTAATGTCGCAAGTTCAGTGCTCTTACAGCTCGAACGCTTGATCATTCCGGTGGTAATCGGCATCGAAGATCTCGCGTTGTTCGGGGTTGCCGCATCTTTGGTGGGATCGCCATTCCGCATGCTGCAACACGCAGTCACTTTTACCATCGTGCCGCGATTACGCGATGCCAGCTCCGTCATCGAGCGTAGACGCTTGCTGCGCCACGAGTTTTTCTTGTGCGGGATTGTCATGGGCCCGGCCGCGCTTGTCATCTGGCAGTTGGCCCCCTGGATCGCACATCGGCTTTTCGGCGGTCGCTACGATCTCAGTACAGCGATAATTGCTGCCATGATCGTCTCCGGCCTTCTGAAAGTGCTGAGCGCCTTTGGTACATCAGTCGTCAGCGCGCTGGCCCCCGACAAAGGCTTGCGCCTATTGAGCGCGGGGTCTTGGATCTGCATCGCTCTGGCAGTGGCTCTCGCCTATGCATTTCGCCCCTGGGGACTTTGCGGCGTTATCTACGCCATATCCGTGGGCTGGCTGGTTAGGACCGTCATTGCGTTCTGGATTTCCCTGCCTTATTTGAGACGCTAGCGGCGCAAAGCGCGCCCCATGACGAGTACCGCACGGCAGTTCTTATGCCGCGGGCATAGAGATTAGAAAGCGAATCCGCCCGCGTCGCCGGACGCCGTCAAGCCGCAACGGCAACTGCATCCTTGGACGCTGGCGCCAACACTTCGCTAGCTTCATGTTGCTGGCCCGACAGCAATAGACGGTTCCAGATGCTCAGGTTGAGCAAGGTCCAGAACAGATGGCTGTGATTGTGCTGGCGCAACTGATGTTCCGTCCAGAAGCGCTCCAGCGACGGCATGTTGAAGTAATTCCGGATGAGCGTCGATGAGAAAATCTCATCGCGCGTGAAATCCAGCAGCTCGCCGCGAATCCAGTTCTTCATCGGGATGCTGAAGCCCTGCTTCTTGCGCATCGCAATGCCCGGCGGGAGCCGGTTCTTCAGTGCATCCTTCAGCAGCCACTTCGTCGTGAAGCCGCGAAGCTTCTGCGCGGTTGGCAGCGAATAGCAGTACTCGACGATACGATGGTCGAGAAAGGGCGGCCGCACCTCAAGCGAGTGGGCCATCGACATTTTGTCGACCTTCATCAGAACGCTGTCCGGAAGCACGGTGTTCAGCTCGACGTATTGCTCGCGCGCACCTCGCTCTTGCGGGGCAACTATCGACCAGTGCTTAACGGGGGCAAACGGATCGACATCGACTGAGCGCAGAAATTCGGGTTGAAACAGGACGGCAGCCTGCTCCGGATCCAGAAAATACTGCCAGCGGATGTGCTCACCGCTGCTGGGCAACACGGCGCCTTGCAGGAAGCGCTTGAGGATGTTGCGCGCTCCTTTCTTCTGATCGTCGTCCCCGATTAGTCCTATGATTCCCTGGTACAAAGCGCGGCGGAAGGGCAGCGGCACCAGATCCAGCAGATGCGACGCCTTGCTCGCACGGAACCGGTCATATCCCATGAAGAGTTCATCGCCGCCATCGCCGCTCAGACATACCTTGACGTAACGGCTCGCCTGTTCGCAAATCAGCATGAACGGCAGATTAGACGGATCGGTGGTCGGCTCATCAAGATGCCATACCGAGCGCTCGATTTCTTTTCTGTCAATCGGGTCGATGAGCAGCTCGCGGTGCATTGTGTGGAAGTGCTCGGCGACCTGCCGCGCATAGTTGAGCTCGCTGTAGGTCTCTTCGCGGTAGCCGAGGGCAAAGGTCTGCAACGGAGTTGGCGCAGACTTGCTCAGGAACTGCACAACGGCACTCGAATCGATACCGCCTGACAGAAAGGATCCGACCGGAACGTCGCTCATCATATGATCCGTGCATGCCGACCCGAGCAGTTCGATCAGTGCCTCGGGAGTGGCGTCGACGTCGCGCTGTTCGAGGCGCCAATAGCGGATCATTCGAGGGCTGCCATCCGCCTCGAGCACGAGCATGCAGCCGGGCAGCAGTTTTTGCACGCCTTGAAAGAGCGTCGCTGGCGCAGGGGTGAACTCGTAGCCAAGCAAATCAAACAGGCTCTGATTGTCCACCTGCCGCGGCAATGTTGGATCCGCGAGCAGCGCTTTGATCTCGGAGGCGAATCGAAGCTTGCCGCCGTCAAGTGTGTAGTAGAGTGGCTTAATTCCGAGTCGATCGCGTGCCAGCACTAGGCGACGGCGCGGCGCATCCCAGATTGCGAACGCAAACATTCCCGTCAGGTGCTGAACGACGTCGAGACCGAATTCCTCATAGGCGTGGACGATGGATTCCGTGTCGCTGTGGCCGCGGAATCGGTGGCCGCGCCGCTCCAGCTGCCGCCGCAACGTCGGGTGGTTGTAGATTTCCCCGTTGAAGGTAATCCAGATCGTACCGTCCTCGTTAGTGAGCGGCTGCTTACCTGACTCACTGAGGTCGACAATGCTCAGGCGCCGATGGCCGAGCGAGATGCCGTCCGCTACGTACGATCCATGTCCATCTGGCCCGCGATGCGTGAGCGTCGCTTTCATCTGTTCGAGCAGTCGCTCGTCGGCCCAGTTGAAACCACATATGCCGCACATATTGTGGTCCCATCGTACCGAGGTCGCGGCGCATCGCGGCGTGACGTGGCGCACACGGCGCCGTAGCCCCTCCGCACAGGCGCATCCGTGAAGATTTCGCGAACTTTTCATGCCAACGAGGCGCTTGCGGCGTGTGGCCACGCCGCCGCCGATCCGGTGTTTCGGGTGAGACCTGGACGAGTCGATATGTCAAGTTCCGCCCTCGATCGAATGGCGCGATGCAGTTAGTTGCCTACCTCGCGTTGAAGACGCTAGCCTTGCTGCGGTGAATCAAAATGCGGCCAATTCGAAACGCGGCTTGATCGTTCATGCGGACGATTTCGGCGAGACGGTCGAGATTACCCGAGGGATTTGCGCGGCCATTGAAGACGGTGCCGTGACGAGTACTTCGATCATGGCCAACATGCCGGGAACCGCGGATGCACTCACCCGCGTAGCTCCCCTCGCCGAGCGCGCCAGCTTCGGCGTTCATTTGAATCTGTGCGAAGGCTCTCCGCTGACGCCGGGACGCACCCTGGTGAGCGCCGTGGGAGAATTCCATCGCAAACGGGAACTGCTTTTACGGTCGATCACCGGACGGCTGTCGGTGGAGGAACTCGAAGCTGAGATCTCGGCCCAGATCGCCGTAATCCACGATGCAGGGATACGCATCTCTCATGTTGATGGGCACAAGCATCTTCATCAGCTGCCCATCGTCAGTACCGCGGTGTCGCGCGTGTTGCCCAGATTCGGCATAACTCGGGTTCGAATCACGCGCGTCCGCAGGATTCGCGGCAATATGCGGGCGGCTACTCTGGTGCGCGAAGCTTTCGCCTGGCGTGCGAGTGCAGCATTTCGGCGCGCGCGTCTTTGCTCGCCGGATCGCGTACTTGATATACAAGCGATCATGAATGAAGGGAACCTGCAGCAGGCGGCTGCGCTGCTGCGCGATAAGGGAGTGGTTGAAA
>Ga0302326_10030262_pt1 | contig 10839 bp, 8 predicted proteins | sample Palsa_T0_3_FD_202264 | JGI IMG/M metagenome (GOLD analysis project Ga0302326, IMG submission 202264) | Peat permafrost microbial communities from Stordalen Mire near Abisko, Sweden - Palsa_T0_3 | ecosystem: Environmental > Terrestrial > Soil > Palsa > Peat permafrost | place: Sweden: Abisko...
AGCCATAAGCGAACCGATGAACACGATGATGATGCCGGTCATCACGGCTTTGATGGCGCCAGCCAGGTTAAGGCCGAGCACAAGTTCCAGCTTGGTGATCGGCGTAACCAGGTAGCCCTCATGCACGCCACGGGCTTTGTCGTCGATGTAAAGCATTCCGCCGCCGATCATTACCGAAACAAACATGGCCAGCGCGAGCGAGCCCGGCAATAGATATTTCATGTACTCGATGTAGGGGTAGAGTTCGACGATATCGAGCGCCGTCTGCTGCAGAATGCGGGGCGAGACGGTGGGCTGATTGAGCGAGTTGGTCAGGTCCGTGAGTTCTGATTCGACCGCCGAACTCATGAAGTTGTCACTATTGTCGACGACCAGCGCGATCCGCGGATGGTTCTCTTCGTAGACGCGGCGCGAGAACTGCGGCGGGATAATGACCGCGCCTTCGAGCTTGCCGTTGCGCACATCCTCCATCGCCTGCTTTTCGTTGTCGTAGTAAAGGGGGATGAAAGTGCGAATGTTGGCGCGAACCGAGTCGAAGGCCTCGCGGATACGCAGGGCCTGCGGCCCGCCGTCCTGATCGACAATGGCGACGCGGGCGTCGTGAATCTTGCCGCCAAACGCATTGCCCAGAATGATCAGCTGGACGAGCGGGAAAATCATCGATGCCAGCATCAGCGCCGGGGAGCGGAAGAACTTGCGCATCTCGCGCTCGACAATGGCCATCATTCTGTTCATAAAGTCGTCTGATTCATAACTGCGCCGCCGCTATTCGGCGTCAGGCGTCTGCCTCCCGTCACGCCGATCTTTCAGAAGCCGAGAGCCGGAAACCGGTTCACGGCTGCAATCCCGGCCGCTGCGGCATCACGAATGCGTAGGCCTTCTGTAGTTCGTCGCGGAGTTGCCGTCCCGTGTAATGGACGAAAACATCGTCCAGCGTGGTGTTCTGCACCGAGAGCGACTTCACCTGCACTTTATTCGCAACTGCCATCTCCACTAATTCAGTCGTGGTGCGCGAACCGTTTCCGGTGAGCACGCGATACATTTCCGCACCTTCGGATTGAACGGAAGTTACTTCGTTCAAGGCACGCAGGCGCTGCTCCCAGTCGGCGGGCGCGTTCTGGAACTGCGCTTCGATCACGTTCGAGCCGGGCACGCTCGCCTTCAGGGCCATCGGGGTATCGAGCGCGACCAATTTGCCGTGGTCGACAATGGCGATGCGGTCACACAACCGGTCGGCTTCGTCCATGTAGTGGGTCGTGATCAAGATGGTCAACTGCCGATGCTCTTTAATGTTGCCCAACATTTCCCAGACCGCCACGCGCGATACGGGATCGAGGCCGGTGGTGGGTTCATCGAGGAAAAATATTCGTGGATGGTGCACCAGACCGCGCGCGATCTCGAGCCGGCGCCGCATGCCGCCAGAGAGCGTTTTCGTCGCTGCGTCCCGCCATTTCGTCAGATCGACTAGTTCCAGAAGTTCGTCGATCGATTTCTTGCGCTCCTTGGCCGGAACGTCGTAGAGCTTGGCGTAAATGTTCATGTTCTCTTCGACGGTCAGGTCGAGATCGCTGGTAAGCGCCTGCGGAATTACGCCGATCATGCGCCGGGCGGCGTTCGGGTCTTTCGCCACATCGTTTCCGCCAATACGCGCGTGACCTCCAGTGATCGGGATGAGCGTGGTCATCATGCGGATCAGAGTGGACTTCCCGGCACCGTTGGGACCGAGCAGACCGAAAATCTCGCCTTCTTTCACGCTGAAGGAAACGTCATCGACCGCAGTGAAATCGCCATATTTCTTGACGATATGCGCGACTTCGATCGCAGATGGAGCTGCGGGATCGTAGACGGGCTTCTCCAAAATTGAAACCGACGGGGCTTTCTCTTGGGCCTTCGAGTCCGCCGTCATCGTTGCTCCGCGGCTGCGGCGCTCTGCGTGCCGCCGCCTTTGAGTTGTTCCGGCGACACCAGCACCTCGGCCGTCATGCCGGGCACATAGGCACCTTTGGGATTGTCCAGCCGCACTTTCAAGACGATGGTTCGGATATCGCGCTTCATGCGGCTCACGTCGCGTTGAGTCGCGAAGTCACCCTCTACACCTTTGAAAAACACTTTGCCGCTGGTAACGGTTCCTCCGGGAAGCCGTACGCGCAGCACATCTCCGTATCCGATGTGGTCGGCGTAAGTTTCGGGAATTGCGGCGCGCGCCCAGGTATCGGTAAGGTCGACGATGGTGACGATGGGGGCGCCGATGTTCACCACTTCTCCCTGGCGCGCCGCGCGGACGGAAACAGTGCCGCTCACCGGCGCGTAGACGTTGGTATAGCCCAGGCGCACGGAGGCTTGATTATTCAGCGCGATGGCGTTCTTGAGGTCGGCCTCGGTAGAGGCGACGGTGCTTTTCGCGGCGTTGGCTTGATAGGTGCGGGCAATGGCGGCGTTCAGGTCGGCTTCCGCGGCTTTGACGAGCTCCTGTTGCGCCTGGACTGTGGCCTGAGCGGCCTGCAGATTTGTTTCAGCCTGCACGCGCTCCTGATCGGAAGTGATGCCGGCTTTGGCCAGTGCGATGGCGCGGCGGCTATCGCTGGCCGTGCGATCGAGCGCGGCTTGGGCCTGAAGCAGTTGCGCCTTGGCCGACGAGACTTTGGCCTGGGCGTTGGCTACATCGCTTGAGGTTGAGCCCGTGGTTGATTTCTCGGTGTGCTGCATCTCGGCGACTTTATCCTGCAGGCTCGTGATGGTCGCGGTGGCCGCTGCTTCCTGCGCCTGCAATTCCGAGGGATCGAGCACGGCAATGAGATCTCCGGCCTTCACCGGCGTGCCTTCATCCACCAGCAGTTTTTGGATGCGGCCTTCGACCTGCGCGCTGACGATGACCTGGTTGGCGTCGACAGTGCCGATCAGAACCAGGTCGCGGGAGTGGTCGGTGGTGAAAAAATAGTAGATCGCGGCGATGACGAAGATGATGCTGAGCAAAGTGAAGAAGCGGTTGCGGGCGCTCATGCGCGGGCTCCTTGCGTAAATTTCCTGGGGCGGAACAGCGCGGCGGAGATGAAATCCAGCACCGCGGCCCGCCGCTCTGCAATGCGTTCGGGGGTGAGAGGATTGAATCCGACGATCTTCTGCATCATGGGCGCGCTGCCGAAATAGAAAACAATCACGGCGATCATCGAAGGCACAAAGTGCACGGGGTCGACGGGGCGGAATTCGCCATCGGCAATACCGTCACGCATTACTTCGCTGACCCGCGCGAAGACGGGCTGAAAGTAGGTCTTGATCATCTTGTCGATGTGGGGCGACTTGCCTTCCTTTACTCGCATCATCTCGCGCTGCATGAGCCGGGGATAGAGTTGATTGGAGGCAATGAAATCGAAATAGGCGCCGGCGTAGGACATCATTTTTTCGCGGGGCGGCAAGTCGCCGTCCAGCACACGGAAGACGGTGGTCTTGAGACCGGCGAACACGTCGTCGAGGACCGCACCGTAGAGGGTTTCTTTGTCCTTGAAGTAGTAGTAAAGCAGCGCTTTGTTCACTCGGGCCTGTCGCGCGATGGCGTCGGTTCGGGCTCCGGCGATGCCATTCTCGGCGAATTCCTGCGCGGCCGCCTGCAGAATAGCGGCGCGACTCTCCACCGGCTGGCCGCGCGAACCCATACGGCGGAACTCGTGCCGCCGCTCGCGCAGTGCTCGCTGCTGCTGCTTGATCTGCTGGCGGAGATTCCGTCGCAACAGCCGAAGTTCTTCGCGTTGTTCTTGGCGTGAAGACATGGCTTAATTAACCAGTTAGTTAGATTATACAACATTGGCAGTTTGCCGCAAGCTTTTATGCGACCACTCTCTTCTCGTCGCCGATTTCTGCAACGCCTTCTCTCCTACACATGTTTTAATACCTCTTCCGTTCTCTTTTGTCATGAGGCTCTCCATTATGAAACCGTTCGCAATTTTCGTTGCCGCCATCGGCGTCCTTGGACTCTTCTCGCAGTCGCCGCAAGCACAAACGCCGCCAAAAGCTGACCGCCAGGTTGCGGTCACCATCGACGATCTTCCCGCCGGCATGGCCGACCGATTACCGGCGGCGGACATTACCGCGCTGACTGCAAAGCTACTGGGCACGCTGCGCGGGCAGAAGATTCCTGTGGTCGGCTTCGTCAACGAGAAGAAGCTTTACAAGCCGGGCGAGGTCGACGAACGCATCAAGGCGCTGCAAATGTGGTTGGACTACGGATTCGAATTGGGCAATCACACCTTCAGCCACGCGTCCCTGAACCAGGTGGGATTGAAGGCGTGGGAGGAGGATGTGATCCGGGGCGAGAGCGTTACCAGCATGCTCATGGCGCCGCGCAAAATGAAGCTGCGGTATTTCCGGCATCCCTATCTCGACACCGGACGCGACCTGCAGACCAGACGCCAGGCGGAAGCTTTTCTTGTTGATCGTGGCTATCGCATCGCACCGGTTACGCTCGACGGTTGGGACTGGATGTTTGCCGGGCTCTACGAAGATGCCAAGAAACGCAGCGACATCGCTCTGCAGGCCCAGATCGTAAAAGAATATCTCTCCTATCACGATGCGGCGTTCGCCTACGCGGAGCAACTTTCAGTCAAAGTTGTCGGCTACGAGCCGAAGCAGGTGCTGTTGTTGCACGCCAGCAATCTGGAGGCGGACCACATCGGCGAGTTGATGGATGTTTTACGCAAGCGCGGATACCGCTTCATCACGCTGGGTGACGCCCTGAGCGATCAGGCTTACAGCCTGCCCGACACATACGTGGGAGAGGAAGGAACGGGCTGGATTGACCACTGGGCAATTACGCAAGGCAAGATTCCGCAGGGCGCTCCGGCCTTTCCGCAGTGGGTGATGGATCGCACGAAGGAGTTGCATCTGTCGACCGGAACCGTGCCGGCGCCGACTGAGCCTTAGCGAGTTCATTTTCGAGCAATAAGACCCCCTTCGCTGCAGCGCGAGATTGTTTGTTCGCTTCTTTGTGGTTTTGTGCCGGCGGACCGACGCTCATATCTACCGCAGCCTGTGATGGGAATCGGATTGGCTAGAATTTCCTAATCCATCTGGAATTTGCTCCCACTCGCAATTGCGAGTGCTATGTTCTTAGTAGTTGGAGGGATCGCTCATCAACACAGCGATTGTCCATTGACATTCGAGGCGTCAGGAGGAACCAGTGGAGAAGTCTACCGCTCGGCCTGCGGATAAGACGTGCCTGGCAGCCAACCGCCTGAGGCGGGTTGCGAAGACGCTGTGCGTTGCAATCTTGTGCGTGCTGATGATCTCCGTTGCCTCTCTCTGCGCCTTCACTCAAGCCCAGGCCTCGCGTTCGACCCTGCGGACTATCGGAGAAGTCCGGCAGTTGAGCAACGTTGAAGCCAGAGATGCTTATCCCGTGCAACTGGAAGGTATCGCGACTTATTCCGATCCGGAGTGGGGGCTTCTTTTCCTCGCAGACGCGACGGGAGCGATCTACGTCAATATCCACGGCACCAATGACTCATTTCAAGCCGGCAGCCGGCTTCGCGTCGATGCGGTGACCGGGCCGGGCGACGTCGGAACAGTTCTGGCGCAACCGACCATCCATGTTCTGGGACAGGGCGCGCTTCCTACTGCGGAACGCGTGAGTGTCGCGGACCTCGACGCGTTGAAGGCTGATAGTCGCTTCATCGAAACCCAGGGCGTGTTGTGGGCCTGCGATCAGCCCTGGAGGCGTATTTGTTTCCGCATCGCCGACGGGAAAGCTTCCGCGCTCGTAGTCGTTCCCATGCGCAGCACCGCCGCGGCGCAGAGGCTGGTGGGGGCCACGGTCCGAGTGCGAGGAGTAAGTGGAATTCACCTCGACCCTAACGGCAAGCCCTTGAGCGCTCTGATTTTTGTGAACCGCCTCGAAGATATCGCGGTCGAGGGCGGCGAATCGCAGAATCCAGCGGTGCTGGCCTTCGTCGTGAACAAGAACAACCCTGTGAGCAACCTGAGTTTGGCGGAGTTGCGTGAGATTTTGCTGGGAACGCGTGAGTTCTGGAAAGGTTCGCAAAAGATTGTGATGTTGCTGCCCAACAGCGGCCGCGAGCGCGAAACCACGCTGCGACTGGTGGATATGACCGACTCCAGGTACAAAGCGTATTGGGTGGAACGGACCAGCGCAGGAAGAGCTGTGGGCGCGCCGGCGGCCGTCTCCTCCAGCGGAATCGCCTTGGGCCTGGTTACGGAAACGCTTGGAGCAATCGCCGTGGTACCGTTGGCCGACGTGCGAGACTCCGTCAAGGTGGTCAGAATCGACGGCCACTTGCCGAGCGATGCGGCGTACCCGATTCACTAAACAAGACCCTGCTTCGCGCTCGAAGGTCGACGGTCGGTAAACCTGCCCGGCTACTTTGTTCCGCCCGCGATCGACGGCACCAGTAAGACTTCGTCGCCTTCCTGGAAGGCGTAGGTTTGACCGCCGAGGAAGCGGATGTCTTCTTCGTTCACGTAAATGTTGAGGAAGCGGCGAACTTGGCCTTGGTCATCGCGCAGGTGCGGTTTGAGGTCGGGAAACTTTTCATCGAGCGCGGAGAAGAGTTCGCCGAGGTTCGAGGCAGCGCATGAGATCGAGCCCACGCCCGCCGTGTGCCTGCGCAGTGCGGTCGGAATCTGTACCGTGATCGGCATGGCTACGCTCCTACGCCGGCCGCAATCACACCCGGGATATCCACTCGATCCAACTTCTGCTGCAAGTAGCTCTCGAACTCCGCCAGCTTGGGCGCGATCGGACGCTCGGTTTCGTAGACGCCTTCGAGCACGTCGGTAGTCTTCAGGCCGTTGCCGGTGATGCAGAGCACGGTGGTTTCTTCGGGAAGAATGCGATCCTGACGATAGAGTTTTCCAGCTGTGCCCACGGTGACACCGCCGGCCGTCTCGGTGAAGACGCCTTCGGTTTCGGCCAGCAGCTTGATCGAGTTGATCACTTCCGGATCGCTGATGTCCTCGCTCCATCCGCCGCTGCCTTTGATCACTTTGATGGCGTAGTGCCCGTCGGCGGGATTGCCGATGGCAAGTGAACGCGCGATGGTTGCGGGCTTCTGCGGTTCAATCTCGGAGCTGCCGGTTTTAACCGCTGTTGAAATTGGCGAACAGCCTGTCGCCTGAGCCCCGAAGAACTTCACTTCTTTCGCTTCGACCAGGCCCAGCTTGACGAGTTCGTCGAACGCCTTCTTGATCTTGATGATCAGCGATCCACCGGCCATGGGGCAGACCACGTTATCGGGCAAACGCCAGCCCAGTTGCTCGGCAATTTCGAAACCGACGGTCTTCGATCCCTCAGAATAGTAGGGGCGCAAGTTCACGTTGACGAAGCCCCAGTTGTGTTCTTCGGCAATCTGCGAACACAGGCGGTTCACTTGATCGTAGTTGCCGGCGATGCGCACGACCTTCGCGCCGAAAACGTTGGTGCCGAGAATTTTCGCGGGCTCGAGATCGGAGGGGATAAAGATCCAAGCCTTCAGGCCCTCACGGGCGGCGTGGGCGGCAACGGCGTTGGCCAGGTTTCCGGTCGAAGAGCAGGAAACCGTGTCGAAGCCGAAAGCCTTTGCGTTCGCTAGTGCGACTGCAACCACGCGGTCCTTAAAGCTGAGCGTGGGCAGGCATACCGCATCGTTCTTGATGTAGAAATTCTTCGCGGCTGCGGTCGACCCACTCAACTGCTCAGCAAGACGCGGAGCATTAAGCAGTGGAGTGAAGCCGACCGGGAGCCGCGGTTCATAGCCCTGGGGGAGGGGCAACAGTTCGGAGTAACGCCACATGTTCGGCGGCCGCTGGGCAATGCGCTCGCGACTGAACGTGCCTTGCGTTTTCAGGGCGTCGTAGTCGTAGGCAACTTCCAGAGGAGAGAAACAATCATCGCAAATGGAGCGGGGCTGGTTTCCCCAGGTGCGCCCACATTCCCGGCACCGCAGTTCATAATTCGATAGTTCGTATGACATGTAGCTGCTCGCTTTCCGATTTCGATCGCGAGTAGCCGAGGACGAGCGCTAAAAAGCGACCTAAAAAACAAAGGCCTCTTTTTCCTGGAATGGAAAAGAGGCGTCGGAATGCAAATGCAGCGCGCATGCCGAATCCCATGTTCCCCGTTTCCAGGAGAGAGTTGGCACCGGTCACCCGGGATATATGATCCCGGATCGGTTGCCGTGGCGTCACAGGGCTCGTCCCTCAGCCACTCTGCATGAAATTCAGGTCTGCTCCCCAAGTTAATGAAGAGCAAACTTGTTGCTACCATCGTACGGAAAGGGCGAGGTGCGAGTCAAGGGCAAAATTAGCCGCGGGATCGGTCAGCCAAAATGCAATGGCCTCAGCGGCTGAAGCCGTCGCAGATTACGGGTCGGTTACGGCGCGTCTACAGCACGCCCTTCAAAGCGGCTCGCAGCGATTATTATAAGTTCGTCTTCCTTATGGCAGTGATGGGAAACCCTTTGCGAACTTGGAGAATATAGGAATGAAGAATCGCCATCCCATTGATGTGTTTCCGCTTCTCTTCCTGGTTTTTGTTATCTACAGCACTTTTTCATTCGCCCAGGATTCCTGCGACAAGTTAAACGTGGCTGCCATCGCGGGCGCCAAGGTTATCTTCGCCGGAACAGTGGCTGCGGGTACGTTCGCCGGACCTCCTACTCCTGCCAGCGGCCGTGATCTGACGGCGGCTTACAAGAACGTTCCTGCATTCTGCCGGGTCGTGGTGCTGGCGAAACCGAGCGCGGATTCTGAAATCAAGATCGAAGTCTGGCTGCCCGCCGCGGGCTGGAATGGCAAGCTGCAAGGCATCGGCAATGGTGGATTTGCCGGGGTCATCGATTACCAGGAACTGGGTGCTGCCGTCAGCAGAGGATATGTTGCCGCCGCGACTGACACGGGGCATTCGGGGTCGCCCATCGATGCCAGTTGGGCGCTCGGGCATCCTGAGAAAGTGATCGACTTTGGCCATCGCGGAATCCACGAAATGACTGGCGTGGCCAAGGAAGTGGTGCAGGATTTCTATGGAAAACCGGTGCAGCGCTCTTATTTTGCCGGATGTTCTGACGGCGGACGCGAGGCGCTCATGGAGGCCCAGCGCTATCCAGCGGATTATGACGGCATTCTGGCTGGCGCACCGGCTAATAACTGGACACCCCTGCTCAGCACCGGGGTGTCGGACACGCAGGCGCTTACTCTGGGGCCGGGCAGCTTTATTCCTCCGGCGAAGATTCCGGCGATCGCGGCCGCGGTGCTTGCGGCCTGCGATGGGCTCGACGGCGTGCGCGATGGAATCCTGAACGATCCGCGGCAATGCCACTTCAATCCGTCGACCATGCACTGCAAAGCGGGAGAAGACACGGACAAGTGCCTGACCGTACCGCAGGCGACCGCGTTGAAGAAAATTTACGCCGGCCTGCGCGATGCCCAAGGCCATGAACTATTCCCTGGCTTCCTGCCGGGGGCGGAGGACGGTCCTGGAGGCTGGGGATTATGGATCACGGGGCCCGCTCCGGCCAAAAGTCTGGACGCTTTCTTCGGCCTGGGATTCTTCTCCAACATGGTGTACGAAGACCCCGCATGGGACTACAAAAAGTTCACGCCTGAGGCCGGATTCAATGCCGCTCACGAAAAAACTGCGCGCCCGCTAAACGCGGTCGACGCTGACCTGCGGCCTTTCGAGGCGAGGGGAGGAAAGCTGATTATGTATCACGGATGGAACGATCCGGCGATTCCGGCTTTGAGCACCGTGAACTATTACGACGCAGTCATCGCGAAGATAGGACAGCGCGACGTGGATTCGTTTTTGCGTCTCTATATGGTGCCGGGAATGCAGCACTGCGACGATGGTCCGGGAGCAAACTCGTTCGGCCAAGTGGGCCGTTTGAATGTCGACGATCCGCAGCGCAGCGTGGACGCCGCTCTGGAACAATGGGTGGAGAAGGGCACGGCGCCGTCCACCATCATCGCCTCGAAGTATGCCGGCGATGACCGACAGCGTCCCACGATGACGCGGCCTTTATGCGCGTATCCTCTGGCGGCGAAGTACAAGGGCCGCGGGGATACGAATGATGCGGCGAACTTCGTATGCGAAACAGCGAAGAAGTAGGCGAGGATTTTTTTCAATCAGCAATCAGCAATCAGCAATGATCTTTACCGGCTGTATTGATTCCTCTTCTTGTCCTCGTGGCGCTCGATGCCGAACTGGATCAACTTGTCGATCAGGTCCGCATAGTCCAGGCCAGACGCCGCCCAGAGCTTAGGATACATACTGATGGCGGTGAATCCCGGCATGGTATTGATCTCATTTAAGAAAATCTTTCGGGTCTTCGGATCCATTAGAAAATCGACCCGTGCCAGGCCCGAACAATCCACAGCCTGGAACGCAGCCACGGCCAGCGCTTGAACTTTCCTGGTTTCGGCCTTGGTCAGCTTCGCCGGGATGATGAGTTGCGAACCCTCGTCGAGATACTTCGCGGTGTAATCGTAGAACTCTTTGCCGGGAACGATCTCGCCGGGCAGAGACGCAGCGGGTTCGTCGTTGCCCAGCACAGAGCACTCGATCTCGCGCGCTTTTTCTTTTTTCCCGCCGACTCCCTGCTCGATGACAATCTTGCGATCGAACCTGGCCGCTTCTTCAATCGCGGGACCGAGTTCTTTGCGGTTGTGCGCCTTGCTGATGCCTACTGACGAACCGAGATTGGCCGGCTTCACGAATACTGGATAGGTCAGTTTGCTTTCGACCAGCTTTTGGATCTTCTTCGGATCTTTGGCCCATGCGCCGCGCAGGATGGTGACGTGTTTTACGATCGGAATACCCGCGGCGAGGAACAGGGACTTCATAATGTCCTTGTCCAT
>Ga0302326_10030263_pt1 | contig 10838 bp, 11 predicted proteins | sample Palsa_T0_3_FD_202264 | JGI IMG/M metagenome (GOLD analysis project Ga0302326, IMG submission 202264) | Peat permafrost microbial communities from Stordalen Mire near Abisko, Sweden - Palsa_T0_3 | ecosystem: Environmental > Terrestrial > Soil > Palsa > Peat permafrost | place: Sweden: Abisko...
CGATACGCGCGGACCGTGGTCGGATACCCCGAAGGTGCGCGGCTCCGCGCTACCACCCGAGGGGATTCAGGAAGTGGTCACCGCCGAGGCTTCCTACATCTACGACACCTTCGGCAAGCTACCCGGCACCGTACCGACGGTCCACGTCCTGATGTATCTGCAGGCGCAGCATCTCGACACCGACTTCTACGACACATTCTTCGCGCCGAGCGCTTATCTGAACACTCACGCCGAGCATCAGGCCCGCTGGCACATCAGCTGCGAGCGATGAGCCCGCGGCCCGCGGGGGCAAACGAGTCGGGATCGGCGATGTCCCAGTCCGCCCGCCACGAGGCGGGCGCGTGGTTGAGCAGTTCTCCTGGTGCCAGCCATTCGTAAAGCTCTGCGTAGGAACGCTGTTCGGTGGGCGACACCTTCTTGCGGAGCATGTGCGGGTTGAGCATCGACGGGTCGGAGGCGCCCATCGAGCCCATCATGCGCATCGCCTGGGCGACGGTAGCCTGCTGGTAGCGGTACACGCGTTCGCTCTTGTCAGCCACGTCGAGAGCCCGCGCCCGATACGGATCCTGGGTCGCGACACCGACCGGACAGTGATTGGTGTGGCACCGCTGCGATTGGATGCAGCCGGTCGCCATCATCATCGACCGAGCCGAGTTGGTGTAGTCCGCGCCCTGGATCAGCCGCTTGATGATGTCGTTTCCGGAAGCGACTTTGCCGCTGGCCCCGATCCGGATCCGGTCCCGCAGACCGGTTGCCACCAAGGCATTGTGGACCGTCATCAATCCGTCGGTAAACGGAAGGCCGATGTTGTCTTCGTATTCCAAAGGTGCTGCGGCGGTTCCACCTTCGGCGCCATCGATGATGATGAAGTCGGGCGTCAGTCCTTCGGCCAGCATCGCTTTGCACACCGCCAGCACGTCGACCCGCGAACCGACGCACAACTTGAAGCCCACCGGCTTCCCGCCGGTCAGTTCACGCAGCTTCGCGACGAACAGGATCAGCTCGCGCGGGGTGTGAAACGCCGAATGCGAAGCGGGGCTGACGCACTTCTCGCCAACCGGAACACCGCGGTAGCGAGCGATCTCGGCGCTGACTTTCGCTGCCGGAAGGACGCCTCCGATGCCTGGCTTGGCGCCTTGGCTGAGCTTGATCGACACACACTTGACCAGTTCGTCAGCGGCCTTGTCCGCGAACTGATCTGGATCGAACGTGCCGTCGTCGGCGCGAGCACCGAAATATCCGGAGCCGAGCTCCCAGATCACGTCGGCGCCACCGAGATGGTACGGCGTCAGCCCGCCTTCTCCGGTGTCGTGGGCGAAGCCACCCTTGCGGGCGCCGTTGTTCAGCGCGCGCAAGGCATTGGCCGACAGCGCACCGAAGCTCATCGCCGAGACGTTCATCAGCGCCATGTCGTACGGTCGCGTGCAGTCGGGCCCGCCGACTCGCACCCGGTACGGCTCGTCAGGTGGCTCGACCGGGCGCGCCGAATGCACCAGATATTCATAGCCGATCGCGTCGATGTCGCGCTCGGTCCCGAAAGCCAACTCGGCGGCCGTGCCCTTGGCCCGCTCATAGATCAGCGAGCGGACGTCACGGTCGAACGGACGGCCGTCGAAGTTGCGTTCGATGAAGTACTGCTGCAGCTCGGGACGCAGCGCCTCCAACAGGAACCGCATGTGCCCCAGGATCGGGTAGTTGCGTAGCACCGAATGCCGGCGTTGGACCAGGTCGTAGATGCCGACCGCAGCAACGACCGCGACCAGCGCAGCGGGAGCCCACCAGTCCCCTGACCATAAGGTGGCCAAGAGCAGCAAGGCCCCCGCCAGAGCCGTCAGCAATGCGACGAAGCCAAAACGGATCAATGCACGCCGCCTCCCGCGAAGGAATGTTCCTCGCGAGCGTAGCGTCAGTACCGAACGCGAAATCCGCCGATCAGCCAGACCTTGTTCCCATCGGGATCGGCAAGCTGCGACAGCTGCACGCCCTTACCGGCGTCGACGATCTCACCTGGCTCCAGTCCACGCCGCCGCAATTCGTCGATGTGTGCGTCGATATCCTGGACGGCGAGGTTGACGACCGTTGAGCCGGCATGTTGATCGTCAACGAACACCTGGACCCACCCGCCCGGAACCACCTGCCACTCCACGAGGTTGGGCATCGGGTTGTTATCGGGTGCTCGTCCGAACAGCGACTCATACCAACGCCGACTACGGCCCACATCGGTCACCGGTATGACCGCTAAGACGTGTTCGATTGACATCTATCCCCCTTCGAGCGGGTCTCACAAGAACAGACCCGGCGCGTCGTGCAAACTCATCGCGGGTGACACCGTAACCGTCGTCACACACCAAAAATGCTCAGTGACAATGGATCTGTCGCGGTTCATGCCGATCAGCCAGTAGCGCCAAGTTTGAGAAAGCCCGGGCTGGGCATCCGGTTGCATGATGTTGCGGCTTGCATGACGACTTCCCGGAAGAAGATTGTCATCACCGGAGCGTCAGGCAACGTCGGCACCGGTGTGCTGCGGGCGCTCGCCGCTGCGGTCCCTGACGCTGACATCGTCGGGGTCTGCCGTCGGCCACCCGCCGCCGAAACGGCGCGTGGATCGGTGAGCTGGCACCGCGTCGACCTGTCCACGTGCAGCGCATTGCATGACCTCGAACCCGCAATGCGGGGCGCCGACGTCGTCATCCACCTCGCGCTGGCTCTGAGGCCGCCGAGCAATGAAGACTATCTCTATCGCGTGAACGTGGCGGGAACCCAGGCGGTGTTGAACGCGATGGCGGCCGCCGGAGTCGGTCAGCTGATCTATGCCTCCAGTCTCGGCGTATATTCCCCGGGCGCAACGGATCCGGTCACCGAAAGCTGGCCCCGGGACGGTCAACGCACCTCTGTTTACAGTCGACACAAGATCGCCGCTGAGAAGCTGGTGGACGAGTTCGCCCAAGCGCATCCAGAGGTTGCGGTGGCGCGGTTCCGTCCCACACTGGTGGTGCAGCGCGAGTCGGCCTGGGAAGTTCGGACGCTGTATTTGGGCCCGTTCGTGCCGCGCGCTGTCCTGAAACTCCTTCGTCGCCGGGTGTTGCCCGTCGTGCCGCTGCCCGCAGGCATCGCCTTGCAATTCGTCCACGCTGACGATGTCGGCGACGCAGTGGTGCGACTCTTGCAGACCCGGGCCACAGGATCTTTCAACCTGGCCGCCGACGTCTTGGACGCTCGCGCACTGGCCGGGCTGATTGGTGGGCGTCCCCTCGCGGTGAGCCCACGACTCGTGCGCGGGATCGTCACTGCTCTGCATGCGATCCACGCTGTCGCTGTCACGCCCGGATGGTACGACGTGGCGATGAATTCGCCGATAATGGATACCTCCTGTGCGCGTACGGAATTGGGCTGGATCCCCACTCGATCGTCGACGGAGAGCGCGATGGAACTGATAGACGGTTTGGCCTGCGGGTCGGTCGGCTCAACCGCAGCGATGGGAGCGACGGACGACGATCGGACGGGCCTTCGTCGGGCCGCAGACCAGATACATGACGGCAGCTTGCTGCTATGGAGTACGGCGACCGCCTTACGGGCCGTGGGCGTTGGCCGGGCCGGAGCGATCGATGCCGCGTTCGTCGTCGCCAACTTGATCGCCGGCACTCCAGCGGCACTGGACCGGCTGCGGACACGACGACGTGATCCAGTCGCCCTTCTTGCGCCGATTGCGGTCGTCGCCGCGGTCGCGTCAACCATCCGCGGCGGGTGGCCGTCGGTCGCCACCGTCGCAGTTCTCAACCTGTTCGCCCAAGCCGAGCAGCGAAGAACGAAAACACCGCTCGAACAATTCGATTCGTGTGGCTCCGGCGCGACCCACGCAGAAGGTAGCTGATGACAGAGACCGATCCCCTGGCGTGCGGCACCACACAGGTGGTGGTGGTTACCGGGGCCTCCAGCGGGATAGGCAGGGAAACGGCGTTGTTGTTCGCCGGCCGCCATGCCCGGCTATCGCTTGGCTCACGATCCGAGGCCGCCCTTGAGTTGGTCGCCGACGAGTGCAGAAGGGCGGGCGCGGCCGATGTCGTCGTCATGTCCACCGACATTGCCGAAGCGGCTCAGGTTCAAAAGCTCTTCGACGCCACGCTTGACCGATTCGGCCACATCGACGTCGTGGCTCAGTGCGCTGCGCTGACCGCCTTCGGGCGATTCGGAGATCTGCCGATTGAGGTCTTCGATACCGTGGTGCGCACGAATCTCATCGGCGCAGCCAATGTCGCGAGGTCCTCGCTGGCGCACTTCCAGGAGCGCGGCCGTGGCCACCTGGTGTTGCTCGGATCGCTACTGGGACAGGCTGCGATGCCCTACCAATCCGCCTATGTGGTCAGCAAGTTCGGCGTTCACGGGATGGTACGGGCACTCCGACAGGAACAGAGCCATCTCCCGGGTGTCAAGGTCCACGGGGTCTATCCCGGTCCGGTGGACACCCCGATGTCCGGTAATGCCGGCAACTACTTCGGTCACCAGGCGCATGTTCCGCCGACCGCTGTCGGACCGGTCACCGTCGCCGCCGCGATTGTCCGGGCCACGACACGAGAGCGCTCGACCGAACGCCACGTCGGTTGGCTGAACCGCCCAATGGTCTTGGCCTACCGTCTGATTCCGTCGATCTTCGACGCTTTCGCAGGGCGGCTGACACGCGCGCTCGTGTTTACCGGACAGTCGACCGGAATCGCCGAAGGCAATATCTCGAAATCGACGGCCGGCCCACCAGCGCACCGGTAAACCGGAGTCAACCGTCGGCTACGACGGTCAATCCCGCTCGACGGATGAGCCGTTCCGACTCGGAAATGAGGATGCTTTTACCTTGTAACCGGATCCAGCCGCGTTGGCTGAAGTCGTTGAGGACGGCGATGACCGTTTCGCTTGCTAAGCCGATCAACTGACCGATTTCTTGTTGCGTGAGGTCATGGTCTACCCGAATGCCCCCGTCTTCCTGGACGCCGAATTGCTTTCCCATCCGCAGTAACTGACTGGCGGCGCGCCCGGCGGCATCGGCGAAGACCATGTTTGACATGTTGTGGTCGGCGCGGCGTAGCCGACGGGCCAGCACTCGCAGCAGTCGCTCGCGGATCTCGGCTTGATCAGCCACCCATCCGCGCAGCACGTCGCTATCGATCGTCACCGCGGTCACGGCGGTGAGTGCGGTGGCTGTCGATGTCCGAGGTCCAGGATCGAAAATTGACAGCGCCGAACATTTCCGGGGCGCCCAGCAGCGTCAGAAGATGCAAGCGACCCTCGGCGCACCGGCGATCGACCTTGATCCTGCCGGAGGGATGACGTAGAGATGGTCACCGGATTCGCCCTCGACGATGTCGGCCGGCATCGCATTGATGATCACCATTCGCTGATTCGTAGCGCGCGGTCGACGGGACGGCTGGTAACCATCGTCCAGGGCAATTGTGCACCGCGGCAGGCTTCATCGACGGCGATCAACAGCGAAATACCCCGCGCCGCAAAGAAGTCGACTCCGCTGAGATCAAGCAAGAAAGAGTTCCCAGTCACCACAACTTCGGCCATACAGGCTTTGATCGGGTCGACGTTGCCGGCGTCGATGTCGCCGCTGATCGTCAGAACCGTCGCCAGAGAGCTGATGTGCGCCCGCACGGTCGAGAGTGACGCCCTCATCGCACGGGAGACCGTACTCAGAAGTCGTCAAGCTGTGCACAACAACCATGAGTGGGCTCGTTTCCTAATGGAGGTGCGGCCTTTGCTTCCCCGACTTCGTTGTGGCGCAGGGATTCAAGGTCGTGTTGATGTAGCGACTTGCGCACGACGTGAAAGGGCCGGAGGTCAATGATCGGAGCACGCAGCGACGCGTCGATTCGGGAAGATCAGAAACTGGGCGGTGTCAACACCAATCCGTACCGCGGGCCGTGAGGCGACGGCACCGACCCCAGGCCGGCTGCGCATTCAGCAATACCCAGCAAACGCACTTAACGACGGCTTGTTAACCGCTGTCGCAGGGCCAAAACCGGAAGCCGCTCGACTCCCTTTGCTTCCGACCGACGACTATAGCCAGGTGTCCTGAGTGGTCGTTGTGAGGAACGCTTCCAAGTCGTCACGCCACTGCGCCGGCCTGGTCTTGTCCGGTTCGATGCCGGTGTAGTCGCCGCGATAGAACAGCAACGGCCGCGGCTTGATCTCGACCACCTCCGAGAGAGAGTGCACCGCGCCGAACACGACGAAATGATCGCCACCGTCGTGGACGGAGGCGACCGTGCAGTCGATGTAGGCCAGCGATCCTTCGATGACTGGGGAGCCCAGAGCCGATGTGTGCCAATCGATACCCACGAACTTGTCCGGCTCACGCGAGCCGAAGCGCGCCGAAACGTTCTGCTGGCTCTCGGTCAGCATGTTGACGCAGAATTTGCCGCTGGCCTCGATGGCCTTCCACGACCGCGACACTTTGGTCGGACAGAAGAGCACCAGTGGCGGTTCCAAGGACAGCGCCGCAAAGGACTGACAGGCGAAGCCGACTGGGACGTCGTCGTGGATGGTGGTGATGATCGTGATGCCGGTGCAGAACTGGCCGAGCACATTGCGGAATATGCGGGCGTCGATCTGCTCAGCCATCGCTAGCTCTTGAAGCCGATGGTGAAGTCGTGACCCCACAGGCTGACGGCAGTGCTTTCTCGCGCGATCCAGTCGTGATCGTCGACTTGTCTTCCCTCACAACCGAATTCGATGTCGAATCCACCGGGCGTCTTCATGTAGAACGACAACATCAGGTCGTTGACATGGCGGCCCAGGGTGGCTGACATTGGCACCTTGCGACGCAGCGCGCGATCAAGGCACAGACCCACGTCATCGGGCTGCCCGACCTCCATCATCAGGTGCACGATGCCGCTCGGCGTCTGTCCCGGCATGAAGGCGAGGCTGTGATGCCGCGAATTGCAGCCCAGGAACCGTAGCCAGGCCGGCGGCCCGTCGGCGTCCCGGCCCACCAGTTGCGGCGGCAGCCGCATCGAGTCACGGAGTTTGAAGCCGAGCACGTCGCGGTAGAAGTGCAGTGTCTCTTGGTCATCGCGGGTGGTCAGGACCACGTGCCCCAGGCCCTGCTCGCCGGTGACGAACGTGTGGCCGTAGGGGCTGACGACGCGGCGGTGTTCGAGCGCGGCGCCGTGGAACACCTCCAGGCCGTTGCCCGAGGGATCGGAGAACCGGATCATCTCGTCGACCCGCCGGTCCGCCAATTCGATTGCGGTGGCTTCCTTGTAAGGCGTGCCCTCGACGTCCAACCGGTTCCGGATCTCTTGCAGCCCAGCGGCATCCGCGCATTCCCACCCGGCGTCGGACAGCCGGTCATGCTCACCGGGAAATATCACCAGCCGGGCCGGGAAATCGTCCATCCGCAGATATAGGGCACCGTCACTGGCCCCGCGGCCCTCGACCATGCCAAGGACCTTCAGGCCGTATTCGCGCCACGCGGCCATGTCGGTGGCTTCGATGCGTAGATAACCCAGCGAACGGATGCTCATCACACACCTCCGAGGAAATCGATGGTCAGCTTGTTGAATTCGTCGAACTTTTCCACCTGCGCCCAGTGTCCGCACTGTCCGAATACATGCAACTGCGCGCGCGGAATGGTCTTCAGGGCCACCAGCGCGCCGTCCAGCGGGTTCACCCGATCTTCGCGCCCCCAGATCAGCAGCACCGGCTGGCGCAGCTTGTACCCCTCGCGCCACATCATGCCCAGCTCGAAATCGGGTCCGGAGAACGACATTCCCATCGCCCGGGTCGCCGTCAGCGACTCCGGCGCGGAGGCCAGCGCGAACCGCTCGTCGATCAACTCCGGGGTGATCAGCTTCTGGTTGTAGACCATGACCCGCAGGAACGCCTCGAGGTTTTCCCTCGTCGGCTCAACGGAAAACTTGCCCAACCGCTTGACGCCCTCGGTCGGTTCGGGTGCGAAGAGGTTGACACTCAGGCCGCCCGGACCCATCAGGACGAGCTTCCCGGCTTTGTCGGGGTAGTCGAGCGCGAACCGGACCGCGGTGCCACCGCCGAGCGAATTCCCCACCAGCGGAACACGTCCCAGGCCGAGATGGTCGAAAAGGCCCTTGAGCGCCCGGGCGGCGTAGTGGTTGAACTGTCCGTGCTCGCCACGCTTGTCGGAGTGGCCGTATCCGGGTTGGTCGACGGCCAGTACGTGATACTGCTGCGCCAGCACCGGGATGTTGCGGGAGAAATTCGTCCAGCTCGCCGCCCCGGGGCCGCCGCCGTGCAGCAGCACCACTGTCTGCTCGTTGCCTTCACCGGCCTCGTGATAGTGCAGCTTCAGCGGTCCGTCGACGTCGACTTCGACGTAACGAGAGGTGGATTCGAACGTCAGCTCTTGGGTCGCCGAGGTCGTCATCAGACCATGGTGTCGCCGGGCGGCAGCCCGAACTCGTTATTACCGAAGATCACGTACGCCCGCTCGGGGTCGTTGGCCGCGTGCACCCGGCCCGCGTGTGCATCACGCCAGAAGCGTTGCACCGGAGCATCGTTGGCCAATGCGGTGGCACCCGACGCTTCGAAAAGCCGGTCGACGGACGAGATGGCCCGCCCGGTGGCACGCACCTGGTCGCGCCGCGCACGGGTCCGCAGGTCGAACGGGATCTCCTTGCCGGCGGCCAACAGCGCGTATTCGTCACCGACGTTGCCGATCAGCTGACGCCACGCGGCGTCGATGTCGCTGGCCGCCTCGGCGATACGGACCTTGGCGAACGGGTCGTCCTTGGCCTTCTCGCCGGCGAAAGCCGCGCGCACCCGTTTGCCCTGGTGCTCGACATGGGCGTCGTAGGCGCCGTAGGCCATGCCGACGATCGGTGCCGAGATGGTGGTCGGATGCATTGTGCCCCAAGGCATCTTGTACACCGCGGCCGTGTTGTTCTCGTAGCCGCCCGCGGTGCCGTCGTTCATCTGCTTGTACGACAGGAACCGGTGCCGCGGCACGAAGACGTCCTTGACGACAACGGTGTTGCTGCCGGTGCCTTTCAGACCGACCACGTGCCAGACGTCGTCGATGCGGTATTCGGTGCGCGGGATCAGGAAGCTGCCGAAGTCAACCGGCCGGCCGTCCTTGATCACCGGACCACCCAGGAAGGCCCAAGTGGCGTGGTCGCACCCCGATGACCAGTTCCACGAACCGCTGACCAGGTAGCCGCCGTCGACCACGACGCCCGCGCCCATCGGGGCGTACGACGACGACACCCGCACATTCGTGTCGTCGCCCCAGACCTCGTCCTGGGCCTGCTGATCGAAGAGAGCCAGATGCCAGTTGTGTACGCCGATGATCGAGCTCACCCAGCCGGTGGATCCGCACGCGCTGGCTATCCGACGAACGGCCTCGTAGAACACCGCGGGTTCGCACTGCAGCCCACCCCACTGCTCGGGCTGCAGCAACTTGAAGAAGCCGATCTCCTGGAGTTCGCTCACCGTGGCGTCCGGCAAACGGCGCAGATCTTCCGTCTCCTGGGCGCGCTGCCGCAGTTTCGGCAGTAGTTCGTCGATGCCGTCTAGGACCGACTGCGCGTCACGTTGTTGAATGGACGTCACGGGTTCCTCCAAAGGTGGCGTTCTTAGACAAAGACTAGAACACGTTCCGATTTGTGTCGAGCAGGGTGTTCCTGCGGCTGGTAGCGATACTGATCCATCTTTCTGTAACCTGTTCTAGTTATGACAGAGGGAAGGGCGCGGTTGTGACGGACGCAATTTCCGACGAACCGCTCGGTAGCCATGTTCTGGAACTGGAGATCGCCGATGTCGTCTCCGAGACCGACGACGCGCGGTCGCTGGTGTTCAAGGTTCCAGATGATGCTCAGATCCCGGCCGAGCGGCTGCGCTATGCCCCCGGCCAGTTCCTGACGTTGCGGGTTCCCAGCGACCGCACCGGCTCGGTTGCGCGTTGCTATTCGCTGTGCAGCTCACCGTTCATCGACGAGGCGTTGGCGGTCACCGTCAAGCGCGACAGAGACGGATACGCGTCCAACTGGCTCTGCGACCACGCTCATCCCGGTATGCGTATTCACGTGCTGGCGCCGTCGGGCACGTTCGTGCCCAAGACGCTCGACGACGATTTCCTGCTGTTGTCCGCCGGTAGCGGAATCACGCCGATCGTGTCGATCTGTAAGTCCGCGCTGTCCGAAGGCAGCGGTCAAGTCGTGTTGGTCTACGCCAACCGCGACGAGCGGTCGGTGATCTTCGGCGATGCGCTGCGTGAACTGGCAGCCAAATATCCCGACAGGCTGACCGTCGTGCACTGGCTGGAGTCGCTACAGGGACTGCCCTCGGCGAACGCGCTGGCGCAACTGGCCGCGCCGTTCACCGACCGGCAGGCATTCATCTGCGGGCCCGGACCATTCATGGAAGCGGCGCGGGAGGCTCTCGAAACCCTGAAAGTGCCTGCGCCACAGATTCATCTGGAAGTGTTCCGCTCGCTGGACAGCGATCCGTTCGCCGCGGTCAAGATCGACCACGGTGACGACGATGATGCCCAGCCGCCGGCCACCGCGGTGGTCGAGCTCGACGGGCAGACCCACACCGTCTCCTGGCCGCGCAAAGCCAAGCTGCTCGATGTGCTTCTCGACGCCGGCTTGGGTGCGCCGTTCTCCTGTCGCGAGGGCCATTGCGGCGCCTGCGCCACCAGCCTTCGCAGCGGCCAAGTGAACATGGAGGTCAACGACGTCCTCGAACAACAAGACCTCGACGAAGGGCTGATCCTGGCCTGCCAGGCGCACCCGGAGACCGATTCCGTCGAAGTCACCTACGACGAGTAGTCGCGGCGTAAATTCTGCTCAAGTTCGAACCCGTGAGGA
>Ga0302326_10030264_pt1 | contig 10838 bp, 12 predicted proteins | sample Palsa_T0_3_FD_202264 | JGI IMG/M metagenome (GOLD analysis project Ga0302326, IMG submission 202264) | Peat permafrost microbial communities from Stordalen Mire near Abisko, Sweden - Palsa_T0_3 | ecosystem: Environmental > Terrestrial > Soil > Palsa > Peat permafrost | place: Sweden: Abisko...
CCGCGCCGGGTCTTCTGATATTGTCCAATATGGGCGACCGTTGGCGCTCTGGTACAGTTTCAGACCTTTTGGAGCGTGCCCCCGGCACGTTCCCCGGGCTGAAAGGCGGCTGCGGGCAGGATTGCCCTCCGGGACCCGCTCCTGCCGCTCCCTACTCCAGCATCAGTGCGCATACGCGGTCGATGGCCGCGCGCAGATCCGCCGCCGGCCCGTTATGGTTATTCACCAGGATGGAGAACGCCAGCATCTTCCCATTGCTGCGCCGCGCATATCCGGAGAGCGCGCCCACATGCGACAGCGTGCCGGTCTTGGCGAAAATGCGGCCCGCCATCGCCGTGTCCGCGAAGCGCGCATGCAGCGTGCCGTCCTGGCCGGCCACCGGCAGCAGGCTCACCCAGGCATCCCGCAGCGCCGAATTATACATGCGCCCCAGCAACCGCACCACCGCCGCGGGCGCTACCATGTCCAGGCGCGACAGCCCGGAGCCATCCGCGAATGTGTAACTCGCGCGATCGATGCCCATCTCGTCCAGGAACGCCTGCTCTTCCGCGATCCCCGCTTCGCGGCTGCCGATATGCCGCCGCGCTTTGGCCACCGCCCGCAGCGCCATCTCCGCATGCAGATTCTGGCTTACTTTATCGGCGATGCGCAGGTCCTCCAGCAGCGGCGCCGAATCGCGCCGCGCCAGTTCCACGCCCGGCTCCGGTTCGGGCGCAGGGCCGTTCTTCAAGCTGGCCACCTGGTTCGGATACAGATGCACGGCCCGCGCTTCGCCGCGAATCGCGATTCCCCGCCGCGCCAGCGCATCGCGAAAGGCAATGGCCGCATAGAGCGCCGGATCGTCGATGCCCAACACCTCTGTGTCGCCCGGATCCTTCAGCGGCAGCGCGCCCCATATTCGCAACTGCCGCGCCCCAGGCAGCCGGTCCAGCATGATCTTGCGCTCGCCCGACCCGGTACGCACAAGATTGTCGATCTCGTAGTACTCGACCGGCGGCGTCAGAATAATGCGGGCCGGATCGGATGCCTCGCTGCCCGGCAGCACCTTTACCGACAGCGTATTGTCGTTAATGCTCAGCGCGCTGACTGCCGCGCCATAATCCCAAGCCGGATCGTCGATGGACCAACCATCCGCATAGGGTTGCCAGACATAAGCCGTGTCGTCGCCCACTATGTCGGCGCTCACGCAACGCACGCCGCGCGCGGCAACCTGGGCAGCCAGATCTTCAATGGCCGCCAGCGGATCTCCCGGGGGCGCGTCCCTGCGGTACGGAATCTCGCGGCCCGATAGGTTGGGATCGCCGCCACCCACCAGCCGCAGAGATTCCACGCAGCCGTCTTCGCCCGGAGTACGATCCGCCAGAACCTGTGTCTGGAACCGGTACTCCGGCCCCAGCCGCACCAACGCCAGCGCCGTGGTGAACAACTTGGCATTCGACGCGGGAAGAAACAGGTGGTCCTGGTTGCGCTCGAAAAGCACGCGGTTCCGCTCCAGGTCCACAATGCGGATGCCCCAGAACGAGGTGCGCGCCACCGGAGACGCGTCCAGAAACGCGGCGATGCGCGCGCCCGGCTCCGCCGCGCCCAGCGGCAACGCCAACCACAACAGGAGCAGCGCGCGCGGCATCAGCGGCCCATCACCTTGGATTCCAGCCAGATGAGCAGCAGCAGCGCGGAAACCATGCAAGTGCCGATCAGGGGCACCGCCACCACGATGCCGATGCCCCAGATGGCGGCGGCATAGCCCAGCGTGGCGGGCGCGATCAATCCGCCGAAAAGCGCGAACGAGAAAATGCCGCTGAAGAACACCGGATGGTAGTACGGAAAGCGGCCCCCGATCTTCTCCGCCACCAGCGGATAAATGCTGGCAAAGCCCGCGCCTAGCAGCAGCATCGCGGCCACCACGCCGGACCGGTTGTCGGCGGATCCCCGATATAGCAACACGCAACCGAACAGGGCCGCCAGCACGCTGCCTCCGAGCAACAGGCTATGCCGCACCTTGGGCAGAATCGCGACCGCCGCCACCCGGCCCACCAGCAGCGCCGTCCAAAAGAGGGCCAGCAGACCCAGGGATGCCGGCGGGCTGATCCCCAGGCGCCGCACCAGGAACAGCGGCAACCATCCAGCGATCGACCATTCGTTGCCGAACTGGAAGAACAGCAACAGCGCGAACAGCACCGCGCCCAGACTGCGAAAATCGCGCAAGACCTGCCGGAGATCGGCGTGCGCCACCGCCGCCTTTTCCGCCACGGGAGCGCGTGCGTACATGCAGGCGAAGATTGCGGGCGCCAGCGCCATCAAGATCAGGATGACGGGCACCGTGTACGCATAAAAGGTCCCGGCCACCAACAGCGTGACTGCCAGCGATCCCAAGCCGTAGTAGATGCCGCCCAGCGCCGCCGATCGGGCAGGCTCGCGCGCGTAGCTTGCCGCGCCGGCCTGGAACAGACCCGCATTGAGCAACCCCACCGCCAGGCCGAGTGCGGCTAAGCCGGGCATGCGCCATAGCCAATGCGCCGGCGGTGTGGCCAGGGCCAGGGACAGGAGTCCCGCGCACCCCAGCGCGCAGGCGAACACCAGCAAAAAGCGCAGGCTCTTGCGCGCCAGAATCGCCGCGGATACCTGGTGCGCCGCGATCACCCCCACGGCCAGGCTAAGGAAGCAGTTGCCGATGGTAGTGAATTCCGGCGGATCGCGATGGTAGCCCCAGGCGGGCAGCACCGCGCCCAGCAGCGCGAAGAGGAATCCCGATAGTAGAAAGCCCGCCAGCGCCTTGCCGGCAGAGGGCACCGGCGGCGCCATGGCAGCCTCCCCGACAGCCACGTGAGCCACCAGTCGATTGTAGCGCGGCCCTGGCATGTGGGGCAGGTTGGTAACCTGCGGGCCGATTGGCAATCGGCCCTGCTCCACAGGGAATTCGTGAATACGTAGGCCGCCGCGGGCGAACGCTACCGAAATCGGAAGCAGTACCGGGAACTCCACCACTGTTTGCAACAGCTTCGGCGATGGCACCCGGCTTGCACTCTGCAAGCCGGGGTAGTAAGAGGTTTTATCTTTGGTGCGTTGCCTCCTTTTTGGCTTAGCGCTCCCCGCTGCGATTCCACTGGTCGCAGCGGGGTATTTTTTGGGCGCGGCTCTGCTACACTGAAACTCTCTCGCAATGCCCGCATTCTATTCTCGATGGATCTCCGATTGGGAGTACAAACTCGCCACCCGCGATAACAACCGGGTGGTGCGCCAGTTCGAGTGGGGACTGGATTGGCTGGGAATGCCGCCCGCCAACGGAAGCTCCAGCCAGGCGCTGCGGGAATTCGTGCGCGGCGTGCTGGCGGATTCCGACCGTTTCTTCGCCTGCCAGACACCACGGGATTACCGGCTGGATCCGGCAGTGGGCGACCGCCCCGCACAGCTCACCTTCACCAGCCCCGTCCCCACGCCGTACCCGGAGAACAACGTGGTGCGGGCGGCGTTCTTCCCCGCTCGCCGGAATGCCGGCAGGGCCGTGCTGGTGCTGCCCCAGTGGAATGCGGACGAACAAAGCCATTTGGGACTCTGCAGGCTGCTGAACCGATTTGGAATCACGGCCTTGCGTATGAACCTGGCGTATCACGGGCAGCGCATGCCGGCTGAGTTGCAGCGCGCCGATTATCACGTTTCGAGCAATCTGGGCCGCACCATACACGCCGGACGGCAATCCGTCATCGACGCGCGCGCCTGCCTGGACTGGCTCCAGCAGCAGGGGTACGGACGCATCGGGATCCTGGGCACCAGCCTGGGCTCCTGCATTGCCTTTATCGCCGCCGCGCACGACCCGCGCATCTCCACCGGCGTGTTCAACCACGTGTCCATGTACTTTGCCGACGTAATCTGGACCGGTCTCTCCACGGAGCACATTCGCAAAGGCTTAGTCGGAGAGGTGACCCAGGATCAGTTGCGCGAATACTGGTCGGTCATCAGCCCCGCGGCCTACCTCGATCGGCTGCGCAACCGGGATTTGAAGAGCCTGCTGATCTGGGCGCGGCACGATTCCACGTTCTTGCCCGAATATTCCCGCCAAGTGCTGGAGTATTTCCGCAGCCGCCGGCTTCCGCATGAGGTGTTTACGTTGCCTTGCGGGCATTACACCACTGGGCAGTTCCCCTTCAACATTCTCGACGGAGTGGTGATGTGCCGATACTTAAACCGCAACCTATAGGGGCTGAAAGCACTTAGCCGGCCACCCATGGCGTGGCGCAAGAAAACATTTGACAAAATCCGGACTCGATTATAGGATAAAAATATCACTGAAGAAGGAGGTGGTCCAGAATAATGAATGATAGTAGACCGTGCGAGGTGGCCGACTGTTGAGTCGACTGTTCTAACGTAGCCGGCTTCGTCCAGTGGCGAGGCCAAGTTCCTGTGGACCGGCTGCCTCTCGCGTATGCCAAGCCTCAGGTTTTAATCTTTGTAGGCTACCTTGACCCCCGACGGGTGTGTCTGTTTTCGCGCACCCTCGGGGGTTTGTCCTTTTTTGCTATACTAGAAATCTCGAAAGGATCCCGTTCCAAATGAAGGCCGGTATTCATCCCGCTTACAGCGAAATCAACGTCATCTGCGCCTGTGGCCACACGTTTAAGACCCGTTCCACGCACAAGGGCGACATCCGCGTGGAAATCTGCTCCCACTGCCATCCCTTCTATACGGGCAAGCAAAAGTTGATGGACACCGCGGGACGCATCGAACGGTTTGAGAAGAAGTACAAAGAAAGCCGGGGCGCTAAAAAAGCCCAGCCGGTCGCCTGATTCAGTAGGACAGGCCTCCCGGCCTGTCTATTTCCGGCCTGTCTATTTCTTGTCTTGCTCCTGCCTGCGCTTCTCGCGCTCGTCGCGCAACTTGGCATATTCGGCCTTCTGGCTGTCGTCCAGTATGCCGATTACCTTCTGAATGTGCTCATCCTCGATGGTCTTGTGCATGTCGTGCATCCGCTGGCCGGTGGCATCCGCGATTTGCTGCAGTTGGGTTACCTGCGCCTCGTTCAGGTGCAAGCGCGTGCGCATCTCCTGAATGTACTGTTTGCGGAGCTCGGAGCGGCTCGGCGGTGGCGGCGGGTATTTTGGGTTCGCGTTTACCAAGCGATTGGCAAACCCGCCGAGCACCACGCCGCTCACGAAGACCACCAGCAGGTACAGAAGCGTGGCAAAGTTGGACCGGCGCATCAAAGTTCGTCCGCAGCCACTTCGGGCAGATTAGGGCTGTCTTGCGCGTGCCCGGCGGCCAGCGCCTCCACATAGCTCTCCGCGGAGAATACCGAATTGCTTGCGCGCGGGATATACAAGTAAGCCGCCATGCCCAGCGACAGTACGGCGGCTGCCGTAACCAGGGCGCGCGCCCAGCGTCCCAGGAAAAACACGGACCGCTGGCGCTCCTCAATGCGCCGCCAGAGTTCAGGCATGAAGTTGGCTGACGCATCCGGATCCGGGCAGGCATCCCGGTATGCCCGGAACATGGCGTCCAATTCTGCGTTCTCGTTGCCTCTGTTTGTCCAGTTCATACTCTATATTTCGGCTTTCGCCGCACCTTTCGCGCTCGGTTCCTTGCCGGCCTCTCCGAACGCTTTCAAGACCCGCTGCCGGGCCCGAAACAGCCTCACCTTAAGAGCATTCTCCTTGACCCGGTAAATTTTCTCAAGCTCCTTCAACGAAAGCCCTTCTACTTCCTTGAGCGTCAGCAGAATGCGGTCGGCTTCCGAAACCGCACTCAACATGGCATCCACGGCCTCCGCGATCTGTTTCCGCTGCCGTACGTCATGATCCACCCGTCCGCCTGCCATCGCGTCCGCCAGCATCACCTGCTGCTCGGAAAGATCCGACATGCGCGACTCCATGCGCCGGCGCTGCTTGCGAAGATAATCGTAAGCCGCATTCATTGTCAACCGGTACAACCACGGTTCAAAGACCTCGGCCGTGCGGAGCTGATCCAGCGAGAAGTACAACCGCAGGAACACCTCCTGGCCCACATCCTCCACGTCTTCCGGCCTGGAAATCAGACGCGCAATCGTTCCCAGAGTTCGTTTCCGGTATGCCAGCACGATCTCATTGAACGCCGGCGCGTCACCCGCCTGCGCCCGTTTGATGATCTCGAAATCGACTAGCATGCGGCCCCGAACCGGCCGGCATGGAAGCACCTGGGCTTCCGAGTGTTAAGGCGTACCGGCAAATACCTAGGTTACAACAAGAAAGGGTGGGTGGGCTTAAAGCCCTTTAACCCTGCTACAATGCCCCAATCTCAAGAAGCGGGACATCATGAACCAATATATCGCGGCAATCGCGTCATGGGTACTGCTCTGCACCTCTCTGGCCGTGCCCGAAACCCGTAAAATCGTGGTCTTGGGCATGCCGCCGGATCACATCGCCGAGTTGCAGAACGTCTCCCCCGACGCCCGGATCGTGTCCGCGGACGAATCCTCCTTGCTGGGCGAGGCGGCCGACGCGGACGCCATCTTCGGCGCCATCAGCCCCGAAATCCTGCACGCGGCCCACAAGCTGAAGTGGGTGCAGGTCTACAGCGCGGGCGTAGAAAATTACCTGTTCCCGGAGTTCCAATCGAGCGATGTGGCGCTGACCAACTGCAAGATCCTGATGGGTCCCGAGATCGCCGATCACGCTTTCGCTTTGCTGCTGTCCCTGACGCGCGAACTGAACCGCATCATCCCCACGCGCCCCAACGAGGAGTGGCAGCAGGGCGGGTTCCATCCCATCGAGCTGCGCAGCAAGACTGCCGTGATCGTGGGCGTGGGCGGCATCGGATCGCAAATCGCGCAGCGCGCGCACGCCTTCGGCATGACCGTGATCGGCGTGGACCCCAAGGACATGCCGCTCAATCCATATGTCAGCCGGATGGTGTATCCGGAACAGATCGACACCGTGCTGCCGCTGGCCGACGTGGTGTTCATCTCCGCGCCGCACACCCCCAAGAGCGAGGGGATGATCGGTCCCCGCGAGTTCGAGCTGATGAAGAAGGGCGCATACTTCATCGCCGTGTCGCGCGGCAAGGTCTACAATACGGATGCCCTGGTCAAAGCGCTGGACAGCCGCCGGCTGGCCGGCGCGGGCCTGGATGTGACCAACCCCGAGCCGCTGCCCAAGGGCCACGCGCTCTGGAAGTTCGATAACGTGGTGATCACTCCGCATATCGCGGGGCAGTCCGACAACGTCAACGCGCGGCAGATGGAGCTCTTCAAGGAGAACATCGCGCACTTCGTAAAGGGCGAGCAGTTGGTGAACGTGGTGGACAAGCAGAAGGGCTACTGACGTGGCGCACGCACCGTGCGTGCCGCGCCGAGACTTGTCTCGGGGTATGGCCTTGGCAGGCACGCCGCACCCAACCTGGGCTTGATCGCACTACGAACGCGCACAATGAGCGGCCGCAACTTCGCCGGCTGGCAGCGGCAACCCATCTACCCGCGCGGGAGGTGTAAAATAAGGCGTGACCACAATCGAGCGTCCGAGGCTGAAGGAACCCAAGGCCGATCCCCATCTGCAAGCCGCCGGCGAGCGTGTTACGGCAGCGGCCGAAGAGTTGGAACGCCTGGGCATCGCCCGTCACGACGGCACACGGATTCGCACGGACCTGCCCAAGGATATGCAGGAAGACGCCGACCGCGACTTTGGCGGCTGATGTCCCCCAGAATGTTGATTATCGCCGGCCTCCCGGGAGCGGCAAATCGACAGCGTTTCCCGTCTCCAGCTTTGGCATCGATTTCTTCAACGCCGACGATCGCGCCGCCGCCCTGAACCAGGGGTCGTACCTTGGCATTCCCCGCGCAATCCGCGAACAAGTCAACCGCCTGTTCGAAGCGTTTGTGGCAGATCGCATCGAACGCCGCGTCAGTTGCGCATTCGAAACCACGCTGCGAAGCGACGTCACCTTTGAGCAGGCCGCGGTCGCGCGCGCTGGCGGTTTCGTGATCGAGATGCGATGTCTGGCCTTGCACACGTTCGAAATGAACCTCGAAAGAATCAAGATGCGCGCCGATATGGGCGGTCACAGCGCCTCTGATTCGGTGCTGCGCCGGATCTATCAGTCGAGCATAGCGAACCTTGGCCGGGCCATTCGGGAAATGGACTTCGTCACCGTCTACGATAACAGCCGTTGGGGTACCACGCCTGCCGTAATGTTGCAAGCTGAGCGGGGCGAGATCGTCTACCGGGCCGGCCAGCTCCCAGCGTGGCTTGCCAAGGCGTTGCGTTGAAGAGGCGACCACGAATCCTTTCGCATTCGATTTCCCCCGATTAGCATAGATGTACAATGGGCACTTCCACTCATGCAAACGCGCTTGAAAATCGTCCTCGCGGGCGCGCTGCTATCCGCCATCCTCCCTGCCCAGATTCCCGCCACCGACTCCCGCAACGTCGACCTCCACCATACCGATTTCCATTTCACCATGCCGGCGTACGCCACCCTACCGGAATGGGAAGCGCACCAAGGGCATCTGCGCCGCCAGATCCTGGTAGCGGCGGGCTTGTACCCGCTTCCCGAAAAGACGCCCCTCCATCCCGAAATCACCGGACGCATCGAGCGCGGCGATTATTCCATCGAAAAAGTCGCGCTCGAAACCATGCCCGGCTACTATCTGGGCGGGAATCTTTACCGGCCGCTGCATCCCGGGGGCAAAGTTCCCGCCGTCCTGACGCCGCATGGCCACTGGACCTACGGACGCCTGGAGAACTCGCCGGATTTTTCCGGCCCGGCGCTGGGCATCAATCTCGCCCGGCAGGGATATGTGGCGTTCGCCTACGACATGGTGGGCTACAACGACACGCTTCAGACCGAGCACCGCTTCAGCAGTCCCGCGTATCAGCTTTGGAGCTTCACTCCGCTGGGCCTGCAATTGTGGAATTCGATGCGCGCGCTGGATTTTGTGGAGTCGCTGCCGGAGGTTGATAGCCGGCGGATCGCCGTGACGGGCGCATCGGGCGGAGGCACGCAGGCCTTCCTGCTGGCGGCTGTCGACGACCGCGTGCGCGCCGCCGCGCCGGTGAACATGGTTTCGTTCATCATGCAAGGCGGCTGCGTGTGCGAAAACGCGCCGGGGCTGCGCATCGGCACATCCAACGTCGAGATCGCCGCCATGATGGCGCCGCGCCCCATGCTGCTGGTTTCGGCCACCGGCGACTGGACCCGCAATGTGCCCCGCGAAGAGTACCCCGCCATCCGCTCGATCTACGAACTCTACAAACAGCCGGACAACGTGGCGGTGGTGCAGTTTCAGGCCGAGCATAATTTCAACCGGCGCAGCCGCGAGGCGGTCTACGGCTTTTTGGCCAAGCAGCTTCTCGGAGCGGATAGCTCGCAGCCGGTCGCCGAACGCGGCGTAGAAGTGGAGCCGTTGCGGGACATGCTCGTCTGGCAGGGGCGCAGCCTGCCGCCCAACGCGCTCACCCAGGCGCAGCTCTTCGACGAATGGAAGCTTTCGGGCAGAATGCGCATGGCCGCGCTGGACGGGGCAGCGCGCCGCGAAGCCATGCTGGAAGTGTTCCATGCGGAGTGGCCCCCCGAAGTGCTTAGCGCGGGCGCAGGCGAGCAGATCGCGCTGGGCCGGCCGGGGCGCGGCGATCGCGTACCGGGCATCTGGCTACAGGGCGCCGGCGCAGCCACGCTGGTAATTCATCCGGACGGATCCGAAGCCGCGCGCCGCGATGCGCGCGTCGCGGAACTGATCCGCGCCGGAAAGGCGGTGTTGCTGATCGATGTGTTTCAAACCGGCAGAGCCGTAGCGCCGCGCGATTTGACCAAGCAGTTCATCCCGACCTTCAATGCCAGCGACGACGCCAATCGCGTGCAGGATATTCTGACGGCGCTGCGGTTTCTGGACGCGCGGCATGCGGGGACTCCCGCGCTGATGGCGATCGGGAAGGCGGGTGCATGGGCGCGTTACGCCAAAGCCATGGCGCCCATCGATGTGGCGCTCTCGGCCGATGCGGGAAGCTGTCCATCGCGCGACGAAGATTTCGTAAACGAGTTGTTTGTGCCCGGCGTGCAACTGCTCGCCGAGCCATGCGAGTAGCTCCTGCTTTTGGGGCAGCGCCATGCGCTGCCAGCGCCACCTACTTCGTCAAGCCGGCCACATACACGCCGCGGTAGCCCTCCACCTTCGCCTCGGTGCCGATCACTTTGACGATGTGCCCCATATGCTCGGCCCCCGCCGCCTGGATGCTTACGCCGCCATCCCGCCGCGGATCGTGTTCCTCGGGCATCAGCATGTACAGCGTGCCATCCTTGGTCAGCAGGCCAATGGGCTGCCCGTTTTGGGCGCACTTCTGGCCGCAACTGCGGTGCTTCTCGCCGTGCTTGCCCAGTTGCAGGTAGCAGGAGAAGTCCACCACTTCGCCCACCAGGGTGATGTCATGGCCCGGCTCCGGCTTCTTGTCCACGCCGGCCGCGATGGTGGTCGCGGACCAGGGTTGCGCCGAGCTTTGACCCAGGGTGGCGGCGGGCGCATCGTATGTCCCGGTCTCCACCTTCATTTCGGGATGCAGGATTGCGCCTGCTATCAGAAGGGCCGCCGCGAACGTGAGCGTGGCCCCGGACAGAACAACTTTTGAAAGGTTCGACATAGTTACACCAGTGTACAACGGCTGGTTGGCAGGCGGAAGCGCCAGAATTGTCCAATACAAGATGATCCTGAAAAGGAGATCTGTTTCCAATACAAGATGATCCTGAAAACGAGCAGAAGCGGCGGGAAAATGCGGGTGCATGGTTATACGGGTGGAGAACGCCGAGGGGCTGAGCCTGGCCCAGATGCAGGCCGTGGTAGAGGGAAGCGAGTCGGTGCGTTTTGCCGGCAGGTCCAAGAAGGA
>Ga0302326_10030265_pt1 | contig 10838 bp, 10 predicted proteins | sample Palsa_T0_3_FD_202264 | JGI IMG/M metagenome (GOLD analysis project Ga0302326, IMG submission 202264) | Peat permafrost microbial communities from Stordalen Mire near Abisko, Sweden - Palsa_T0_3 | ecosystem: Environmental > Terrestrial > Soil > Palsa > Peat permafrost | place: Sweden: Abisko...
TCCTGCCGTTACGCCCAATGTCGCTTTCCAACTTCGCTCCGCGCGCATTTTCCCGCGCCTACTCCCTTCCTCGTGCGTCCTGCTTCAATCCTCTGTGTCATGATTGTATCAGTCAGAAGTCCGTCGCGACAAGCGCGACAGTCTTACTCGCGATCCCGCCAGTCTTGGTCCAGGGAGTTACAGGACCCAGCGCTTTCGCGGTCAACCCGGCTTCCGTGCGGTTATGGCAGCGGGATCCTCTCGAACCGCTGCCGCCCGTGTAGCCGGTAGACGTCGAAGTCGTTGTCGAGCGTGAAGATCCTTCGTTGCCGGAGTTCCTCGGCCGACGCTACGAGGGTGGCGTCCGCGAGGTCCATGGGCGTGTCAGCGTACTGGTCGATGAGACGCTCGGTTCGTTTGATCGCCGAGGGCGAGAGGTCCGTGATCTCGAGCCGTCCCGTACCCACAAGGCGCCAGAGAGCCTGGTGACCTCGGGCACCGCCGGCCTTGACGATCAGGTACATCGCCTCCGTAAACGCGGGCCACGTCGTAACGAGCGGGAGAGCGAGCCTCTCGAGCGCATCTAGGCAGGCGCCGTGGTCCGGCTCGTCAGCGTCGATCAACGCGATTAGCGGGGGCCCTCAGATCGACGATGCGTCTGGGCGGGCCCGGTAGCGCTCTGCGAGCTCCGGGCTTTGGCCGCCGAAGGCCGAAAGGTCAGCGTCGAAGACGGCCTGCAGGAGGTCAGCATTCTCGACTCCGGGGGCACAGACCACTTCGCCGAGCTCGATGCCACGCAGGCTGGCGGTGACGACGTCCTCGGCCGACATGCGCGGGACGGCGCTCAGATCCATGCCCTGGCGGATGTGAAACTCGGTGGCCACGATGCCCGGGCAGACGACCTGAACCGTGATGCCTTCGGATGCGAGTTCCGCGTGGAGCTGCTGGGTCCAGGCGACCGAGTGGGCGAGCGTTCCGGTGTACACGGCGCGGCGTGGCATCTGCTCGGGGCCCGCTGGTCCGCTGAACGCGATCATCCCCGAGATGTTGATTATCGTCCCTCCGCCCCGCTCCAGCATGCCGGGTACGGCGGCTAGGGTCAGCAGCGTCGGGGCAAGCTCCTTCACGCGGATGAGCTCGGCCGCCATGTCTGCCGAGAGCCCGGCGAACCGCATGTAGTGGGCGACGCCGGCGTTGTTGATAAGCATCGTCAACGGGCGCGAGCCGGCCATGGCAGCGACGGCCTTGATCCCGTCGTCGGTTGCGAGGTCGGCCACAAGCGGCTCGACTGTGACCTCGTCGAGCGACTCCTGGAGCTCGTCGAGCCTGTCTTGCCGGCGGCCGACAATGATCAGGTCAAAGCCGCGCGATGCGAGCCTCTCGGCGTAAGCCTTGCCGATGCCGGATGACGCTCCGGTGACGAGTGCCAGGTTGGACATTGTGGTCCCTTCGGGTGGCGGCGCGCCCAAACATCGAGCCCGTACCGCCCAAACCTATGCCTTCAGCCAGCAGTCCTTGGTCGGTACTTTCAACTGCCCTATCCAGGACGAGCCTGATCAGCGTATGCCTCGTCCGGGATCAGGCCGCTTGGTTCGGAAATGCAGAACGACCCGGAAAAGCTCGCCATTGGCTCAAACCCAGCCGGCGCGACGTAACAGCGCAATGAAGCTTGGCTTCCGTGCGTGGTCCTCGACCATGCGGGCGAGCACCTGCCGGAACAGGACGGCTTCTCCCCCGCTCGCGGCCAGGTTCTCGATCCGCTTGAGAATGCGGACCGCGTCCTGGTACGCGCCAGCCTTCTTCGTCTCCACCAACGCCTCAGCGGCGCGCTCGTAAATCGGTATCACATCGAGCGGGTGTTCTGACGCCCGGGCGTGTGCCAACTTCATCCAGGTCTGGTCGTCGACGCCGTGGTGGTTCGCCACCTTCCACGCCTCATCCACCTGGCCCTCGTAGAGCAAGACATCGACGAGGACAGAAGCGTGCTTCGAGGCGCGAGACGGATCCTCTTCCGCCTCGGTACAGGCGCGCAGCTCACCGGTCGCCCGATCTCTGGCCTCGGTCGGGTCGGACGAGCTCGTCTCGGCGATGAGCCGCCTGTAGCTGTCGACAGAGGGCCTTGCCCTGAAGCCCTGCCACCACAGGTCTTCGGCCGCCGGGTCGTCGCCGTCCGCCACATAAAGCGAAGCGAGGAACTCACGAAGGGGCTGGGTCTGCCAGGGGCGGTCTGCCATGGCAGTAAGGCCTAGGCGCGACCACCGGATAGCCTCTCCCCGCCTGCCGGCACCCTCCATCGCGCGGGCGACCTCGAGATAGTCATCGGACGCCCGCATCCGGTCACTCATTATCTCGACCAACTCGTCGGGATTGCCGCCGGCAAGCACTACACCGATCATCGCCTCGTTCGCCAAAAAGCGGTCGTGGCTCCAGTGGTCCTGGTCGCCGTTGTTCCACTTGCGCCACTTGCGCTCGACTGCCTTGCGGTACTCGCTCAGCCCCTTGGCCCCGAGCACCTCCCTATACGTCAGGGCAGCTCGGCGGAAGGTGCCGAGTTCGCCGTCCATTTCGAGTTTGGCCAGACGCCGCGCAAAGGCCACCGGCTCTGGCGAAGCGGTGACCGCTGCCTCGAGGTGTAAGTCGGCAATTTTGCCGGAAATCCAGACGACTTCCCCGCCCGAATCGTCCACCCGACCCATCGAGCGCTCCAGTTTGCGGTAAGCCCGCTCGGCGAGGCCGAGCGCCTCGTCAGCGAAGCCCGAACGGACCAAGTCGCCGAGGCCGTCCAGTACCTCCACGATTCCCGCCGCCCAATCGGGAGCCTTGGCGTACGGGATGAAACCGCCGGTGCGAAATGCTGTGTCGATCCGCTTCGTCCACTGACCGACATCCACCGATGTTCCGCTCGCGGCCGTAGCGGCCGTCTCAATTGCCTGGGCCACCCGCGGATCACGTGCGGCGGCCAGGCGAACGATCTCCTCGAGTTGCTCACGGCCAAGCGTCCCTAGGGTTCCCACCAGATCGGACCTGCGGCCTCCCGACGCGCTTCGGACCAGGGCCTGCTCGTCCGGGTCGAGCAATTCGATGGCCAGCGCTGCGCAATGCTTGCAGAACTTGCCATCGGTCCCCACCGGACAGTCGCAGAACCAGGCTGGTCTGGTTCCGAACGTCAGTTTCACCCGGTACGGAACCGTGCCCCGAACAGTGGCGGCCGCCGTCGAACCCAAGCGGAGCACACCCTCGACCCTGCCCTGCTGCTGATAGAGCAGGGCCCGAGAGAATGTGGCGCTGCCGGCCAGCTTGACGATCTGGTCGCGGCTGAGACGCTCGTCGAGTTCCATAGCCCGAGCTTTAGGGGCCACCGCGATCAGCTCAGGACTGGCTCCGTAACGAGCACGCCATGCGGGCGGGCGACGATATCGGCCACAGGCGTGACGATCTCACCCCGTTCTGCCTGCCCCAACCTCTCGAGCACATGGTCGATGATCCGACCTTGCACGACGTTCTGAACAGACGGACGAACGAGACTGGCGTAGGCCCGGACCATCGCCGCGTAGGCAGCGACAAGCTCATCGTGAGCGGGGCTCCAGGCGCGAGGTTCGTTCACGGCTTCAGCCAGCACGGAGCAGGCGTTGGCTACGAACGAGAGCGGATCGTGGTTGCGGAAGACGACAATTCGGTCGCTCATCGACTGTAGACACTACGCCGCTCCTGCGGTCCGCGTCCAAGGCGATACGCTCCCAAAGTACCGAGCTCTTCGCCGGTCCGACCTCTCGTTTCCGGTGCGCTTGAACGAGGTTTGTTGGCCGACACGTATCAAAGCCCTGACCCGGCTCAGCGCTCTGACCAGGGCTTTCGTGGTGGCGGGGGCTGTGACTGAGTGGCGGGGGCTGGATTTGAACCAGCGACCTCTGGGTTATGAGCCCAACGAGCTACCTGACTGCTCCACCCCGCTAATGGGACAGCATATCAGCTAGTCAGCGAGCTCCGACTCGGGGAGCACTTCATACGAGTTCATAGGCTTAGATGCAATATGGGTGTGTCTTCTCGGCGTGGTCAGGCGCTTCTCGGTGCTGGCGGATGGACGTCTGGGCTTGTGGCACACCGAGACAGGACAGGCACACCGAGACAGGACAGGCACACCGAGACAGGACAGGTACACCGAGACAGGCCGATTACGCCGAGGTGGGGGAGCCCACGCCGATGTAGATGCGGGTTGAGGCCGGCTCGTGGCACGACGAGGCAGAGATGCCACATCGCAGGTACTCAACGGCCCAGTACGGGGCGAGCGGCGGGGCCGGCTGATGTGGGCCCACGCGCCTAGGGGCGGGGAGAGCCCTCTCCGATCAGGAGGTGGAGCTCTAGGCGGTGACGGCCGGCAGCCAGGACGGTCGGGTCGGCTCGTACGCGTCGATCTCGGCGCCGAACCTCAACGTGAGCCCGATGTCGTCAAGGCCCTCCAGCAACCGGTGTTGGGTGAACGGGTCGAGGGGAAAGCTCGCCTCGATGCCGGCGGCCGGCGCCTCCAAGCGCAGACGTTCGAGGTCGATCGTGATCTCGAGGGACGGGTCGGCTTCGACCGCCTCCAGCAAGGCCTTGCCAACCTCTGCGGAGACCTGCACGGGTAGGAGACCGGCTTTGGTGGAGTTGTTCCGGAAAATGTCGCCGAAACGGGGGGAAATCACCGCCTCGAAGCCGTAGTCCGTCAGCGCCCAGACGGCGTGTTCGCGCGACGAACCCGTCCCGAAATTCGGACCTGCTACCAAGATCGTAGCCCCGGCATATTCAGCCTTGTTCAGGACGAAGTCCCTATCGTCACGCCACTCCGAGAAGAGGCCCTGCCCGAACCCGGTCCGTTCAACCTTTTTCAGCCAAGAGGCGGGGATTATTTGATCGGTGTCGACGTCGCTGCGGTCCAGCGGGACAGCTCGTCCCGTGATAGTCCTTACCGGCTTCATTGCAGATCCTCCGGGGATGCGAAGTGGCCCGCGACGGCTGTCGCGGCCGCCACTGCGGGAGATACCAGATGGGTGCGGCCCCCACGGCCCTGGCGTCCTTCGAAGTTCCTGTTGGAAGTAGAGGCACAACGTTCACCGGGGGCGAGCTTGTCGGGGTTCATCGCTAGGCACATCGAGCAACCGGGGTTCCGCCACTCGAAGCCGGCATTGATGAATACGGTGTCCAGTCCTTCCTTCTCAGCCTGGATCTTGACTTGGCCCGAGCCGGGTACCACCAACGCCCGGAGCCCTGGGGCAACCGTGTGCCCTTCGAGGACGGCCGCGGCAAGGCGGAGGTCTTCTATGCGGGCGTTGGTGCAGGACCCGATAAATACTGTGTCCACCTTGACTTCTCGCATCGGCGTGCCCGCCTGGAGGCCCATGTAGGCCAAGGCGCGCTCGCCAGATTCGCGTGCCGCAGGCTCGGGAAAGCTCTCCGGGTCGGGAATGGCCTCGTCGAGCCGCACTACCTGGCCTGGGTTGGTGCCCCACGTCACGTGGGGCGCAAGGGAGCTCGCGTCCATTTGGACATGCTTGTCAAAACGAGCGCCTTCGTCAGTTGCAAGCGAGCGCCAGTCGTCCAGGGCGTCTTCCCAATCGTGCCCTTTCGGCGCGTACTGGCGCCCCTCGATGTAGGAAAAGGTCGTATCATCCGGCGCAACCATCCCGGCCCGTGCGCCGGCCTCGATCGACATGTTGCAGACAGTCATCCTGCCCTCCATCGACAGTGCCTTGATAGCCGAGCCGCGGTACTCGATCACGTGGCCGATCCCCCCACCGGTGCCGAGGCGGCCGATTATCGCAAGCACGACGTCCTTTGCCGTAACCCCCACCGGTAGGGCACCGTCGACAGTTACCGCCATGGTCTGCGGCCGTGCCTGGGGGAGAGTCTGGGTTGCCAGGACGTGTTCGACCTCGCTCGTTCCGATACCGAAGGCCAACGCCCCAAAAGCGCCGTGCGTCGAGGTGTGGCTGTCGCCGCAAACCACCGTCATCCCGGGCTGAGTGAGGCCGAGCTCGGGACCGATGATATGGACGATCCCCTGGTTGGCATCGCCCATGGCGAACAACCTGATCCCAAACTCGGCGCAGTTGGTGGCGAGCACCTCCATCTGGCGCGCTGAGATGGGGTCGCTCAGGGGCTGTCCGAGGCCGGTTGTCGGCACATTGTGGTCCATCGTCGCGACGGTCAGTTCGGGCCGGCGCACTCCGCGGCCGGCCAGGCGGATGCCGTCGAAGGCTTGTGGCGATGTCACCTCGTGGACCAAGTGCAGGTCGATATAGAGCAGGTCCGGTTCCCCGTCGCCGGAGCGAACTATGTGGCGCTGCCATACCTTCTCGGCCAACGTGGCCGGCGAGCCTGTGTTGCTCACTTCGCCTCCCTTGAGACCGGGTCGTCTCGCAATTGTCGCTGCCTCTCTCGGTCCTGACCGTCTTACTCTGACTCTCTTGCGGTTGGGGCTGTCCCACATTGTGGGATATCATCTCGTTATGAGAGACAGTGTACAGGGGGCTGGTTCGCTCGGCAAGGCCATTAGCGTCCTCGATAGCCTCGCAGCGGCAGGGCCTCTGAGCCTTGCCGGGCTTGTCGAGCGCACAGGCCTTCCTCGGGCGACGACGTACCGGTTGGCGACGGCCTTGGCGGCGCATGGGCTGGTCGAAAAGGGCGCCGGTAGCACCTACCGGCTCGGCGGCCGCCTTGTCGAGCTCGGCCGGCTCGCAGGACAGCGGCGCCTCGGTCTTGCCCAGGCGGCGGGTCCGGCCCTGGAAAGGCTGAGGGACAGGACGGGTGAAAGTGTGCAGCTTTTTGTTTCCGAAGGTGGGCGCCGGGTTTGCATTATCTCGCTCGAGTCGCCGCACAGCTTGCGCACGATCGTCGCGGTCGGGGCGTCGTTGCCGATGGACAAAGGTTCAGCGGGACGGGTGCTTTCTGGCGACCCCGACGTCTTGGCCCGAGGATGGACCGAGAGCGTCGAAGAGCGAGAGCTCGGTGTGGCCTCAGTGAGTGCCCCGGTCTACCTGGACGGTGCCGTGGTTGCGGCGCTCTCGGTTTCCGGGCCGATAGAACGGACAACCCGGTCGCCCGGCGAGCTTTACGGGTCCCTCGCCGTCGAGGCGGCCCGGGACGTTTCCGCTTCGCTGCGCTGATCGTTTGGGCTTATGGGCCTAACGCTGAGCCAATTTCCTGGCACGCGTCCACCAGCACGGGCAATAGCAGGTCGGGGGCTGCGACCACGACGTCGTGGCCGGCGTCGACCACATAGCGTCGTGCTCGTGGGATGAGCGCCGCGAGTGCCTCTTGGCGCCATGGCGAAACCGTCTTGTCTCGGGAGGTGATGATGACAGCGGCTGGCAGATCGAGGTCCGGCAGCCAACTACTGCTGTCATAGGCATTGAGCGCGGCGCCGGCCTCGATGAAGGTTGCCAAGTCCGACTTCGACCTCTCCGCCAACGCCCACTCCATGTAGTCAGGCTGAGCGGGCTTGCCCGCGGCGGTCGGGCCTATGCCTTCGGCACCGTCGCCCACGGCACCGCCACCCACGGCACCGCCACCCACGGCACCGCCACCCACTGCACCGTCGCCTACCGGCCCGTCGCCGACAAGGCTCTGGGTGCGGGTGCCTGCGGCGCGGTCATGGCGGGCTATTTGCCACTGGAGAAGGCCTTCTGCTGCGTCGGGGTACCTCCTCGAGCCGGCGGCGGCGATCCTGCTGACGACACGTACCACTGGCCGGAGGTCCAGGTGCCTTGCGAACGACGCTGCCGTCGCGCACAGCACGATCCCGCCGACCAGATCGCGATGGCCTCTTGCAAGCACCTGCGCGATGGCCCCGCCCATCGAATAGCCGACGACTATGGGCTTGTCCAGGGGGAATGTCTCTATCAGCTCCGCCAGGTCGTCAGCACACGCTTCGATACTGAAATGCGGCGCTCCCCGGCCGAGGCGGCCGTGGCCCCGCAGGTTCGGGGCGACGGTGTTGAAAGACTGCCCCAGGTAATCGAGAGAGCCGTACCAGTTGAGCGCTGCCGTCGCCATCCAGCCGTGGACGAGCAGCACCGCGGGCGCTCCCGGCGGCCCCGGGACCTCCCAGGCCCAGGTCGCCGGGGTGGCACCGCACCGCACCACCCGGCCTCCAATGCTGGGCGGGATGCCCGGCGGGATGCCGGGCGGGGTGCTGGACGAGGTGGTCGCCTCCGGACCGTGCGCTGCTATGCCGTCTCCCTTGGGGTTATGCGGCCTCGCTTACGGTCCGGCCGAGGTCGCCACCCTAATGCGCCAAGGCCTGTTCTGCGCTGACGGCACGCAGTTGCTCCTCCTGCCATGCGGCATGGCGCGCTTGCTGGGCAGGTGAGAGCCGGTTGACCTGGCCACGATTGAGGGAGGGGAGCCGCCGGCGCACGGACAGCTCCGTCGGGCCGGTCAGGCGGGCGAGCCCGAACTGGACAGTGCGGTTGATGGCCCGGACGAAGGGGGAGTGGCGCCCGCTACGGTCACCGAGGCCGAGCGACCGAGCCGTTTCGGAGAGGTCGAGGTCAAAGCCCGAAGGGCTGTACTCGAAGCCCGCTGCAAGCCGGCGCAGGAGCCAAACCGTGGAGGGGCCGAGGATACCCAACCAGTAGTCCTCGACATATGCCGAGCGCGGGTCGTACCCGAGCTGGTCGAGGACGTCGTCGGGCCAGGCGCGGACGTGGAGGACCTCAGGGGCAAAGCAAAGCTGCGGGTACATGTTGAACCTCCCAGGCGAGCCGAAGGTGGCAGGAGGGGGAAGAGGGATGCCGCTGAGCTCAGTATATTTCAGGATGTTTCAACGCACAAGAGCCCGTATGAGGCTCGACCAGCCCGGGCGTTCAGCCTCGGCTGGCCGCGTCGGCCTGGAACGCTGCGCGCTCCCCGTCCTGTCCTACGGGCTCTACGGGGATGTCTTCCGCCGCGATGTCTTCCACGGCGATGTCTTCGACCCGGAGGTCGCCGGGTGACTGCATCTCGGGTACCCGTTCGATCACCTTGAAAATCGAGGCGGCGATCCCCGGGCCGTCCAGGCCGAGCTGGCCGAGGATCCGGTCTGCCTTGCCGTGGGGGATGTACGCCGTGGGCACCCCGAGGCTGAGCACGGGCGGGCTCTGGCGGTTGGCGTTGAGGTCAGCGATGGCGTCGGCGATGAAATTACCCGCCCCGCCGTTGCGGATCCCGTCTTCGACCGTCACAACGAAGCTGTGCCGCCCGGCATCGGCGATCATGGCCGGGTCGAGCGGGCGCACCACCCTCACGTCCCATAACGTCGCCTCGACGCCCTCTCCGGCAAGAAGCGCTGCTGCTTCTTCGGCGGCTTCGACCAGCTTGCCGACCGCCAGGATGCAGACCGACCTGTCGCCTGTGCGGAGCAGCCTGGCGCACAGACCGCTCCCAACCTCGTCCGCTCCAACCTGGCGGGCAGCCCCCTTGGGGTACCGCACCACAGCCGGCCCTGACAGCTCCAAGGCCGTGCCCAACATGACCTTTAGCTCCTGTGCGGACGACGGGGCGAAAATGGTCATCCCGGGGATGTTCAAGCAGAGCGCCATGTCGAGGATCCCGTGGTGGCTGGGCCCGTCGTCGCCTGTGATGCCGGCCCGGTCGAGAGCGAAGACAACCGGCAGCCCGTGGAGGCCGACATCCAGGTTGGCCTGGTCGAAGGCGCGGCTGAAAAACGTCGAGTAAACGGCCACTACTGGGCGTAGCCCTCCCATGGCCATGCCCGCTGCCGAGGTTACCGCAGCCTGCTCGGCGATACCGACATCGAAGAAGCGATCGGGCCACCGCTGCTCGAAAGGCAGCAAGCCAGTAGGCCCGGGCATTGCGGCTGTAATTGCGACGACGTCCTTTCGGCGTTCTGCTATCTCGGTTATCGCTTCGCTGAACGCGAGCGTGTAGCCTTTAAGTGCCCTCGATGATGCGGTCGGGCCAGTGGCAGGGTCAAAGGAACCCGCGTCGTGCAAGCGTTTTTCTTCGTCTTCTTCTGCTGGCCCGTAGCCTCGCCCTTTTTGGGTATGGACGTGCACGACAATTGGGCCATCGTGGGTGGCGGCCTGGCGGAGTGCCTGTTCCAAACCTGCGATGTCGTGCCCATCGAGGGGGCCGACATAACGCACGCCCAGTGTCTCGAAAAATGCCGGCGGCTCTATGACCTCTCTTATCGCCGAATAAACACCTTGCAGGCTCGAATACGCAAGGTTGCCCACGCCAGGGAGCTCTCGAACGGCACCTTCGATGCGGCGCCTCGCGGAACTCACACCTGGGTGCAGCCTTATCCTGGTCAGGCTTTCGGAAAGCCGCGAGACGGTCGGGGCGTAAGAGCGGCCGTTGTCGTTCAATATCACGATTACGCGTGAGCCGCTGTGGCCCAAATTGTTGAGGCCCTCGTATGCCATACCGCCGGTAAGGGCCCCATCGCCAACAATTGCCACGACGTGGCGGCGGGGGTTGGCGCTGCGGGCCACCGCGGCTGCGAGCCCGTGGGCGTAACAAAGAGCTGTCGACGCGTGGCTGTTCTCCACCCAGTCGTGCACGGACTCCGCCCGAGAGGGGTAACCCGATAGGCCGTCAGCCTGCCGTAGCGTCGTGAACATCTCCCGGCGGCCGGTCAGCAACTTGTGGACGTAGGCCTGGTGCCCGGTGTCCCAGATCAGGCTGTCACGGGGAGAATTGAAAACCCGGTGCAATGCGAGGGTCAGCTCGACGACCCCGAGGTTGCTCCCTAGGTGCCCGGTGTTAGCGGCCGACACCGCTTGGACGATGAACTCCCGGATCTCAGCCGCCAGGGCCGCCAGTTGGTCCAGGTCGAGCCGGCGCAGATCGCTCGGGCCTTTGATCGTCTCCAGCAGCAC
>Ga0302326_10030266_pt1 | contig 10838 bp, 7 predicted proteins | sample Palsa_T0_3_FD_202264 | JGI IMG/M metagenome (GOLD analysis project Ga0302326, IMG submission 202264) | Peat permafrost microbial communities from Stordalen Mire near Abisko, Sweden - Palsa_T0_3 | ecosystem: Environmental > Terrestrial > Soil > Palsa > Peat permafrost | place: Sweden: Abisko...
CCCCCGGCCCATGACGATTCCATAGCGCAGGCTGGCGCGGGCGGCGGGGTCGGTCGGGTGCGATGTCAGAGCGTAGACGGGATTGACGAAAATGGGACTGTCGGCGACGGTTGCCAGGACATTCGCTTCCTGCCCAGGATCGCGCACATCTCCGCCCTCGCGGCTGAGCGCGACGCTGTACAACTGTCCATGCGCCAGGCTGCTGGTGGAATTGTTGCCTGTCTCCAGCGCCGACACCTGCACATCGAACGGCTGCCCCTTGCGTGCCCCGATGGGAATCAGCCCGTCTACGCGCACGATGGCGACCCGTTTATCGGTGAGCACCTTCTCGGGATCGAGTCCCTCCATCCCGGGCGTGTTTTGGCTGCCGAAGCCGCGCTTGGCCATTTCCCTGATGATGTATTCGCGCACTGGCGTGGGGGCGGTACTGTCGCCGGTGTCGTCCAGATTCACGACCAGGCTGTAATTGGAGACCAGCAGCGGCCCGAGATTCTGCGTCTCGGTCTTCTCATAAACCGTGTTCCTGAAGACCTCCTCCAGACCAGTACGTGGCGGAAGAACGCTGTATTTGGGAAGCAGCTTGGGGCCGGCATCTTTGGGAACGGTGCACCCGGCAACGATGCCGCCAACAGTGGTGGCCATCAGGGCTGTGCGCGCGGTGCGAAGACCAGATCGGACGATGCCAACGCGAGCGCGTGAGTGCATAGGTGTGCCTCCAGGTGTTATCGGACGATCGACCTTCCGGGCGTGAAGCCGAATCCGAAGAGGTTGCTGGTTGCTGGTGAAAACCCGATCTTTGCCAGAAATCAACAACCAGCAACCGCTATAACTTCCCTCACGATGCCGGGTTGGCTGTCTCTTTTTTTCGTGTTGGGCTGCGACGCCGGCCGTTGGGTTCCACTGCCTCGACCGATTTCTCAGCAGGTGTAGGCGGCAGCGGATCTTCAAGAAACAGCCTGCCCTGATCGGGATCCTCGAAATACCGCGAATCCATCACCGCCCGCACCTCGGCGACCAATTCCTCCAGCGTCTTAAACTGCCGGTAGACGCTGGCGAAGCGCACGTACGCGACCTGATCCACCCGCCGCAGTTTCTCCGAGACCAGCCGGCCGACGAATGAGCTGCTCGCTTCGCGATCGTGGGCCTTGAAGGTCTCCTCTTCTACTTCGTCCACAATTCGCAGAAGTTCACTCTCGGGCACCGACCGCTTGAAACAGGCCCGCTCCAGGCCCCTGAGAATCTTGTCCCTGTCCCACGGCAGGCGTCTTCCATCCTTCTTCACGACGGTCAACCGTTGCCGTTCCTCGACGCGCTCGCGCGTGCTGAAGCGCTTATGGCAATGAAGGCATTCCCGCCGCCGGCGGATCGACCGGCCCGCGTCGGCGGTGCGCGAATCGATCACCTTGAGACAGTCTTTGTCGGCATCGCAGAAGGGGCAGCGCATTGACGACAAAGATAACCCCTTGGCGCGGGAAGGGCAAAATACCAGGCGACGGAAAAATCCGAAATCCGAAGCCTGAAATCCGATTGGAATTCGGACTTTTGACTTGACGAGCGGCCACTAAAGTTGCCGCACCGGCGAAGAATCGAGGATCGGTTCACGGCATCGCATTGGGGGATCGCGAAATGTCGGTGATCTGGATGATCTGATTGAGGATCGCGGAGTTGTTCCATCCGCCGGCGGCGTCGAGAGGAGCGGGAACAAGCTCGATCTGGAAATGCCCCTGAGGAAGATCAAGCGGCGCCGAGAGTCGGATGACGCCCGTGACATCGTCCAGGGTTGCGGTGCCGATTTCGTGCCGGCCACGGGCCTCTAAGATTGCCGCCCTTGCGAAAACGCGCGGTCCGGATTGCGACCGAGTAATTTGAATCCCTGGCTTGGCGCCGCCCATAAAGACAGCCGCCGACCAGGTAGCCGCCAGGTCATCCGCTGTCGGTTGGACCAGACCGACCGCCGCCTCACCAGCAGTGAGTACGCGGGTGGTCCCTTGGCATGTGACCTTGCTCGTCTCTTCCAAGAGCTTGCCGCGATAGTTCATTGTGACGTCGAGAGTGAGATCATAGGATATCGTCACGACTCCCGCGGGTATTTTGGGCCAGTCATCAGCCAGATCGATGGCGGAGCCGTCCCAGTCCGGCTCCTGCTCGACACTGGCCGGCGCGGCCATCACTTCGCCCTCCGGGACGACAAACTGGCCCACTCGAAAGACGGATGATTTGATGCTCCAGTCCAGGCGGGTCAGGCCCCAATTGCGGTTTGCGGGTAAGTTGTTGCTGGATCGCGCCGCTGCAGATTCGTCGTACATCAAGATCGGTCGGCCGCGCATAGCTAACGGCTGAATCCTAATAAACCCAAGCCGAGCAACTTGCCGCATCAACCGGCGAACAGTTGATTCATCGAGAAGCTCCTGTTGATCGATAAAAGCGATCAAAGGTAGGAGCAGGTTGTCGGGGCGTCCAGCTTCCAGATTTTTCAGCGCTCGTTGGGCGACCTGTTCGGCTTGCCCATGGGTGAGACTGCCACTGTATAACCTATCGTGAAGAGTCCCCTCCGCGCGATTGCGGGTCGCCGGCGAATCGAGATCCCACAGCAGCCACCACGTGGGGAGAAACCGATACAGATCGGCGTGGTTCGCATATTCGTGCCCCGCCTCGCCTGCCATCATCAACCCGAGTATGAGCGAGAACAATCCGGCCAGGACCAAACGGCGACGCACCTGGCGAACGCCTACCACGACCGATTGCGGATTGGCCACGTCGGTGCCGCATTCGCTGCAGCGCGTGCTTTCGGGCGGTTTGCCGAATAGATCGAAACCGCAGTGCCGGCAATGAGGATGATCGCCAACCCGCCGGCCTTTCCCTCCAAAGAAGATCAGCGTACTCGCGGGCACCAGAAGTGCGGTTCCTCCGAGAAAGCCGAGAATCGGGCTCAAGTCCCGTGGATATCCCCCGGCGCTAACCACGATCGTGAACGCCGTCAGCGCCGAACAGAGAAAGCCAGCGACGACAAACAACCAGCGGCGCGATCGATCGCCGCGGCGCGCGAACAATCCAAAGCCGATCATCGCCGTGCAAATTGCCGACGCGATCGCCATTCTGAGCAAGTGATAGAAATAGGTATTGTCCACCGGCGTATCCCGAGATCGAGGAATGCGGCGTGGAATTCTATATGACGCAGAACAATTGCGCACTATCGTCAACTCAGAGCATTGCCAAATACGAGTGACCGCGAAGAAGCGAAGAGCGCGAAGGAATTTACAGAAGGTATGTCGCACTTCCGGGCTGTCCGGTTGAAATTCCGGTTTCGTGCATTCTTCGCGCTCTTGGGCCCTTCGCGGTTGACCTCTTTAATTGCGGCCACACACCCTACGTTGAAGGCGTTTGGGAATCCGGAGTTGGGAGTTGATTCGGATTTCGGATTTCGGGCTTCGGATTTGACGCCGTCAGTGGCCCCGTTCTTGTCTCCCGCCCTACCGCCCCGTAATGTCCGATCATGGCCGAAGCCGTCCAAAAATCCTTTCTCGTCCAGAAGTTCGCGAAGCTAAACTTCGGACAACTCAGTCTCATCGGTTACAGCGTGGCCGGGGAGGAGACGGTCGTGCAGGCGCCCGAGCTCAACGTTTGTTTTGACATCGGCCGATCCCCTCACTTCGCTCTCACCAGCGACATCGTGTGCATTACACACAGCCACATGGACCATCTCGCGGGCCTGGGCTATTACCTTTCGCAACGACATTTCCAGGGGATGAAACCCGGCACCGTTCTTCTGCCGCGTGAGATCGAGCGGCCGGTGGACAATCTGCTCAAGTGCTGGCGCGATGTTGAGCGGCAGGGAACGCCTTACACGCTGGTGCCGATGGAACCGAATCAATTGCACGAAGTGCGGCGGGATTTCGGCATACGTGCGGTGCAGACGCATCACGGCGGGCCGAGCCTGGGGTATGTCGTGATCAGCATCCGCGAGAAGCTTAAGCCCGAATTGATGGGCACGCCCGGGCCCGAACTTGCAGAGATGCGGCGCAAGGGAATCGAAATCCAGTACCGCATCGAGGTGCCGATGATCGCTTTCCTGGGCGACACGACCGCCGGCCCGCCCGTAAACGGCTCGCGCGGCAGCGAGTCAATCTTCGATCATCCCGACGTTCAGAACGCCCAGATTTTGATCACAGAGGTGACGTTTTTTGATCCCGAGCATCGGAGCAAAGCCAAAGCCGGCCGCCATCTTCATCTGGAACAGTTCGCCGAGGTTCTGCCGAAGCTGAAGAACGAGCACATCGTGATTGCCCACGTGACGAGGCGCAGCGGCATCCGCCGCGCGCGGCATCAAATGCGCAAGCGCGTCGGCGAAGAACAGATGAAGCGGATTCATTTCCTGATGGATTTCGAGGGAGCGGCGGATGCGGGGGAAGTGGAAGATGTCGGCCCGCCGCCGGCGGATACGGCGGAGTAGCTTCAGTAGGCAGACGATGCGAAACAGGGAAGCCCCGAATGTACATGGGGGCTGCGGGTCCTTTCCAGAATCGCGTCCTCAACCGAAATATGACGGCCAGCGTTCAATTCCGCAATCAAGCTGCGTTCGAGCTTTCGCGGGCAGATTCAGTTGAACCGTCATTTATTTAAATGCTCCTGTGCTGAGCATAACCAACCGGCACCGGGTATTGGAAGCGAATTGCGCTCTTTTGCGGTGCGCCTCCCAGGCCGTAATCTGGACCTCTGCGTTATCATTCTGGCTGAGATGCAAACCTCAGTGCCGCTTACGGATTTGCCACCACCGCCGCGACGACTGTTTACCCGGCCCAGGCCCGGCGGCAGGCCTGTCTGGGTCTTTCGCCTAATCCTATTGCCATTTTTCCTACTCAACTCCTACCTAGCCCTCCTTGTCGTGGGACAGATCTTGGCGCAGGCCTATGGCAGGGTGGTGAATGCCACGATTGTTGAGAAGAAGGCCGCCCGTCATCATTCGTACTCGGCAATCTGCGAATATCACCTCGACGGCGTTTACCACAGGAACAAGGAATGGCTCAGCGAAATGGAATTCGGGGCTTTGAACACCGGCGACGTGTTGCAAATCAAAGCTATCTCACTTTTCGGTTGCGGCTTTTCCGTCCAAAATGCGAGCCGCTGGAGCCAAACGCTCAGGGACGCTGCGCTCATACTCCTTTGGGAAGTGGCGTTTTCACCGTTTATGTTTCTGCTTTATATCCTGCCCCCTATAGTCGGATTGGCGGAATTGCGGGCGGCTCTGCTTCTGCGTCATGGCATCGCCGTGGGCGGTGTTATCATTTCGATTCAGAAAACTCCTAATGATGCGACGATGTTCTTTGTGTCCTATCAATTCAGAACCATCGCCGGTGCAACGCTGAGCGCCAGACGCTATGTCGACAGCTCGGAATATCCCGACGCCAAAGTCGGGTTTCCGATTACGGTCATATATTCAAAAGTGCGCCCAAGCCACAGCACTCCGTATGAATTCAGCAAAATCAAGGTGCGTGTGGATTCTCCAAGGTGAAAATCTGTTAGCCGCCAGCGGGTCAATTGGCTTTCACCGTTGGGGGCGACGCTACGTCCCGCATGCTGGGGTGCCCAGATGCACTGTCTCGATGCCAAACAGCGCCGTCAGCAGTTCCTGCACCCGGCGGATCTGGATGTAGTGCCAGCCGGGGGTCGTATTCGATCGGTTCTGTAAGCGGTTGTCGTAGCCATCTTCGGAGCCGCAGACGCTGGCGAGGGCGTGGGGCTGATTGATGCCGTCGCAGCCGATGTAGATGATTCGGCGGAAGCCGCAGAACCAGATGAAATGCAATAGCGAATGGATCGTGCCGCTGTGGCCGAAGAGCGCGGCGGCATCGGCGAGCTGGTCGCGGTTCATTCGCATCAGATCTTCGCGGTCTTCGTCCTGGCGATGGTAGAAGACGATGGGGCCGGAGTGATTCAGGACGACGCCCGGGGCATCGCTGAGGATGGTACCGTTGACGGGAAGGACCGCCGTTGATTTCATCGAGCCATCGAGCCAGGTGCGCATCTCGATGTCGTGGGCGAAGAAGAAAGTATCGGAGCGGGTGTATTTCTCCAGGCAGACGGCGTCGTTGATGAAGAAGATGGGATCGGTGATGGCATTCAAAGCTCGATAGTCAAACGTTGTCGGCCCGCGACCCACGATATAGCAAGTCCTGCCGGGATATTTGTTATTGAATGCGGAAAACGGAAGGTGGCGGGCGCGCGGGAAGGACGGGCCATCCACAACAGTCCATACGCGTGATTCATCTTCGGTAATCGTTTCGAGCACGATGTACACATCGTCCTCTCGAAAAGCGGAAGTTGAGGCTAAGTTTTCTGGAATGCCCCTCATTTGTGAGCGGCGCGGGGGCGAGTATCCTTTTCTTCCTCATGTTTAGCCGGCGAGCATGCTCGCCGGCTACACGGGAGGCAAAAGCACTCGCCCTCAATTTGATGAGCACTGACCAACTACTGGAACTGGCGACCGAGCGGCATCGCGCGGGCGATCTGGCGGAGGCGCGCAGGCTCTATCAGCAGGCGCTGAAGAGAGAGCCCAACCATCCAGCGGCTCTGGTGCGCAGCGGCCTGCTGGAGATGCAGGATGGGAAACCGCAGGAGGCGGTGGTGCGGATCGAGAAGGCGATCGCGGCGGCTCCGGGGGAATCGCGGTATCCATTTGTGCTCGGAGAGTTGCTTGCATCGATGCAGCGGTGGCCGGAGGCGGCGACGGCATATCGGCAAAGCCTCGCGATCGAGCCAAAAGCGGCGGATGTCTGCTTCGCACTTGGGAGGGCTCTGCAGGCGAGCGGTGATTCAGCCCGTGCGATCGACGCATATGAGACTGCCGTGCAATTACAGCCGAATGACGCGGACGCTTTCAATAACCTGGGAAATTGTCGTCAGCTTCTGGGAGATCTCCTGCGCGCGGAGGCTGCGTATCGCCGGGCAATGGAATTGAGGCCCGGATTTGCCGGAGCGATGGCGAATCTAGGGACGGTTTTAATTGGGACGGGAAATAGCGATGAGGCAATCGAGTTGCTTGGAACCGCGGCGAATCTTGAACCGGAAGTGAGCGGACATGCCGCGAATCTGGGCGCGGTCCTTTGCAAACAGCGAAGATTCGCGGAGGCGCATGCGGTGTTGCGGCGCGCTCTCGATCGAGATAACGGGAACGCGCTAGCGACTTTCAATCTGGCCAACGCGCTGGCGGGATTGGGAAAATTGCGCGAAGCGGTGGAGGAATATCGCCACGCGACGACACTGCGGCCCAATTACGCGGACGCGCTGAACAATCTTGGAAATGTTTACAAGGAACTTGGCGAATTCAAATTGGCGGGTAAGGCATATGATGCGGCCATCGGCGCGCAGCCGGATTCCGTCGTGGCTATCAATAATTCCGGATGCCTGCTGCGGACACTCGGACGGTTGGAAGACGCAGAGGCAGTTTTGCGGCGCGGGCTGGCGATCAATGCGAATCATTCCGCGCTGCAGATGAATCTGGGAAATGTGTTGAAGGATTTGGGGGAGCTCGATGCGGCGATCGCGTGTTTTGAAAAGGCGGTGGCGCTGAATCCCGCGGATGCGGAAGCGCACAGCAATCTGGCGTATGCGCTGAGCTTTGCGGAAACAACGGCGGAGCCGATTCTGGCCCAATGCCTGCGGTGGAACCAGCGGCATGCAGTGCCGCTGCAATCGGAGATACGCAAGAAAGCCCCATATTGCTCCCCCGATTGCCCGCCTGATCGGCGACTGCGGGTCGGCTATGTTTCGCCCGATTTCAGGGAACATTGCCAATCGCTGTTTACCATTCCCCTCCTGTCTCATCACGATCATGAGGCATTCGAGATTTACTGCTATTCCAGCGTGGAGCGTCCGGATCATTACACCCAGCGCATCGCCGGTTATGCGGATGGCTGGCGCGAGGTGCGGCCGCTGGATGATGCGGCGGTCTGCGATCTGATTCGTGCGGATGAGATCAACATTCTGGTCGATCTGACGATGCACATGGCCAACGGCCGGCCACTGGTGTTTGCGCGCAAGCCCGCGCCGATTCAGATCGCCTGGCTGGCCTATCCTGGGACCACCGGCATCAGCGCGATCGACTATCGCCTCTCCGATCCCCGGCTTGATCCGATCGGGTTTGAAAACCATTACAGCGAACAGACGATTCGACTGCCTGATTCGTTCTGGTGTTACGATCCACTGGGCGACGGACCAGAGATTAACTCGCTGCCGGCGCTGGCGCGCGGCTACGTGACGCTGGGTTGCCTGAACAATCCATGCAAACTCAGCGACCACACGCTGCGCCTGTGGGGCGGTGTGATGCGGGCACTCCCGGGCGCACGGTTGCTGCTCATGACCGCGCCCGGCTCGCACCGCGAGCATCTACTGGGGCGCCTGGCAGCGCAGGATATCGCGGCGGAGCGCGTCAGTTTCGTTCCATATCGACCGCGAGATCAGTATCTTCGCTCGTATCACGACATCGATCTGGGTTTGGATACGCTTCCATACAACGGGCACACCACCAGCCTGGATTCGCTGTGGATGGGCGTGCCGGTTGTGACGCGCATCGGGCAGACGTGCGTGGGGCGAGGGGGTTTGAGTCAGTTGTTCCAACTCGATCTTGTCGATCTCGCCGCTCAGAGCGATGAGGCGTTCATCGAAGCCGCTGTTGTGCTGGCGAACGACCTGCCGCGCCTGGCGAAGCTGCGGCAGGAGTTGCGACCACGGCTGGAGCGCTCGCCGCTAATGGACGCGGAACGATTTGCGCGAAACCTCGAAGCGGTTTATCGACGTATCTGGCACGATTACTTGCGACGAGATTCAGCAGTTAGCGCCGCTAAATAAAACGGCTTGGCTCAACCCGAAAATCGGAGAATGACGATACCGAACATTGATGATCACCCTGTTGCCAAATTCGACGGAGGAGACCCAGCCGTTGGAGATCGCGGCCAAGGCACTGGGGGTGCAGCCGGTGCGCGTCGTTGGGCAAGCGCTCAGCGAGAGCGGAAAGGCGGTCTACCGCGTGGATTTGCCCGATGGCCGGTCGGCGGCGCTGCGAACAAGCGATCGGCCTAACACGTTTGCTTTCACAAAGCGCAATCTTGATGTGCTTCGGGGACTGGGGCTGCCGGTGCAGTCGATCATTTCGGCGGGTCCAACCGACTCGGGTGGCTCGTACATCATCCTCGATTGGCTCGCGGGGCGCGATCTGGTTCATGAACTGGGCTCGATGAGCCCAGGCCAAATCTCGCGGCTTGCGGAGCGCGTGGTTGAATTCCAACGCAGAGTCGGCCGGCTGCCGCAGGCCGCGCGGTTTGGTTGGGCGCCAATCGGAAGAAGCGGAAATCTGGAGAGATGGACTCAGGTGTTCGGCGAGGCGGCGACCGCGGCGGCAGTAGATGATGGGACATTGATCGGCGGTTTGCGCGCCCGGCTTTGCACACTGCGGAGTCGAGTGGAATCCTATTTCGATCAAGTAAAACCTACCGCGTTTCTCGACGATCTCACGACGAAGAATGTTCTGGTGAACAATGGTGAATTGAGCGGAATTATCGATGTCGATTTTGTCTGCTACGGCGATCCGCTGCTGTGGGTAGGGGCAACAATGGCTGCCGTCGCCGGCGATGTTCCGCAAACGGGTGCATTTTATGGAGAAGAATTGATCCGCTGCTGGAATCCCAATCCACAGCAGCGGCTGGCGATTTGGTTCTATGCGGCGCTTTGGGGAATCGGATCGCTGCATCTGACCGATGCAATCGCCGATCCGAGGCGAGCGCAATCCCTGAAGGCTGCATGCGAAACCTGGCTTGCCATCGCCGAAGACCAACGATGATGCAGCGCGTCTGATTTAGGTGAGCACATCAGCCAGCGTCAGATTGAAATTGGAGATCACGTCGTTGTAGTCGCTAAGGCCAACGCTCCCCGAGTAATCGAAACTGCCGCTGGTCCAGGTTGAACTCGTAGCGTTGAGGTTTGCGATTACCTTGTTGAAGTCGGCGAGATTCACCGTGCCGTCGAGGTTCGCGTCGCCAGTCAGGGTGTATTTCACGAGCACGGCGTTCCCGCCCAAGGTCAGCCCGTCGAAGGAGGTGTACCCCAATTGCGATGCTTCGCCGAATCCCAGCGCTGTCACGCCACCCATGGTTTTGGCGACACTGCTGGTCAGTCCATCGCCATTCCAGCGACCGTTGCCGTAAGCTTCGCTTAGTTCCGTTGAGACTGATGAGAGCGGGCTGCTACCGCTGCCGTAAAGAATGGCCATGTCGTTGTCGGTCAGGTCGAGCATGCTGGTGGAATCAATCGTGTAGGTCGGAGCAACCGATGCGCCTGGGGTGCCGATGACGAGCAGGCGGAAATTGGTGGTCGTACGCGCTGCGCCAAGCGACGTGACCGTCGCGGATGCGCCGCTGGTCAGACTCAACCCGCCGAGGTGAATATCGATCCCGCTGGCAGGATCAAGCGTGACCACGGCGGCACTGCCGCTGGCCTCGATGATCGGCTCGTCTGATCCGGGATCGGCGATGATTGTGGCGGCGCCGGTGACGGTCAGGATTTGATTTGTCGGGTTCCAGGTGGCGACACTGGTCGTGCTGAGCCACGTGGGATAAACCGTCAGTATCGCGGGAGCGCTCGTGGCAGAGGGACCGGAAGTGTTGCTGAAGACCGCTTCGTACTGGTTTCCGTTCTCGGCCAAAGTCGCCGCTCCGAGATCCAGTGTCATTGCTGTGGCCCCTTGGATGGGCGAGAAGTTGCCGCTACCGGGCATCTCAACCATCCATTGAACGGTAGGCGCGGGCATGCCGCTGGCGGCGGCGGTGAAGCTGGCATCCTGACCGACG
>Ga0302326_10030267_pt1 | contig 10837 bp, 8 predicted proteins | sample Palsa_T0_3_FD_202264 | JGI IMG/M metagenome (GOLD analysis project Ga0302326, IMG submission 202264) | Peat permafrost microbial communities from Stordalen Mire near Abisko, Sweden - Palsa_T0_3 | ecosystem: Environmental > Terrestrial > Soil > Palsa > Peat permafrost | place: Sweden: Abisko...
CGGGTTCGAGGCGGGCGACGGGGACGCCGGCGGGGGCGGCGGCGACGGACATCATCCTGGTGAACAGGCCCAGGCCGTTGTCGTTGAGGATCGCGTCGTGGATGGCGTAGCCGCGGGCGGGGGCGACGGCGCGGAAGTAGTCGATCATCTCCCCCGACTTCAGCCAGGGGGCGCTGATCGGGACCAGCAGGGTGCCGACGGGACCTTCGGGGATGGTAAACGAGTCGCCCGGATGGAAGAGTTCGCCCTCGACCAAGAAACCGGTGTTCACGACCAGGGGGATGTCCCGGTGGATGAGCGCGTGATCCACGCCGTAGACGTGCACGGAGAAGCCGGCGACCTCCAGCGCGTCACCGTGCCGCACCTCGTGCACGCGGTCGCCGAACTCGGGGAACTGCGCGCAGACCGACTGGTTGGCCCACAGGGTCAGGCCGGGATCGCTGGACAGTGCGGCGCGTACGGCGTCAGCGTCCAGGTGGTCCGGGTGCTCGTGCGTGACCAGCACCGCGCTGGCACCGTCCAGCGCCGCGGCCGGGTCGCTCCACCCGCCCGGGTCGATGACCAGGACCGTGCCGTCCTTCTCCAGCCTGACGCACGAGTGCCTGAGCTTGGTGAAACGCATCGCGAGCCTCCAACGGGATCGGGGACGGCCCTACGATACAGGCGGCGCGTGCGGGTGACCGGCCTATGCTGGGTCGCGTGGATGTCGACGTCCCGACCAGAAACAACGTCACCGTCAGCGGTCGGGCTGACGGTCAGCCGATGGTGTTCGCCCATGGGTACGGATGTGACCAGAACATGTGGCGATTCGTGGCGCCGGCGTTCGAGGACCAGTACCGGACGGTCTTGTTCGACTTCGTCGGGGCCGGGGGTTCGGATCTGTCGGCGTACGACCAGCGGCGGTACAGCAGCCTGGACGGCTATGCAACGGACGTCATCGAGGTGATCCGGGCGCTAGACCTGCATGATGTGATCTTCGTCGGGCATTCGGTGAGCGCGATGATCGGGGTGCTCGCCGCCGCCAGGGAGCCGGATCGGTTCGGCGCCTTGGTGCTGGTGGGCCCGTCGCCGCGTTATATCGACGATGACGCCTACGTCGGCGGGTTCAGCGAGCAGGACATCGAGGGCCTGCTCGTGTCGCTGGAGAGCAATTACCTCGGCTGGTCCAGCGCCATGGCCCCGGTGATCATGGGCAATCCTGACCGGCCCGAGCTTGGCGCGGAACTCACCGCCAGCTTCTGCCGGACCGATCCGGAGATCCAGAAGCGCTTCGCGCGAGCCACGTTCCTGTCCGACAACCGGGCCGACCTGGCGCAGGTGAAGCTGCCGACGCTGGTTCTGCAGTGCTCCGATGACCTGATCGCGCCTGCCTGCGTCGGCGAGTACGTGCACGCCGAGATCCCGGGAAGCACCCTGGCCAGGCTGACGGCCACCGGTCATTGCCCGAATCTGTCCGCTCCCGCGGAGACGGTGGCGGCCATCGCGGCCTTCTTGAACGAGAGCTCGGGCCCTGGCGGTTAGGTGACCCCGGTGTCCCACGACGATGCGAGGGCCGCGTTCTACTCGGCCCTGGCTGACGACGACCCGGCCGAACTGTACGACAACGCGCCGTGCGGCTACCTGTCGGCCCTGCCCGACGGCACCATCATCAAGGCCAACGCCACCTTCTTGACCTGGACCGGCTATGACCGGGACAAGCTCGTGGGCCGGCACCGTTTGCAGGAGCTGCTGGCCACGGGCGACCGCATCTTCTACGAGACCCACGCGGCTCCGATGCTGTTCATGCAGGGCATGCTCAGGGAGATCGCGGTCGAGGTGATCGGCGCGTCCGGCCTGCGCTTGCCCATGCTCATGAACGCGCTGCTCAAGCGGGACGACGACGGCCAGCCCCAGGTCATCCGGGCGGTCTTGTTCGACGCCGGCGAACGACTCGCCTACGAACGGGAGCTGGTGGCGGCCCGGCGCCGGGCCGAGGAATCCGAAGCGCGGGCCCGGGTCCTGGCCGAGACCCTGCAACGGTCGTTCCTGCCGCGGGATATCGTCGCCCTGCCCGGCCTGGATATCGGCGGTGCCTACCGTCCGGCGGGCGACGGCAGCGAGGTCGGCGGCGACTTCTACGACGTGTTCCGGACGAGTCCCGACACGCAGGCCATCGTGCTGGGCGACGTGTGCGGCAAAGGAGCGTCGGCCGCGGTCGTCACCGCGCTGGCCCGGTACACGGTCCGCGCCGAAGCGCTGCACGTTTCCTCGCCCACCGCGGTGCTGACGGGCCTGCATCAAGCCCTGATCAGCTGCTATCCGGACACCTACCTGACGGTGTTGTTCCTGCTGCTGGACCGGGTACCGGAAGGTCACCGGCTGAGGGTGGCGACCGGCGGGCACCCGCTGCCGCTGTGCCGCCGCGCCGACGGAAGCATCCAGACGCTCGGGTATCCGGGCAGCTTCCTGGGCATGGCCGAGACCGCCGAGATCAGCGAGTCCGCGACCCTGCTGCGGCCGGGTGACATGGTGATGCTCTACACCGACGGGGTGACCGAGGCGCGCCAGGGAGGTTCGTTCTTCGGGGAAGCGGCGCTCGCGGAGGTAGCCGGCGCTTCAGCCGGGCGGCCGGCGCAGGCGGTGGCGGACGCGATCGTGGCCGCGGCGCTCGCCTTCCAGCACGGTCCGGCCCGTGACGACATCGCGGTCGTGGTGGTCAAGGTACCGATCCCACGGGCCAGCTGATCCGGAGGTGAGTGGCCTGGAAATCGCGATGCCGCTGTCGACGCTAGGGCGTTTTGTCGTGGACGCGCACGGCCGGCGGGTCCGGCTGGCCGGGGTGAACTGGTACGGCTTTCACGAGGATCTCGGCGTGGCACCGGGGCTGGAACACACCGACCGGCGGGCGTTGGCCCGGCTGATCGCCGGGCTCGGGTTCAACAGCGTGCGGCTGCCGTTCAGCCTGTGGATGACCGAGCAGACCACTCCGGTCCCCGATCAGTACCTGGCCGCCAACCCGGATCTGGCCGGGGCCACGCCGATGCAGGTCTACGACGCCTGCGTCCAGGCGCTGACCGGCGAGGGCCTCGTCGTCATCCCGAACTGCCACATCCTGGACCCCGGGTGGTGCTGCTCGGAGGACGACGGCAACGGGCTGTGGTACAACCGCCGCTGGCCGGCCAGTAAGTTCTTCGCGGCCTGGCAGGGCATCGCCGCGCGGTACCAGACCAACCCGCTGGTGGCCGGGATGGACATCATGAACGAGCCCCGGCGGACCACGGTCGGCTGGCGGGTGCTCAGCCCCACCTGGGGTACCCGGCCCAAGACCGACATCGCGGCCATGTACACCACGGTCGGGAACCTGATTCACGAGGTCAGCCCGCACGTGCTGATCATCTGCGAGGGCCTGGGCTACGCGGCCGACCTGACCGGCGCGGCCCGGCACCCGGTGCGGCTCGAACGGCCGGGCCAGGTGGTTTACAGCATGCACGACTATCCCTGGTTCCACCCGGCGGGCCAGCCCCGGCGGGCGTACCTGGACCAGATGCGCCGCGACGGCGGGTACCTGGTCAGCGAGCAGATCGCTCCGCTGTGGATCGGCGAGTTCGGCAACGACACCCGGTCACTGGCTAACTTCGGCCTGGCGCCCTCTCCTTCGGCCGGCTCCGCCGTCTGGTGGGGCAGCTTCCAGGCCTGGATCACCGAGAACGACCTGGACTGGTGCTGGTGGGCGCTCAACCCCACGCAGCCCAAGGGCACCATCCCGGTGGTGAACCGGCACCGGTCCGACTGGGGCGACCCGGAATCGTGGGGCCTGCTGACCCCGGACTGGCGCGGCGTCGCGAACCCGGGGGTGCTGGACCTGCTCAGGTCGATGATCCCGCCGCGTACTGGTCCTGGCGTTACCTGACGGCCCGTCCGCCTCGATCGCTAGGGCGCCGCGGTGGTGGCGGGGAGCGGCTTGGTGTCGCGGGGGCGCAGGGGTTCGCCGCAGGCCTGGCAGATGACCTGCGCGGTCAGCTCGTGGCCGCAGTGGTGCAGGATGACCTGCGGCGGGCCGTCGTCGCCCGCCAGGTACTGGTCGCCCCAGCGCATCAGGGTGACGATGACGGGATACAGGTCGCGGCCCGCGTCGGTCAGGTAGTACTCGAAGCGGGCCGGGTGCTCGGAATACGGCCGGCGCTCGAGGATCCCGGCGCCGGTCAGGGTGCGCAGGCGGGCGGCCAGTGTGTCGCGCGGCGCCCCGGTCTGGCGCACCATCTCATCGAACTTGCGGTTGCCGAGGAAGACCTCGCGGATGGCCAGCAGGGCCCACTTCTCCCCCACGATGTCCAGGGTGCGGGCGATCGAACAGGGCCGCGGCTCGGCGGAGACGGTACTCACATTTAGCAGTTTACCTCTTCAGTTGGATTTCTGGACTTACTCTTTTGCGGCGGGTATGGTGGGTCCAGATTCCGGACTTACCCCTGAGGAGGACTCGGTGAGCTCCGCTCCCCCGGTTACCGACGCTCGCCGGGTCACCGCCGTGGTCGGCGTGCTGGCCTTTGCGGTGTTTATGTCCAGCCTGGACCTGTTCATCGTCAACCTGGCGTTCCCCTACATCAGCAAGCAGTACCCGGGTACCAGCCTGAGCTCGCTGTCCTGGGTGCTCAACGGGTACACGATCGTGTTCGCGGCGGTGCTGGTGCCCGCCGGACGGTGGGCGGACCGGATCGGGCGGCGCCGGGTGTTCGCGGCCGGGCTGGCCGCGTTCAGCGCCGGGTCGGTGCTGTGCGGGCTGGCGCCGGGAGTGGACCTGCTGATCGCGGCCCGGGTCGTCCAGGCGGTCGGGGCGGGGGCAATGGTGCCCGCATCGCTGTCGCTGCTGCTCGCCGCGGTCCCGGCTCAGGGCCGGGCGAAGGCGCTGGGTACCTGGTCGGCGCTGGGCGCGCTGGGCGCAGCGCTGGGCCCGGTGATCGGCGGGAGCCTGGTCCAGGTGAACTGGCGGCTGGTGTTCTGGGTCAACGTGCCGGTCGGGGTGGCGGCCATGGTGCTGGCCGTTCGGGTGGTGCCGGAGAGCCGGGATCCGGACTCGCGCGGCCGGCCGGACCTGCTGGGGGCTCTGCTGCTGGCGGCGTCCGTCGGGCTGGTCGCGTTCGCCCTGGTCGAGGCGCCGAGCTGGGGCTGGGGCTCGGCCGGCTTCCTCGGCCTGCTGGCCGGGTCGGTGATCTGCGGCGCCCTGATGGTGAGGCGCTCGCGGCGGCACCACTCGCCGGTCATCGAGCTGGAGCTGCTGCACTCGCGGACGTTCAGCGGCGCGTTCGCCGCCTCGATCCTGTACTACGCGGCGTTCGGCGCGTTCGTGCTCAGCGCGGTCGAGTTCCTCACCGGCGTGTGGCACTACTCCGCGGTGGACGCGGGGCTGGCCATCGCGCCCGGGCCGCTCATGGTGCTGCCGTTCGCCCGGCTCGTCGCGCCGCGGCTGTCGGCGTTCCTGGGCGGGCCGGGGCGGGTCGCGGTGATCGGCTGCCTGGTCAACGCGGCCGCGCAGCTGCTGTGGCTGACCCAGATCTCGGCGACGCCGGATTACGCGACCCACCTGCTGCCCGCCCAGCTGCTGGGCGGTGCCGGGGTGGGGCTGACCATCCCCTCGCTGCTCGGGGCGGGGAGTGCGTCGCTGGCGCCAGGGCGGTTCGGGACCGGGAGCGGGATCCTCAACACCGCACGGCAGGTGGGGACGGTGCTCGGGGTGGCCGGGCTGGTAGCCATCTTGTCCCGGGTGTCTTCGGCGGATCCGGTCGTGGCGTACCGGCACGGTGTGATCCTGATCATCGCGTTCTTCGTCGCGGCGGGTGCGGTGTCGGCGGGCCTGCTGACCGGGCGTCCGGTGGTGGCCGCCGGGCCCGCGCCTGCGTCCGCGTCGGGCGCGGCTTCGGGACCCGGCGCGGCTTCGGTGCCCGTCCCGGTCGTGGCCCCGACGCGGGACCGGTGAGCCGCCACTCGGAGTAGCGGGTGCGGACCTGGCTTCACGGAGCCTGGTCCGGGGCGTTTCCGCGGAGACGCTTTGTGAACGCTTTCACAAGCCGCTTCCGCGGAGACGCGTTCTTCAGGACGGCGGGAATGCTGTGGTTGTACTCCGGGGTGACGACGACGAAGGCGTCGGACTGCTTCACCTTCCGGTTCCAGGCCCGCACGATCGGCTCGGAGTACGTGGGGTCGGTGATGTCGCCGATCGTGCCAGGGTGTTCGGCGAAGATCGGCAGCGGCCAGTCCCGCAGGTCCGCGACCTCGACGTCGAAGCCGCCGTGCGCGCGGGCCCGCGAGGTGAGCCACGGCACCACGAGGTCCGCCGCCCGTCCGGGACGCGTGCTCCCGACGATGACCAGTAGCTTCGACATCATTGCTCTCCCGTTTTTTGAAAGGGCGGGTCGCACGGGGCGTGGCCGGGCGCACGCACACATGTTCGTTCGGATTAGATACTGTACATAACATTAACTATCTCCGCCATGTACTGTAGTGAGGTGAGTGAGATGGCGCAAGCGACGGACGGGCCGGATGCCGACGTCGCCGGCCGCCTGCTTCAGCTCACCGCTCTGGTCCAGGGCATCTACGCCTGCGTGTCCGAACGGCACGACCTGACTCCGGTCCAGGCCAGGCTGCTGTGCGTGCTCCTGGACGGCCCCCGGGGCATGGCCGAACTGGCCCACTGCTTCGGCGTGGAGAAGGCCGCGGTCACCGGCCTGATGGACCGGGCTGAGTCACGCGGGCTGGCCCGGCGCTCGCCCGTGCCGGGCGACCGGCGCGCGCTGCAGGCGACGCTGACCGACGCCGGGCGCCAGGCCGCGGCCGCCTTCCACGCCGAGGTCGGCGCGGAGCTCAGCCGTCTGGTCGCGCCGCTGACCCCGCGCGACCGCGAGCAGTTCCGCGGCGCCCTGGCCGAGATCATCGCGGGACGCGGGGCGTGCCCCCCGGATCATTGCTGACCTGTCCTCGCAAGTCAGGCCGGCGGCTGCTGGGCGAAGTCGGTGGCGACGATGCGCTGGTCGGTGATGCCGTCCGACGCCCGGGAGGCCAGCCAGCAGATGGGCGGGCCCATGATCGCCGGGTCCAGCCAGGTGGCCGCTACGTCCCGCGGCGCCGAATCCGGCGTCATGCCGGTTCTGGTGGCGCCGCCGGGCAGCAGCAGGTTCACGTCGATGCCGGTGCCGGCCAGGTCTGCGGCCATGATGTGGGAGAGCGCGTCGGTCGCCGCGCGTGAGGGCCCGTACGGCGTGAAGCCCGGGCGCCGCATCGTCGCCTCGTTGACCGAGATGTTGACGATCTTGCCGTGTCCGGCTTCGAGCATGTGCGGCACGACGGCCCGCGCGACCAGGAAGTAGCCCAGGACGTTGGTCGCGAACAGGTCCTGGAAGCCGTCCGGGCTGACCTGCCAGAAGCCCGCTGGCTGGGTCATGAAGTCAGGGTTCACGGTGCGCATGCCGATGCCCGCGTTGTTGACCAGCACGTCGACGCCGCCGAGGATGGCCAGCGCGCGATCCACGCCGGCGCAGACCGATTGCTCATCGCGGACGTCCATGACGAGCCCGGTCGCTTGGGCGATCCGAGTGGCGGCCTCCTGGACGCGCGGCTCGGTCCGGCCGGTCAGGACGACCCGGGCTCCGGCTTGGGCCAGCGCCTGGCTCATGGCCAGGCCCAGCCCGCTGGTACCCCCGGTGAGGAGTGCGCGGACTCCTTCGAGGACCGGCGTAGCCGGTGCGTCAGACGGCCGCGTCACGCTGCCGACCTTACCGCGGTTGGCGCTCAGCCACGCTGGCCCCGATATTAGCAGGTTAGGGTACGTTTACGGCCCCTTGACTCCGGTGAGCGTGTACGGGGTAAGCGGAGTTCGGGGGCGAAGGAGAGGAGAGCCGGTGGCGCTTGCGGCAGGTGCCGAGCCAGGGTCGGGGTTGTTCGCGGCCGACAAAGAGGTCGGCCGTGACCTTGCCGCGGTGGACTGGGCGGCCACTCCGCTCGGGGGGCCCGGGTCCTGGCCGCAGAGCCTGCAGACGGCGGTGGACATCCTGCTGTCATCCCGCTTTTCGATGTGGATGGCGTGGGGGCCGCGGCTGACGTTCTTCTGTAACGCCGCCTACCGGCGCCACACCCTGGGCCGCAAGTACCCGTGGGCGCTGGGCCGGCCCGCCAGCGAGGTGTGGGCGGAGATCTGGGACGACATCGGCCCGCGGATCGACACCGTGCTGGCCACGGGAAAGGCGACCTGGGACGAGGCACTGCTGCTGTTCCTGGAGCGGTCCGGCTACCCGGAGGAGAGCTATCACACCTTCTCCTACAGTCCGCTGCGCGACGACGCCGGCGCGGTGGTCGGCATGCTGTGCGTGGTCAGCGAGGACACCGAACGCGTCATCGGCGAGCGCCGGATGGCGACCCTGCGCGATCTGGGCTCGGACCCGAGCGTGGTCCGCACCGAGCAGGAGACGCTCGACTTCGCCGGACGGCAGCTGGATCGCAACCGGCAGGACCTGCCTTTCACCCTGACCTACCGGTTCGGCGACGACGGCGCCGCCGCCCGGCTGGCGGGGAGCACCGGCATCGCGGCCGGGCACCCGGCCGCCCCGGCCACGCTGGCGGTCGGGGACCCGGACCCGGTGTGGCCCGTGGCGGCGGTGCTGCGGGGTGAATCCACGCTGGTGAGCCTGGCCGGCGCCCGGTTCGCCGTGCTGCCGGCCGGGGCGTGGAGTGAGCCGCCCGTCCAGGCGCTGGTCGCACCGCTGGCCCAGCAGGGCGGACCCCCGTACGGGTTCCTGGTGGCCGCGCTGAACCGGTACCGGCCGTTGGACGAGGGCTACCGCGCGTTCGTCGGCCTGGTGACCGGACACCTCGCGGCGGGCATCGCGAGCGCGCGCAGCTACCAGGACCAGGAACGCCGGGCGGAGGAGCTCGCCGAACTGGACCGGGCCAAGACCATGTTCTTCTCCAATATCAGCCACGAGTTCCGCACTCCGCTGACCCTGATCATGGGTCCGGTGCAGGAGCTGCGGCGCGTGCTGGCCGACGCCGACCCCGCGGTGCGCGAGGAACTGGAGGTCATCAGCCGCAACGGACTGCGCCTGGGCAAGCTGGTCAACACGCTGCTGGACTTCTCCCGGATCGAGGCCGGGCGTATGCAGGCGAGCTACGAACCCGCCGACATCGCGCAGGTGACCGCCGAACTGGCCAGCGTGTTCCGCTCCGCCATCGACCGCGCCGGCCTGGCCTTCGAGGTGGACTGCCCGCCGCTGCCCGAGCCGGTCTACCTCGACCGCGGGATGTGGGAGAAGGTGGTGCTGAACCTGCTCAGCAACGCGCTGAAGTTCACCTTCGGCGGCTCCATCCGCATCGCCGTGAGCGCCGAGAACGGCCGGGCGGTGGTCACGATCGCCGACACTGGGATCGGCATTCCCGGACCGGAGATGCCACGGTTGTTCGAGCGGTTCCATCGCATTGAGAACACCCGCTCCCGCTCGAACGAGGGCAGCGGCATCGGCCTGGCCCTGGTCCAGGAACTCGTCCAGCTGCACGGCGGCACCATCGCCGCGTCCAGCACCGAGGGCGCGGGCACCACGTTCACCATCAGCCTGCCTTTCGGGCACGCCCACCTGCCCGCCGGTGCCCTCGTCCCCGCCGACCACGCGGCGACGGTCTCAGCCAGCGCTGATCCGTTCGTCCAGGAAGCCCTGCGCTGGCTGCCCGGGACCGCGCGCTCGGGGGCGCGCCCCGTGCAGGAGGAGATCACGCTCGGCGATCCCTCCGCGCCCGCGGGCGGCGCGCTGCCCGCGGTGCTGCCCGCGCGGGTGCTGGTCGCCGACGACAACGCCGACATGCGCGAGTACCTGGCCCGGCTGCTGCGCTCAGCCGGCTACCGGGTCACCACCGTCACCGACGGGCAGGCCGCCCTGGACGCGGTCCGGGCCGGCGCCCCTGACCTGGTGATCAGCGACGTGATGATGCCCCGGCTGGACGGCCTGGGGCTGGTGGCCGCCCTGCGCGCCGACGCCCGCACCGCAGCCGTGCCGGTGCTGCTGCTGTCGGCGCGGGCCGGGCAGGAGGCTTCCATCGAGGGCCTGCGGGCGGGCGCCGACGACTACCTGGTCAAGCCGTTCGCCGCGGCCGAGCTGCTGGCCCGGGCGCGGGCCAGCGTGGAGCTGGCCAGGTTCCGGAACCGCGAAGCGCAGTTCCGCCGGACCTTGATCGACTCCCTCCAGGAAGGCTTCTTCCTCACCGATCAGGAAGGCACCATCCTGGAGGCCAACCAGGCCTTCCTGGCCCTGGTGGGCGCCAGCCCGGGGGGCTTGCCGTACCGCTGGCCGCACCCCTGGCTTCCAGACCCGGGCACCGACCCTGACGGGTGGGCGATGACGGCCCGGGCGTTCGGGGACTACCAGCGGCACGGCGGCGGCCGGTACACCGTGCCGGTCCGGCACCACGACGGGCACACGATCTGGCTGGCCTGCAGCTCGGCCAGCTTGCCCGGCCCGGACGGGCGCGGCCGGCTGTTCGTCGGCACCGCTCGGGACGTGACCGCGGAACGGCTGGCCACGCAGCGCGAAGCCACGCTGGCCGGGTTCGCCGCGGCCCTGGCCGCGGCCGGGGAGATCTCCGAGATGCTCACCACGGCCGCCCGCGGGATCGCGGCCGCGGTACACGCCAGCCAGGTGACGGTCGCGCTCTGGTCCAGCGACGACAACCCCGCCGTCACCGGATGGCCCCGGCTCGCGCCAGGCCAGCGCGCCTCCGCCGCGGTGACCGGAGCGCTGGACGTCGTCCGGCATCAGCTGGCCGCCTCGGTCGCCGTGCTGCCGGGCGATGAGGGCGCCAGCTTGCTCGCGGCTCCGCTCGACGG
>Ga0302326_10030269_pt1 | contig 10837 bp, 6 predicted proteins | sample Palsa_T0_3_FD_202264 | JGI IMG/M metagenome (GOLD analysis project Ga0302326, IMG submission 202264) | Peat permafrost microbial communities from Stordalen Mire near Abisko, Sweden - Palsa_T0_3 | ecosystem: Environmental > Terrestrial > Soil > Palsa > Peat permafrost | place: Sweden: Abisko...
CTCAAAGGCTATCCCGACACGGTCCGCATCCTCGATCCCTTGTTCCTGCAAGGCTTTACCGACGACGCCGACATCGACGCCTGGACAGTACCCGGCAAAATATCCTCCTTGCTGCTGCAATTCCTGCTCAGGCTGGACAAAAACCCCGACTACCCCCGGCTAGCCTTGGCAGACGGCGAAAAGATCCATGTGCTCACCACCCTTCGCTTCGAGAAAGGCCAGGTCACGGTCAAAAGCATTACCCCTTTGCCTCCCGGCGTCCCCGATACCTGGGCCCGGCTGATCGCCCATCCTCCTGCCGCCCCTGACTCATCCTCACCCGCCTCACTCGCCGCCGTAACCCCGGAACCCCTCACCGACTCAACCCCCGACCGCACCCTCGCCCTCCTCCACCTCCACATCAACCCCCGCGCCATCGGCGACCTCCTCGACAGCCTCCACGCCCGCGGCCAAACAGAAGCCCGCCTCTTCGACAAAGGCCTGTCACTCGAAAACTTCGTTCACGCCTTCCAGGGAGACCTCACCCTCGCCGTCACCACCCCGGATTCCATTTCTGTCCTCCCCGACCACACACCGCACAACATCCTCACCGCCTCCCCTCCCCACACTACCCCTGACCGCCCCTCCCTCTATGCCGCCATCCCCCTGCAAGACCTGACGGCCTTCTGGCAATGGATGGGCCGGCTGAAATGGCTAACCGCCTCCCCCGACGCACAAGACTCCGGCTACGGCAACATCCACACCATCGTCGGCCGCCACATCCCGGCCTGGCTGGTAAAAGACAACTGCCTGATCATCGCACCCGACCGCCAACACGCCCTCAACTGGTGGCCCCCCGACCCGCGCGCAGATGCCCCCCGCTCAACCGATCCATCCACCACCGATGCCCCCCTCTCCCTCCGCATAAACCTCAAAAACATGGCAGCCATCGCCGGCCACGCCCTGGACCAACTCCTCTTCACCGCAGGACGCCTCAACGCCAACAACCAAATAGAAAATGTCCTGCAACTTACCCTCACAGACCCATCGCAGAATAGCCTGCGGATACTCTTCAGGCTACTGGAATAGATCACCTGTCAAAAAAATATTCCCTACTAATTTGGTAGACTAATAAAATTTTAACATCTTTGTCCCGCATTATACCATAAACTATAACTTATGCATCCAAAGATTTGCTGTTGTTGTTGTCGCTTCTGTTAAACTCTCCCACCGCCCGTATCAACCACCTTCGGGCTTCCTTGTAATACACAATTAATCTCAATCATCATGTCCCAACACCAAAGGCTTTTGCCCCTGGCGATCGCCATCATTTTACCATTACTATTGCTCAACGTGGCTTATGCCCAGACAAAAAATGTCGAGCTCGTCGGCCGCGTCACCGACGAAAAGACGGGGGACCCGCTACCCGGCGCCGTCATCCACATCAAAGGCACTACCCACGAAGTACTGTCGGACAACAACGGTGAATTCAAATTCATCACCGGACAACGTGTACCCGTGACCTATATCGTTACCTATGTGGGTTACAAGGCCAAAGAAATAGAGGTCGACAACTATGACCATGCAGAACTTAAATTACAAGGCGTCAACGCCCAATTGAATGATGTCGTCGTCGTCGGCTATGGCACCCAGCGCCGTAGCGACGTGACAGGCGCGGTAGCAGCAGTCAACAAAACAGCCCTGGGCCAGCCCGAAGTCAGCTTCGACAACCTCCTGCAGGGTTCCGTGTCGGGCGTAGCGGTCACCCAGAGCAGCAGCCAGCCCGGCAGCACCGCCAGCATCCGCATCCGCGGTGGCAACTCGATCTCTTTCAGCAACGATCCCCTGTACGTCATCGACGGCTTCATTGTCTCTAATAATAACAACTTCACCAACTCGGGCGCCACCACCGGCGCCAGCCTCAACGCCCTCACCACCATCAACCCCAGCGATATCGAGTCGATCGAAATCCTCAAGGACGCATCCGCCACCGCCATCTATGGCTCCCACGGCGCCAACGGCGTGGTCATCATCACTACCCGCAGGGGTAAGAAAGGCACGGATGAAGTCAACTACTCGGGTTACTATGGCTCACAATCGGTGACCAAAAAACTTCCCCTGCTCGACGCCTCTCAATGGGGCGCGCTGGTTAACGACATCAATCTCAGCGACGGCGTAGCCAATACCTACAGCGACTCGGCCCTCACCGCCCTGGGCAAAGGTTCGGACTGGCAAAGCGCCGGCATCCGCAAAGCCCCCGTACAAAACCACGAACTATCAATCTCCGGCGGGGACGACAAAAGCAAATACCTGGTCTCCGGCAACTATTTCGACCAGGACGGCATCCTCTATAACACAGGCTTCCAACGCTATTCCGGCCGGGTGAACTACGAACGGAACCTCAACGACGCCTTCCGTATCAACCTCAACGTCTTCGACAGCCATTCACAGCAAACCCAGCTCACCGGCACGGGCTACGGCGCCGTGGCCATCGGCAACGCCTGGTCTACCCTGCTGCAGACGGTACCCGTCGTGCCGATTAAAAATGCCAACGGCAGCTTTAATATCGATAACCCCTACCTGACCACTCCCACCAATCCGCTGCAGGATATCATCCAGACCACTAACCAAAGCAACCTCAACCGGCTCCTGGGCAACTTCTCGGCGGAATACAAACTGATCCGCGATCTTACCCTCAAAGTCAGCGCAGGTGTCGACCAGATCGGTACCAAACAGAACCTGTACGAACCATCGACTACCGCCAACGGCTATGCTGTGAATGGCTACGCCAGCGTCGGCACAGTCGCCGCCACAACCTGGCTCAACGAGAACACACTGACCTGGACGCCGACATTCAATAATGCCCACTTCATCAACGTACTGGCTGGCTACACGACCCAGGTCGGGAACGATCAGGAGGCAGTAGCCACGGCAGAAAACTTTCCCAATAACCTTACTACCTATAATGACCTGAGCTCCGGCGCCACGGCCCTGCTGCCTTCCAGCAGCGCACACCACAGCGTCATCAACTCCTATCTGGGCCGCATCACCTACTCCTACCTGCATAAATATAACGTCACCGCCTCTATCCGGGCAGACGGATCGTCGGTACTGGGGGCCGATCACAAATGGGGCTATTTCCCAAGCCTCGGCATCTCATGGAATGCCAGCCAGGAAGGTTTCTTCCACGACCTGACCACCGCCGTCAGCAACCTCAAACTCCGGGCTTCCATTGGCCAGACGGGTAACTCAGGCGTACCACCCTATAGTTCGCTCGCGTCCCTGTCGGCTACGAATTACTACTTCGGCAGTTCTTCCACCCTGGTTACCGGGCTCGCCCCCTCCCAACTCGCCAACCCGAACCTCAAATGGGAGACGACCACTCAATACGACGCCGGCTTTGACCTGGGATTCCTCAGCAACCGTATTAATCTTGTCTTCGATGCGTATTATAAGAAGACCACCGATCTCCTCTTGAACGTACCCCTGCCTGAATATTCCGGCTACACCACCGCCCTCGAAAATGTAGGCAGCGTCCAGAACAAAGGCATCGAGTGGGCCCTCAATACGGACAATATCCGCGGCCGTTACTTCACCTGGAAGTCAAACCTCACCTGGGCCGCCAACCGCAACAAGATCCTCAATCTGGGCCCCGGCATCAGCTACTACTATCCCGTAGCACCTACCGGCCAGCAATCACCGGTCATCGTACAGGTAGGCCGGCCCGTGGGCACCTTCTGGGGTTATTCCACCGATGGGCTGCTGACAGCCGCCGACCTGGCAAAGGGTGTACCCCTCCTCACCGGCGTACCCCAGAAAGTTGGCGACCAGCGCTATGTCGCCCTCGACGGCCATACCAGCGTCACCACAGCGGACAAACACAACCTGGGCAGCTCTCAGCCCACGTTTACCTTCGGGTTTACCAATACATTCACGTACCGGGACTTCGACCTGTCTTTCCTCATCCAGGGCTCGTACGGCAACAAACTGTTCAATCAATTACAGCAACAATTAGAAAAGCCCACTCTTGCCCTCAACGCCTCTGCCACCCTCCTCAACCGCTGGAGCACCACCAACCCCGACGGCACCATACCCCGTGCAACCAACTCCCCCGTACCGCAAATCATCGACCGGTATGTGGAGAACGCCTCCTACGCGCGGCTCAAGAACCTCTCGCTGGGCTACACCTTTTCCCGGCGTACCGTCGCAGGCATCCACGCAAAACAACTACGGATCTATGTAGCGGCACAGAACTGGGTCACGATCACCCACTACCATGGCTATGATCCCGAGGCAAATTATTTCGACACGGATAACACCAAAACAGGCATCGATTACGGCATCTACCCGGCCTTCCGGACTTTCCTGGGCGGCTTAAACATCACCTTCTAATTCATTTGATCATGAAAACACGATATTTTCTTTTGAAGACGCACCATCTCGTTTTGCCGGCGGCGTTGCTCATTCTACCGGCGCTCCTCTTCCTGAGTTGCAACAAGCTCCAGGAAAACCCCGGCTCTATCATCACCACCGGGCAGTTCTATAAAACCTCCTCCGACGCTGTGGCGGCGGTCAATGCCATCTACAACACACTGAACAGTGACCCCGCCGCCGACTTTCCCATGTATGGCCGCCAGCTTAACCTCATGACGGACAATGCCAGCGATAACCAAAACTTCAGCCCCAGCAATACCAACCCGGACGTCCGCGCCCTCAGCACGGTCACGTATGTATCCTCCAATGGCCGCATCCTCAAGAACTGGCAACAGCACTATTTTGGCATCAATCGCGCCGACATCGCCATCGACGAGATTCCGTTGATTGCCGCCTCGCAGTTCACCACTTCCGGCTTGCAGGCCCGGCTGGTCAACGAGGCTAAGTTCATCCGGGCGTTGTTATACTTCAACCTCGTGCGGCTCTTCGGCGCAGTACCGCTGGTCCTGCACAACCCGTCCAGTGTAGACATCACAAGTCTGCAGGTCTCACGCACCTCGACGGACAGCGTCTACGCTCAGATCATCGCTGACCTCACCGATGCTACCAACCTCCCGGCCTCCTATACCGGTTCCGACATCGGCCGCGCCACCAGCGGGGCCGCCCGCACCTTGCTCGCAAAGGTCTATGTCACCCGCAAGGACTGGACAGATGCGCAAACACAACTGCTACAGGTACTGACAGCCGGAACCTTCGCCGGGGCCACAGGGAATTATGGCTATGGGCTTTTCCCTAACTACATCCAGGCCTTCCAAAAGTCAAACAAAAATGGGATCGAACACATCTTCAGCGTGCAGTACGCTACCAACGGAGGCGAGGCGAATACGACCCAATTCCTCAGCGAAAGCTTCGAATCTTTCAACACCGGCACCTACCCGATAGATATTCCCTCGGATAGCAGCGTCTCCCAGCTCTTCGCCTCCACGGACACCCGCAAGGCCGTGACCTTCTATACGTCCCAATATGATGCGGCGACAGGTCAGACAGTCGTATTTAATAACCCTTATACCCCATATTTTAATAAGTTCGTAGACTATTCGATCAATCCGCTCAATGACCAGGCCATCAGCGGCATCAACTACCCGGTCATCCGCTATGCCGAGGCGCTGTTACTCTACGCCGAGGTCTTAAATGAACTCAACGGTGGTCCTACCCCCAACGCTTATACAGCTATCAATCTCGTCCGCACCCGTGCCAATGTACCCAACCTGACGACGGGCCTCGACCAGTCGGATTTCCGGGACTCGGTCTTTCTCGAACGACGCAAGGAATTCATCCAGGAGGGGCAACGCTGGTTCGACCTCGTCCGACAGGGCGTCAATGTATACCTCGCGGCGGAGCACAAGATCGCCGCCCATGCCGCGGCCTCCGCACAAGATACCCTGTACCCCATACCCATTACCGAAATACAGCTGGACCCGCTGCTGACGCAGAATCCGGGCTGGTAAACATCAACATCATCACATCCTGAATAAATTCGATCATATGCACACCCAAAAACTTTTCATCTCAATGGCCGCCACAACTGCGCCGCACGCCTCCCGACTTACATCCTTGCTGCTGGCATCAGCCCTCTGGACGGCCTCCGCCATGGCCCAATCAGCCCCCCCAGCCGTCCGTGCAAATCCCGCCGCGGCCCAATCCGACCCACCCGCCTACCAGGGCGTCGTCGGTAAGACGCTCAAAGACTCCAAAGAATGGTGGGCAACGCCCCCCCATGCCCCTCAAGGCGCACCCAATGTCATCTGGATCCTGCTGGACGACGTAGGCTTCGGCGCCTCGAGCGCCTTTGGAGGCATCATCCGCACCCCCACCTTCGACTCCCTGGCTGATAACGGACTTCGCTATACGAATTTCCACACCGCGGGCATCTGTGCACCGACGCGCAGCGCCCTGCTGACAGGCCGCAACCACCACTTCGTACACGAAGGCGGATTCTCTCATATCGCACTGTCGGCAGGCTTCCCCGGGTATGACGGCCGCATTCCATCATCAGCGGGAACAATCGCCGAGATCCTGCGCGACAACGGCTATAATACTTTCGGTGTGGGTAAATTCGGCCTGACACCTGACGAGGATGCTACCGACGCCGGCCCCTTCGACCGCTGGCCGAGCGGCAAAGGCTTCGAGCATTGGTTCGGATTCCTGGGTAGCCAGACAGACCAATACGAGCCCGATCTCATCGAGGACAACGCCCATGTGACCCCCGACGGCCGCCACCTCAGCGACCAGATCACTGACAAGGCGATCCATTACATCGGCCGCCAGCAGAAGGCCGCCCCCGGCAAACCCTTCTTCCTGTACTTCGCTCCCGGTGCCACCCACGCCCCTCACCAGGTCGACAAATACTGGAGCGATCAGTATAAGAATGCATTCGACGACGGCTGGGACGCCTTCCGTGAGAAAGTCTTCACCAGTCAGAAACGCAAGGGCATCATCCCCGCCGATGCTCAGTTGCCTCAACGTAACCCGAACATCCCCGCCTGGAACAGCCTCAGCGCCGACGAGAAAAAGGTCTATGCCCGCTTCATGGAGGTCTACGCCGGCTACCTCACCTATACGGATTTTGAAGTCGGCCGGCTGGTCAACTTCCTCAAAGAGATCCACCAGTTGGACAATACCCTCATCTTCGTCGTCATCGGTGACAACGGCGCCAGCAAAGAAGGCACCCTCCACGGCGTCATCAACAAGGGCCTCTTCACCCAGGCGCAAAAGGATGTCGAGGCTGTCAAGACCAACCTGGACAGCATCGGCGAGATCGGCACGTCAGAAGGGCACCAGACGAATTATCCACTCGGCTGGGCACAGGCCGCCAATACCCCATTCAAGTATTGGAAACAGGATGCCAACTCCGAAGGCGGCACCCGCAACCCGCTGATTGTCTTCTACCCCCGCGCCCTGCCGCATGATGGCGAAGTGCGGACACAATATGGTCATGTCATCGACCTCCTGCCCACTACCCTCGAATTGGTAGGCATCACCGCACCGCCGGTCATCAGGGGCGTACAGCAGGATAGCATCCAGGGAGTGTCACTGGCCTATTCCTTTCACGATGCAAAGGCTGTTTCACATCATCGGGAGCAGTACTACTACATCTTCGGCGCCCGCAGCGTCTACAAAGATGGCTGGAAGGCAGAGACCTTTCATCACCCGGATATTCTCGACCTCACCATCAATATCCCCACCAAGGATACGGCACAGTTTGGTTTCGACAAGGATGTATGGGAACTGTATGATCTCAATACCGACTTTAACGAGCGGATCGATCTGGCAAAGAAATACCCGGAGAAGCTGGCAGCCCTCAAAGCCCAGTTCGATGCAGATGCAGTGCGTTATCATATCTATCCCTTCATCGACTGGGACGACGTGTTTCACCGGCGCATCCATAATCACGGAACAGCTGTAACGGCCACGAATTCCGGGTCCCAGCCCGCCGCCGCCACGATGGCGCCCGCAGGCAATACGCCCGCCGCCTCAGCACCCAAACAATAAATCTATGCTGCAAGACATCCTCTTATTAATTAAAAAAATCGCCATCGGTATCCTCGTCTTCGGGGTGCCTTTGGCGATCTATTTCGCCGGCCTCTGGCTCGTCCGGCATGTCTTTTAAATAGTAAAAAATGAAAACCTCAAAAATAGGCACCCGGCCCATCTCGCCGGACATCGCACGCTCGATCACGCGGGACAACCCTGCCTCACTTTCACCCGATACCACCCGCTCCATTACGCGGGATTCGCTCATCAGTGTCGGCCTCTATGCCACGCCGATCGTCTTGTTATTCGCCACTTGCTGGATCACCGGCCAGCGGCCCTGGCTCCATGGCCCTGCAAAACCGGTACTGACCTTTCTGGGACCGGTACTGACTAATCTCAGCAGTTGGGGGTTGCCCGCCATTACCCTCGCCGTCGGCCTGGCGGAATTTCTGTTCGGTCTCTATGACCGGCGCTGGACAAAAAATGAGAAGATATTGGACGCGGTTTGCTTCGTAGGCTCCAAAGTGCTGATCCGTCCGGCTGTCGTCTATTTCACCCTCAGGGCGCTGCCCTGGCTGTTGCCGGACCAGAAAGGAGTATTCGCCTGGGTGCCGTTTTGGTGGGGCTTCTTTATCATCGCGGTGGCCGATGACCTGACACAATACTGGTATCATCGCTTGCATCATCAGGTGCCCTGGCTCTGGCGCTTTCATCGCACGCATCATAGCGCTCCTTATATGGGGATGTCGATGGCTTCGCGGCAGAACATCATCTACACTGTCTTTTTCAGCCAGATCTATCTCACCGCTGCTTTGACCTATCTCGGCCTCGGCGAAGCCGCCCTGTTGGTCACCGCCGTAAAATCCCTCATTACCTTGGCGGCACACAGCAGCATCGCCTGGGACAAGCCTTTTTACCGCTACCGGGTGTTGCGCCCTGTTGCCTGGGTGCTGGAACGGCTGATCTCCACTCCCGCCACCCACCATGCTCATCATGCCGACAGCAACGACGACGGCATCGGGCATTACAAAGGCAATTTTGGAAATATGTTCTTTCTATGGGACGTGATTTTCGGTACGGGCATCATTACGCGGAAATACCCGTCCGGCTATGGAATCAAACACTATCAACAGGAAGAGTGGTATGCCCAGTTCCTCTGGCCTATTTTCAAGAGCCGCAAGACCGGCAGCGAACTGTCCCGCGGCGGTCCCATAGTCGGTGATGCAGTCCTCGCCCCATCCCACGCCCACGATGCACTCACCCCTCTATCCCATACCCACGATGCAGTCATCACCCCGTCCCACGCCCACCTGGCCGAAAACAATTTTCAACCGTCAAGTACTGAAAATGAAGAAGAAAATTTTTCTGGGGCTGTCGCTGGTCACAGCGCTGTCCTGTCATGAGGCCGCCCACCAACCGGCAACTCCGCCCCCGGATACGGCGCGGCAACTGGCCGCGATAAAAAAAGGCGCGATCTGCTGCGAGAAAAACATCCCTTCGCGGTTCGGTGCCACACCCGCCACCGTCGCGACCACCGCTGCCACCGCGGCAGTCACCGCCACCGCCACCGTCGCCATCGCCGTGCCCATCACCCCGGCCGCCACCATCGCACCCACCTCGGCAGTCACCACCGCCCCATCGATCGCGCTTCCCGGCCTCATCCGCCCGCCCGTCCCCGCGTCCCCCTCAACCCACCCCACCCCCGGCGCAACCGTCCCTTCATCTACCCCCACGTCCCCCTCGACCACCCCACCCATCACCACGTCCCCCGCGCCGACCCCGCCCTCACCCATCACCCCTGCCTCGACGCGCCCTCCATCCACTCACCCCGGCATGGTCTGGATCCCCGGTGGCCCCTTCCGCATGGGCGCAGATAACGGTCAGGCACAGCCGGACGAATACCCCAAACACTCCGTCACCGTATCCGGCTTCTGGATCGACCGCACCGAAGTCACCAACGCGCAGTTCGCAGCCTTCGTCAAGGCCACCGGCTACATCACCACCGCCGAGAAAGCACCGGATTGGAATGAGCTGAAACACCAGTTGCCCCCGGGAACGCCACGGCCGGACGACAGTCTGTTGATAGCGGCCTCGCTGGTCTTCTCCCCGCCCGATCATCCGGTTGACCTCGACGACTATGCACAGTGGTGGGCCTGGAAGAAAGGTGCCAACTGGCGCCACCCGCACGGACCGGGCAGCAATATCCACGGAAAAGAAAATTACCCGGTCGTACACGTCTCGTGGCTCGATGCCGCCGCCTACTGCAAATGGGCGCACAAACGCCTTCCCACCGAAGCTGAATGGGAATTCGCCGCCCGTGGCGGGCTGACCGACAAAGTCTACCCCTGGGGTAATGAACCTGTCACCGATGGTGCCCCCAAAGGCAATTTCTGGGAGGGCCATTTCCCGGACAAGAATACCGCAGCCGATCATTATTACTATACGGCCCCCGTCGGCAGCTTCGCTCCCAACGGTTATGGACTGGTAGATATGGCAGGCAATGTGTGGGAGTGGTGCGCGGATTACTATAAGGACAGCTATTACAAGGAGTTGCCCCCGGGCGTCAAAGACCCCCGCGGCCCTGCCGCCAGTTATGACCCCGACGAGCCATTCGCAAAAAAGCGGGTGATCCGCGGCGGTTCTTTCCTATGCAATGAAAGCTATTGCACCGGCTATCGCGTTTCGCGCCGGATGAAAAGCACGGAAGATAGTGGGATGGAACACCTCGGCTTCCGCTGCGTCAGCAGCAATTGACCGCCCCCGGCACGCGCCGCCCTTAACATCGCCCCGCACCCCATCCACCCCGCCGGCCCGCCCCCTTAATGGCGGCCCTACCGGCTGCACCCGGTTTGCCCGCGCCCCATCAGCCGCCGGCTCATGACGGCCCGCC
>Ga0302326_10030270_pt1 | contig 10836 bp, 9 predicted proteins | sample Palsa_T0_3_FD_202264 | JGI IMG/M metagenome (GOLD analysis project Ga0302326, IMG submission 202264) | Peat permafrost microbial communities from Stordalen Mire near Abisko, Sweden - Palsa_T0_3 | ecosystem: Environmental > Terrestrial > Soil > Palsa > Peat permafrost | place: Sweden: Abisko...
CGAGAGTAAGGCTTTTCCCGCTGGGGACAAGTGTTTCTGCGTCAGTTGTCTGGTTCCGACCAGGTTTCTCGTGACCAGGTTTCTCGTGACCAGGTTTCTCGTGACCAGGTTTCTCGTGACCAGGTTTCTCGTGACCAGGTTTTTCGTGACCAGGTTTTTCGTGACGAAGTTTTTCGTGACCAAGCATTTCCATGCCGGGTCCAAGGTTGTGCCCCGGTGGGCACTCTGGATTGTGCTCGCCCTGATCGCGCCGCAACTCGCGCTGGCTGCATCTTCATTCTGGCCGCAGGCGCGGCTCGGCTATCGGGTGGGAGATCAGTGGGAGCCGGCGATCGCTGCCGACACTCATGGCCACGTCTATATTCTTTATCCGCAATACGGCGCGGTGCCGGATTGTCAGGCATGCACCGCTCCCACCATGGCGCTGCTGATCAGCGACGACAATGGCCAGTCGTGGCAACCTTCGAAAGTTCTCTCGCCGTTACCGACCGGGCAATATGATCCGCAGATTGTGGTTGATCCGGTGGACCATCAGACGGTTTACGCTTCGTGGATGCAGAACGAGAAACGCGATGTGGTGGTGGCACGCTCGCTCGACTTCGGGCGGAACTGGTCGTTTTCTTATGCCGAGCGTGGCCAGGAAGATACCGACAAACCGGTGCTGGCGGTGCACGGAGCCGACGTGTATGTGGGATTCAACCACGAAGAAGAATTTATTGTTGCGGCCTCGCACGATGCCGGACAAACCTTCGGCCGGGTCAATGTGAATCCCAATGCGGAGCCGGGATCGTCGCTGGCGGGCGGGGCCACGGTCGACCCTTCGGGCAACGTTTATTTCGGATGGACTGCCTATGCCCGCCACGATATGCAGACGCGGCCAGTCAGCGTTTATCTGAGCCGCTCGACCGATGGCGGACGCACCTGGGGCACCTTGCTGCTGGATCAATCGAGCGCTCCGCCGGAATGTGAAGCGCAAAGCTGCGAAACCGGTTTTCTGGGACCGCAGATCACGTTAGCCTCCGACGCCGCGGGCGGGCTCTATGCCTTGTGGAATGCGGGATCGCAGAATGGCGGTCCGGAGAGAATTTACTTTTCGTCTTCCACCACGGGTGGAGCGACGTGGTCGGAGCGCGCCAATATTTCGCTGGCGGCGGCGGGCGTCGAACACGCTTTCCCCGCACTTGTGGCCGGAGTTTCCGGCGATGTGCGCATCGCCTGGATGGACACCCGCGAACACGAACCGGCGCCCGTCAACCCTGGGCGCGTCAACCGCCCGCTGTGGAATACCTACTATCGCAGTTCGACCAACGGCGGCGCTAGTTGGAGCCCGGAATCGCGACTGTCCGGTCCGGCCAGCGGCTACGATTACATCCTGCCCAACGGCTTCCGCTTCCCCTTCGGCGACTTCTTCAGCCTGGCCATCGACAGCGAAGGATCGACCCAAGCCGTCTGGGGCGAAGGCAGCAACTATAAATATCCCGGCTCAATCTGGTACACTCGCGGGCGATAACTCATTCCCATCTAAATCGGTAGTCTAACGGAGGCTCCATGCACTTCCTCGGAGTAAACGTTTGGGCCGTACTGGTGTGCGCCGTCGCCACCATGGTGCTCGGATTTCTGTGGTACTCACCAGTATTATTCGCCAACCCCTGGATGAAGTTGATGGGGATCGACCCCAACGACAAAGCCAAGCTCGCGGAGCTGCAGAAAAGCGCCGCACCGTCCTATTCGATGGCGCTGATTGCCAGCCTGCTCTCGGCGCTGGTGCTGGGAAAGCTGATTCAGGTTTCCGGCACGACCAACGCGATCGATGGACTGAAGATTGGTCTGGTGGTGTGGCTGGGATTCGTCACCACGGTGCAGCTGACCAACGCGCTGTTCAGCCGCCAGCCCAACCGGCTCTACATGATCAACACGGGATATCAGGCGGTGTGCTACATCGCGATGGGAGCGATTCTGGGCGCTTGGCGGTAAGACGGAATCCGGCATGAGCGCCGGCAACCCGCTCCACCGCGGTCTGCTTGAAACTTTGGCTGTGGTGCAGTTTGGATTTTTCCTCTGTTCACCTTCGTGGGCAACTACCTAGTGTTCTGATTTGTCATTCCGAACCGGGCCGAAGGCGCGGTGAGGAACCTGCTTTTGGACCGCGTACGCCTGTCGAAGTCAAATTAGGACACCGCTAGTTGCTTCGTAGTGTTCTGATTTGTCATTCCGAACCGGGCCGAAGGCGCGGTGAGGAACCTGCTTTTGGACCGCGTACGCCTGTCGAAGTCAAATTAGGACACCGCTAGTTGCTTCGTAGTGTTCTGATTTGTCATTCCGAACCGGGCCGAAGGCGCGGTGAGGAACCTGCTTTTGGACCGCGTACGCCTGTCGAAGTCAAATTAGGACACCACTGGCAACTATCTCCTGACAACAAGGGGAACGTCTGGCAAAATATTTCTGTGGATCGCCGACGTCGCGACTGGCGCAAGATGCAGGGTGCGCAGCCATATCGACTGTTTTGCGTGTCGCGCACAGATGTCGAACGGCCAAGGGCCTTCGCCATCTTTTCCAGCTTCATTTCCCTTATAGCCTGCCCTTGACAACCAATCTCCCCAAAGATAAGAATCTTCCGATTTGGTAACGGCATTATGGCTACCCTAAGCACCCCGCCTTCCGAGGAGAGGTATACCGGACCCGAGAGACGGAAATCGCGCTCCGTTGGCGTGCTTACGCTCTATGGCCCCGGCCCACTCCCCGCTACCGGCTACAATCTGAAACAAGCAATCCTTCTTCAAATCCAGATTGATGAGGGAAGACGCTTTGTCGTTTCCGAAACCAATACTGGAGCCTTTACTTCAGACGCCGATCTTCCTCGCGCGGTCAGTAAATTTTTCAGCGCATTCGTTGAAGAATTTGAACTTCTCTCCCAACGTGAGTCCTCTCTCTCTCCAGCCATGGTCTCCGATCTTGAGCGGTTCCGGATGTTACTCGAACCAGAGAAATAGCCCTATGCCCTGCCTCGATTCTGAGAGGGTTCGCGAACAACTCAAGAACAAACTAGGCTGTGAAGAACAGACCGGCAAAGACCATTACTTCTATCTCCTCGTCGATGCGGAATGGAAAATTCTATCGAGAACAAAAATCTCCCTCGGGAGCCAAACATGACATCGGCCCCACACTCATCTCTCCGATGACTCGCCAAATCCGGCTGGTTACAAAGGCAAACTTTGTTGAGATGGTAAATTGCACCAAGACGAGGGAAGAATGTCTAGCGATCATCCGGTCTCAGTGTTCCCTCCGCGTTTAGCATACTTCGCATTTTTCTACATACTTGTTCGCAAGCGACAGTTACCCCTTCGTGTCCTCCGTGGTTTCAAGCTCTTAGACCATCAAACTGCACCACTGCCGAGACCTTCCTGCGTCCAGCAGCCATAGCATCGTGAGAGCGTTGCTGGGATAGATCACCCCTGTTTCGTGGTTCCCCAACCCAATTCGTGAACGGCGAGTGCCACGACCTTCTTAAGACAGCCTGCTCTCGACCCACTTGCCGAGGCCGAGCCGCACGACAAGTTCTGCGACCTTCTCGCCCGTCCAGACCTGCACGGGTAGTCCGCGAGGCGCAGTCAAACGTCCACGCGGAGTGTGCACCGCAAATATCATCCGCGCATAGCGTTCTCGTCGCTGCGTGAATCGTTCGACGTAATCATCCAGAACATCTTGCCCCGCAGAACTCTTGACTTGGACAAAAGCAATCTCATCAGCGGCAGGGTTCTCGGCTTCAACGTCAATGCCTTCTCGCGTACCACCTAACACTGCGATTCGTTCCCAACCAGTTCCGGCCAAGATGAGGTCAATGAGGCGCTCGAAGTCCTGCGGTGAAAGACGCCGTACGATTTTATGGACGGCGAGTTCGTATTCCCTGCGGCGGTCGGCTGAGTTAATTGCATCTTTATCTGTCTCTCCCTTGATGAGCCGCAGTATCGCCTCTGAGTCTCTGGGGGTGCAAACTGTCGCCCGAAATCCCGCAGTCGTCGTCACGGTTCCCGGTAGTTCGGATGTGGCAAGTAGTCTCCCAGTGAGGGACGTGTTAGACCAAGGACGAGAACACGTCAACCAGAAGTGGCCGCTCACAGCGGTCTCACCGTCAGGGTTCGGGGTAACGCCGTCGCGGACGGTACACCACCAGAGGTAGTCGTCTTCAAACGTTATCCAGATGTGTTTGCTCGGAGCGTCCAACAGGTTCAGCACTTGATTGATGTCCTGTTTGGCTCCCGGCTTGTTTCCGTACTCTCCTCTGAGCAGCGTCTCAATCGCAGGAAGGTCCTTCTTCAACAAGAATTCATCAGGAATATTCTTCCATCCTGCATGAATCTGTCCATTCTTCTGAGCAGACTTCCACCATCGGCCACTGAGCCCGTTCTTGACGTAACGAACGGAATTCGGGAGTCCATCTTTAGACATTCTCTTGCCTCCGCGATGACCTTGCTCGTGACATTTTCGGTCGAGGCGACTCGTTCGCTCAGAAAATCACGGGCAGAGTAGATCGTCCGCTTCAGCATATCCGCGAATTCCGCAATCGCCCAACGCCGACTGTCGTCGTGACAGTTGATCTGCTGACCACTGGTGTGGATATTCCCGATCTGGAGGGTATCGTCTTTCTGCGCCCCGTGAAGTCCCGCATCCGCCATCTTCAGAAACAGGAGATAAGTTAGCTGCTCGATGTAATCTCCGTAGTCGATCCCATCGTGGCGAAGTGTGTGGCAGAAACCCCAGAGTTGCTGGACAACATCGGTCATAAAGCTACGGCCTCATTGAATTGGTTGATCAGTTGCGGAAGCTGTCCGGCAAGGACCTTATTGGCGCGACCCCAGCCGCCTACTCGATTGAAGACGGGCAAGGTGTCGAAGTCGTCGGAGTCGATAGTCAAGTTCTCGGTCAAATGTCCTTCGATCCGCTCAAGCCACTGCACCTGTTCCGGCGTGCAATTCTTACCGTGCGTGGCGCAGGGGCGTTCGACGCTGTTAGCCCAGGAGTTCGCGCTCCATGCAGTGGAGGTCGTCCGGGGCGAAATAGGCCAGGGACCAAGCGTCATTGGTATAGAGAAACATACCGGCCTGGAGCGCGGCCTGCTGTTGTGATTGCGGCTGCTTGGTCACCAGCGGCTGCTTCGTTGTGGACGAGGGCGCCTTGGGTTTCTTCGCTGGTGCGGCAGGCTTCTTGCCTTTGGATTTCTTCATAGTCGGTGCCTTTCTACTCTTAGTTGAGCCGTCTCTTATGGCGTTTCATTGCTGGCAGCTTTGACGAGCGGGTCTGTCTATCTCAGATTGGGCTCAGCTTGAGGCCGCCGCCCGCCAGGAAACTTATCTGCCGCGCTTCCTGGCCGGCTTCTTCTTCCCGGCTGCCTTTTTCGGTCTAGTTTTCTTCCGCGGTGAATTCTTCCCTGACGTTTTCTTGGGCCGTGCCTTCTTCGCCGGGGCATTCTTCTTCTTGGATTTCTTGCCCGCGGTTTTAGTGCTTGGCTTCTTTGGCCCTGACTTCTTGGCCGCAGAATTCTTAGGAGGGCGTGGGCCTTTGGGCGAGGCGTAACGGTCGAGAAAATTGTAGTGGTCGACCAGCAAGAGCGCTTCAATGGCGAAGGCGGTGGCCACATCGGCGTCGTGGATCTGGAGCAGGTTGTCGCCGTTGGCCTGTTCGCCGCCCGTGGCCAGGTTGGAAGACCCGCAGTAGACGACGGGATCGTTCCCATTCAGTCCGCAAACCACGAACTTGTCGTGAATCTCATGGCCCGGGGGCGTCGGCACCTGATCGAAGGGCGGAGGCAAAGTCGTCTTGCCAGGTTTGCCCGTTACAAGAACCCCCTTGGCGGAACCTGCTGCATACAGGTGCGTTCCGTCGGGGGCGTCGGAAATGCCGTAGCTGAAGAACTTATCCGCGTAAATCTTGTTGAGAGTGGTATATGTGGGCGTATCTTTGCTGCCGGTGAGTTGCATGACGGCGAAGAGCACGCTGCCCTTGGCTGCGGTCGATTCCTGCGTGATGCGAGAGGAGATGGCGGTCAAGATCTTACTCGCGTCCGCTGCGGTGTGCGGCGAGAAGGTGATGCTCATCTTCGGAACAGCCGCCGACTGATAGGAGTACGGAGTGGTCGAGAGGCTCGACTTCTGAAAGGCCGGAGCTGACGTCTTATCCGTCCAACTCTCGTTGAAGACCTTGGAGTATTCCGCAGCCACGTTAGCGTCATCGAAAACCAGGACGTGGTTGGCGTTCACGTAAAGGCCGGTAACGGAGAAGTTGGTTGAGCCCGTGAGAACCTTGGTGGGAGAACCGTTTTTCGAGACGATCAGAATCTTGTCGTGAGAATAGCGTGCGAAGTGCCCGCGCAGGATCGCTGCCGGCGCTTTCGCCTGCTGCTGAAACAGAGTGGTGAAGGCATCCTCTGGAGTGGGTCCGCTCTTGCCGCCTTTCTTGCCGGCCTTGGCCGTGACATGCAGCGCCGCGTTGTCAAGGATGATGCGAACGCGGCCAGCCTTGGCCAACTCCAGCAGAATCTTCAGCACGTCAGGCTCGTTAAGGTCGTAGGCGAACATGTCGAGATGAAGGCTGGCGTCGCCCAGCACCTGGTTGAGCACGGCGAACACCTGCTGGCGGGCAGTCCACCCCATCCACGCGTATTCATCGTTGAAGGTGAAAGTCTGGCCGGCTGCATTGGTGCCCGCCTGCTGGGTGGTGTCGTAGAGCAGTGGTCTGCCGGCGGGCTGCAGCAGGGCGCTCGTGCCGAAGTGATGCGCGAAGGCCTCCGACTGCATGTAGCCGCGGCTGAATCCGAGAGCAAGCGATCCTTTCTTGAATGGGGCAACCGGCGCCGTGACCGTCGCGCTCAGCGTGGCATCCAGTGGCTTCATAGACTGGTTAGCGTCGAAATAGCGTGGTGTCACGGTGTAGCGGTAGTTACCCACCGCGGGGCTGAGGCCTTGGTGGCTCGAACCGGGCACATGCACCCAACGGTATTTCTGGACGGGCGCGTTGACCGTGGAATTCGGTTTTTCTGTGGACACCTGGGCGTGTTTGGAAGGGTCCTGAAACTGGAGTTCGTTCAAGAGGTAGTAGGCGGGTTGACCGGGTGGCTGGCAGTTGATGGTAAAGCCGGCGAGATTCTTAGCGCCGTCCTGGCTGGCGAAGTTGAAGGCCAGCAGAGTCTTGTTGTCACCTATGTACGCCTTGAGCGTGAACGAATTCTTGCTTGCAGTTACAACGGCCATTTGAACCTCCAGAATATTGCTCGTAACTCCAAAGTAGCGAAAGCCCCAAGGGCATCGCATGCGCCGTAAGATTCGCCGAACGCCGGATATATTAACAGAACTCAATCTGACGCGGCGCAGAGATAGGAATTTCTTGTACTGGGTCAGTTTCGTGCGCGACTTGCCAGTGTAGTGCGTCAAACAGATCGGCGTTTATTTATCGTCGGTTTCCCCTGTGATCCTCTATGCCCTCTGTGGTCAAAGCCCTTGATTTTTTCGTCGAACCCCAAGACTTACACCGGATCGAGGCGCGACATAACGATCACCATTCTCGACGCACTAGATATGCCGCTAGTGTAGTGCGTCAAACAGATCGACGTTTATTTATCGTCGGTTTCCTCTGTGATCCTCTGTGCCCTCGGTGGTGAAAGCCCTTGATTTTTTCGCCGAACACCAAAACTCACGCCGGATCGAGGCGCGACATAACGATCACCATTTTCGACGCACGACACTTAGGTGGGTTAGCAACGCTTGTTGGTATCCAGCCACAGGCGGCCTGGAAACAGGCGTCAGTACGAACTTACTCCAGTTGCATGCCGCCAATCAGGTCGGCGATGCGGGTGATTTCGTGCTCCTGGCACCACTCTTCCAGGCCATCGACAATTTTCTCGGTGGCGCAGGGATCCCAGTAGCTGGCGGTGCCGATCTGCACCGCGGTCGCGCCCGCCAGCATGAATTCGATCACATCTTCAGGCGTGGAAATTCCTCCCATGCCGATCACTGGAATCTTCACCGCATGCGCGGCATCGTAGACCATGCGCACGGCGATGGGCTTGATGGCGGGACCAGATAGCCCGGCGGTGACGTTGGCGATGCGCGGCTTGCGCGTGATCGGGTCGATCGCCATCGCCACGAAAGTATTGATCAGCGAAATCGCGTCGGCGCCGGCTTCCTGCGCCACGTAAGCCATTTGCGCGATGCTGGTCACGTTGGGCGAGAGCTTCACGATCAGCGGGCGCTGCGCCACGCGCCGGGCCACGGTTACGACCTCATCCAGCAGGCGCGGATCGCTGCCGAACTGCAGACCTCCGTGGGCGGTGTTGGGACAGGAAACGTTCAGTTCGTAGGCGGCAATTCCTTCGCCCTGGTTGAGGATCTCGATGGTTTGTTCGTAATCCTCGCGCCCGTAACCGAAGACATTTGCAATGACCACGATGTTTTTGATCTGGCGCAGGCGCGGCAGCTTTTCTTCCAGAAACGCGTGCGCGCCGATATTCTGCAGGCCGATCGCATTCAGCATGCCGGCAGAAGTCTCCCACAAACGCGGCGGGGGATTGCCGATCATCGATTCTTTCGACAGGCCTTTCACCACGAATCCGCCGAGCTTGCTGAGGCGGACCACATCTTCGAATTCCACTCCATAGCCGAACGTGCCGCTGGCCGCGACAATCGGATTCTTCAGCGGAATGCCGGCGAAGGTCACGCTGAGATCGGGAGCGGGAGGCGTGGTCATTGCGAATCTGCCCCCGGGGCTGGAGCCAACCTTGGAGGTCCACTGTAGGTGTAGCGAGAACTTGTTGGCGTCAACGCCTCGGTCAACACGCGTCCCACCGAATGCGTGGGAGCGTTGATTCCCAGCAGCGACGCCAGTGTGGGGGCAAGATCGATCGGTTCAACGCTGGTGCGATACGTTCCCGTCTGAAAAGGCAGACCGTACAACGCGAGCGGAACGTGAGTGTCGTAGTTGTAGGGCGAGGCGTGGTCGGTGCCGTGCAGGCCTCCGACCGCATAAATGTCGGGAACGCCCAGCACGTACCAGCTTCCTTCCGGCGAATAGCTGTTCAGATATTTGCGGCCGAGCGGCGTGTCCGGCACTTCTCCTGCCGCCAGCTGTGACTTGGTGAAATAATCGCGGAGACCGTTTTGTTTCATGGCTTCGCCGACGGCGGCTTCGGCGTCCTGCTCCTTGACGTGCGCCGCGGCAAAGGCGTCTGGATCGAGCCACGCCACCGGATAATCCAGCTTGATGTAGGTCGCGGGATGCCCCGGAGAAAACTTTGCCGTCAGCGCGGCATTGATCTGCGTTTCAATTTTGGCCGCGCCGAGATTTGCGGCGGGGATGTGGAGCTTCTTCACGGCATCGGGCAGCGTCGCAATCCCGTGATCGGCGGAAAGCGCGATCCACGCATCGGCCAGGCCGATCTGATGTCCCAGAAAATTAAAGAAGCCGGCCAGTTCGTGGTCGAGATCGAGCGCCATCTGCGCCATTTCCGGAGCATCCGTCCCTACCTGATGGCCGAGAATGTCGTTCGGCGAGAGACTGACGACGAGCAGATCTGTCGCCGGCCCGCGCCCCAGGTTTTCATACACAACCATCTGCTTCGCGAACTCGAGTTCGTATTCGTTGCCGAAAGTCGTGGAACCGATCACTTCAAAAAATCCGGCTTCGGAGCCGTCTCGACCCTTGCGATGCGCGGTTGAGCGCAGCACCGAACCCTGCGCATCTTTCCATTCGCGGTCCCAATATTTCGCCGGCTGCGAGCTATTGAAATCCTGCACCCACTTGGGCAGATCGGCGCGATAGTAGGTGGAGGTAACCCACGCGCCGCTCTTGGGGTCGATCCAGTAGGCGGCGTCGCCGGCGAATCCGGCGGGAAGAACGGCGGCGCGATCTTTCAACGACAGGCCAAACACGCGCGACTTGCCTTGCGTCGCCAGCTTGAGTTCATCTCCGACCGTATCAGCCAAAAGATTGTGCGGCGATGCTCCCGTCTGCTCTGCGCCCACGCCGACCAGCTTTGTGTTGTCGTCTTCGACCGAGGTGACGGTGCGCTTCTTGCTTTGATCCCACCATTCGTTGGCGACGATGCCGTGCCCGTTGCTATAGGCGCCGGTGAACAGCGTGGCGTGTCCGGGTGCGGTGCGCGTATTGGCGTAGTTGTAGTTACAGTTGGGAAAGTATGCGCCGTGATCGAGCAGCAGACGGAATCCGCCTTCGCCGAATTGATCGCGATACCGTTCCAGATAATCGCCGCGGAACTGATCGATCACGATCACCACGATGAGCTTGGGATGGCCGTTGTAAGCCGAAGCGAAACATTGCGCCAGCGCGCAAAGCATGAGCGCAGAAAGCGCGAGCACACGTAGAACCCGGCGAACGATAGATGAGGGGAAGCATCGCATCGCGAGAGTAGTTTACACATGCGGCATCGATCCGCCAAAGCGGGTAGTGGCTCAGTTTGAATCCGAGGTCATGCTGAGCGTAGCCGTTCTTCATAGAGCAAAAGCCCAGGCGGAGCGAAGGCTCTCTCTCGCACACACCTTGTGGGTCTGGAAATCCCTCGGCCCCCGGCTGAAGCCGGGGTCTACCAAAAAACGCGGGACCTTCGGGATGACGGAAACGCGGAAGACAGAATCTCGACGTGATTCGTAGGCGGCCGCGAGGACTCCGTCGCGCCCGTCTTCGAAACCTTGAAGACGAAAGCTTTGAAACCTGTTCCTCGAAACCTTGAAACCTTGAAACTTGCCCTTTTCGCTAAGTTGTTGAAAGTTGGTGTAAGTCGTTGAAAGTTGGTGGAAGTTGTTGATTTGTCGTAGAACGCGTTTTAAAGGC
>Ga0302326_10030273_pt1 | contig 10835 bp, 1 predicted proteins | sample Palsa_T0_3_FD_202264 | JGI IMG/M metagenome (GOLD analysis project Ga0302326, IMG submission 202264) | Peat permafrost microbial communities from Stordalen Mire near Abisko, Sweden - Palsa_T0_3 | ecosystem: Environmental > Terrestrial > Soil > Palsa > Peat permafrost | place: Sweden: Abisko...
GGCAACCATCACAGTGACGTTTCCAGTCGCTCCCATAGTCGTGACGCTGGTGCCGGCGGCGGGTTCGACCGTGACCAATTTCACGCAGCTTCAAGTCATCTTCAGCGAGAATGTGCAGGGGGTCCAAGCCGATGCCTTGCTCATCGACGGCTCCCTGGGGCTGACGGTTTCTGGGAGCGGATCGAATTATTTATTCACTTTCGCCCAGCCGTCACCGGGAATCGTGGCTATTGATTGGGACCCGGACAGCGGCATCACCGACTTGAATGGAGATTATTTCAACAACAGCACCAACTGGAGCCTCACTCTCCTGAACACCATGGCGCCGACGCTAGTTTCGACCCAACCCTATCCTGGAGCCATCCTTAGCCAATGCGCGGAGGCGCAAGTCCTCTTCAGCGAACCTGTCAGCGGGGTGGCGGCGGCGGACCTCTTGATCAACGGTTCGGCGGCGACGAGCGTGACCGGCAGCGGCTCCGGCCCGTACCTGTTTCAATTCGCGCAACCGGCTAGCGGCTCCATTCAGTTTTCCTGGGCGCCTGGCTCCAACATCAGCGATGCTTGGACCAATTTATTCGTGACCGCCGGCGCGGGTTGGAGGGCCGGACTGAACCCGACGGCAGCGGAGGCGGCTTTGACCAATATCGTCATCAACGAATTCCTGGCCGCCAACATCAGCACAAACGGACTAAAGGATGAAAACGGCGAACTGGGTGATTGGATCGAGATTTATAACCGGGGCACAGTGGCGGTCAATCTGGATGGCTGGGTTTTGACAGACACGGCGGATCTATCGGACACCTGGACATTTCCGCAGACCAATATCCAAGCCGGACAATATTGGGTTGTGTTCGCCGACGGCAAGAATATCGCGATTCCTGGACAGAACTTGCACACCACTTTCTCCTTGAGCAAGGGGGGAGGTTACCTGGGACTGTACAATGCCGATGTTCCCCCGAAGGTGGCGTACCAATACGCGCCCTCGTATCCCCAGCAGTACAACGACATTTCCTACGGGATCAACGGCACCAATGGCCTGAGCTATTTTCAGGTGCAAACGCCCTACGGGCCGAACAGCACCAATGCCCTGGCCGGGGAGGCGAACCCAGTCAATTTCAGCGTCCAGCACGGTTATTTTGATCATCCGTTCAACTTGTATTTGACTGCCACCACTCCCGGCGCGAGCGTTTTCTATACGACCGACGGCAGCCAGCCCTCGATCAGCGGCGGCCTGACCAACGGCACGCTTTTTACAGGGCCGATTCCGATCCAGCACACCACCGTCATGCGCGCCGCCGCTTTTGCGCCCGGCCTGCTCCCGTCATCGGTGACTTCGGAAAGCTTCTTTTTTGTCGAGGACATTATCCTGCAATCCAACAACCCGCCCGGCTACCCGACCGGCAATGCGTGGACCCCGACCCCCAGCGTGGTGGTCAACGGTTCGCGGGCCTACTACGAGATGGACCCGACGATTGTTACTAACCCGCAGTACACCAACATGGTGCGCCAGGGCCTGACTTCCATTCCCACCATCTCGATTATGACATCCATTGACGATATGTTCGGCCCGACCAACGGCCTCTACACGCATACCTCGGACGCCACCGACGACTCCTACCGGGGCCCGTTGTGGGAGAGGGGATGTTCGTTGGAGTTGATCTACCCGGACGGTTCGTCCGGCGGGATACAACTGGATTGCGGCATCGAGATTCAGGGCGGTTCACAACGAGACCCGGCCAAGAATCCCAAGCACTCATTCCGGCTCAAGTTCACCAGCGAGTACGGTCCTGGGACGTTGAATTTTCCGTTGTTCCAGGATTCGGCGGTGACGAGTTTTAACACGCTGGTGATTGACAGCGGCATCAATTACTGGTGGCACTACGTTGGCGGCAACGTGCCGCTGGATCAACGCTACCGCGCGCAGGACGTGCGCGATCAGTACACCGCCGATTTGCAACAGGCCTCGGGGCATCCTTCCTTTCACGGGCGGTTCTTCCATTTGTACTTGAACGGCCTCTATTGGGGCATCCAATACCTCCACGAACGGCCCGACGACGATTTTGCCGCCAGTTATTTCGGCGGAGCCAACACGAACTACGATGTGATCAAGAACACCACCTTCGGCCTGGAGCTGCTGGATGGCGACCTCAATGCTTGGAACACCGCCCTGGGATTGTCCAATAACGGACTGACCAACAACGCCCAATACCTTCAGTTGCAGCAATACGTTGATATTGACAATTTGATTGATTACATGATCGTCAATCATTGGGCTGGCAACGACGACTGGCCGCAGCACAACTGGTATTGCGTGCGCCCACGTTTTCCTAGCGGCTCCTACAAATTTATTGTCTGGGACGCCGAACACACTCTGAAAAGCGTCACCGAAAACGTGACCACGGTCAATGTCGCCGGTAGCCCGGCCCAAATTTACCTGGCGTTGACCAACAACGCCGAGTTTCGGCTCCTCTACGCCGATCATTTGCAGAAGTTCTTCTTCAACGGCGGCCTCTTTTACACCGACCCCAACCCAACCAACGCTCTTTGGGACCCGAATCATCCGGAGCGCAATGTCCCCGCGTCTTACTACATGAAGCGGATCAACGAGATTAACACCGCCATCGTGGATGAATCGGCGCGTTGGGGAGGATATACGTTGACGACCAATTACACGCGCAACGATCATTGGCTGCTGGAGCTGAACAATCTGCTCGGCTTCACCAACACTGCCGGCAATACGACCAATTACTTCCCGATCCGCAGTTCCAACGTCCTGGCCCAATACCAGGCCATCGGCCTCTTTCCCAATATCGGCGCCCCCATTTTCAACCAGTTGGGCGGCAACGTGGCCGTGGGCTTCGCCCTGACGATGACCAACCCGAATTCGGTCGGAACCATCTATTATACCACCAATGGAACGGACCCGCGCATTTATGGAACGGGGGGAGTTTCGCCATCCGCGTTGGCCTATGCCAGCGGCAATCCGCCCATTCTCAACGCCAGCATGTTGGTGCAGGCGCGCGTGCTCGATGGAGTTTGGAGCGCGCTGGCCTCGGGCAATTTCAGCGTCGCCTCGCTCGGCATTCCCATTCGCATCACCGAATTGATGTACGACCCGGTCGGCGGCAACGACTACGAATTCATTGAGTTGCAGAACATCGGCGCCGTCGCTGTGGACATGAGCGGATACAGCTTTTCCGGGGTGACGTATGTGTTCCCCAACGGCACGATGCTCGCGCCCGGAGCGGTCATGGTCATTGCCAACAACGATAGTCCCTCTGCATGGGCCAGCCGCTATCCGGGCGTGATCCCGGCTGGCTATTACGCCGGCCATCTTTCCGACAGCGGCGAGCTGATCGCGTTACTGGACCAGAACGGCAACACCATCATCGCAGTCAATTATAACAATGCCGCCGGCTGGCCGGTAGCGGCGGCGGGACAAGGCTATTCCCTGCAAATCATCAATCCCAATGGGGATCCCAACGACCCGGCCAATTGGCAGGCCAGCCCTGCCACCAACGGTTCGCCGGGCGTCGTGACGCCGGTGGTCTTCACCAACAGTGTGCGCCTGAACGAAGTCATGGCCATCAACTCCGGCCTGGTCAACAACGGCGGAACCTATTCCCCCTGGGTCGAATTGGCCAATACCGGGGCCGTGGCCGTCAGCCTGGCCGATTGGAGTTTCAGCGATAGCGGCAATGCCAGGAAATTTGTTTTTCCCAATGGAACGACCATCCCCGCCGGCGGTTTCCTGGTCCTTTGGTGCGATACCAATACGACCGCGCCGGGTTTACACAGTGGTTTCAACATCGGCGGGGATGGCGAAAGTCTCTTCCTCTACGACGACTCCAGCAACCGCATCGATGCTTTCAGCTGCGGGCTACAATTGACCAACTACAGCGTCGGGCGGGCGGGCGCAGCCGCCAGTTGGCAACTCAACCAGCCTACGCCGGGCGCGCCCAACATCGCCACCAATCTCGGCCCGGCGACCAATAATCTCGTCATCAACGAGTGGCTGGCCAACTCGGTCCCGGGAGGATCGGATTGGCTTGAACTTTACAACAGATCCTCCAACCAGCCGGTCCAACTCACCGGCTTGTATATGGCCAACAGCCACGAGTTGTTTGAGATTCGCTCCGCCTCCTTCATTGCTCCGCTCGGCTATGTCCAATTGTTCGCCGACGAGAACGTGGGGCCGGATCATCTCGATTTCAAACTCAGCGCCGCCGGGGACTCCATCACCCTGTACGACTATTCGGGGGCGATCCTCGATTCGGTGAGTTTTGTCAATCAGATTCAAGGCGTCTCCCAAGGACGGCTGCCGGATGGTGCGTCCAATATCGTCAGTTTCCCGGGGACGGCCAGCCCGGACGCCAGCAATTACATCAGCCCTTACACTGGCCCGATTCTCAACGAGGTGATGGCCAAAAACACCTCGGCGGTGTACAACGCCGGCCGGACACCCGATTGGATCGAGATCTACAATCCAACCGGCGCCAGCTTTAGCCTGGCTGGCATGAGCTTGGGCAACAATTTATATGGCACCGGGAAGTGGACCTTCCCTGCTGGTTCCACCATTGCCTCAAACGGTTATCTGGTGGTGTGGCATGATTCCGCCCGCCCCGCCTCCACCAATTTCACGACCAACCTCAACACCGGCTATAACATTAGCGCGGAGGGCGACGCCGTCTGCCTGTTCGCCGCCAGCGGCCAATTGGTCGATTCCGCTTCGTTTGGATCGCAGATTGGAGACCTGTCCATCGGCCGCGCCAGCGGCGCATGGAACTTGTTGTCCATCCCCACCCCCGGAGCGCCCAATGCCGCCGTGGCGGCCCTGGGCAACGTCATGAATCTCTGCGTCAACGAATGGATGGCCAACCCCGCTTCCGGCAGTGATTGGTTTGAGATTTACAACAGCGACACCCGGCCTGTCTGCCTCAGTGGCTTGTACCTGGCGGATGAGCCGACCCTGACCGGTTCGACCAACACGCAGATTCCTCCCTTGACTTACGCGGCGGCCCAGGGCTGGGTGGAATACCAGGCTGACAATCATGCCAGCGCCGGTCCAAACCACGTCAACTTCAGCCTGAATCAAGATGGTGAGAGCATTATCCTTTATACCACCAATCTCGTGCCCATCGACGCCGTTTATTTCGGCCTGCAAAGCACAGGCGTTTCGCAGGGACGCCTGCCCGACGGCGGAACCAATATCGTGAGTTTTACAACCCCCACACCAGACGACAGCAACTATCTTCCTCTCCAAAACGTGTTCGTCAACGAAGTCTTGAGCCATGCCGATCTGCCGTTGGAAGATGCCATCGAGTTGTATAATTCCGCCTCCAATGCCGTTGCCCTGGACGGCTGGTACATCAGTGACAACGAAACCAATTTCACGGAGTACAAAATTCCCGCCGGCACCCTTCTGGCCGCCGACGGTTACCAAGTATTCTACCAGGACCAATTCGATGGGAGCAACGCTGTGCCCTTCGCGCTCAGCCCGGCTCATGGCGGCGCGGTTTATCTCTCGCAAGTCGACAGCCTCGGAAATCTCACCGGCTATCGCGCGCTGGCGTCCTTCGGCGCGGCCGATGATGGAGTCTCCTTTGGCCGCTTTCCAACCAGTCTCGGGGTGGATTTTACGGCCATGAGCAGCATCACTTTCGGCCGAGACAATCCTTCGACCGTGGCCCAATTCCGCACCGGCACGGGACAGACCAACCCCTACCCGAAGGTTGGTCCGGTCGTCATTAACGAAATCATGTACGATCCCCCCGCCGTCGGTGGCATCGAGAACACCACCAACGAATACATCGAACTCTTCAACATGACCTCCAACGCCGTGCCCTTATACGACGCGGACGCGACTACGAACACCTGGCAACTGGAGGGCGACGTCAACTATGGTTTTACCAGCGGAGTCATCATGCCGCCTGGCACTTATGTGGTATTGGTCGGGTTTGATCCCATCGCCAATCTCGCCGCGCTGGCGGAATTCACAACGACTTACAAACTGGCCACCAATGTTCCCATTTTCGGGCCTTTCACCGGCGGCCCGCTGCACGATGATCATGGCACCCTGCAGTTGTTCAAGCCCGGCCCGCCCGAAATCGCCCCGGCGGTGGACGCTGGATATGTCCCCTCGATTTTAGTGGACAGCGTCTCTTACAGTAGTGACGCGCCATGGCCTGCGGCGGCCGCTGGCACCGGCCAGTCGCTCCAGCGCGATTATCTGGGCCTCTACGGCAACGAGGCGCTCAACTGGGTCGCCAGCACCCCCAATCCCGGGTCGCGGAATCTTCTCAGCGACACCGCCGGCGATGGTTTGCCGGATGATTGGAAGCTGTCCTACGGACTCGATCCTTATTCCTCGACAGGGAACAACGGCGCCAGCGGCGATCCCGACGGAGACGGTTATTCCAACTTCGCCGAGTACGTCTTCGGCACCAATCCGACCAACGCGTCGTCGCATTTGAACTTTTCCGTGTCTCAGGGGCCGGGCGAGGCCGTTTGGGTGACTTTCTCGCCGTGGATGAGCGGCCGCGCCTACCAACTTCAATCCATAACGAATCTTAGCAGCGGGGCCTGGGTGACGTTGACCAACATCGTGACAACCAACGCCCTCGGCAACGGTGTCTTCAGCGTGACAGAGTCTAATCCGGCCAGCGCCTTTTACCGCCTTTCCGCGGAAATCCTCCCGTAATCATGAGCCATTTCAGGTTGGAGACGGCTTTGTGACGGGTCTTGCTTGTGTAAATGGGTGATTATCAACATTTGTGACGGTGTGACGGCTTGTGGGGGCATAAGCATTAACCTAAAAGGCATGGCTGGATTATGGCGACAAAGACTGCGCAATGTAGCGGGTTGGATGAGGGTTTGTAGCGGGTCATGTAGCAGGTTAAGTGCTTGACTATTAACACTTGTAGCGGGTGTAGCGGGTTTTACGGGGGGAAGGGGGTAGGGAACGGGGTCGCTGGGTTTTTTATTGCCATTTTTTCCTTTGAATCCTTTCCGAGCGTAATAGAGTGTGTCTAATGGAGAGAACACTTTGAAAAAATACACAATTACAATTATTTCGTTGGGTGTCTCCGGCGCCTTTGTTCATGCCCAAATCACCTCCGGCTTCCAACCCGGCAATCTCAGCGTCCTGCGCGTCGGCAGCACGAGCACGACACTTGCAAGCTCCGGCGATCCCGTGTTTCTGGACGAATACAGCACCAACGGGTCGCCCCTCAATTCGGTGGCTATCCCGACCACCGGCTCGAACGCCCTCGTCATTGGGTCAGCCAGCTCGGAAGGAGCCATCAGCCGCTCGGCTAACGGCAATTATATCGTCATGGTCGGGTACAACACCAATCTGACCTATGGCAGCGGATTGCCCAGTTCTTCCGCGACGAATGTGCCGCGCGGCATCGCAACCATTGATTTCAACGGGAATTATACTTTTATCACCAATAGCCGGACGGCATTCAACTCAAACAACATCCGCAGCGGTGTGTCTGATGGCTCGAATAATTTCTGGGCGGTGGGAGCCGTCAGCGGCACGGTTTACATGGGCTTGGCCTCGTCGCCGGCCACGGTTCAGAGCGTTTACTCGAACAACGAGGTTGCCAATATTTTCAACGGCAACCTCTGCTTTTCCGAACAGCAGACAAAGCCTTATGGAGTCTATTCCTTTGCCGGCCTGCCCGTGACGACCAACACCAACGCCACCATCGTTTTTGCCACAGGTTCGGGTTCCAGTCCTTACGGGTTTGCCATCAGCCCGGATGGCACTTACGCCTACGTCGCAGACGACAGCAAGATTTCCTCCGGTGGCGGTATTCAAAAGTACACCAATAACGGAGCTTGGGGCCTGGCTTACACTTTCGGAACCGGCACAGGTTCCACGGTGGGAGCGCGCGGCCTGGTAGTGCAATTTGGACAGCCCCCGGTCATCTACGCCACGACTGCGGAGACTTCGACAAATCGCCTGATCGCCATCACCGACACCAATTCCAGCGCGATGGCGACCGTTTTGGCGATGGCCGCGACCAACGAAGTTTTTCGCGGCGTGCAATTTACTCCCCAAGGCAACCCGCCAGTGGTGACCAACCCCTTGCAACCACAAACCGTGGATCAGGGTTCCAATGCCTCGTTCACCGTTGGCGCCACCGGCAGCGGCACACTATATTATTTGTGGGAATCCAATTCGACCCCCCTCACTTTGTGGGAAACCAACAGCACTTTCACGCTGGCGACGACCAACGATCCTTCGGAAATCGTGCCGATTGAGGTGCTGATCAGCAACTCATGGGGGACAAACATTTCCAGCACGACGCTGACTATTGATACGACAAACGGGGCGCCGCCGCCGCCCGTCATTACCGCGGAACCATCCAGCCTTTCGGTGAATGCCGGCGCCACGGCTGTTTTTTCCGTCGCCGCCGCTGGCGGGTCGCTCTCTTACCAGTGGCAAATGAACAACACCAATTTGATGGATGGCACCAATATCAGCGGCTCCAGCACGGCGACACTGACGTTGTCCAATGTATTTGGAGCCAGCGCCGGGACTTATACCGTGACCATCACGAACGCGGGTGGTGCGACTAATTCGACTCCGGCCACTCTTATCGTCGCCGACCCTTGGCTGGATTTGCAACCGTCGGGCCTCACTTATCTAGCTGGCGAGAACATTGATCTGTCCGTTGGAGCCATTGGCACGCAATTGACCTACCAATGGACTTTGGACGGCGCAGACATTTCCGGCGCAACCAACAGTGTATTCTCCGTGAGCAATGCGGTGACGAGTGAGTCAGGCAGTTATGCGGTTGTTGTTTCTGGCACTTATGGCTCCGTGACCAGCACTGTGGCCATGGTGATCGTTGCTCCGCCGCAAACCACCTTTTTCCCGACCAATCTGGCTGTTTTGCGCGTGGGCGATGGCGAGCAAACATTGATCAGTTCCGGCAACACGTTGTTTCTCGATCAATTCGCCACCAACGGCGCTTATGTTAGCACGATGGCGCTGCCCGACAGCGGCGCGTCCGCCCTGCTGATTAGCGGAGTGGCTACGTCAGAGGGCTACATGACTCTTTCGGGAGATGGACGCCTATTGGCCATTGCCGGCTATGGCACCAACCGGGGCTCTCTGACCAACTCGCTTTCTTCATCCACTTCGGCCTCTGTGCCACGGGTCATCGGGACCGTTGATGGAGCGGGAAATTTTACTTTGGCCGCTTCAACCAGCACGCAATACAGCGCGGATAATTTGCGAGCAGCCGCCACGGACGGAAGCAATAATTTCTGGGGTGCAGGTTCCGGCGGTGGAACATGGTATTTCGGGGATGCTGCCCCGGCGGCGAGCGTGCAAACGAATGTCACCAACTGTCGCGTCATCAACGATTTGAACGGCAGCCTTGTTTTTTCCACTCAAAGCGGCACCAACGGCCTTTATTTCCTCGCGGGTCTGCCCGAAACCAACACGGCAACAAACCTGCTTTTCACCACCGGGAGTTCCTCCAGCCCGGAGGATTTCGACATCAATGCCGCGACCAATCTGGCCTACATAGCCGACGATTCCAGCACCGGCGGCCTTCAACGCTGGCAATTCACCGGCGGAGTCTGGACGAACGTCTATACTTTAGGCACCGGAGTATCCGGCATAGGGGCGCGCAGTTTGGCGGTCAATTTTGGCGGTGCCTTTCCGATCATTTACGCCGTCACGGCGGAAACTGCCGCCAATCGCCTTATTGCCATTACGGACACTGGCGCGGCCTCCGTTGCCGTGACGCTGGCGACTTGTCCGGCCAGCGAACTGTTTCGCGCCGTAAGATTCGCGCCCGTCCTGAACCCATTTCCCGCTCCTGAACTGAGCGCGGCGACTTTGACCGGCGGGCAATTCAGTTTCAACTTAACCGGCGTGGCTGGATATCAATATGTGATTGAATCGTCAGTCGACTTGATGTCCTGGCAGCCATGGCAGACGAATATCGCTCCGTTCACGTTCGCGCCGACAAATACAGCAGGCTATTCCCAGGCGTTTTTCAGGGCGGTCTATATACCATAGAACGAATCTTGAAAAACTGGATATTATTAGGATTGCTGCTCTTGGCCGTCTCGACCCGGGCTCAGGGGCAGTTGAGTTACGAAACAAATGATGGCGCCATCACGATCACCGGTTACACCGGTGGCGGTGCGTTGACGATACCCACCAACATCAATGGTTTCACGGTGACCAGCATCGCGCCCGGGGCCTTCTCCGGCTCCAGCCTGACGAGCATCACGATGGGAGACAGCATCACCAGTATAGGCGAAGGGGCCTTTGAGTATTCCGCTCTTACCAGTATTGTCATCCCTGGCAGCGTCATTGACATCGGAAGCGATGCGTTTACCGAATGCACGAGTCTGACCAACGCCGTGCTTGCCAATGGGGTTACCGGGGTTGGGGTGGATATGTTTGCCTCCTGCGAAACTCTGGCGAGCGTCACGATTCCAAACAGCGTCAGAAGCATCGGTCAGTATGCCTTTGAATCGTGCAGCAGCCTGACCAACATTGTCATCCCGGCCAGCGTATCCCACATTGGGGCCTATGCTTTTGAAGAATGCAGCAGCTTGGCCAGCGTTTTTTTTGGCGGGAACGCTCCCAGCGATGGTTCGTCCGCGTTCGGCCTCGACGACATCGCGACGGTTTTTTATTTGCCGGGAAGCAAGGGCTGGACCAATTTCACCGACCCTCCAGCGGTGCTATGGAACCCGCTGATTCAAACCAATGGCGCCAATTTTGGCGTTGTCAGCAACCAGTTTGGATTCAACATTACCGGCACCGCCAATATTCCCATTGCAGTGGAAGAATGCAC
>Ga0302326_10030274_pt1 | contig 10835 bp, 9 predicted proteins | sample Palsa_T0_3_FD_202264 | JGI IMG/M metagenome (GOLD analysis project Ga0302326, IMG submission 202264) | Peat permafrost microbial communities from Stordalen Mire near Abisko, Sweden - Palsa_T0_3 | ecosystem: Environmental > Terrestrial > Soil > Palsa > Peat permafrost | place: Sweden: Abisko...
AATAGTTTCGCCCGGCTGGATTTGGGCAGCGCTCACGACCGAGGCCCAAGCCGTAATATAGGGGACGCCGATGGCCGCGGCCTGCGCCATGGTCAAGGACTTCGGTTTAAGGGACAGCGTCTCTGCCGGGACGACGACGTATTCGGCGTGAGATCCATCGCGCATGATGCCCAGCTGCGGGCAACTGCCCCACACCTCGGCGCCTTCCTGATGCATCCCTTTCACTGCGATGCCCGCCAGGTCCCGTCCGGGGGTTCGCGGCAAAGTGGTGTGCTTGAAGTTTCCGGCGACGTTGCCGAGGTCGCTGGGATTGATACCGGCAGCTTTCACGCGTACGAGTGTTTGCCATTCGCCGGGCTCCGGAATCGTGACTTCTTCGAATCGCAACACCGAGGGCGATCCGAAGGCGGCAAAACGCAGCGACTTCATTACATTGGTGCTCATGGGCTCTCCCGTCATTCATATTTTACGACCCCAGTCACGTCATAATAAGGTGTGGATACCATACCATTGAGCCGCCACCGGATCTTCCGGGTTCTGGCTTTTGCTACTGCACTGACCGTCGTTGCGCAGACACCGCCGCGACATCCTGATTTTGACGGCGCCTGGAGTTCCGCAACCGCGATTCCACTCGAGCGGCCCGCGAAACTGAAGGACCAGCCGTTCTACACCGCGGAGCAGGCGGCGCAATTGCAAAAAAAGGCGCGCGGCGCGGATGAGGATCCGCTGAGCCGGTTGGAGGCCGGTTCGCTGATGTTTCCGAGCCTCCGGACGTCCATCATTACCGATCCTCCCAATGGGTTGCTTCCCAGCCTCACGCCGGCAGCGGCCGCCGCCAAGAAGGCTCGCGTGGAGCGCCTTCACAATCCGAGCGAGGCGAAAGATATGGGACTGCAAGATCGATGCCTGGTCTTCCCCACCTCCATTCCGCCCATGATTCCCTACCGCTATAACAGCAACTATCAAATCGTCCAGACGGGGGATGCGGTGATGGTGCAGTCGGAGATGATTCATGAAGCGAGAATCATCCGGCTGGATCGTAGCTCGCATCTGCCGTCGAATATCAGGCTATGGCTGGGGGATTCGGTGGGGCACTGGGAAGGCGCGACGCTGGTGGTCGAGACCACTAACTTCAACGATGCGGACGGCTTCTACGGGGACGCCGGGGGAATGTATGGCTGGGATCGCAACATGCACGTGGTGGAACGCTTCAGCTTGCTCGACGCCAATACCATTCTCTATCGCTTTGAAGTGGAGGATCCTACGGCTTACACGCAGCCTTGGAAGGGCGAACTGATCATGACCCGGGTGTCACACCCGCCCTTTGAGTACGCCTGCAGCGAGGGCAACAGCGATTTACCTAATATCCTGAAACTCTCCGGGTCGCAGCCGAAGTAGATGTGAGAGATTGGAAGGCATGACCACTTTCGCTTCGATTGCTGGCGCGCTGACCGATGCGCTCAGCTTGAGCCGCGCTCCGATCTCGATCAGTTTCGCCGATCAGATCCCGGCCGGCGTGCCGATTTTTTCCGGGACCGTACCGGCGGGATGCCGCTTCTGGCAGGAAGCCGGGGATCGCGTTTTCGCGACGGTCGCGCAGGATCACGAACTTTGCGCCATTGGCGTCTATACACACAATCTCGAATCGACGCCGGCGGGGCAAGCGGATTTGGGGGATGCGCTGAAGGTCTTCGCCGATCTGGGCTATGTGCGGCCGGCCGATCTTCCGTTCATACCGGTGCTGAACCGCAAAGCGAAGGCTATTATTTACGGTCCGCTGGCCGCCGTGCCTGTTGCGCCGGATGTCGTGCTTTTATTTGTAAGGGCAGATCAGACGTTGATTCTTTCTGAAGCCGCGCAGCAGCTCGAAAATGCCCTGCCGCCGGCGATGGGGCGGCCCGCCTGCGCGGTCGTATCGCAAGCGTACAACACGGGGCGGACGGCGCTGAGCGGGGGATGTTGCGGGGCGCGCGCGTATCTCGATGTTTTTAAGCCCGAGGTCGCACTTTTCGCCGTGCCGGGGGCGATTCTGGAAGCGTTCACCGGTCGCGTGGTGGAGCTCGCGAAAGCAAACCAGGTCCTGACCGCGTTTCACACGCTCCGTCGCAGCGATATTGAAGCGGGGAGGCGTCCGAGCGTTCAGGAATCGCTCGCGGCCATGAGTTAAACAGGCCAAAAGCGGCGCTCAAACGAGTCGGGCGACAGGGATCCACATCAGTAGGTACGGCCGAATCCCCGACTTGCGCCAGGGGTTGTGACCCCGTCAAGAGCGGGGATTCAATCGCTCGGACAACTGGCTAGTAATCCGTCACTTCGTTCGGACGGCCCGCCGGCCCGCTTCCTGACGGTCGCGGCTCCGAACGGATACTGAGCCGCCATGTGTCACGCACGGCGGCTCGGCCGGCGTATGAGCATTCGCTTCAGCATGCGGATCTTTTCGTGGACTATGCGGGTGGCGTTCGCAAAGTAGTTTGGAGTTTTTCCGCAGGCTGGTGAGCATGCGGGCAGACGCGAAAATTCTCGCAGGTAAAGCTACTTCTTCATTCCTTCGTCGTCGGTGTTGGCATCCATATGCATGTCCATTCCGGCCCACACGTCGTGGGGGGATTTTGCGTTGGGGTAGACATGAGTCATCCATCCGAAGACCACTGGAATCCAAAGTCCATGCGCTTCCTTGCATGCCTCTTCGGTATGGATACTTCCTTGTGGGCCAAACTGCGCGTGCGGCCCCCACTGCGCCTCGACCGGGGCGTTTCGCGGTCCGCCGCAGAAGTCCACATGACGGTGCCAGGTCGCGATGCTTAGCGGAGCGACGGCATTCAGTTGTTCCGGCGTCGAATCCTGCGGGGCGGAGTACATGACGCCCACGGCCTTCATGCCCTCCGGCGTGCGCTGGAACAGGATCGATCCGGGATGATCGTAATTGACGTGATCGACAGGGCGCTGCTCCTGCCGGTGGTAACGATAGTTCGTGTAGTGGACCTCTTCGCCCATTTTGCCGGTGGGATGAAACGGCTTGTAGCCATCTCGAAGCGCGGTGTTCACGTCGGAATAATGCGCAAGCGCGCTAGCGGCGGCAGCGACGATTCGCTGGGCGCGCTGATCATCTCCCGTTTGCGGCTGGCCCTTGAGCGACATTTGCATGTGGTCGCCCATCTTCATCGAGGGCACCGGCGTGGCATCGGTTTTGCCGCCGGAGTAGCGCAGCAGCCGCTCCCATAGTGGAAATTGCTGCGCCATCACGGCGGTGAGAGAACAGAGCAGACCGAGAAGCAGAACCATCTTGAGACTTTTCACCGCGAAACCTCCCATACGCCAGTTAGGAAATGATCGTCATTTTCGAAGATAATTTCTAGAGGTAGTAACGGATTCGCGGCCAAACTTGTTCCCCATTCGGCAGCCACCCGGAGCGTGTTTGAGCGCCAGGTGGCTGCCCTAAGGTTATTTTCCGCGAACGCCGAGCCGCCGGAGGAGCGTCTTTCGACTCGCTTCGGACAACGGCGTCGGGCTGGCCGTTCTTTCGAGCGGCAGGACGTTGCCGGCGCTATCGGGCGTCGCCAGGAAGCCGTGAAGATTGCCGTCGCTGGTCACTGCGATACCAGTGATTTCCCCGCTCGCATTGATGGAGTTCGCCTGTATCAAATACAATTTCTGCGGATTCGACGTCAGCACGGTGTTGAGGTCCGTCGTCGATCCGTTGGCCCAAACAAAGGCCCGTGCATTGAAATTCGAATCGAGCGATACTCCGACGATGACGCCGGGATCGTTGATCGAAATCGCCGAGCTGGCAAAGTCTCCGGGCAGCGTGCCGAGGTCTTGCATTCCTGTTTCCCAGGTCCACAGGAAGGTGTGAAACGTGGTGTCGCCCGTCAGATCGGAATGGCCGACCACCTGGCCGTTATTGTTGATGGCGCACGCGTGGTGCCCCCCAAACATCCCGTCGCCGCCCAGGTTGCCGAGGCTGATCGCCGCGCCGGCTTCCCACAGCATGGCGTGCTTTTCCACCAGGTAGAGACCGCTGTCGACACTAAAAGTGCCGCACGATCCCGTTGCGCCGACCGCTTGCCCGTTGTCGTTGATCGACCACGCGACCCCATCCGGATCGCCCGGAAAAGTCGCCAGCGTCCTGGTGCTGGTCGTTCCCCACAACACGGGCTCGAATTGTAACACTGTACACGCCGGATTGGGATCCTTGTTGACGGTCTCCGCAAATCCCACCGCCTCGCTGTGATTGTTGATGGATTGGGCGTAACCGTTAGGACCACCCAGCGTCGGTAATTTCGTCATTACGCCGTTCTGGAAAACGAACGGCAGACACGCGTAGGACGACTTCGCCACTCCGTACGAGTTGAACCCGCAGAAGTCCTCGCTGTTGGGGACCGCGCTTTGCGCTACGCCCACCACCTGGCCTCTGTCATTAACGCCATTGGCAAAGCTATTCGGACCGCCAATCCCGGGGGACGACAGATCGAGCGTAAACCCCATAAACCAAACCGACGCGTGGGATTGGTTGCTGGCTGTCTCGGCCGCTCCGGCGATCAGGCCGTTGCTGGTTATGTGGTATGGCGCTCCAGGACCCGTATTGCCCAACAAGCCCAGATCCTGAACCGAATAGGTGGCGGGCGCGGTCTGCGCCATGGCGAGCGAGGTCATCAGACTCAGGCTCGTAAATAACATCGATTTCATATTTCCTCCCGTGCAGGATGATTTCCTGTCGCCGGTATGGGCGGAACAGCGAACCGAAAGCGGCCATTGGTGTCATAATTTTTTTTGTACGCGGAAATCACCAATCTTCTGAAAGCGTGGTCGGCGGGCGATCCGGCCGCGCTCGATCAGTTGTCGAAGCAGGTTTACGATGAGCTGCGCCGCATGGCTAGGCGTCATATGAAGGGCGAGAGGCGGGATATTACCCTGCAAACCACCGCCCTGGTCCACGAGGTCTATCTACGGCTGGTCGATGTAACGAAAGTCGAGTGGCAGCAGCGCGCGCAATTCTTCGCGATCGCGGCGCAAATGATGCGGCGCATTCTGGTGGACGCCGCCCGGGAGCGCGCCTCGCATAAACGCGGCGGCGGCGTGGTGCACGTGAACCTCGATGAAACCGCGGTCATGGGTCCTGAACGGCATCGCTCCATGGTCGCCTTGGACGACGCGCTGGCCGCGTTCGCCGAAGTTGCTCCGCGCCAGGCTAAGGTCGTGGAACTGCGCTATTTCGGAGGTCTCCAGGAAGAAGAAATCGTCGAGGTCCTCAAAATTTCGCCCCGCACCGTGCGCCGCGATTGGGATTTTGCGCGAGCCTGGCTCAGCCGGGAACTTTCGTAATGCTGCTTCCCTGAGTTAGAGTTCGCAATATAGTGGGGCGGACGCCCGCGTCTGCGCTGGACCCCCGGTCCAGCTCTGCAATCCTGCTCGAAGCGAGGGCCGACGGGGACCCGTGACGGGTAAACTGTCGGCCGCAGGCCCGGGGGCCTGCCCCACTCCGCGACAGTCACTAGTTTTCAGCGAAATAGTTTAGTGTAAGGATTGATCTCCTGACCCCGGATCGTATGCGGCAGGTCGAAGAGCTGTATCATTCGGTGCGAGAAAGCGCCGCCGGCGGAATGGGTGAGGTTTTTCGCGCTGTCGATACCCGGCTCGGCCGCGCGGTGGCGATCAAGGTTGTCGATCAACAGTTCCTTGCCGGTTCGAGCGCGAGGCACGGGCGATCTCTTCGCTGAACCATCCGCATATCTGCACTCTTTACGACATAGGTCCCAACTATCTGGTGATGGAGCTGCTGGACGGCGAGACCCTCTCGGCCCGGTTGAAAGGCGGTCCGTTGCCGGTGGAGGAGGCGCTCCGTTACGCGGCGCAGATCGTCTCCGCGCTGGCCGATGCGCATGCGCATGGGATTGTCCATCGCGATTTGAAGCCGGGCAACATCATGCTAACGAAATCGGGCGCCAAGGTCCTCGACTTCGGATTGGCCACCTGGGAAGGCGACGATTCCCTCACCGGCAGCCGCATGATCATGGGCACGCCGGCGTACATGGCGCCGGAGCAGCGAGAAGGGAAACCCTCCGACGCCCGCACCGATATTTATTCGTTCGGCCGCGTCCTTTATGAAATGCTGACCGGGGCGCGAGCCACAGCGGAGAGAAAACCTCTGCCGTCCAAGGCGCTCGAAACCATCGTGGCCCGCTGTCTCGAGGTAGATCCGGCGCGTCGCTGGCAATCGGCGACCGAACTGGCGGGCGCTCTTGAGGCAGAGCGCGCTGGCAGCGCGGCCGGCACGAAGACACATAGCAAGTGGATACTGCCGGCGGCCACCGCGATTTTCGTTATTGCTCTCATTGCGTGCTATTTCGTTTTCCGCCCCGCCAGGAAACTGACGGAAAAAGATACGATCGTCCTTGCCGACTTCGCCAATGCCACGGGCGATCCGGTATTCGACGGCACGCTGCGTCAGGGGCTCGCCTTCCAACCGGAACAGTCCCCCTTCCTGAAAATCATGGACGACGAGCAGGTGCACCAGGAGCTGCGGCTGAGGAGCTTGCCTCCGGGAGGCCGTATCACCAACCAGAACGCGCACGACATCTGCGTGAGGGATGGGGCCGCGGCCACCATCGAAGGCGCCATCGGGAGCCTGGGGAAAAATTACGTCATCACGCTACATGCAATTACTTGCAAGGATGGCGCCACGCTCGCCCGGGAGCAGATTCAAGCCCAAGATAAAGAGCGCGTGTTGAATGCGCTGGGAACAGCAGCAACCGCGATGCGCGCCAAGCTGGGAGAATCACGCAGCTCCATCCAGAAGTTAAGTCTACCGCTGGAACAGGTGACCACTTCATCCCTCGAGGCTCTCCAGAGCTACACTGCGGGACTTTCCGTGCTCAGCCAAGGCCAATTTCTAGCCGCCGTGCCGTTGTTTGAGCGGGCCACCGCTCAGAATATGGACGCCGAGCGCTTGGGTATCCAGAACTATCCCCGCGATTGGGGATTTCACAACGGCCTGGCAGGACTTTACATAGACCAGGGGAAATTCGAAGAGGGGCTCAAGGAAGGCCAGGAAGCGGTTCGACTGCAACCTGACGTCGAACCTCCCTATCGGCGCCTATTGGACGCCTACATTTGCCTGGATCGGCTCTCCGACGCGAAGCAAATCGAGGAACAACTGCGAGCAAAGCAATTGGGCGGAGCGAGGATCCACCAGCGCTTCCTCGAAATCGCTTACGTCGAGGACGATCCGGCAGCCGCCAACAAGGAGATTCAATGGTACGCGGGAAAGCCGGTGGAGTATCTTAGTTTTGGCTTGCAGGCAGCGCATCTGAACGCCGCCGGCCAGCGTCGTGAATCGAGCAAATTGTATCAGCGAGCCGCCGACACCGCGCTGCGCAGCGGGCTCCGGAACGCCGCTGCCGAATTCGAGGAAGCCGATGCGCGCGCCGACGCGCTGTCGGGAAATTGCCAGACCGCGCGCCGTCTGGGGCGTCCCGCGGTGGCGCTGGCGATGTGCGGGGATGCCGCCCGGGCGGAAAAGCTCGCCGCGGCCACTTCGAAGATTTTTCCAAAGGGAACCATCTGGAATGCGGTGCAGCTGCCGGAGATTCGCGCCGCGATCGAGCTCCAGCACGGTCAGCCCGCCAAAGCCGTGGAACTGCTGGCATCCGCCTTGCCGTACGAGCGCGCATATCCTGACGCGGTGTACCTCCGTGGGTTGGCATACTTGCGTCTGCGCAAGGGCGTGGAGGCCGCAGCCGAGTTTGAGAAGATTCTCGATCATAAGGGAGCCAGTTGGGGCAGCACTTGGCTCTATCCGAATTGGGGACTGTACTATTCGATTTCCTAACTGGGTCTGGCGCGCGGCTATTCGCTCGCGGGCGACACAGGGAAAGCCAGGAAAGCCTTTGAGGACTTCTTCGAATTGTGGAAGGACGCCGACCCCGACATCACGATCCTTCAGCAAGCCAAAGCAGAGTACGCACACCTGCAGTGAGACATGGAGCATGAGTGGCAGGGACAACGCGACACGCCGCTGGAAGCGGTCCCGGTTACTTCGTTAGCGCGGTTTCCCGCCTACCCGCTTCCTGACGGTCGCGGCTCCGAACGGCCACTGAGCCGCCATGCGTGAGCATGCGGGCAGACGCGGCTACCATGCGACGCGAAACGACACGCTGCGATTCGCGGCCTTATCCCATTCGGTGCCGCCGGTCCTGAGAGGTTGAGAGTTACCCACGCCTCTGACGATGAACACGCTCGGCGGTATGCCTTGCGCCGCTAGAGCCTGACTGACGGTAACCGCGCGATCCATCGAAAGCTTGATGTTGCCCGCCGAGTCGCCCAGCTCGTCGGTATGGCCGGTGATGGTGACCCGAGCTTCGGGTCTGGCCTTGCGAACACGGTTGATCGCCGCCGCGAGTTCCTCAATCAGACCGGCCTGGGCCAAAGGCAGGATGGGACTGGCTAACTCGAAACGGATGGTTTGCGCGTCAATGTGCGCGAGATCCGCCTCGAACTCGCGGTCGGCGGCAAAAGGAGTATTTAAAGATAGGTACGGCTGCCATTGGTATCGGACTTCCGAGGGGTCCAGACCGAATGCGGCCAACTGGCTCGACGGATCCGGCGCTTTCGGATCTTTGAGCCCGGCGACGATCCCGCCCGATCCATGTTGCTCCGCGCGCAGGACGGCGATTCCCGGCTGGTGGCGCAATGCATCGATGTAGGCTTCCCAACGCCGCGTATTACGAACCTCCAGGAACGCAAACCCCGCCAACAAAAACAGGATGGCGGCCAGCACCAGCCACAACAGCCATCGCGACCGCTTGTCCGGAGCCCTCTGCCCCAGCAGGCAGCTTTCGAGGTACGGCCGGGCGGGCTCAAAGACGCTAAGGTCATCCTGCTTGAATGTATCAAGCTCCGCGAAAAGAGTCTGATGAATCTTTTCCAAAGCAGAGCGGAACGCGCCTTTCAATTCCACCGGCGCGGTTCCGCTGACGGCTCCGGCCAGAAGGGCTTTCGAACCGTATTGCACCCACAGCTTGTACCGGCCGACATCGATGGTCTCCAACTCCTGCCCGCTTTCGAGGAAAGAGTCGCTGACGAAATCCTGCATGGCGGTGAGCATACCGGACACCATGTCGGCGTCGCGCACCACCGCGGATTCCGCGGCCACGTGCATCAGCAGCACGCCGCTTTCCCGGTGGATCAGGAAAACCTGTTCGACCGAATAGAGCAGGCTGCGGGTGAGAAGGATCTCCGTGAAGGGACGGCCCGTTACGCGGGCTTCGATGCGCCAGCGAATGGCGCGCCAGGAGGCGCTTTTTTCGACGATCTGGTTGAGCGATTCCGCGAACTCCCGAATGGCGGCGGCAATTGAGGTGCGGATCGCCGGACCCATGACGGGATAAATCGCGTCGGAAATTTCCTTCGGATGCTTGCGCACCGAGTTTTTGAAAGACCGCTCAAAGACCGGCTCCAAAGCCTCCCGCAGGTTCTTGCCGGACGCGGTTTTGATGGCCGCGGGCAAAATCGTGCCGGTTTCGGCGGAGCGGACCGACGGATCGTCGAGTCGTTTCTGCAAGCCGGCGATCTGATCCTGTTCCGGGCCGATCAGCGCGCGACGCAATTCCGCGAACTCCGATGCGCCCGCGCCATTCGTCGGACCGCCGGGGGCCGCGCGATCTGCGGGCGGCTGCGGCATCCTACGATTCCGAGCCTGGTATCTGGAACTGATCGTTCAGGCGCAAGGCTACTTCCGTAAAAAGCGACGACAGCGCGGCGCGATCGGTCTTGCCGTGGCGCAATTCCTGAAAGCGTTTTTCGAGCAAGGTGAAGATCTCGTCGTGGCGCTGCTGCATCTGCTCGGACAGGTCCTTCGATTGTTGCAGCACGTGACTTCGAAGATCCCTCTCCACGCTAACGCCGCGATCATCCAGCTCGCGGAGGCGGCGGCTCAGGTGCTCGCCCAAATCCTTGACTTCCCGCGAGTGCTGATTGCCGGCCTCGGAGCGCTCTTCGCGTTCGGCCTTGACCCGGGATTCCAAAGCTTCGAATTCTCGCTTGATGTACTGTTCGAGCTGATCGAAGCGGCGCCGGTTGGTCTCGCGCATCTCGGCGGTTTCCTTGGCCACGTTTTCTTCCAGGCGCGCGAAGCGAGTTTCGTAGTCCCGCATCTGCGTGCCAAAAAGGATGTCGCGAATCTTGTCGACATTGCCGGTTCCAGTCTGCATCAACTGCGGCGTCCTGGCATCGGCGTCATGTTGGGAGGCGTTTTCGGGCGTTTCGGCTGGGCTCATATTGGTACTCCAAATCTTATCGAGTTTTTCAGGGGTTGGCGCGTTCGAGGATGGAGCGAACCCGAACGTCGAGCTGCGGCGCGGTGAACGGCTTCACCAGGTAATCCGTCGCGCCGATCTCGAAGCAGGTTCGGATGCTGTCCTCGTCGCCCTGGGCGGTCAGAACCAGCACGGGGATCTTACAGGTTTGCGCGTCTCCCCGCATCCAGCGGATTACCTCGAAGCCGTTGGGCGCGGGCATCAGCAGATCCAGAACCACCAGATCGAGCTTCTGCGATTGGATCATCTGCATCGCCTCCTTGCCTCCCCCGGCTTCCAGGATCTCGTTCCAACTTCGGGTTAAAGTCTTACGGGCGAGAAGCCGCAGATCTTCGTCATCGTCGGCGATGAGGATCCGCCGGGGCCGCAGACCGGCGAAGGTTCCTGTCGCGCTGAAGTGGTCAGCCCGGCCGGATCCATCGCCCTCGAATGTCTCTTCGTATCCTTCATACGCGCAGGAAACCTGCATGGGTGAGCCGGCAGCGCGGGCGATGGCGCGAGCTTGGCTTTCTACTTTGCCGA
>Ga0302326_10030275_pt1 | contig 10834 bp, 8 predicted proteins | sample Palsa_T0_3_FD_202264 | JGI IMG/M metagenome (GOLD analysis project Ga0302326, IMG submission 202264) | Peat permafrost microbial communities from Stordalen Mire near Abisko, Sweden - Palsa_T0_3 | ecosystem: Environmental > Terrestrial > Soil > Palsa > Peat permafrost | place: Sweden: Abisko...
ATGAGGCCCCTCTTCCATCCGTCGATTGAAGACGTTACGGTGGAAGCCATTATGCATGCGCTCTCTGATCCTGTGCGGGTGGCGATCTTTGCCGATATTGCGGGCTCGATTTGTTCCCAGACCTGCTCTGATTTTCTCCACGTCAGCGAAAAGGCCATCCCTAAATCGACCCTCTCGCAGCACTTCAAGGCGCTCAGGGAAGCAGGCTTGATCCGCGGCGAGCGTCACGGCGTGGAGATGCGCAACACCTCCCGTTGCGCAGAAATAGACCAGCGCTTTCCGGGTTTGATCCCAGCCATCGTGAACGCCCACAAAGTCCAATTGGCCAATCAAAGCGGCAAGCGGAAGTCCCGCCGCAACCGCTCCGCAGGGTAACTCTAACCTTGAAGGGTGCGGGCACTATAGTCCATGCTGATATCAGCACTGCTGGCCCTTACCCGCCATATTTTGTTGCAGGCTTTACAACTTGATCCGGCTACCCGTTGGTGTAGCCCCGGACTTCAGTCCGGGGGAGCGGGTTTTCAAACCCGCGGTAAACCTCGGTATAAAAGCTTCGGGCTTTAGCCCTGGTGGCCGCTTCTCAAGCGGTTTGCGGCCTTCCCAGCCCCTAGCCCCGGCGGCACTCGCAAGCAAACGCTAATTCAACTCCCTGATCCAGATATTGCGGAAGCTGATAGGTTCGCTCTTATCACCGTGTGCCTGCAACTTGATCGGAGCGCTGGTGTACGCCTTATAAAACGGTTTGCCGATATACAGCGTCTGCCCCTTCAACTCAAAGTGATTTTCCACCACCACCCCGTTAAAGAAAACAGTGGCATAAGCCGGAGTCTTCAGCGATCCGTCGTCGTTGAAAGTAGGCGCAGTCCACACAATATCGTAGGTCTGCCACTCCCCCGGTTTGTGCGTCGGGTTGGCCAGCGGGATAGCTTGCTTGTAGAGGCTGCCGGCCATGCCGTTCACGTAGGTCTTGTTCTGGTAGGAATCGAGTACCTGCAACTCGTAACCGTCGTCGCCCGGACCGGTAGAGGCGAGAAAAACGCCGCTGTTGCCGCGCGCCTGGCCGGTACCGGTAATACTGGTAGGAACCTTCCACTCGAGATGGAGCTGGTAATTCTTGAAGCTTCGCTTGGTCTCGATGTTTCCGCCGGACTTGTTCACGGTCATCACGCCGTTGGCCACATCCCATTTGGCCGGTGACTTGTCCTTATTGGTCACCCATTCGTCCAGGTTTTTACCGTCAAACAGCACAATTGCATCCGAGGGAGCAGCCCCGCAGGTGGCGCCCGGAACCACAACCTTAGGAACCGGATCCCAAATTTCGGTATCTTCAGGTTTTGGTTTATCCGCCGTTTGTGCCAAAAGGGGAACAGCCACGGCCATCAAAGCCGCAGACGCGAGAAGCCTGGAAAATGGAAAGCGAATCATTAGAAGAAAATACACCCAACCGGTCCGCTCTGGCCAAAGCTCCTACCGAAAACTCATTGTAGGGATTTACAGGTAGGGAGCGGGATAGTTCTGAAACCCTGCAACCGCCATACCCCGTTGCGCCTCAGGGTTCTTCATGAATGTCTCCCACACGAAGCTGCTACGCGCATTTTCCGCCATCAGCATAGTGATTCCGGTGTCAATGCCAACCACGTCATTGTCGTACCATTTCGTTAATGGATTGAAGGCATCGACGAAGCCGTACCGGCTCCAGGCCTGCGGATATTTAGCGCGAATGTTTTTGAGCACGCGCATCGTGGCCGCCGGTTGAAAGGGAACTGACCCTCCAGGGGCCGCCGGAACCACCGTTCCATCGATCGGGCCCATGGCCGGCGGTCCACCCCAAATCACATAACCTTTTTCCGAGTCCGACGCCGTGATCCCCCAAAGATCATCCGTGTAATCAGGAAACCTGGATCCCAATTCCAGGCAGAAGCGGCGGTGCACATCGGTCGCGATCTCTGAGTTCTGGAAGTAGTCCGCATACTTGTCGCGCTTGCCGCGAAAGTCGAACCAGGCCTGCGAGTACTGGTGAACAAACAGCGGCGCAAACGACCCGATGTAGCGCTCGCCGTCGTACTCGAACGTGATTCGCTTCCAGGCCAGCCAGGCGGAAGGGTGCAGGGGGTGAGAACCCGAACCCATCCCCAGCAGGTAAATCATCATCAATTCGCTGTAGAAATCCCACTTGTAAGGCAGAAAGCCGAATTCCGGAGTCCAGCCCTGTGGCAGCAGCGCCGTGTCTTCGGAAAGCCAGGTCCAGTCCACGCGATCGAAAATTTCACCTGCCAGCCGGATGATCTCGTGGTCCTCGAAATACCGCCGGCAGGTAAGAATGCCGCAAAGCAGGATTGCCGTATCCACCGAAGAGACCTCCGAGTCCCACACTCGCTCCCCGGTATCGATGTTGGCGAAGTGATAGAAAAATCCACGATGCGTCGGCAGTGCCTTCCAAAGAAACGTGAGCGTCGCAAGCACCCGCTGGCGAGCATTCTCGTGGGGGATAAAGCCGCGCTTGTCTGCGATGCAGATCGCAGTCAACCCAAAGCCGGTGGAGGCCACGCTGGCCACAATGCTGGTGTCTGCCGCCCGCACATTTGCCCGGTCTTTAATCAGCCCGGTCTGGGGACTGGCCTGTTCCCAAAAGAACAGGAAGTTGGCGCGTTCCAACTCGTCCAGGAACTGCTCATCCTCAGCCGAGAAGGTCGCGGCCTTATCCGCCGGCGTCGGCGTCGTTTGTGCCGGTGCTCCAAAGCCGGTCCAAAAGGCGAGTGGGGAGGCGAGGGGGGCGAGCGGCACACCCAGCGAGACACCTGCCATTTGCCGGAGCAACTGCCGCCGGGATCTACCATGCTTGCGCGGAGGAGTCATTTTCAATTGAGCTCGGCCTCATGCTTTCGTCGACGCTCGGCCCTTCGAACCGATTGCGGGCGACAAGGAAATCGATTAATTGAATAATAGATGCACGGACGATCGCGTCCAACTGGGGTTGCATGACGGAAAAGAAAGCTGTCTGGACGATCCTCGCAATCATTGCTGCGCTGGTCATCGCGCTCGTGTTGTTGCTGCGTGCCCATCGGGTGCGGGAGCTTGCCGATCGGCTATCCGTTCCCATTGAAGGCGCAGTTGTCCAGCGCGATGCGGACCCCCAAAATGAGCTGCCCATCCCCGATGTGGTCATCACCGCATCCGATGGCACGCGCAGTGCGGCCACCCGTTCCGATGCTTCTGGCTATTTCAAGCTCGTGCTGCACAAGCGGGTCTTAACCGACCAGCCAATCACCGTCACCTTCCACCATCCGCGCTATGAGCCCCTGAACCTGGTCGTACCAACCAGCAGGTTCGAGACCCCCAGCCAGCTTTACGTTGCCGCCATGACCCCGATCGTTCGCGTCCCAGCGAATGCTCCATCTCCGGCTTCAACTCGAGCGGCGCGTCCGCCGGCAACGCTGGTCGCAAATATTCGCGTGAGGTACACGATTAATACCCGCGCCCAGACCAATGTGGGAAGTGCAACCCAGACGTTTCAAGTGGTCAACAAGGGAAACGTCCCCTGCGATCACAAATCCCCCTGTTCCCCCGATGGAAAATGGAAGGCAGCCTCAAAGACTGTGACGCTCGATGCCGGGGCTGACAATTCCTACGGAAACGTAAGCGCCTCCTGTATTGCCGGGCCCTGCCCCTTCACCCGGATTAACTCCAACGGCTTTATCCACGGGGGGCGCAGTATCAGTGTGAGTGCGTTGAACTGGTCAGACACGGCTACCTTCCTGATGGAGGCTGAGGTTTACCACACCGCCATCAACTCTGAAGTGCGTGAGCTATACCCTGTAATTTTTGGCCAGACGCTCAACTTCACTTTGCCTCCGACCCAGGAAGGGGTAAGTCTCGAGGCTGAGATTGATGGTGCGCCCATGGTCTTCCCGCTGGGCCCCAATCCCTCGTTGAGCTGGGCCACCTGCAATGTCCGAACCGGCCAGGAAGAAGCCCAGACCACCGTCTACCGTTGCGAGCTAAAACCAGGCTATCGCTTCTGAGCCAGCGACTGGCCTGTCGCTGGCGAACATTGAGTGGGTGGCCCAGGTCTCGCTTTTGAGACCTGGGTGTTCCCCCCAAGCCGGCTATTTCCGCGTCCGAGAGCGATCCTGCCCTACCGAATCACCATTACCTTGGGCAATATTCTTCTCAATCTCAGAATTCATTTCCCCCCCAATAAGAATCGCGCCATTGCTGATATACAGCCACAACAGCAGCATCACCACCCCATTCAGGTGACCATAGCTGCGGGAGTAGTTGTTGACATGGCCGAAGTACAACCGGGTAGCGAACGTCGCAGTGATCCACAGCACCACCGCACAAAGTGCGCCGGGAGTACTCCATCGCCACGCACAATCCCGAAGATTGGGTGCGAACCGGTACAGCACTGCGAACGAGAAGGAAAGCGACACAGCCAGCACCAGCCATTCCAAAACGCGAAGAGCCATGGCGCCGCCATGAAAACGGGTCTCCAGATAAGCGCTGCAGAAGACCAGGAACACCGCCATGGAACCAACCAACCCCAGGAAAAATGTCAGACCGCCAATCGTGAGCGACAATTCCCGCCACGACCGATGCTCGTCGACTTCGTAAGCCTTATTCAGCCCATACACCATCGCCCAGGTCCCGTTCAGCGCGGCCCATAATGCTCCCGCACAAACCGAGATAAGGGGCACGCTCGCATGCTTGCGGTCGTTGAGCTCATCCATGATCTCTTGAAAAAGCTTTGACGCCTGATCGGGAAGTAGCTGCCGGGTCAAATCCTGGAGCGCATTCTTCATGTGATCGCCCAGATGAGGAACCCATGTGCTGATCGTAAAAAAAATAAGTAAAGAAGGAAAAATAGCCAGGAAGTGATAAAAAGCCATGCGGCCGCCCTGCCCAAACACCTCGTCCTGCCAGCACTCCCGCGCCGTTCGACGGATCAGCTCCGAGAGCGACAGCCCTCCAAGTGTCCAGAGATTGAGCATCCGGTTCCGCATCACGTTCATCCCACCCACTTCTCAGAAACACCGGTAGATTGTACTGCTCTACTGGCACTGACCAGAGGCGGGTGATACACCGTATGCATGCGCCTTCTCGATCCCATCGTCGCCGCTGCTCTCATCATCGCCCCGGGGGCGGTCGCGCAGCAAAGCCCTCCGGCCACTGCATGGAATTCCGGTCACTTCGTGGTGGACACCGCCGGCCTGTTAAGCCGCTCCGATATCGTGCTGACTCAGCCCAACACTCTGCCCGAGGAAGCCATGCCCATGGGCAACGGGCGCCTCGGCGTCGCCGTCTGGTCAGCCGGCGGCCTTACCGCGCAGCTAAACCGCGCAGACACCCTGCCCCACCGCGACTCGCCTGGCCAACTCGTCATCCCCAGCCTCGCCCCTCTTGCGTCCGCCAGCGATTTCAAAGGCCGCCTGGATCTCTACAACGGAACCCTGGTTGAACACGGCGCCGGCCTCACCCTCACCGCCTATGTGCAGGCATCGACGGATACCTTCGTCGTTGACGTAACCGGTGCCGACCCCAACGCGACCCAGACAGCCGAACTGCGCCTCTGGCCGCCGCGCACGCCGCAAGCCACTGCATCCGGCAAAACCGGCATGCTCGCGCAAACCTGGGTCGATCGCTACGGCCCGGGAGCCTCCGGTGAGACCTTCGGCGCCCTGGCCGCCGTGACGGCAACCGGCCGCGAGGTATCTGCCGCTGTGAGCGGCGCCCGCGCAGTCACTGTTACTTTTAAGCCCGAACCGGACGGCCACTTTCGGGTAATGGTCGCTTGCCCTTCCTACAACGGCACACAAATAACAGAATCCGGCCTGGGGCGCGCACTGGCAAACACCGGCCCAGCCGAACACCTTGCCTGGTGGCACAAGTTTTGGCGCCGCGCAGGGCTTATCAAGATCACCTCCACGGATGGCTCCGGGGAGTACATGGAGAACCTGCGCCACCTCTACCTCTACACCGCAGCGGCTGAAAGCGGAGGCCGCTTTCCTGGTTCGCAAGCCGGTATCGGCGACCTTTTCTCCGCGGTCCAGGATCTTCACCGCTGGGATCCTGCTGCCTTTTGGCACTGGAATCTCCGCATGCAGGTCGCTGCCAATCTCGATGCCGGTGTACCTGAGTTGAACGCGCCGTACTTCCGTCTTTACCGCGAAAACCTCACCAGCATCAAAGACTGGACCACCAGGCACATGGCCGGCCGCCCCGGTATTTGCATCCCGGAAACCATGCGCTTTAACGGCCCCGGCATCGAGTACGAAGGCGATTGGAAGACCCCCGCTACCGGTCTCAATTGCGATGCCGCCTCCCGGCCTTATTACAACGCCCGCACCCTTTCGACCGGCGCGGAAGTCTCGCTCTGGATCTGGCGTCAATATCTCGCCACCGGCGATCACGCTTTCCTGGCCCGGAATTATCCCGTCATGGCGGAAAGCGCGCGTTTTCTTCTGGCCTACGAAACCCACGGCGATGACGGAAAAATGCACACCCACCCGTCGAATGCGCACGAGCAGCAGTGGGATACGACCGACCCAACCACCGACCTCTCCGCCAGGTCGTCCCTCTTTCCAGCCGTCATCCTGGCGGCCACGTTGCTGCGCATCGATAGCAGCCTGGTGCAACAACTTAAAGGGGAACTAACCCAGATTCCGCCCCTCCCACAAGCTGAAAAAGAAACCATGACCGGTACAAAACAGCAGGTCATCGTCGAATCGTACGATCCGGCAGCTCAGGCACACAATGAAGAGAACATCGGCCTCGAACCGATTTGGCCTTACAACCTTATCGCCGACGACTCTCCCCAGGTTGCCCTCGCCAGGGCCACCTTTGCCACCCGCCCTTACCCCGTCCACCAGGACTGGAGTTTCGACCCTGTGCAGGCCGCGCGCCTCGGCCTGAGCGATGAAGTCAGCTCTACCCTGATCGCTTTAACCGAGAGATATCAAAAATACCTAAACGGTTTTGCCAATTGGGGCGGTCCGGCGGGCGAGTTCTACGTTGAGCAGGAGGGCATCGTAGCGTTGGCCCTCGCGGAGGCCCTGGTCCAGGATTACGATGGCCTCATCCGCATTGCCCCCGCGGTGCCGCGTGCCTGGGATTTCGAAGGCGCCGTGTGGGTGCGCAATCGCACCCGGGTCGACGTGCAGACCAGGGCAGGCGTGCCCGACACCGTCGTCATCGACGCCGGAAGCAGTGAAACCCTTGACATCCGGAATCCCTGGCCAGGTGAGCCAGTCGAAGTCGTGGATGCGAACGGGAAAACCGCTGTGCGCAGCACCGGTTCCATCCTCAAGCTGCCCGTGCGCCAGGGCAAATCCTACCTGCTCCAACCGGCCGGGGGTACAACCCGGGCATTCGCGTCCATTGGCGGCGAGGCATCTCAGCAGCCGAAAAAACTAGGCGCCGTCCAAATCGGCAAATAGAGCAAGCCACTTTCCGGTGGCAAGTTAAGGTGGATTAACGCGCTTTTTTCTCCATCGCCGCCACCATTCGACGGGTGCCCCATCCTTCGCGTTCTTTGCGAAGGGTGGGATAGTCAGATCTCACCCTACAACCTCCTACGGAAAGAAGACTTGTTCCTTAGGAGATGTGGGACAGGGACTGAAGGGCACGGCTATCTGACTGACTGCTGGTCGACGGGTAGGAGCTTTGAATGTTGCCCAATCAAAGCAGGTCTCGACGGAAGGGCACGGCTTCAGCCGTGCCGTAAATGGCACCGCCATGCCGGCTTTAGCCGCTGGGGTACGTTTTTTTGATCCTCTAAATTCCCTTGCCCGCTGATAAAAAAGATGCCTTCAGGGGCTTAAGCCCTCATTTGTTTGCTGTGCTTATGGCACGGCTGAAGCCGTGCCCTTCCTCCAAAGACTCTTTTCCAAGTAAGAGGGAAAAATGGGTCCAGCGGGCTTTAGCCCTCATTCTTTCGTAACGGAGCTAGTCCACAGTCCTGCAGGGATGGCTGAGAATGTCCCATGACTCCAGTCCTGGGTACACTTGCGGGTTGTGCGTCCTCGCGTGGACTCGTCAGCTCCGTAGCAATCCCAGGACTGGCGTCCTGGGCTACTCTCAGCCGTCCCTTCGGGACTCAGTTCGGAAGCAAAGTTCTCACGCAGACTCTTTAGCCCCTGCCCGTCCTGCCCGGGTCCCGAATTTGCCGGACCAAAATAATCCTTGACATGTGATATAGTGTTGTAGTCAAGTACAACACTAAAGGAACAGCGTTTCGCATGCCGCGCCCCTGAACCGACAGGACGAAATGACTCAACCGTATTTGTGGCAAAGACTGATTGGTAAACCTGATGGACCCTGAGTGGAATGACGGTCAGCCGATTTATCGCCAGCTTCGTGACCGGGTGGTCGCGATGATACTCGACGGAATTCTCAAAGAAGGCGACCCGCTTCCGTCGGTGCGCAATGTCGCCGCGGAGTACCGCGTCAATCCGCTCACCGTTCTGAAGGGTTATCAGCAACTGGTAGACGAGGGACTTGTGGAGACCAAACGAGGGCGAGGCATGTTCATCAACACCGGCGCACGCGATCTCTTGTTGCAGGGCGAACGGCAAAAGTTTCTGGGCGAAGAATGGCCCAGGATCTACGCCACCATTCAACGGCTCGGTCTGACCGCGGAAGAACTGCTGGCTTCGAACAATGGAAAGAGGGAGCGCTAAATGGCATGCATAGAAGCACACGGCCTGCGTAAAGCATTCGGCCAGAAGATCGCGCTCGACGGAATCGATTTACAAGTGGAAGAGGGCCGCATCCTCGGACTCATCGGTCCCAACGGCGCGGGCAAGACCACCGCTCTGAATGCGATCCTCGGGCTCACTCCCTACCAGGGACAACTCAAGGTTCTAGGCCGCGAGCCATGGAGCGACCGCGACCGGTTGATGTGCGACGTCTGTTTCATTTCCGATGTCGCCGTGCTGCCCCGCTGGATTAAGGTCTCGCAGGCTCTCGATTATGTCGCCGGCGTTCATCCGCGATTCGATCGTGCCAAAGCGGAAGCGTTTCTGGCGAAAACCACCATCCACCGCAACAGCAAGGTGAGGGAATTATCCAAGGGCATGGTGGCTCAACTGCACCTCGCCCTGGTAATGGCCATTGATGCCAAACTGCTGGTGCTGGATGAGCCCACCCTCGGCCTCGACATCCTGTATCGCAAGCAATTCTACGATTCGCTGTTGAACGACTACTTCGATCGCAGCCGCACCATCCTTCTCACCACCCACCAGGTGGAAGAGATCGAGCATGTCCTCACCGATGTGGTGTTCATCAACCGCGGCCGCATCGTCTTCAATCGCACCATAGAAGAAATGGAGTCCCGCTACCTGGAAGTTTCGGTGCGCCCGGAGCAGCTCGCGGCAGCGCGCGCGCTCAAGCCCATCTACGAACGCGAAGTCTTAGGTCGCAGCATCCTGCTGTTCGATCATGTGGATCGCCGGCAGCTCGGCGCTTTTGGCGAAGTGCGCACGGCCGGCATCGCTGACTTATTCGTAGCCATCATTGAAAACCAGAACAGCAAAGGAGCGGCATAATGACTATCCAAACCGACGCCGTCTCCTCTTTCGAAGGGAATGTAGGGGTGCCTGTGGTGATCCCTTTCAGCCGGCGGTTCTACTGGTCGGTACGGCGCGAATTGTGGGAGAACCGTTCACTCTATCTCGTTCCCCTCGCGGTAGCAGCGCTGTTTCTGCTCGCATTCCTGATCGGTCACAACCCCCACTCACATGTGCACATAGGATTTTCGCCCAACTCCATGCAGGGGCAGGGGCCGCAGGTCTTTGAGCAGCCATACACCATCGTCGCCCTTCTGCTCATGGGCACTACTTTTCTTGTCGCGCTGTTCTATTGTCTCGAAGCGCTGCACGGCGAGCGCCGCGATCGCAGCATCCTGTTCTGGAAGTCCTTGCCGGTTTCCGACACGACGACTGTGCTCGCGAAAGCCAGTATTCCCATCCTGTTTCTGCCCCTCATTACCTTCGCCACCGTTCTCGTCACGCAAGGCATCATGCTGCTGCTAAGCAGCGCCGTCATGCTGGCCCGCGGTCAAAATGTCGCTGACCTATGGAGCCATTTGCCGTTGTGGCAAATGTCGCTGATGCTCTTCTTCCACATGGTGGCAATTCACGGGCTTTGGTATGCCCCGTTCTACGGCTGGTGGCTGCTGGTTTCTGCCTGGGCGCGTCGCGCGCCGCTCCTGTGGGCCGTGTTACCGCCGGCGGTCGTTGCCGTGGTAGAGAAGATTGCCTTCAACACGTCGCATTTTGCTGCCCTCATCGGCTACCGCTTTGGCGGCAGCCCGGAGAAGGTCCCTTTCACGGTGGGACCTATGTCGATGGGTGTACTGACTGCTTCCGATGTAGTTCAATTCTTCACCGACCCAGGCTTGTGGACCGGCCTGGCACTCACCGCCGTTTTTCTCGCCGCCGCAGTCCGCTTGCGCCGCTACCGGGAACCGATGTAATGGGCCAGTTCGTTCGCCAGGTCTTTTAAGGAGGACCGTAGTATGAGCACCCAACTGCAAACCCCATTCGCGATCCCTGCTGCCCGGCGCGCGAAATATTCACCGCGGAAAATCGCCGACAGCACCTTGAAGGCAGCGGCGGCCTTTTGGTTTATTGTTGTGGTCGTCGGTGAGCTGATATTCGCCACTACCGTTGCGTCTTTCTATGGGCTTACGGCCGCACGAGGCAACTGGCAGCAGTGGAATAAATCCATGACTCATGGCTACACCCCTGGCCGTCCCATGGCCAATCTGGTAGTCGCCATTCATCTCGCCTCGGCTGTGATCATCCTGATCAGCGGAGCGCTGCAGCTCATTCCA
>Ga0302326_10030276_pt1 | contig 10834 bp, 11 predicted proteins | sample Palsa_T0_3_FD_202264 | JGI IMG/M metagenome (GOLD analysis project Ga0302326, IMG submission 202264) | Peat permafrost microbial communities from Stordalen Mire near Abisko, Sweden - Palsa_T0_3 | ecosystem: Environmental > Terrestrial > Soil > Palsa > Peat permafrost | place: Sweden: Abisko...
TGTAGGTGCCCGCGGCAGGGGAGAACGTCGGTGTTGCCGCCGCTGGCAGCGCGTTAACAGTGAGCGTTTGCGGGGATGAGGTCGACATGGCAAAAGTGGCGTCTCCGCTATAGGCCGCGGTGATTTGATAGGTCGTGACCGTCTGATCAACCGGGATGTAGGTGATATTGGCCGTCCCGCTGCTAAGCTCGGCTGATCCAACCGCCTCTGTCCCACTGAAAAACTCAACTACGCCGGTCGGTGTCCCAGCGCCGGAGGCCGGGACTACCGAGGCCGAGAGCGACACCGGCGTGCCCGAACCTACCGTGACCGTTGCAGGCGAAAGGCTAAGATTGGTGGTTGAAGGTGTGGTTCCTCCCATGCCTGCCAACAAACTGAAAACCGTGCCGGAATTGGTGCCAACCCCCCCTGGGCCGCTGTCCCATAAAACGCTCCGTTAGTTGCTTGAAGCAGGTCGCTTGGGCTTTGACCGTTCCCCAAAATACCAGAACCGCCACCACACCCGGTTGTGTAGGCAAAGCTGAAAAGCGTAATTAGCGTGCCCTGCGGCGTCATTTTGAAAATGGTGCCACCGGCACCGCAGCCCTCGCCGCCTCCTGAAGTTGTCCCGTAGAAGTTTCCATCGCTGGCCTGCAAAATGAAGTTCGGCCCTTGGCCGTCGGTTTCGTCAAAAAGGTGTAGCGTTGTTAGCGCACCTGAAGGAGTGATCTTGAAAACGGTGCCGTAAGTCTCGAACAAATACGGCGCCGGGGGGTTCCCGCCCAACGCGGTCGTCCCATAGAAGTTCCCATCCGTACCTTGCATCAGCGCATTGGGATCGAATCCATCAGGGCAGTTGGTTTGGGAGCAAAAGCTGTACAGAGTGGTTAACGTGCCCGTGGGGGTTAGTTGGAAGATCGTGCCACAGGAAAGTGGCTCCCCGCAATTCTGGTTTCCGCCGTAGGCGGTAGTTCCGTAGAAGTTCCCATCCGTACCTTGCACCAGTCTCGCGTTCGGGCCGTATCCGGCAGCTCCATCGAAAGTGTACAGCGTGGTTAACGCGCCCGCCGGGGTGATTTTGAAAACTGTGCCACAGTTACCCGAACAGCCGCTGCCCGGAGCATCACCGCTGGTTGTTCCATAGAAGTTGCCGTCCGAGCCTTCTATCAAGGCAGCAGCGGGGGCAAAGCCATCCGCACAGCTTGGCTGAGAGCAGAAATTGTAAAGCGTCGTCAGCGAGCCCTCGGGCACGATGCTATAGACTGTTCCGCATCCCAGAATTAAAGTGCAATTCGCGCCGGTTCCGCCGCCATTCGTTGTGCCGTAGAACTTTCCATCTGTGCCTTGGATCAGGCCATTAGGCGCGGCGCCATCGGTTTCGCCAAAGCTGTGCAGCGTGGTCAGCGTCCCAGACGGGGTAATCTCGAAAATCGTCCCTTTGAAATTGGCGCCTCCGCTCGTGTTTGTGCCATAAAGATTTCCGTCCGTCCCTTGCACAATTCCGACCGGAGTTGATCCGTCAGAATCATCGAATGTAGTCAAAAGAGTGAACGTTTGTCCGCTCGCGGCGATTGTCATCAGCAAGCAGGGCAAAACTACAAAAGCTATCCTCAGGAGCCGAAAACTAGCCACGTCGAGAACTTTCGGGACTTTGGTTGAGAGCACCCCAGGCGGGACACGACTGTCTTGGTAGACCGCCACGATGGCACCTCTGGGGGCCCGGAAACTAACCTGGGAAACTAACAAGTAGCCGATGGGGAAACTTCGACCACGCAGCCAGTCGCCCTGGACTGAGGGCGAGCCAAATTTCGGACTTATTCTCGTCCGGAAGTGTCTGGATGTCAACCTAGAAAGCTGAGATTCAGTATGGCTGCATCCGATTCCTGAGCTCTCATAAGTACGGCTGTAGCCGCTGCGCCACCCAAGGGCACAGCGGTTTAGAATAGGAGGATGGAATTGACGCACTTCTCGAATCCGGAGGTCGTGCTGGAGAAGCGGCGCGACAACTATCTGATCAGCACCCATCGTGCGCGCTTAGATCTGAATGCGATCCACGGTTTTCTGGCCAGTTGCTATTGGGCCAAGGGCATCCCACGGGAAGTTGTAGCTCGCTCGATTGAGCACTCGCTATGCTTCGGCATCTATGAAGGCGGCGGCGCGCAAGTTGGTTTTGCCCGCGTGGTCAGCGACTTCGCCACCGTGGCCTACCTCGGCGACGTATTTGTGCTGGAATCGCATCGCGGCCGCGGATTGAGCAAGTGGCTGATGCAATGCGTCATGGAGCATCCCGCGCTTCAAAATCTGCGGCGCTGGATTCTTTTGACCCGCGACGCGCACGCACTTTATTCAAAGTTTGGCTTTACTCCGGTGAAGGCTCCGGAGCGATACATGGAACTCCACCAGCCCAACGTATACGAAACGCGCTAGGAAAAGGATATGAAGAATTCCCCAGCTAAGATGTACCGCCCGTTGTACGAAGCGGATCCGCAAATTGCCGCTGCCATCGACAACGAAACCCGCCGCCAACACGAGGGTCTGGAGCTGATCGCCTCGGAGAATTTTGTCAGCGAAGCCGTGCTCGAAGCGGCGGGCTCCGTGTTCACCAACAAGTACGCCGAGGGATATCCCGGCAAGCGTTACTACGGGGGATGCGAGTACGCGGACGTGGTCGAGAACCTGGCGCGCGACCGCGCCAAGCAGTTATTCGGCGCCGAGCATGCCAACGTGCAACCCCACGCCGGCTCGCAGGCAAACATGGAGGCCTACGCGGCCGTTCTGCAGCCGGGCGATACCATTCTGGGATTAAACCTGGCTCACGGCGGCCACCTCACCCACGGACATCACCTGAATTTCTCAGGAAAGACCTACAAGATTGTTCCCTATGGCGTGACTAAAGAAACGGAGACGATCGATTATGACTTGTTGGAAAAGCTGGCGCAGGAGCACCGGCCCAAGCTGATCATCGGCGGCGGCAGCGCCTACCCGCGCATCATTGATTTCTCACGCATGCGCCAGATCGCGGACAAAGTGGGCGCACTCTATCTGGTCGACATGGCGCATTTCGCGGGGCTGGTAGCGGGCGGCGCGCATCCCTCGCCGGTGCCGCATGCGCATATCGTTACTTCGACAACCCATAAAACGCTACGCGGACCGCGCGCCGGCATGATTCTTTCTAAGGCAGAGTTCGCAGCGGCGATCGATAAAGTAGTTTTCCCCGGGATGCAGGGCGGGCCGCTGATGCACATCATCGCGGCGAAGGCAATTTGTTTTCAGGAAGCGATGCAGCCTGAGTTCCGCGAGTACGCGAAGCAAGTCGTGGCCAACGCGAAGGTGCTGGCGGAAACGCTGGCCGCCGAAGGCTTCCGCATCATTTCCGGCGGGACCGATACGCACGTGATGCTGGTCGATGTCTTCTCCAAGGGAATGCTGGGCAGCGAGGCCGAGAAGGCGCTCGGCGAAGCCGGGATTACCGTCAACAAGAACGCGATTCCGTTCGATGTCAATCCGCCGCTGAAGCCAAGCGGCATCCGCATCGGCACGCCAGCCCTGACTACGCGCGGCATGAAAGAAGCCGAGATGCGGCAGGTCGGGCGTTGGATCGCGGAAGCGCTGCTGCAGCGCACGGATGCCGTGGTGTTGGAGAGAATCCGCAAGGACGTGTTTGAACTCTGTGAGGCGTTCCCGCTGTATGCCGAGCGCAGGGCCAGGGCACAGGCAGAAGTGCGGGCTTAGGTTGGAAAGTATGCGCCGGAACATTGTGCTGAATGTTCCAACTGGAACATTTCACTTTGCAGAAAATTTTCGGCGTAAGTGGTTGATTCCACGTCCTGGCTTTTGGACGAGTCAATGGATTCAACGAGTTCGGCTGTGGAAGAAATGTCTACTTTCGAGGACGTCGGATGCCTACTAAAGTAGACTTGACAGGCGCGCGACGTACTTTTTATGGTACGCCACTTGTGGCGGGTTCTAGCGGCGAAAAATGGGGAACGTCCCGTCTGCTCGTCAACTTCTTGGGCACAGAGACCGCTCCCTCGTCGGGAGTTTCCTCGCCGACCACCATACGGAAGAGCGTTGTCTTGCCTGCCCCATTGGGACCGACCAGCCCGACTTTTTCGCCGGGATTCAACTGAAACGAAGCATCCTCGAAGAGCAACTGCTTGCCATACTGCTTATTGATGTTTGAGAAAGAGATCATTTTGAAAGAGCAACTCGCGGCACGGTGCCTCTTCCAGTGTAGCCCGGCCAGAAAATTGCCGGCCAACGCTGGCACGTTGGATTATTGACGGTTTGCCCGTCACCCGCCCTAAATTAAGGGCCAGCAAGCACGGACCTAGCTCGAATTTCGACAAGCCGAAATCGCAGCACTCAATTGGACGGAAGCGCGTATATTGTTCTGCTGTATTGCCTCGCGTCGCATCCGATTCAGTTCGAAAGGAGATCCTCATGAGCACATCCGCAGGCACGAGCCCCTCCGCCAGCGTCTACACAACCCCTGCGTTCTGGGAACGCTTGTGGCGAACAGCTGGTCTGCAGTCCGTCCTCTGCTTCATAGTCGCGTACATCGTCTACGGCCAGCAACCGCCGATCGGCGCATCGGCCGACGCTCTGGCAGCCTTCTACGGCGGCGATCGCATGCGGATTTTAATCGCGGCCGTGTTTTACGGCTTGGCTGTTCTCAATCTCATGTGGTTCGCGGCGGCGCTCAGGACCACCCTGGCGGATGCGGGACAAGACGGCTGGGGCGCGGCGGCAACCGCGTCCAGTGCCGCCCTCGGATCCCTTTTCCTCTTGCTTCTCGCGGCGGTCGTTGTCCTCGCGTACTCCGTCGCCGGCTCGGGAAATCACATGCTTACATCGGGCCTGAACGACTTCTTATGGGCAGGCTTCGTGTTGACTTCGTTCCCGCGGGCGATGCTTGTCATGGCCTCGGCGTTCGGGCTGTGGCGGGCCCGGCTGATTTCGAACGCGCTGTTCGCGGCCGGGGTCGCTGCCGTCGTGCTCGGCTTGCTGGGCGGCACCACCTGGTTGACCGGCGGATTCTGGGCACCGGACGGAGTCTATTCGCGTTTCGTCTGGCCCGGCATCGGCGTGGTGTGGGGCATGGTCGTGAGCGGGGTGCTCTTGACCCGCAGCCCTGCCACTCGCAGTGGATGGTGAGCCAACGTGGCCGTACTAGCAGGAGATGACCATGACTATGAGGACTACAATGCCCATCGCCTCGCGTCGGGCTTTCGTTGGACTGGGGGCCAGCGATGAGGACCGCGAAGATGTGCGCGCCCGCTGGTTGGCCCCGTAGAGCGCCCTTTTCCTAACCGCCGGACCGGTCGTGCGGACCTGCAGGCAGCCTTCGCAACAATGCATGCCGCAGGAGGTGCGTCCCGGCTCCGCTCCCTTTTTCGCTCTCATCATCCAATTCGGGTACACTCCTAACGCCAACGACTTTCAGGTAGACAGGGTCACGCAATACACACGATCATGCGGCCGGGACGGTCAATGTTCCCGTCTCTCGGTCACCGATACCAACACAACCAATCGCTAACGAAAGGAACGACAAAGTGGCAAAGATGAAAGCGGTTCAAGTGCCTAAAGCGGGAGCAGACTTCGAGATCGTGGAGCGCGAAATTCCTCAGCCCAGCCCTGGGCAGGTCAGGATTCGTGTCGAAGCCTGCGGAGTGTGTCACAGCGATGTCCTTACCAAAGAAGGCATTCTTCCTGGCATCTCGTATCCTCGCGTTCCCGGACACGAGGTCGCCGGCGTAATCGATGAGGTTGGCGCCGGTGTAAAGGAGTGGAAGAAAGGCGAGCGCGTTGGCGTGGGCTGGTTTGGCGGCCAGGACAATACCTGTCCGGCCTGCAGACGAGGCGATTTCGCGAACTGTGCGAGCGTCATCATCTGCGGGATCACCTATGACGGTGGCTACCAGGAATATATGGTTGCCCCCGTCGAGGCGCTAGCCCACATGCCGGAATCGCTCGATCCCGCGGAAGCCGCTCCGCTCATGTGCGCCGGAATTACAACGTTCAACGCCCTGCGCCGAAATGGTGGGATGCCCAGCGATCTAGTCGCGGTCCAGGGGATAGGCGGCCTGGGGCACCTGGGGATTCAGTTCGCAAAAAAATTTGGATACCGAGTAGCGGCAATCGGGCGCGGAGCAGACAATGCGTCCCTCGCGAAGAAGCTGGGCGCGGACGTATACATCGACAGCGCGGCAGTCGATGTGGCGGCTGAACTGAAGAAGCTCGGTGGCGCTCGGGTCATCCTGGCTACCGCGCCTAGCGGGAAAGCGATGTCATCCCTTGTTGACGGCCTGGGGGACAATGGCACGATGCTCGTCATCGGCGCGTCGCAAGACCCTATCGAGGTGCAGACCGGGAGTTTGATTTTCGGCAGGAAGCGCATTCAAGGATGGTCAGCGGGAATACCGGCCGATTCGGAAGATACACTGCGCTTTGCTGAAATGACCGGCGTACGCGCCATGATCGAAAAGTATCCGCTGGCGAAAGCGGCGGAAGCCTACGGCCGAATGATGAGCGGGAAAGCGGAATTCCGGGTGGTGCTCACGATGTAAGTAGAACCTTGCCGACCGCACGCTGGGGGCTGGCTCGCAAACCGGCCTCCGGTCGCTGGGAAAGCGAGCAACTCACCTCTTACTGCAGATCACGCGTTCCTACGGCTTCCCGAAATTGCTCCTGCGGGTGCCCCATCCTTCGCGTACTTTGCGAAGGGCTGGTACGACGACCGCATACACTACGGGTGGTGTAGAACGGACAAGAGTTGCGCCGGCAGCATCGCCGCCCACCCTTGCAAAAAACGCAAGGATGGGGCACCCTCCGTGGGAATGGTGCAATTGCAAAGATGGGCCACCCGCCCTGCCTCTTCCAGTGTGGCCCGTGGATTCGCGCTGGAAAGACTACGAGATGCGAAAAGGGTTTACGAGAAAACCAAAAGCGGACGAGCCCGCGACGCCAGTCAAGAACTACATCACGCCGAGCGGGCTGGAGCGGCTCAGAGATGAGCACCGGTTTCTGCTCACCAGGGAACGTCCGGCCGTGACGGAGGTGGTGGCGTGGGCTGCCAGCAACGGCGATCGCAGTGAAAACGCCGACTATCAGTACGGTAAGCGGCGGTTGCGGCAGATCGATGGGCGGATTCGCTTTCTCACGAAGCGAATCGAAGCCGCGGAAGTGGTGGACCCGGAGGCTCCGAGAGCGGGGCAGGCGGCGACGAGGACATTCTTCGGAGCGACCGTGCGCTATGCCAATGCCGCGGGAGTATCGCGAGTGGTAAGCATCGTGGGCACCGACGAAATCGATCTCAGCCGCAACCACATCAGTTGGGTGTCACCTCTGGGGCGCGCATTGATGAAGTCGGCAGCGGGTGACAGCGTAGTCCTTCAATTGCCGGGCGGTACAGAATACCTGACCGTGTTGGAAGTGTGTTACGAGCGCATTTCTGTGCAACCGTTCCGTGAACCACCTGGATCAGAGGCCTCGGCAAAGAGACTCCCTCGCCGACGCTAAATCCACCTGACGGAGAAACAGCGAGATTGGCTTATCTGCAACGGGCTTTCTATTCTGCTGTTTTCTCGCCTCCTCTCTGTGGTTAAATGCCTTCGGTGAAGATCGCCATCGACATTCGGCGGATGACTGAGTTCGGCGTAGGCACATACATCCGTAATGTCGTTCGGACTCTCGGACGACTGGACCACGAGACCACGTACTTCCTCATTGGCTCTCCCGCCAAGGTCAAGGAAATCGGCATCCTGCCGCCTAACTTTCATACGGTTCCTCTAGCCGAGCCGGAACGCTCCCTGAAGAGCTTTTGGGAGTTCCGCACGGTGGTGAAGCGGCTGGAATGCGATCTGGTGCACATCCCGAATTTGTTCTCCGTTCCGCGCGCGCTGCCTTGCCCCTATGTGATGACGGTGCACGATATGCTCGAGCATCTCTCCCGTGGGCGCCAGCAGACCGGGTTTTGGGGAGCCTGGCATTTTCAGTGGACCAAGCGGGTTCTGAAGGGCGCGGCGCGCATTTTCGCGGTTTCAAACTTTACCAAGATCGAGATCGAGAAGCTGTTCGGCATTCCTTCGGGGCGCATCGAGGTGGTCTACAACGCGATCGACGAGAGATTCCTTCACGGACACGCCAGCGCGGCCGACCGCCAGTTAATTGCCGAGCGCTATCAGGTCACCTATCCCTTCCTGCTTTATGCCGGCAGAATCAGTCCGCACAAGAACGTCGTGCGCATGATCGAAGCTTTCTCCGCGCTGAAAACGGAATTGGAGAAAGAGAACGCGTTTCCCGACCTGAAGCTCATCATTATTGGAGATGACGTTTCCGGCAATCCCGACTTGCGGCGGACGGTGATCCGCAGCGGGGTGCAGAACGATGTACGCTTCCTGGGGTTCGTACCCATCGAAGTGCTGCGCATTTTTTACGATGCCGCGAAGATCTTCGTCTTCCCGTCGTTGTACGAGGGATTCGGTTTGCCGCCGCTGGAGGCGATGGCACACGGCACACCGGTCGTGACCTCCAACGTGACGTCGCTCCCCGAGGTGGTGGGGAATGCAGCTGTGCTGGTTCACCCGGAGAATGTTTTCGAGATCATGCGGGCGCTGCACCGGGTTTTGATGGACCAGCCGTTGCGCGAGAAAATGAAGGAGCGCAGCTACCGCCAGGTGACCAAGTTTTCCTGGGAGAAATCGGTGCGACGGATCATGGACGTGTATCGGGAAGTCTTGAGTGTGAAAGGCAACGTGGACCCTCCCAGCCAGCCGGCTGCCACGGGCAGGAAGACTACGGCAGGCGTAGCGTGATCCGGCGGCCTTCTCGCCAGCCGCACGCGTCCAACGGCCTGAACCAAATCTACTTCAGCAAAGGCTGGCCGGGTGAAGCGATGGCGAGCTTATGCAACTTGGCGGTGACGCGGTCGCGATCGCCATCGGTCTTGGCCGAAGCGAGACGCTTGCGGAGGGTAGTGATCTTGTGCTGACGGGCGCGGCGCCGGCGAATCTCCGGCCGGCGGCTGGGTGCTGACATAGTGTGCTCCTAAAGTGAATTGAGAAAACGAACTTGCGGCAGCCGGACCTGTAAGCCGAATTCGCCGGGTCACGTTGCAACCACGTAAGTTATTGAATCGGAACCGGCCAGAACTGTCAATGATGGCAACTTTGTCAGTATTGGCAGGTTTTGCTTCACACCGGCGTCACAACTCTCCCGCGACGGATACCTGCCCGAACCGACACCGGCGCTTGCGGAAACAAGATGAGCAAATCACTCGCTCGCACAACCAATCTCCCAGCCTGTCACTCAGAGCGGCATCCCCACCGACCACCAGATAGCCGATCAGCTAGAGCGTATACACTAGAGCTTCACACTTTACGATACACAGGAGAAATCCCCCATGAACTATTACGGAGCCAAAGACTTGGCTGACGGCCTTCGCACTGTCCGAAAGAACACTCTAATCATCGCCGAGGAAATCCCCGAGGACCGCTACGGCTTCCGAGCGGCGCCGGAAACACGAACCGTAGCCCAAACACTCACTCACATCGCCGTTGCGGCGAGGATGCCGGAACAGATCCACGCCGTCGAGCGTCGCACCACGCTTGAAGGATTCGACTTTCCCGGGCTGATGCGGAGCATCGTGGCCGAGGAGCAGACTCCTCGCAGCAAGGCGCAGATCATCGCGCTTCTGCGCGACGAAGGGGAGCGCTGGGCAAAGTGGCTGGAGAGCCAATCCGACGACTTTCTCGCCGAGAGGGTTAAGCTCCCCGCCGGCATGACACCACCAAGTAAGACCCGCTTCGAGATGTTGCTGAGCACGAAGGAACACGAGATGCATCACCGCGGCCAACTGATGCTGATCGAGCGGATGCTGGGTATCGTGCCTCACCTCACACGACAGATGCAGGAGCGCATGGCGGCGGCGTCCACCGCTTCGGCTCGCTAGGCTCTGGCAAGGGCCGGGTTCGCCTCTGAGTTGCTTTGGCGAGTGAGATTGTGCGAAACCTGCCATGATTATAGGCGCGAGCGGGGTTTTAGCGGGTGCAAGCGCTGCATGGAGCAGATGGCTCGATACGAAGAGTGAGTCGATACAGGCGCCCCAAATGGATACTTCATTCCAAATGTCCGTCGGGAGAATTTTGTTGTCTACGAGGACGGGATCCGGCAGCAAAATGCGACGATCGAAATTGAGCATGCTCCGGTTTCCCTGGGATTGCTGATGGAGTTTGGTGGGCGGTCGCCCGCAATGGACCGGGATCTTGGCGCAGAGGTGTCAATCGCCTCTCGTGCATAAACCAGCCTGCTCTCTGTCAAGAGACTGCTATGGCTTTCGCGCTGAAGCTGGCATTTTTCCAGCGCTGTTTGGAAGCCCGAAGGCGCAGATGGCTATGGCACCTGCTCGAAGCACAGCCCAGCCCTTGCTGCGGACCGGAATGTGATCGACCTTCAATGCCCGTTCGGGCACTGGACTCGAATTTGCGCACTCAGGCATCCCTCGCACCCCATCCAGCAACTAAATAATTAGTTACTTCGTCTAACTTCGCGCGTCTAAACCTTAAATAAGGAGAGCTAGAGTGCCGCCAAAGCAGTCCGCAACCTTGACAGAAGCCGAGCTTCGCATCATGGATGCGCTCTGGCGTAAGGGTTCCGGCACGGTCCAGCAGGTGCTGGATTGGCTTCCCTCCACTTTGGCCTATAACTCGGTTCTAACCACAATCCGCACCCTCGAAAAAAAGGGCCATGTGAAGCATGTGAAGGATGGCCGTGCACACGTTTATGAGCCGGCCATCGGACGCCAGGAGGCTACCCGTTCCGAAATTCGGCATCTAGTCGGCCGCTTCTTCCGCAA
>Ga0302326_10030277_pt1 | contig 10834 bp, 9 predicted proteins | sample Palsa_T0_3_FD_202264 | JGI IMG/M metagenome (GOLD analysis project Ga0302326, IMG submission 202264) | Peat permafrost microbial communities from Stordalen Mire near Abisko, Sweden - Palsa_T0_3 | ecosystem: Environmental > Terrestrial > Soil > Palsa > Peat permafrost | place: Sweden: Abisko...
GAACCGACAACCCTAGGCATTTTCTCATCGTCGATAATACTCGCGCTACCTAGGAACCTCGGTGCCCCACTGACCCTGCGGCGATTCAAGTCGCGCGCAAGAGAGTTGATCGAACTGCATGCGGGCCGACTGCGCTCGGACATCGAAGATCGACTGCATCGAAGCGTCGAGGCCTTCCGCACTCGCCTATTCGCGAGCACGCAAGGCACACTTGGCCGCATTGAAGAGGCCATCGGCCGCGGTGTCGATCGCTATGCGCAAGGCCAGACAAAAAAATCGGCGCGCGACGTCATCATCGACGATTCCATCGCGCATATCTCTGGAATCGAAGCCCGCGTGTGGGAACTCGCGCCATGAGGCCGGGCGCGTGCAGAAACCGCCGCATCGCCTTGCGTCAGGCAACATCGCTTCAATGGCTGCGGCTTGCACCACTGCGACGAGTTGACCTAGAGTGTGTACACGGGGGATGGCATACCTCCCGCTGCAGAAAAACCGCCCCGGAGCTGATGATGCCTAGGGACCGCGCCGCACAGGCCACCACTGGTGCGCGGATCTCTGTGCGCCCCATGCAAAGGATGGCACCGGCATGACCTCTCGCATTCAACTGATACGCGCCATGGAAATTCTGGATTCGCGCGGCACGCCAACTTTGCGCGCATCGGTGCAACTGGAAAACGGTGTCATCGGTACGGCTTGCGTACCTTCCGGTGCTTCGACCGGAGAAAACGAAGCCCTGGAATTGCGCGATGATGCGTTTCGCTACGGTGGCAAAGGCGTGCGACAAGCCGTCACCCATGTCAACGACCTTATCGGGCCGCAGCTTGTCGGACTCGACCCCACACAGCAATCGCAGCTCGATCGCCTGATGATCGAATTTGACGGCACTGCGAACAAATCCAGACTCGGTGCCAATGCGATCTTGGGCGTGTCACAGGCTTTGGCACGCGCCGCCGCCACTGCCTGCGGGCTACCCCTTTACGCGTATTTGGGCGGTGCCGGCGCGCGGCATTTGCCAGTGCCGATGATGAACGTGATCAACGGCGGCAAGCATGCCGATTCCAGCCTCGATTTTCAGGAATTCATGATCGTACCGCGTGGTGCGTCTAGTTTCAGCGAGGCGCTGCGCTACAGCGCCGAGACTTTCCAGGCGCTAAAGAAGCTATTGCACGAACGCGGTCACAGCACTTCGGTGGGCGACGAGGGCGGCTTCGCTCCGCAGCTCAAGAGCAACGAGGAGGCCTGCGAGCTGATCGTCGCGGCCATCGAGCGAGCCCATTACCGTCCCGGCGTAGACATCGCCATCGCCCTTGACCCTGCTGCCTCGTCCTTTTTTGAGAACGCCAGGTACCGACTCACCCGCAGTGGCCAGGGCGATAAAAGCTCCGAGGAAATGACCGCGTTATATCGCTGTTGGATCGATCGCTACCCGATCGTTTCGCTGGAGGACGGCCTCGCAGAGACTGATTGGGACGGTTTCCGGGCGCAAACGGCTGCCTTGGGGGAGCGCATTCAAATCGTTGGCGATGACCTGCTCGTGACCAATCCCATCTACATTCGACGCGCCATTGCGGAGAGGAGTTGCAACGCCGCCCTGATCAAGCTCAACCAGATCGGCACCTTGACGGAGACCATCGATGCGATCCAGCTGTGTCGCAACGCGGGTTGGGGCTTCGTCATCTCGCATCGCTCCGGGGAAACCGAGGATGCCTTCATCGCGGACTTTGCCGTGGCCATGAGCGGAGGACAGATCAAAACCGGCTCCCTGTGTCGCTCGGAACGCATCGCCAAATACAACCGCCTGCTCGAAATTGAAGCGGAGTTGGGCGCGGCGGCGATTTTCGGTCTCTGAGGAATACGCACTTTTCCCCTCGCGCCCATGCAGGATGAATCAGCGCATGACGTACTCGATAAGCAACTTATTCATTGGCGCCCCGCGAGTAGTTCGATTGCAGCCTTCGCGGCCTGCGACTCCTCCTCCGATACCAGCCGCTGCCGTATGCCGTCGCGCTTGAGCGCGTAGCGTTGCATATCCTCGGTGAGTCGCTGGGTCGCCCCGGCTTGGTTCCGCAACAGCGTGCGCAGCCAGCTCCGATTACCGACCACCGCGCCTGTCAATTGCAGATGCGGCAGGCACAGGGACGGCAGCTCAGCGTGCGCCGTTGTCCTGGCCTGCTCCTGACCAACGGCCAGCTCCTGAATCCCATTCAGTTCGCTGTCTGCTTGTATTCGGCACAAAATGCATTCCGTCTCCATTGTCTTGTGTATCTCGGGCATCGCCAATGAACTGGTGTCGTCCTCCGCTTGCGCAAGCGAGTCCCGAAGTGTCGCGGCCAGCCGCTGCAGCAGCGGTACCAACGCGAGGCAGATTCCGCGCTCGCTGGCCATCGATGCATAAAGCCGCAGGTGCAGCGCGCACAGGCCACCGGTGGCGGCGAATTGCTGCCGCGCCTCGGCCGAACTGACCAGTTCATATTGGAACTGGCACAGAAAATCGAATAGCGCATCGCTCACGCGCTTGCACAGTGGACAGGCTTGCACGCGAGCCGTGAGCTGAGGTTGGGCGACGGTGTCGTTTGCCGATATCGAGGTAAGAGTCTGCGACGTACCGGCCCCACGCAATGCCGTAAGGCGTCTCTTCAAGCTCTGCACTTCGGCATCCGATTCAAGGTTGTCGAGGAACTGCGACACCCGCTCATACATGCCGCGCAGGAAGTCTTCACTCTTGTTCTCGAGCAGGAAGCGCGTCAGCTCCTTTTCCAGCGCCGCAACGCCGCTCGCCTCGAGACGCGCTCGATCCCCCGCCAGCTTGCCTTCCAGTGCATCGCGCGCGGAGACTGAAAATATCTGCGGTACCTTGCTGCCGAATATCTGCGCCAATTGGCGCTGCACGTAATCGCAAACCTGCCCCCGCTCGTCTTCGGACACCACATCCTGTTTGTTGAGCACGAAGAACACGCGGCGCTCGAGACGCGCCAAGGTCCGGGCGATGCGCAATTCATCATCGCTCAGCGGCCCGTCGTAGCCGGATACCATCAGCAGCGCGTCCGCTTCCGGCAGGAAGCCTTCCGTGGTACGGGCGTTCTGCGCGATTGCCGAGCCCAGGCCCGGTGTGTCGACAAAGTAAAAGCCTCGCCGCAAGAGCTCTACCGGCAAGCCGATCCGCGCTGTGGCGATCCGCTTCACATTGCCAGGATTGCCGCGCTCCGTAATGTATTGAGCGAGATCCGACATCGGTATCTCGTGGCCAAAGCGACCTTGCTCAAATTCGATTTGCACCGCTTCGTGGCTGGCGTAGGCGACACTGGTGATGACAGAGGTCAGCGGCAGAATACCGCTTGGCAGCCGATCGACACCTAGAATCGCATTCATCAGCGTGCTCTTACCGCGACTGAAGCGCCCGGCGACCACCAAATTGAATCGGTCCTCCGCAAGCCGCGTAAACAACTCCGTGAGACGGCTCTTCAGATCGGCGCGCTGCGCCGGCAGCCGCAGCGCGATCACCCGCAGAAGCTCTGCCAGTTCAAACTTCGCCGCTTCATAGTCGCGCAAGTCCATTCTGGCGCCCGTCAGCGCTGGCGCAGGCGCGGTCCGCGACGAGCTTCGCGGATCGCGATCTCGCTATCGGTACACAGCGCTCCGACATGGAGGCGGCCGCCGCTCCAGTAGTCCGGTTTCTCCAAGTAGTGTAGGCATTCGCGCAGCCACCCGACTCGGCCTCTGGCCGCCTGCACGATCTGTCGTAACAAAGCGGGCTCGATCGCCGGTAAAGCTCGCATCGCACAGCTCGATTGCAGCAAACGACGTAAACGGCCATTCGGCATGAGCGGCATGCGCATGCAGAGCGCATGACGGCGCCAGGCGCGCAGACGCTCTCGTTCAAAGTCGGAGTCGATATCCGCGACGATGAGCACTCCGACGATGCCGCCGCGCAGGCGGCGCAGAAAGCCGATCATGGCAGTCGTCAGTTCGCGCGTGTGATCCAGCAGCAATATTCCGGGGGTGCGCTCCGCAACCATACGCAGCCGCACGCCGATGGCGCGGCGGCCCAGACTCGCTAGATCGGTTTTCGGATAGGCCCGAGATAGCGCCGTTACCACATCAGGCAGCCCCAAGGTCTGTGGGGCGATGGCGCATGGGATGGAGTGCAACCGGTAATACTCCAGTATGGAAGCAAGCAGAGTGGACTTGCCCGATCCTCGCGGTCCATGGAGGATCAGGTGTGAGCCCGATTGCAGCCGGCTGGTCAGTTCGCCGCGGAACGCCGCAAGATACTTGGGCGCGGCGCCGCGTATCGTCGGTTCAGCGGTCGCCAGATTCTGGCCAGGCATGGATGGCTCCCTTCAAGCACACAACAGGACATGTACTGCAGGAGTCATCAGCCCATGGGGCGATTGAAGGGGAACTCCATCCCCACCGATGCAGAAAAAGCATAAGGCGTCGGCACGCAAGCGTCAATGTACGCGTCCCGCGGCTTAAGGTTGTATCCGCAGCACTTCTCTGGAACACTACCGGCGGCGCAGATGGCATGCCTGCGTTGACTGCGCGTGGTTGGTCGCGCGACCTGTCCCCGAATACCGCCTTTTAACGGACACAGGCATGTCGAAAACGTTGCTCGCCAATTCCACCAGCGCACACTGCGGGCACGTGTGATGCAGGCGCCCTGCCCGTTCTGCCGAGCCGACGATGCGTTGATGGCCAATGCACTGGCGTATGCGCGTCTGGATAAATTTCCGGTCACTCCCGGGCATCTGCTGCTCATTCCGATGCGTCACGAACCGGATTTTCTTGCCATCCATGCCGACGAACTCGCGGCGATTTGGAGCCTGGTCGTGCAGGCCAAGGCGCTGCTGGACACCCAATACCATCCCGACGGCTATAATCTGGGCGTCAATGTGGGCGAGGTGGCCGGCCAGACGATCGCGCACGCGCATCTGCACCTGATCCCGCGCTACCGGGGCGACGTCGAGAATCCGCGCGGCGGCGTACGCGGGGTCGTACCGGCCAGGCAGCAATACCCACAGAACACGGGGGAGCCACGATGAACGGCGCATTCCTGCGATTCTACGTGCACGAGGGCCATCGCCATCACGGAACGCTGGTGTGGCAGTGGTTGCTCAAAAAGGCCAGCCATCTGGGCATACGCGGTGGTTCCGCCTTTCGCGCCATGGCCGGTTTCGGCCGTCATCACGTGCTGCATGAGCAGACGTTTTTCGAGCTCGCCGGCACCGTTGCCGTGGAGGTCGAGTTCATCGTCACCGATCAGGAAGTCCAGGAGCTGCTCAAGGAGATTCGCGAGGAAAAGATTCGTCTGTTCTATGCGCACATTCCGGCGCATTTCGGCGTCATCAATCCCGATGCCGAGGATGCCCCCGAGCCAGCCGAGCCCCCGGATCAATAACGCTGCCCGCACTTGCTCGGCGACGGCGCAGTCCGTATATTGCGCTGCAAGGAGATGGCATTCCTCCTGAATAACAACCGCCGATCGTCGGCTAATGATGCCTGCCTAGTCCGTTCTCGATTACAGAGAGGATTTGGTGGTGCCGACTGAGATTGTCCCGCCCCAAACTTGCCTGACCGGCTGCGAGCCAGCCCAGGGCTGGGCACCGTGACGCGCGACGTCCTGCTCCAGTTCGGCCAGGTCATCACGGTCATCGCCCTGGCGCCGCTGCTGCAAGGGGTCATCCTGCAGTGGGAGGAGCGCGTTCAGCGCGCCCAGGGCCCCGGCATCCTTCAGCCCTATCGCGACCTGTGGAAATTGCTTCACAAGCAGGCCGTCGTGCCGCAAACGGCCAGCTTCATCTACTGGATCGCACCGATCGTTGCCTTCACCTGCATGCTGACGGTGCCGATTCTGATTCCGGTGCTGACGGATTTCCCGCTGCCGCAGTCGGACATGGGCGACATTCTCGGCGGCGGCCTGATCCTGACGATGGGCTCATTCCTGATCACCTTGGCGGGCTTGGATTCCGGCAGCGCCTACGGCGGTATCGGCTCATCGCGCGCCGTGATGCTGGCCATTCTGGCCGAGCCGACCCTGATTCTGGTTTTCGTCGGCATCACGCTTCTGGCCAAGGCGATGCTGCCGTTCGTGGTCAACCATCTGCTGGTGCAGCAGCCGGCGGTCTACTGGAGTCCGGCGCACCTGTTCCTGGTGGCGGCGTTCTTCATTCTGCTGCTGGTGGAGACCGACCGACTGCCCATCCACTCGAGCACGCACATCGAGGTCTACATGATCGATGAGGCGCGCATCCTGGAATATTCCGGGCCGCTGCTGGCGCTGCTGAAATGGGCCTCGATGATGAAGCAATTCATTCTCTACACCATCTTCAGCAACGTGCTGCTGCTGCCATGGGGGCTGTCGCATCTGGGCAGCGCCGGCGGCGCATTGGCCGCCGCCGTGGCATTGTTCGGCAAGTTTCTGCTGGTCGCGCTGAGCGTCGTGTTCGTCGAGACCGCACAGTCGCGGCTGCGCTACTACCGCTATCAGGAACCGCTGGCCGCATCCTTTCTGCTCGCGGTGCTGGCGATCGTCGCCAATCAACTGAGGTAATCGTTCATGCTCGCCGCACAGCTGGATCCGCTGGCCGCCTCGCTGTTCAGTCTGATGGCGATCGCGAGCCTGCTGCTGGCCTTCGTGATGCTGGGCTCGAGCTGGCTGACGGACTATCTGATCGCCTTTGCGGCCCAATCCTGGCTGATCGCCGGACTGTCCGCGGCCGTGGGCTACCTGGGCCATTACCCGGAGCTGTATCTGATCGCGGCGCTGACGGCGCTGTTTCGCGGGATACTGCTGCCTTACCTGATCCTGCACATCATCCAACGGCAGCAGGTCGATCGCGAAGTACATGAACGGCTCTCGCCCAGCGCCTGCATGGTGCTGGGCGCTGCGCTGGTGGTGTTCGCCTTCGTGGTTTCCAGTCATCTGGGCCAGTCGCTGCGGCTCACGGGCACGGTGGCCGTGCTGGCGCTGACGGTGATGCTGTCCATGAAGCTGATCGGCTTTCTGATGCTGGTGGTTCGCAGCGAAGCGCTCAGTCAGATTCTGGCGATACTGGTGCTGGAGAACGGCATCTTCCTGGGCTCCCAGATTCTCGTGCCCGGCATGCCGCTGCTGATCGAGCTGGTGATCCTGTTCGACCTGCTGGTCGTGGTGGCCTGCTTCGGTGTGCTCATACGCTACCTGATCGTGCATGCCGGCACCTCCAGTGCGCACGATCTGCGAAGACTGGTGGGCTGATGGTCGGCCTTCTGCTCTCGATGATCCTGTTGGCGCCGCTCGCCGCCGTACTCGGCTGCCTTCTGCTGCACCGGCCGCGATTCGTCGAAATGCTCAACCTCGCCGCCGCGCTGGCGGTTTTCCTCGCCACACTGCGACTGCTGCCGCTGGCTCTGACCGGGCCGTATCTGTTCTGGCATGGCTACCTGGTCGTCGATGCGCTCGGCGCCTGGGTACTGCTCAGCGTCGCCAGCGTCTACCTGTTGGCGTCGATCTATGCCGTCGGCTACATGCGCGCCACTGGCGCAGATCGGCGCCTGTACCGCTTCTATGCGCTGTTCGCAGGTTTTGCGTTCACGACCCTGGCAGGGCCGCTAATGAACAATATCGGCGTGTACTGGATCGCGATCGAGCTCACGACGCTGGTCAGCACATTTCTGGTCTGCTTCGAGCTCGGTCGCGAAAGCGTCGAGGCGGCCTGGAAATACATCGTCATCGTGTCCGGCGGCATCAGCCTCGCTCTGCTCGGCATCGTCTTCTATTATTGGGGCGGCAGCTTTGTGCTCGGAGCCACCTATGATTTGACCTGGTCGGCGCTGCGCCAGGTCGCGCCGCAGATCGATCCGACGATCGGCCTCATGGCCTTCCTGCTGGTGTTGATCGGATTCGGCACCAAGGTCGGACTGGCGCCGATGCATACCTGGTTGCCCGATGCCCACAGCGAGGGTCCGGCACCGGTGTCGGCGATGCTCTCCGGGGCGCTGCTCAACACCGCCATGATCGGCATCGCGCGCTTCATCCAGGTCAGCGATGCGGCGCATCTGGGGGCCCTGCCGCGCACGGTGGTCATAGCCATCGGCGCGCTCTCTCTGTTCGTTGCCGCGCTGTTCATCGCCCGTCAAACCGGCATCAAGCGGCTCATGGCCTATTCCAGCGTCGAGCACATGGGGGTCATGGCGCTTGGCTTCGGATTTGGCGGCCCGCTCGGCGTAGCCGGGGCGCTCTATCACATGCTGGGGCATTCGCTGAATAAGTCGCTGATGTTCTTCGGCGCCGGCAACGCCATGCACGTGTTCCACAGCAAGCGCATCAGCCGCATGCACAATGTGCTGTCGAAGATGCCGGTATCGGCACTGTTGTGGCTGGCCGGCGCGGTAGCGATCACCGGCGCGCCACCGTTCGGGCTGTTCCCCAGCGAACTGACCATCCTGCGCGCCGGACTGAGCGGCGCGCACAGCTGGGCCGTGTTCGTCATGCTGATCTTGCTGATCGTGATCTTCGTTGGCTTCCTGAATCACTTTCGCGCCATGTACTTCGGCGCCGGTGCCCGCGCGGCAGCGGTCAAGCTGCATTTGAGCCTCTGGTGTCTGGCGCCCATGTGGCTGGCGCTGGTGCCGCTGCTGGTGCTGGGTCTGTGGTGGCCGCAGGCCTTTTCGCGCTACTTCGCCGTGATTGCCGCGCAGCTCGGCGGCATGGGGGCATCTCCATGATGCCGCGCCTGGAGGATGTCGCGCTGACCGACCTGCGACGGCGGTGCGAGTCCGCGGTGCACGGCGGCGCGCGCATGCAGATGGCCTATGCGTGGTTTCCCGAGCGCGGCACGCTGCCGGAGATCCGCTATCTGCTGCATTGGGGCGCTCATCATCCGCTGCAGATCTGGCGCACCCGGCCTGGGGGCGGCAATGTGCCCAGTCTCTCGGCGATTGCGCCGCTGCTGTCGTGGTACGAACGCGAGATGGTGGATTTGTGCGGCGTCGGTTTCGACGACCCACCGCAACCGCAAGCGCTGGCATTGCTGCCCGGCGCGAGCGCGGACAAGCCGCCGCTGCGGCCCGACGCCGCGGCAGCGCTGCGCTACAGTCCCGAGCCATCCTCGCTACCGCAAATCACCGGGCCGATGAGCCAGGACGTGCAGCGCCTGCCCTTCGGGCCGGTGCGCGCCGATGTACTGGAGTCGGCGCAGTTCATTTTCTACTACATCGGCGAGGGCATTCTGCACTACCACCCGCAGCTGTTCTTCAAACATCGCGGTATGGAAAAGCGCTTCGAAGGCCTCAGGCCGCAGCTCGGTGTGGTGCTGGCCGAACGCGTCTCGGGGATCGGCAGCGTGGCGCATGCGCTGGCGTATTGCCGCGCGCTGGAGTCGGCGGCCGGATGTGAGCCACCACCGCGCGCGCAGCACCTGCGCGTGCTGCTCGCCGAGCTCGAACGGCTCTACAACCATCTGCACTACCTCGGTCATCTGTGCCACACGACCACGCTCAAGGTCGGCGAAGCGCAGGGAAAATATCTCGAGGAGCTGGCCAAACAGATCAATGCACGCGTGAGCGGCAGCCGGCTGCTGCGCGCGCTGCTGACCCCGGGTGGTCTGCGGCGCGAGCCGGAGCTGGAAGGTCTCAGCGATGCGCTCAGCGCTCTGCAGCGGCAGTTCCAGCCCTACGCGAACATGCTGGAAGCCAGCTCCACGCATCTGGATCGTCTGATTACCACCGGCCTGCTCAGCCCCAAGCTTGCATTCGATCAGGGCGCTACCGGCCCGGTCGAGCGCGCTTCGGGTCTGGAGCGCGATCTGCGACGCGATCAGCCCTATGCGGCCTATGGCGAGCTGCCGCTGAACATCGCCGTGCGCCGGAGCGGTGACGCGCACGCGCGCCAACAGGTGCGCATCGCAGAAATCGGTCACAGCATCGAGCTCATGCGCACGCTCTTGGCGGATCTGCCCGATGGCCCCATCCATGCACGGTGTGAGGCGCCAGCCGGTGCCGAAGGCCTGGGCTGGGCGGAGTCCCCGCGCGGTTCGCTCTATTACGCCGTGCATCTGGATCGCGACGGGCTGCTCGCGCGCGTCAAGATCAAGTCGCCGAGTTTCTCCAACTGGCGCGCCTTCGCGTTCACCGTGCATGACAGCAACATGATGGACTACGCGATCAACGAAGCCAGCTTTGGCCTGAGCATCGCCGGCTGCGACCGATAGGAGCGCGAGAGCATGCCTCTGTGGACACTCTTTGGTCTGAAGCAGGGCAAGGTCAGCACCGCCTGGCCGGCATCCGGCGAGGATGGCCAGGCCGGCGTGCTGGGCATGCCGCGCTTCGATGCCGCGAAATGCCAGAGCGGCTGCCGGGCCTGCGCCGAAGCCTGTCTACCCAAGGCCATCACGATGCTCGATGGTGCTCAGGATCGCCTCGCGGTGGATTACGGCCGCTGTGTCGCCTGTCAGCTGTGCGTCGAGGTCTGCCCTACCGGCGCATTCGCAACCTCGAGCGATTGGGCCTTCGGTGTGCGCGCACGTGAGGATCTGCGTTGGGCGCAGTCGGCCGCGGCGCCGGAGGGCCAGGCATTGAAGAGCGCCATTCAGCGCTTCTTCGGCCGCAGCCTGCATATTCGCCATGTCGATTCCGGCTCCTGTAACGGCTGCGAGTCCGAACTGCAGGCACTGAACAACCCGTTCTACAACCTGCATCGGCTCGGCATCTTCTTTACCCCCTCGCCGCGCTTCGCCGATCTTCTGCTGGTGACCGGTCCGGTCACCTATGCCATGCGCGGGCCGCTGCTGGAGGCCTTTGCGGCGATGCCCGATCCGAAGTTCGTGATGGCCATGGGTACCTGCGCGGTCTCGGG
>Ga0302326_10030278_pt1 | contig 10834 bp, 10 predicted proteins | sample Palsa_T0_3_FD_202264 | JGI IMG/M metagenome (GOLD analysis project Ga0302326, IMG submission 202264) | Peat permafrost microbial communities from Stordalen Mire near Abisko, Sweden - Palsa_T0_3 | ecosystem: Environmental > Terrestrial > Soil > Palsa > Peat permafrost | place: Sweden: Abisko...
GGACAGTTCGTTTTTTTCGTTAACTCTCACGGGGTTGCGGTGTCTAATCGCCCTGAGAATCCCATGATCCGCCCCCTGACCGAAGGCCATTCCCCAGCTTGAGAGCCCCCGGGAGCATGATGAATCGCGGCCTTCAGGGTCTCTGGCTGGGCGTCGTGCTGCCCGTGCTGGCCCAGGGGGCGGCGCCCCTGCCGCAGGCGACGGTCGCGCGGATCAACGCCCTCTTCGCGCCCTTTGACCACGACGGCTCGCCCGGCTACGCGCTGGGCGTGGTCAAGGACGGCCAGCTCATCTTTGCGAAGGGATACGGCCGGGCGAACCTCGACTACAACCTGCCCATCACGCCGCAAACCTCCTTCCACCTCGCGTCGCTTTCCAAGCAGTTCACCGCGGCGGCCGTCGCGCTCCTCATTCTCGACGGCAAGCTGACCCTGGAGACGCCGGTGGTCGCCTATTTCCCGGAAATCGCCCATTTCAAGGCGGACCTGCGCATCAAGCACCTCATCTATTTCACGAGCGGCTTGCCCGAGTACACGTCGCTTGCGCGCGCCAACGGATCGCCCTGGTTCTCCTACTTCTATTTCACAACCGACGAGGCCATCGCCACCACCCTGCGGGCCCCGGCGCTTGAATTCGCCCCGGGCACCCGGTGGGAATATTCGAACGTGAATTACATGCTCCTGACGAAGATCGTGGAACGGATCAGCGGCATGCCCTTTTCCGAATTCCTTGAGCGCCGGATCTTCGCCCCCCTCGGCATGAGGCACACGCAGCTGGACGACGACTCCTCACTCGTGATTGCGAATCGGGCGACGGGCTACCTGGACCGGTCCCGTCCGGACTCGCGCCGGCAGCTCGAGGGCGTCGGCGTCCACATCCGCGGGGGCCCGGGCTATGCCCAGCTTCTGCGGATCTCGCCGCACTACGGCGGCAGCGGGGTGTTCAGCACCGTCGACGATCTCGCCCTGTGGAATGAGAATTTCGAAAGCAACACGCTGGCGGGCCCCGCGTTCACGAGGCAGATGCTCCAGCGGGTGCGCTTCGCCCACGGCAAGGACAATGACGCCTTCGGCCTGGTCTTCGGGAGCTTCGCCGGGCGCGAGATGATATGGTTTTCCGGCGGCGACCTCGACACCTCGACCTACATGGCGCGCATTCCCAGTGAACATCTGGCGATCATCTGCCTGTCGAACATGCCGACGGGCGACAGCGAGGAAAAGGCCGGCGAGGTTCTCGGCCTGATTCTCGCACCCGAATCACCGTAGCGCCCGAAGGCGCCCCCTTTTCGCGGGCGGCCACGCGAAGCGCCGTAGGCCTTGACACCCTGGGCCTCGGCTCCTTTGAAGTGTTAAGCACGGCATGACGCCCCAGGTCCAGTTCCCGATCGACCCTCAGGCCGTCGCCGGCGCGGATTTCGGCTATCTCAAACCCGTCCGGGTCGCATCCCTCGACCCGGACCCGAAACGGAGGGAGTGGGCCGCGACACAGGCGCTAGGACCGGAAGCGGGGCATCGCGCGGTCGTTCTCCCATGAAAAAGGCAAAATCTGGCAATCCCAGGCGCGCGATAAAAGGCCTGGGTGCTCCGAAAACCGTCGATGAATATCTCGCCGGCGTGCCGGAGCCCGCGCGCGGCACCTTGAAAAAGGTTCGGGCGGCAATACGGTCCGCAGCCCCGCCCGAGGCCACCGAAGTCATCAGCTATCGAATCCCGGCGTTCAAGCACAAGGAAGTGCTGGTGTGGTTCGCCGCATTTTCGAGGCACTGCAGCCTGTTCCCCACCGCGTCGGTCCTCAGGATGTTCAGGGACGCGCTGGAGGGCTTCCCCATATCCAAAGGGACCCTTCAATTCCCGGCGGACAAGCCGCCGCCGGCCGGGCTCATCAGGAGAATGGTGAAGGCGCGAGTCGCACAGATCGAAGGCGGGAAAGGGCGTTGAGCCCGTCAGGGCCAAGATCCGAGGCGCCACGGCCGTCGGACCCCAATGCGTCACCTCTCGGCCGGCTTCGATCTCAGCCCGCGCAGGACCTGGTCCACCAGCTCCTCGCCGTAACGCTCGGTCAGCGGGGCAAATTTTAGCAGCAACCGGAAATAGATCGGGCCGATGATCGAATCGAGCAGAAGCTCGGAGTCGGTGTCGGCCAGGAATTCGCCGCTCGCCTTGCCGCGCTCCACATCGGCGATCGTGGCCGCCCGGCGGCGGCTCATGTGCTGGTCATAGAGCTCCTGCAGCACCGACGGCTCGCTCTGGCCCTCGGCGATCAGCTCGGCCATCACCTTGCCGAAGAGCCCGTTCGATTCCTGAATCAGGACGCGCACCTTGTTGCGCAGTGCCTGTTCCGCGGTCCCTGCCCCAACCGCCTCGGCCTTGCCGGCGAAACGCTCCTGGAACATCGCCATAACCAGCGCAGCCTTTGAAGGCCACCACTTGTACAGCGTCGGCTTGCCCACCCTGGCCCGCCTGGCCACCGCCTCCATGGTCAGGTCGCGGACGGACATGCGCTGAAGCAACTCGTAGACGGAGTCCATGATGGCCGCGTGCGACTCGGCCGCATCGCTCCGAGGCCGTCCAGGACGGAGGGGGTTTAGCTCGGTCTCAGGCATTGGAAATATAATTATCGAAACGTAGCGAAAAGCAATTGACAAATCGCATCCCTTACTTTCCATTACGTAAAGTTAATTGTAAGCCGATCCGCACGCTCACCTGGAAAAATGAAAGGAAAATGCAAAATGAACTCACACTCCAATGCCCACAATTCCCTACAACCCTTGACCCCTGAGGATGGGGCCGTCGTCGCCGCCATGCGGACAATGCTTGGACCGCAAAAGGGTCTCCTTCAAGGGACGGCCGCCCGTCCAATCTATGACGAGATCATCGGACACGTCGCCGCCCCCGAAGGCGTGACGTATGAGCCCGACAATGTCGGCGGCATTTCAGGCTGGTGGTGCCGGCCGCCCCACCCGCGCCCGCATGAGGCCCTCCTGCACCTGCACGGCGGTTGGTTTGTCTGGGGCTCGGCCCGGGCCTACCGGCACTTCGTGGGACACATCGCCTCCCGCGCCGGCGCGTCGGCGTTCGTCGCCGATTACCGGCTGGCCCCGGAACACCCCTTCCCCGCCGCGCTGCTCGACGCGCAGGCCTGCTACCGCGGGCTGGTCGATCGCGGGATTCGACGGATCGCCGTCGTTGGGGATTCGGCCGGCGGCGGCCTGGGATTGGCGCTCCTGTCGCTCGCAACGGTACAGCCTGGGCCGGACGGCGTCGTCCCCGTGGGAGCGGTGGCCCTGTCGCCTGTGACCGACCTGGCGCTCTCCGGCCCAAGCTGGGAAAATCGGGCGGCCGCCGACCTCTATTTCACACGGGCTCAGTGCGCCGCCTTGATCCACGCCTACCTCGGCGACCACGATCCCGCCGACCCTCTGGCCTCACCTCTTTACGGCCGACTCGCCGGGCTGCCGCCGATCCGGGTGCACGTTGGGGAAGACGAGATGCTTCTGGACGACTCCCGCCGATACGTTGAGCGGGCGGTCGCAGCCGGCGTGGACGCCAAGGTCGACGTGTGGCGGGGCATGCTCCACGTGTTTCCCTCCGGCGTTGGGAGCCTGGGAGCCGCGGCCCTGGCATTGGATGCGATCGGGGCCTTCCTCTCCGAGCGCCTGGCGATCACCGTCGGCACGGCGTCGGCGTCCAGCCGCGCTGTCGCGCAGGTCTAAGGGGAGGCAAGCGGATCCCCAGGCCATGAGAGCCATCGTCTACAGCCGCTTCGGGAGTCCCGATGTCCTTGAAGTCGGCACCCTTCCTTCGCCTGCCCTCGATGACACGGGCGTTCTCGTCAGCATGCGCGCTTCGTCAGTCAACGTCATTGACTCCCGGTCGCGGAGCGGGGCCATGTGGCCATTCGTCGACAAGAAATTTCCCAAGGTACCCGGCTCCGACATCGCCGGCGTCGTTTCGGCGGTCGGCCCGAGGACAGGACGATTCAAGGTGGGCGACAGGGTTTTTGGGGCGACGAATGCCTTCAAGGGCGGAGCGTTTGCCGAAGAAGTCTCACTGCCGGAAGGATCCCTTGCCCTCATGCCCCGCTCGGTCGGCTTTCCGGAGGCGGCGGCGCTTCCGATCGCCGGGCTCGCGGCGCTCCTGGCCCTGAGCGGTCTCGGCAGGGTCAGGAGCGGCGACGAGGTCCTGATCCATGGCAGCTCGGGCGCAGCCGGTCTCTTCGCGATCCAGCTCGCCAAGCATTTTGGCGCCCGGGTGACGACCGTCAGCGGAACCCGAGGCGCGGCGGCCTCGAGGGCCATGGGGGCGGATCAAGTGTTCGACTATAAGTCCGGCCCCGTCGTCTTTGCGGGTGCCTTTGACATCATCATCGACTTCTCAGGCACTTTCCCCTTCGCCAGGGCGCGCCGGCACCTCAAGAGGGCCGGGCGTTTCATCGAGTCGTCTCCGACCCTCCCAAAGTTCCTGGGCAGCATGATCGCCAATCTGTTTCGTGCAAAAAAGCATCTCATGCTCACGACGAAGGCGAATTCCGTCGAACTCGAACTCCTGGCTTCCCTGGTCGACTCGGGAAGGCTGAAGATAACTGTCGCCAGAATCTACCCCCTCGCCGAGGCGCGGCAGGCCTTCATCGAGCAGGAAAAAGGCGGCACGGTCGGCAAGATTGTCGTCACGGCCGGGCGAGCTTAGGCAGCATTCTCAGGCACTCTCACGGCGAGAGTGAGCCTTCAATTCGCTTGCCGGGAAACAGGCCGCGAATCCAGTCTATGGGCATGCGTGGTCCGTTGCGCTGGCTTGCCGCATTCTGTTTCGCCGCTGTCGCGCATGCGCAGACGGCTCCAGAGACGCGCACCGTTTCCCTAGTCGACCATCCGTTCGGTCTTACCTTGCCGGATCCGTATCGATGGATGGAAGGCGCCGACAATCCTGAGTTTAATACCTGGCTCAAGGCGCAGGGAGCCTACGCCCGCTTGAGACTCGATGCGATACCCTCCTTGGGGGAATGGCGAGCCCGTCTCAAGGCCGCGAGCGCCAAGAATACGATAAACCGCCTCCAGCGCCGCTACGCGGGTCGGCTGTTTTTTCTGCGCATCGAGGGGAATCTTCAGGGCAAACTGATGGTGAGGTATGCCGATGGAAGGGAAAGCGTGCTGGTTGATCCCAACGTCCTGGGGACGAATTCAGGAATCGCATCCGTGACGGAATACAGCCCCTCGCCGGACGGCAAGGTCGTCGCGGTGAACGTCGACCGTGGCGGGAACGAAGTGACCACAGTGACTCTTATTGCTGTCGATAGTGGCACCGCTTTGCCCGACGCAATCGAGAACATCTGGGGAGAGTTTCCGGTCAAATGGCTCCCCGACTCGAGCGGCTTCACCTACACCCAGATGGCGCCCAAGGATCAAACCGACTCGGGCGACCCGATGACCAACATGCGCGTGCGAATTCATCACGTCGGGCAGGCCGTCGGGGGTGACGCCATTCTCCTGGCCCCGGGCGTCAACCCGCGGTTCCCCCTGCATTCGAATGAATTTCCGATTGTTATCGCGGACGTGGATTCGGATTTCGCCCTGGGCTCTGCCGGGGGTGCCCGTCCCGACCAGCGCATATGTGTGGCGCCAAGGTCGGCGGCTCTGGTTCCGGGCGCGCCCTGGACCTCCATCGCGGATTATTCCGACGAGGTGCAGGATTTCGACCTGCATGGCTCTCAACTCTATCTCCTCTCGAAAAAGGGCGCTCCAAACGGCCGGATCCTGGCGCTGGACCTGAGCGAGACGCCGCTCAGCCTCACGCGCGCACGTGTTCTGGTTCCTGAGTCCAAGGATTCGGTTCTGACAGCCATCAACTGCTCGCGCGATGCGCTGTACGTGCGCCAAATGCGGGTCGGCATCGACTCGTTCCTGCGGGTTCCCTATGGCGCCGCGACTCCCGAGGCCGTGCCGATGCCGTTCCCGGGCGCGGCGTACCTCATATCGACCCGTCCCAAGGAGGACGGAGTGGTCTTCACGCTGCAGGGATGGACCGTGCCGCGAAAAGCCTTCGCCTATGACCCGTCCTCCAATGAGACCACGGACCTCAACCTCGGCGAAAGCGCCGCCGCGGATTACAGCGGCATAGTTGCGCAGGAGACGGAGGCCGTGAGCAGTGATGGCACCCCTGTGCCCCTGACAATTCTCTACAAGCATGACACGCCGAGGGACGGACTCAATCTTGCCATTCTGGACGGCTATGGCGAGTACGGGATTTCCTACCAGCCCTATTTCGACCCGCTGCTGCTGGAATGGGTCAAAGCCGGGCGCGTTTACGCGGTCGCACACGTGCGCGGCGGCGGCGAGAAGGGCAATTCCTGGTGGCTGGGGGGCAAGCCGCCCAACAAGCGGAATGGCGTCGCCGATTTCATCGCCTGTGCCGAACAGCTCGCCGCATTGAAGCTTACCCGCCCGACCCGGACGGGCGCCACCGGGGCAAGCGCCGGCGGCCTTCTCATCGGCGGCGCATTCACCCTTGCGCCCGATCACTTCGGCGCCGCTAGCATCCACGCCGGCATGTTAAACCCAGTCAGGCTTCTCGCCGGGGCCAATGGCGCAAACCAGATTGGCGAGGTGGGTGACCCGCGAACCGAGGCCGGCATGAAGGCGATTGCCGCGATGGATCCCTATCAGAACGTCCGCGACGGCGTGCGATATCCCCCGCTCATGCTCGAGGTGGGCCTCAATGACAGCCGTGTGGTACCTTGGGAAAGCGGCAAATTCGGGGCGCGCGTGCTTGCCGCGTCGCCCCGCAATACGGTCTGGATCCGGACCAACGGCGATTCCGGACATTTCGATACGGGGGATCAGTCTGTGGCCGAGGCGGCCGACACCTACGCATTCTTCGGCGAGGTCCTCCATTGATGGGGAGCCGGACGGCTCCCGAAACCTCGGAAATGTCCCCGGCACCGCGTCCGGGAACGCGCTCGACGCCCTAGTGCGGCAGGGACCGACGCGTGCCGATCATTTTCTTGGGACCCGGGATCCCGGAGCCCCACCCCTCCTTCTCTCCGCCAAACGCGGCTGGTGGGAATCGGGTGTTGACATTGAACCATGTTACTTATGTACCTTGGTACATGAGTACCGAAAATCCCGCTGTGATCCAGCGAGTACAGACCGGAATAAGGATAGAAAAACGAACGCTGAAGGTGCTCAAGGCCGTCGCCGAGTTGAAAGACCTCACGGTGGGCGATCTTCTCGAGGGAATCCTTCTGCATGTGTACGAGGGCCAGCTGCCGTTCGGCAAGGACACCCTCGATCAGATCGGGAACCTAAAGAGGGTTTATGGGCTCACACTCACGGCGAAAAACAGCCACAGGCTAAGAGAAGCTTCGAAATGAGGGCGTCCGAAGCGGCATTGCGCCGCACACTTGCCGTTGCGTTTGCAGTCATGTCGATCGTGCTCGCCCTACGCCTTTTCGTGCCCGCCGCGGCATTGACGTTTTCGCGGCGCGCTGCCGAAGAGTTCAATGCGACCGGCCTGCCGCCCTGGACACGGTTGGCCCTGGCATTGCCCGAGATGCTTGGAGCGGTCCTATTCGCGGTCCCGAGAACATTTTACATTGGCGCGCTCGTGCTGCTCTTGGATCTGGCCGGCGCCGTCGTCGCTCACCTGTCTCTAGGCGTCCAGCCCCTTGGGCTCTACCTCCTGTTGGCTGCCGTGACCTCGCTCGCCCTTCTGCATCGGTATCTGCTGACGTGCAGACTTCGGCAATGAGCGATGTCGAATTTCGGGCTTCGTTTGAAGGCCTGGAGATTCCTGGGAGTGAGTTCCGGCATGAGGATCACGTTCGGCTGGCGTGGATCTATCTGCAGGATTCAACCCTCGCCGAGGGCGCGGCGCGTTTCTGCGAGAAATTTCGCCATTTCGTCCGTCACATCGGAGCCGAATCAAAATACCATGAGACGATCACATGGTTTTATCTCGTAACCGTCTTTGAAAGAATCCGCACCCGTCCCGAGGCGGCGAATTGGGAGGCGTTCGCAAAATCCAACGGCGACCTTCTCGACAGCAGGATGGGATTGCTCCGCACCCGGTACCGGGACGAGACGATACATAGTCAGCGTGCCCGGAGCGTCTTCGTGCTGCCGGACCTTTCTCGTGATCCCCCTTGATCTACAGCCGGCGGCTGTCTGAATCCTGGCGGGTGGACCCGGTTGTCAACGGGGCCGGCTGACCGAGCGAGAAACCGGCGGCGACACGCGCCCGTCGGCATCCCCGCGGGGCCGCGCCCTTGCCGACGAGGAGCGCTGACCCGGGCGCCTCCCGGACTGCCGTCATACAATTCCCCTTGTATTTAATGACCACAATTTTAAATGGCCCAATTCCGGCTTCGTCGCTCCTCGAACCAAGCTGGGGCCGCCCAGTTGGGCAGCGCCGCCGGGCCAAGGGTTATCGCTCTTCAAAGGGTGCCAAATGCTTCCCGTTGGGGCGGGTTCAACAATCGAAGGGTTCCTGTCAACAAGCTGCATTGAACCGAATTGTGCTCGAACGCACTGAGCCGAGTTGACACGTTCCAGCTTGATGTCGGACGCCGTATTCCTCAGCTACGCCTCGCAGGACGCAGAATCGGCAAAGCGCATCTGCGATGGGCTGCGTGCCGACGGGGTCGAAGTGTGGTTCGACCAGAGCGAACTGCGAGGCGGCGACGCGTGGGATCAGCAGATCCGCCGGCAAATCAAGGAGTGCGCCCTGTTCGTGCCCGTCATCTCCGAGGCCACGCAGGCGCGTACCGAGGGATACTTTCGCCTCGAATGGCGGCTTGCGGACCAACGCACACATTTGATGGGACGGAACAAGGCGTTTCTGATGCCGATTTGCCTGGACCAGACGCCGGATGCGGGAGCGGACGTGCCGGATTCCTTTTTCAGCGTGCAATGGACGCGCCTGCAACATGGGGACTCCCTCCATGCATTGGTCCAGCGCGTGCGGCGCCTGCTGGGACGTGAAGGCGTGACCCCCAGTCGCGATACCGCCGCCGTCCCGTCCGGAGCCCGCTCGACCCTCGCCGAGATGCCTGTCGCGGGAAATTCGATCGCCGTGCTCGCGTTTTCAAACCTCAGCAAAGACTCGGAAAACGAATTCTTTTCCGATGGGATCAGCGAGGAGCTGCTCAATGTGCTCGCCAAGGTGCCCGGCCTCAAGGTCACCGCGCGGACCTCGGCTTTTTATTTCAAGGGCAAGAACATCCCCGTCCCCGAGATCGCCCAGAAGCTCGGTGTGGCCTACGTGGTGGAGGGAAGCGTCCGCAAGGCGGGCAGCCGGGTGCGCATCACCGCCCAGCTGATCAAGGCCGCCGACGGCTTCCATGTCTGGTCGGAGAATTTCGACCGCGATCTTGAGGACATCTTCGCGGTGCAGGACGAGATCGCGGGCCTGATTGCGAAGAATCTCAGGCTCAAGCTGGGGGCCGGGACGCATGGCGCGTCAACCGTCAACCCCGAGGCCTACCGGCTGTTCCTCCAGGGCCGGGCCGTCGTGAACCGAGAGATCCTCGACGACTACCCCAAGGCCATCCAGTTCCTGTCGGACTCGCTGGCAATCGACAACACATCCGCCCTTACCTGGTCGTGGCTCTCCATCGCCTACACCATGTCGGGGGCCCTGGGGGTGATTCCCACCGCCGAGGGTTTCGAGCGCGGACGCGAGGCGGCCCTCAAGGCGATCGCCCTCGACCCGCAGCTCGCGAACGGGCACAGCGCCCTCGGTTGCATCATGTTCGCCTACGATTGGGACTGGGAGGGATCGAGGCAGGTCCTTGAGAAGGCCGCGGCATTGGCGCCGGGCGACGCCACGACGGTGAGCTTCCTCGCCCAGCTGGCGCAGGCCGTCGGGGAACGGGAACGGGCGATCGAGCTCGGCCGCAAGGCCCTGGAACTGGATCCCCTGAACAACCTCTCCGGCTACGTGATGGGAAAGAGCCTTTTTCAGGCCCGGCGGCTGGACGAGATGGTAATGCTCGGGCAACACATCGTCGGTCTCAATCCCACGGGCTTTTACGGCTGGGTCTTCCAAGTTTACGGCCATGTGCTCCAGGGGCGGTTTGCCGAGGCCGGCCGCGCCGCCGAGCAGATCCCGCGCGGATTCTACCGGCTCGTCTGCCTTTCGCTCACCCGGCATGCGCTGGGCCGCGTTGAGGAGTCCGACAGGACGCTCGACGAACTCAAGTCCGTGCATGGAGTTCAAGGCGCATACCAGATCGCCGAGATCCACGCCTTTCGTCGCGAGCCGGAACTGGCGTTCGAATGGCTGGACCACGCGTTTCGCGCGCGCGATCCGGGAATGACATGGATGAAGAACGACGCTTTTTTCGACTCCATGCGCTCGAGTCCGCGCTGGGAGGCGCTGCTGCGAAAGATGAAGCTCTCGGACGACCAGCTCAAGTGAGCCGTCACACGTTGCCTCGGCGGGACGAGCAGGCTCCGTCACCTTGTGCTTGATCCCTGGACGAGCCCGGGATCGTCTAATGCGGTGCCTGCGGCGCAGCTCGCCAATCAGAAATCCTACCGCCAGAAAACTCGAAATCACAAACCAATCGCCGCCTCTCTTGTGGCGTCATAAACCCGCCTTTGAGGTCATTGATTGAGACACGAAGCAAGACCATGGAATTCAGAGGTGAAACATTCTTGTACACTTTGGCTGGCCTGATGATCACGTTTGCGGGGTTCTCGGCGCTCCTGTTGGCCCTCCGACCGGCCGCTGGAGCGAAGTTGTCACTGCTTGACCGATACCTTGCGAAAACGGTCATGACGTTCATTTTCGTATTGACGGCGGGAGCGCTGCTGCCGGCGCTATTTGCGCTCTACGAC
>Ga0302326_10030279_pt1 | contig 10834 bp, 7 predicted proteins | sample Palsa_T0_3_FD_202264 | JGI IMG/M metagenome (GOLD analysis project Ga0302326, IMG submission 202264) | Peat permafrost microbial communities from Stordalen Mire near Abisko, Sweden - Palsa_T0_3 | ecosystem: Environmental > Terrestrial > Soil > Palsa > Peat permafrost | place: Sweden: Abisko...
CGGTAGCCAGTACGCCAAGACCGGGGTCATCGGCCCCAGCGGTGGAACGCTGACCGTCACGGCGTCGGACGACCCGGCCATCGCCGGCACCTCGATCACCATCCCGCCGGGAGCGCTCAGCGCCCCGACCACCATCGAGATTGGCGGTACGATCCATGCGGTGGTCTCTTCGGGTGCGTTGGGGCCAGTCGTGGACTTCGAGCCGAGCGGCACCGCCTTCGCCAAACCCGCTACCGTGAGCATCCCGGTCTCGCTCCCTGCGGGAGTGAGCGCCTCGCGCGTCGGGGTGATGGCCGTCGAAGCGAACGGAAGCTCGCGAACGATAACTCCGCTGACGGTGGCAAGCGGCCTGGTCACTTTTCAGACCTCAGGGTTCACGTTCTTCGGTGGCTTCGAGCTGCCCTCGGACGACGCCGGCTGCTCGCCGAGCTGCGCTGACGGTGCGGCCTGCGGGTCGTCGGATGGCTGCGGTGGAACCTGCGACGCCAACTGCGACGATGCTGGCTGCTCGCCGAGCTGCGCTGACGGTGCGGCTTGCGGGTCGTCGGACGGCTGCGGTGGAACCTGCAACGCCAACTGCGATGACGCCGGGTGCACGCCGAGCTGCGGCGAGGGCACTTGCGGAACGTCGGATGGCTGCGGCGGGACCTGCCCCTGCCCCGACGCCGGCTGCACGCCGAGCTGCGGCGAGGGCACTTGCGGAACGTCAGATGGCTGCGGCGGGACCTGCCCCTGCCCCGACGCCGGCAGCGACCTTTTCTATCCGCCCGTGAACTATGCGGTGAGTGTGGGGCCCCATGCGCTCACCACCTTCCAGAACACTGGCGGCAACATCGGGCTCGCCATGGCGGACTATGGAGACGGTATGGTCTGGGTGCTGCTCGGCGCCGGGGACGGGACGTTCACCAGTGGCGGCAGCTACAACGACAGCGCCGCCCAGCCGTCTTTGCAGTACATCTGCAGCGCCGACTTCAACGGGGATGGCCTCGCCGACCTTGCAGTGTCGACCTGGCAGAACGCGAACGGCGTCGACATGGTCCTGTTCAGCGGCACTGCTGATGCGGGCTTCAGCTACGCCAACAGCGAGGTCGCAGACCAGACGAGCTATCAGGTCATCACCGCCGACATCAACAGCGATGGACTGCCCGACCTGATTCTCATCGAGGGCCCCTCGATCTACGTCGGGTTGGGGCAGGGGGATGGCGGGTTCGTGTGGGGCACCGGCATCGGCGGCGTGGGCTACCCGCGGGGTCTGGCGGTCGGCAACTTCGGCTTTGCCGGCGGTCCTCAGATCGCGGTGGCCGACAATGGCAGCGACCAGGTCTGGGTGCTCCAGCAGACCGGCGGAGTGTTCTCGGCGCTCGGCCCCTGGGCCGTCGGCAGTCAGCCGATTGGGATCGCGGCCGCGGACTTCAACGGCGATGGCTGCACGGATCTCGTGACTGGAAACAACGTCGGCGACAGCGTCAGCGTTCTCTTGAATACTTGTGACGGCGGGTTCGGCGTTCCTTACAACTATTCCGAGGAAGGTGGCAGGCCCCAGTGGCTGATCACGGCCGACTTCAACGGAGACGGTAATCAGGACATCGCGGTGGCGTTCTATGATTCGACCGAGACCGGGGCGAACGTCGCCTTGTACCTCGGGAACGGCGATGGTACGTTCCAGGACCCGATCTACTACCAGGCCGACGAGGGTCCGAGCGACATCGTGAACGCAGACTTCAATGGCGATGGCAAGATGGACTTCGCGGTGTCAAACTGGGTGAGCAACGACGTGAGCGTGTTCATCCATCGCTGAGATCCACGCCAAGGCGAGCGTCATCCCCGCGGGGCTGCTGGTTGCGGTCGCCTTTTTTCTCTTCCTGCGTCCAGTGGCGTGCCGCGGCGCGCCTCCGCTGGTGGCCGTGCCCGACAGCGGCCCGGTCCTCGACTTGGACTCGGGACCCGACGGCGGGCCGGACGCGGGTGACGGCGGCTATCATGCCGACGGCGGTTGCGAGGTCCGTGGCGAGATCGTCGCGGACGGCGACTGGCTGAACCTCCAGAACGGGTCGTGCACCTACTGCGACCCAGCCCTCAATCCCAACGGGTGGACGGTGCTCGATTCTGGCCAGCCCTGCCAGGGATTTGCAAGAGAGAGTAGCGACATGGAAATGTCCTATCCGACGGTGCCCTTCGAGGGGGTCTGTGCTTTCGACTTCAGCACTCCGAATGGACCCTTCGGGAGTTGCGGCGGAGCGCTCGCGGGCTTCAGTTGCAATCTGAGCCAGGGTCTCGGCTGTCAGGGGGGCGTCTGCAACGCGGCCGGCTGGTGCGAGGTGACCCAGAACCTGGGTTGGTTCTCGGCCTGCAACCGGTCGGGAGCGATTACGTCGAATGCGTGCGCGGACGGCCCCTGCTGCTCGGATGGTGGCTATGAGGGGGTCCCTCTAGACGGAGGCGGCTGGTGCTGCGGCTTGATCGACGGGGGCGTCTCGAGCTGCCTGACAGCAGGCGACGTCTGCGTGTTGGATTCCAACTGCTGCGCTGGTCTGGTGTGCATGCAGGCAACCGGACGCCCGCCGGGCGGTGCCGGAAGCTACGGCATCTGTGAGTAGCGCCGAGAAGGGCGTACATTCCGCGGCCATGACCGATTTGCTGCGCATCGCCGCCTCGAGCTCCCTCGCTTTTCTTCTTGCGGCGTGCGCCGGGGATGCGGGTCACATGCGAGTGGATGCGGGTGATGCCGGTCCGACGCTGGAAACGCGCTACCCGATGCCGGCGACGCGGGTGATGCGGGTGACGCCGGCCGTGCGGGAGCGGCGGTGTGCTCGGTGGATGGTGAGCCGGGGCAATGCCTGACCACCGCCGTGTGCGGCTACATGAGCGGCTTCACGGTGACCGACGGTCTCTGTGACGGGGGGGCTGACGTCGGCGGCACGGCGTTCCTGCCGTACTTCGGTCCCGATGAGGTCGCCCAGGTGACGAGCTCGCTCGGCGCGCAGCTGCTGGTCACCGCGAACATCGTGACCGACACGCCGCAGGGCGCCGCCAACTGGCTCAGGCACTACCAGGACGCCGGCGTGCAGGCCAAATACTGGGAGATCGGCAATGAGAACTACATCCCGAGCGGGAGCTGGGCGCAGGATGAAGGCTACCGGGCGCCCGTCCAGTACTCGGCGCTGTTCGACCAGTTCGCGCAGGCGCTCCGCGCAGTCGATCCCACGGTCCAGGTCGGCATGCTCGGCTGCCCCGGTTGCCCCGGGTGGGACCAGGGCGTGTTGCAGGCCATCACCCAACCCGCCGACTTCATGTCTGTGCACAATGGCTATGCCCCGTTTGCCAGCTACGTCGCCGACACCAGCTCGGCGCTGGAGGCGATGCTGGCAGACCCGGTGTCGATCCGCGGGTCCTTCGATGCGCTCGAGGGCGACCTGACCGAGTACGGTGGCCCGAACGCGGGCATCAACCTCGCCGAGACCGAGTGGGGCGCCGGGTTTAATCCGTCCGGCGCGGCCACCGACGTGCAGTGGGCCGCGCTCAACCGCTCGCTCGCCTCCGCACTGTACTCCGCGCTGGTCTTCGACCTGTTCTTCGCAGACCCGCAAATCGCGATCGCGAACCATACCAACGCCGTGAGCCCGCTCTGGCAGGCGGACGTGACGCTCTCCCCGACGGATGGCATCTCCGATCCCACCGTGAGCGCGTTCGGCCATGCCTTCCGCCTCTATGCCGACGCGGCAGGGGGCCTCGAGGTGCCGGTGCAACTGCGGGGCGCGCCGACCTACTCGACGACCGGCCTGGGATTCGTTCCCCCGCTGTTCGACGTCCCCGAGCTCGACGCCGCGGCGGTCATCGCAGCCTCGGCCGATCGGCTCTGGATCTACGTCGTGAACCGCAGCCTGACCGACGACCTGACGGCGCGCGTGATCGCGCTCGGTTATCCGGCAGCCGGAGTCCAGGCCGTGACGTCCGAGGTGCTCAACGGTGCCTCGGCGACGGCCGTCGATGATCCCAGCACGCCAAACGCCGTCAGCGTGGCGCAGACGTCGCTCACCGCGAGCGATAGTCTCGAGGTGACATTCCCCGCTCACTCGCTGACGCGGCTCACCTTCCAGTAGACAATCCGCTCGCGCTCGCTAGCGTTCGGCGCGGGCGCGAACCTCTGGGCCGAACAACTTCTCCAGCAGGAGCTCTGATCCCATCATTCCGTCGAGCGCCTCGATGCCTGCCGAGGGCGACGTCTCAATCAGCTGGAGATAGGTGCGATCGCAACTGCTCCGGTCGGCCAGCCCAAAGGAGCCTTGGTCCTCGGCGGTGTCGGTGAAGCTGTCGTACTCCCGGCGCAAGCCGATCTGCTCGCCCAGGATCGCGCAGGGGGTCGGCGAACAGGCGAGCCCGCGCTTGGCGACCGCCGGGTCCACGCCAGGAAACATGAAGGCCACACCCGTCAGCGCCAGGTCTTGAAAGCGCTGATAGTCGGCCTGGTCGGCGAACGGCGGCGTCCCCGGGGGCAGCGGGAGGCCGGCCGACGAGGCTGCGCCCTCGAGTTGCTGCTCGTACCAGACGATGTGCGCCGCCGCCTGGGTGGCGATGAGGATGCCATTGGAGGCGATCAGGTCGGCCAGGTGCTGGACGTCGCCAAGTGCCGCGGCGGCGTCTCCCGCCTGGCTGGTGGCGAGCGCCTGCACCAGGCGCAGCTTGGCCCAGTCCATGAGCGACTGGTAGTCGGGAATCGGCATGTTGAAAGGATCCACCTCCGCGGCTTGGTCAGCGAGGGGACCCACGGTCGCGAGGCTCCAGTGATCGAACTGCGCGAGCTGCGGCATCCAGGAAAAGTCGAGCCCCATGGTGTCCGCGACGGTGAGGGCCGTCGGCCAACCGTCGCCGGCGGCACGGAGGCTCGCGATGAGCGCGGCCGGCAGCTCCAGGGTCCCCACCGTCCGCGGGTGGGTGTACCAGCTGACCCGCGGCAAGAGGAAGTAGGCCGCATCGCGCTCTTGAGTGCTCGGATCGTCGGGGTCAACCGCCGGTGGCGAGGCGAACGGCTTTGGCAGCTTGGCGGTCTCGGCGCAGTAGCGCTCCACGTTCTCGGCCGCCTCGACCGCGTTGAGGTGCAACTTCGTCGAAATCTCGAAGAGCGAGCGCACCGTCTTGATCGAGACCGCGGCCTGGCCGCCGTCGACCTTCGACTGCACACCCGGCGACGCGTCCGACGATGGGGCGACGCGCTTGGGGACGCCGCTCACCACCCGGTGGTGGCCTACGTGGGCCACGGGAGTGCTCCCCACGGATGCATCCCCCACCCACTCAGCGGTTGCGATGGGTCGGAGCCGCGAGCGAAGAAACAGCAGCGCCAGCCCTATCAGGAGCAACGCCGCAGCGATCGCCGCCCGATTTCGGCCCATGGCGCGACCATAGCGCCGAATGGGAGGGTGCCCAACGGCGACTGAAAACCCCTAGCCATCAAGCGGTGCTCAGAAGCCATTCGGATTGCCGACGCAGATCTGGATCACCTCCGCCTCCGTGTCGGACATGCAGGTGCCAGACGTGTAGTCTTCGTTCGGGACGCAGTCGGAGCTCGCGCAGTCCTCCCCCTCGTACTCTGGATTGCAGGCACCGCCGCTGGCGACGAGTGGCTGGCAGTCGCCTGTCCCCATCAAATCGCAGTAATCGGCGGCCGGATCGCATGGGCTCATCTCGCACCCGTAGTCGTCGCACATGGCCCCTTCGGCGACGTATGCCACGCACGTCGAACCGTAGTCGCCGCAGCACGACCCTGCGACACAATCGTTTTCGGTGCAAGTCGCACCGATCGCCAGCGGAGAGACGCAGGTCGCGGCGCCTGTGATGACGTCCGACGGAGCGCCTTCCTGACCCATCCCACCGTCGACCGGCGTGCAGATCGAGTCGGCAATGGCGCAGTCCCCATCCATCGTGCAGTCGCCGCCGTCCGGAGCGAGCCCCGTGAAGAAAGCTGGAAAGTCGCAGGCACCGCCATCCAGCGAAGTGGCCCAGAAGGCGTTCGGATCGCAGGCCGCGGCGACGGTCGCCAGGGCCGAGAGACAAGCCTGGGTGTCCGCCTGGTCGTAGGACATGCGCTTGGCCGACACCGAATCCTCGTACGGCTGGAGGGCGACTTCGGCTTCCGCTCCCAGGCTATTCGCACACCCCTGTTCGGTGGCGAATCCCAGGTTCAGCTCGGTCGTGGCCGTGACCGCGAAGGGGTTTCCAGGATTGGCTCGATCGCTCGGCGTGCAGCAGTGGTAGATGAAGTGGCAGTAGGACGCGGCATATGCGTTCGGGAAGGACGACAGCCCACCACCACCGGACGAGCCACAGCCGACGAGAAACAGCAAGGCGCAGCCAACCGAACCTGGTTTCACGAGAGGACCTCCCCACTCGGAAGAAAAACGCACTGTACGGTTCGGTGCGAGATTGTCCAAGCTTAAGCAACGGGGGAGAGGCCGAGTGAGGGGGCCACCTACTCGCAATCCACCACGTACACCCCGACCTGCCACGGGTTCGAGATCGCCAGAAAGAGCTTGCCGCCCGGCGCGGGAGCCACGGCCATGCTCGTGGACGGTTCAGCAAGGCCGGAATTGTCAACGCGGCTGAGCCCCGGCGTTTGATTGAAGCCCGGCAGCGTGAGGTAGCTGGGCGCGTCTCCCATGCCGCCGTCGAAACCGACCTTGGCGACGAGCACCGTGCCGAGGGCCGTCGTCATGAAGTTCTCGAACGCATCCGGACAGACCCCCACTGCAATTGCGCCGACAAGCGGGGCGGTCGATTGAATCTCGGTTGGCGTCCCGCCCACGCCCGCATCAACCTGCCAGATGAACTGGAGCAGCTGTCCCGGTTGCTGGCACGTCACACCGCGTTGCCACTCCAACACCTCAATGATGTCGGCGCCGAGGTTGCTCGCCGCGACGAAGGGCACGGGCCCCTCCCCACAACCCTCAGGATCATAGCTGGTGTACACGGGGTCCATGACCGTCGAGCTTTGGCCGAAATAACCGCCTTCCGCATAGGCACTCGTGGCAAGAAGCACTCCCGAAGACTCGCCACCGGGCCCACCCCTCATTCGACGCGTGTAGATCACGCCGTCCTGATCGGGGAGGGGAACGCCCGTCGGGTTCGCCGAGTCGACTGCCGAGATTTCCTGGCTCACGCTGGCGGCCTGGTCGTAGGCCCATTCGTCGATCGGGGTGAAAGTGAAATCGACGCCCATGAAGAAGAGCTGGGTGTCGCGGCTGCTCGGATTGAAGACGAGGCTGGGATCCCATCCGCAGTTCGAGTAGCTCGCATCCGGAATCCCGCCGTTCTCGGGAACGGTGGCACAGCTCACCACCTGCTCGCTGTAGGAGGGATCGCAGTCCGGCGAGGCGGCGACACTCCAGGGTACCGAGTAGTCCTCCCAGCACAGTGCGGTCGCGGTGCCGTCGTCGGAGACGGCGACGTTGGGCGGACTGCTCAGCGACAGCTGAGTCGTTCCGATCTGGATTGGAACCCCCAGCGGTCCCCCATCGCCGGTGATCGATTGAAGCATGATGCCGAATTGTCCCCCGTCCCCGACGGAATAGACGAGCCTGGCCGCGCCCACACCCGACGGCTCCGGCACCACGGCGATCGCGACCGGCCCGAAGATGGTATCGGCGCCCGCGTCGAGCAATAACGCCGCAGGGGCGGTCGAAATCGAGCCCGTGCTCGCTCCAGACGTCGTCGCCCCGCCGCTCGTCCCTCCGCTGCTCGTTCCTGCGCTACTGGTCCCACCGGTCGTGCGCGCGCCCGACCCCGTTCCCGATGAGCTGGCGCCGGTGCTGCCCGCGGCGCTGCTGCTGGCCGCCGAGCTCGGGGACTTGCCTCCGGTGGACCCGCTCGTGCCGGGCCCCGCCGTGCCAAAGCCAGTGATGCTGGTCAGGCAGCAACCCCCCAGCGCGCTCAACGCAACCCCCCACGCACCAATGCCCACGAGCCCACCGCGGATCTCGAGCCTGCGTCGCATGGTCTTCATCTCAGTGCTGGCTCGCGTCGCCATAGACCGTGACGCCGCCGCCGCAATAGTCGCCCGCCGCGATGGCGCGCGGGTTGTCGACCGGGCCAAGCACCGCGATCGCGCCGGGCCCCTCCCCCGCGTTCAGATTCTCGGGGCCGGTGAAGCCGCCATCACCATCGCCGTAAAGCACCGAGATCGGCCAGCCATTCTGGCAGGCGCCCTGGTCGTTCGACGGGCTCGCAATGTCGGGGATGCAGTCTCCATTGAAGTCGCCGATTGCAAAAGACGCTCCCCCTGGAATCGTGTAGGTGACCGGCTCCGCGAACGTCCCATTGCCCAGATTCGCCATCACGCCGATCCCGAGGACAGTCTCGCCGGCAGCGTTCTCTTGATAGCCCGTCTCCCCCACGACGATGTCGGGCAACCCCCCAGCCCTGGGGAGAAGCCCGATCTGCCCCAGAGCTGGCGCCTGGTAGAGCGTCTGCTCGAACCCTCCGTCGCTCTGCTGGAGAAACACGGCGACGTGCGCCTCGTCGTCCGTGGTTGTGATGAGATCCTGCAAGCCATCGCCGTTCAGGTCGCCGAAGATCAACTCAGGGTCAAAGGGAGACGGAAGGTCGAGCCTGCTGGGAGCTGAGAATCCGCCGTCGGACAGCTGGAAAAAAACTTCCCAAAACCACGTTTGGGTATCGTTCGTGTTCGCCAGCAGATCGGCTAGACCGTCGCCATTCAGATCCCCGATCGCCACTCCGTCGGTGACTCCAGGGGTTGAGAGGATCGGCTGCTGCGTGAGGCCGCCGTGGCCGTCATTCAAGAAAACCACCAAGCCTAGGGAAGCAGACCAGCTGGAGATGACCAGATCCGGGCTGCCGTCGCCATCGACGTCGCCCACGGCGAACCAGGGGCTAGGGGTAACTGAATCATAAGGGATCGGCTCGCTCAGACCGCCGTCCGCCAGGCCGAAGAGCACGTTGAATCCAGCATTGGGGCTCGAGCCTTCGATGAGATCCAGTAGACCGTCTCCGTTGAGGTCGGCGCTGGCGAAAGGTGTAGAGATGCTTCCCAGGGGATAGGTCACGGACGAGGTGAGGCCCGAGATCGGCAATCCACACGCCCCGACGCCGGAGTCCGGCACCGGCGGAACACCCGAGTCCGCGCCTCCGTCGGGTCCACCGTCCGGTCCGGCATCCTCGCCGGCGTCCGGGCCCGCATCGACGCCCGCGTCCTCACCAGCATCGAGACCCCCGTCGCCCCCCGCGTCGAGTCCAGCGTCTCCCGCATCTCCCGCATCGGGCCCCGCATCGGGCCCCGCATCGGAGAGGGTTGTTTGCCCGCCATCGTCGATGTCGAAGCCCGAGATCTGGCGGCAGAGACAGGTCGGAATGACGAGCAGGCACGCGATCGCCGCGTGCCGCAATTCCCTCGCCCTTGGACCTCGAAGCCTCATCTCGATGCCCCTCCTGCCGCCGCCGTACGGACGCTAGCCCAAGGGCACGAGCAGCGCTAGCCACCGCCGCTTCGAGGCCGCCGGGAATGGCGGTCTTGACGGCGGACATGGAAATGGCCGAGATTTCGACCATCCAAGGGGGCTACCCCGCCGTGCGCCGACGTTCGTCGCTGATCGCATCTTCGCTCTGTGCTGCATGGCTGTCGGCATGCACATCCCGGGTGTGCACGCCGGGCGCCTCGGTGTCCTGCGTTGGAATGGCGAGCTGCCAGGGCTATCAAGTCTGCAACGCGGACGGCCAAACGCTCGGCTCCTGCGAATGCGGATCAGGCACATCCTCCACGGGAGGGTCTTCCACGGGCAGTTCTTCGACGGGTGGCTCGAACAGCGGCGGCACCACCGGGGCCTGCGCGATCGCGCTGGATCAGACCGAGTTCATTCCCTGCGATGGTGGCAGCATGTGTGGCGCAGGGCTGAGATGCGTGGCGGACGTGGTCTTCACCGGAATGTATTGCGAGTATTCTTGCGCCACCTCCGCGGATTGCCCGGATTGGACGACCGTGTGCACGGATGGGAATTGCGTCATCGACCTGTGCGGGCCAGGAACCGGGAACGGCGCGTACGACGGGATCTGCAACTCCGCCGGCTTCAACGATGGGACGTGTTTTCCCTATGACCCGTCGGGTGACGGCGGGAACGCCGCCTACGGGTTCTGCCAGCAGGCAGGAACAATCAGCACTGTGGGCCAAACCTGCGACTATCACCGCTGTCCGGCCGATGATCTTTGCGCCCCCGGGTGGGGCTGTCTGGTGATGAACTCGATTCAGCCCACCGGCTTCTGCTTGCAGTTCTGTGACCCAAGCAGCGAATCGGACACTTGCCCGTCCGGTAGGATGTGCTTCGCGATCACCGGTTCTAGAGACTACGGCGGCTGCGTCCTCCTCGACGGCGGTGTGTAGAGCCGAAACCGACGCGCCTACTGGGAGCAGTTTCCGAGGTCGCAGTTCGGTGTTGGCTTCTGGCAGGCCATCCCGCAGCCGCCGCAATCGTCGCGATCGTTGAAGGGGTCGACACAATTTGGACCGCACTGGATGTAGGGAGACGGGCAGTCGCAGGTGCCCGTGCCGTTGCCTGGAAGGCAGAGGCCGCTCACGCAGACGTTGTCGCAGCCGCCGCAGTTGACGGGGTCGTCGTTCAGATCGACGCACGAGCCCCCGCAATTCGTCTCGGTGGCATCCGTGCAAACGCAGCTCGCGTTCACGCAGTTCTGGTCGGCTGCGCAAGCGGGGTTGCAGCCCGCGGCGCCGCCGGTCGTGCCACCCGATGTTCCGCCGGTGGTCCCTCCAGTGCTTTGGCCGATCGAGCCCGTGCCGCTCACACCGCCTCCGCTGCTGCTGCCCGAGCCAGCTGTG
>Ga0302326_10030281_pt1 | contig 10833 bp, 10 predicted proteins | sample Palsa_T0_3_FD_202264 | JGI IMG/M metagenome (GOLD analysis project Ga0302326, IMG submission 202264) | Peat permafrost microbial communities from Stordalen Mire near Abisko, Sweden - Palsa_T0_3 | ecosystem: Environmental > Terrestrial > Soil > Palsa > Peat permafrost | place: Sweden: Abisko...
CCTGTGGAGCGCAGGTAAGACCAGGACCCAGTGTCCCGCCGCAGCGCGGCGAAGCAGGAACCCACCCGGAGCCACGCCGGCAAGCGGCGTGACAGACGGGAATCTCCGCCCTTCAGGACGGAGTGGAAGTCAACCAAGCCTGAACTGATCGACGCCGACACCGCGGTCGGCCGTCACAGCTCGGACGAGCCCATGGGGCCCTCAGTCCCGTGGCCGGACCGGCCCGGGCTGAGTCTGGTTGCGCGGGGAGCGCGCTGGCGAGCTGGCTGCGGGAGCTGATGCCCAGCGCGGCGAACACCTTCCGCAGGTGATAGGCGACGGTCGCCGGGCTGACGTACAGCTGCGCGGCGATCTCGGCGTTCGAGACACCCTGGCCGGCCAGCCGGGCGATATGCGCTTCCCGCGCGGTCAGGGCAGCTCGCGTCTGCGCGGTGCGTTTGGGGGCCCGCTCGCCCGTTGCGCGCAGCTCAATCCGCGCGCGTTCGGCGAACGCCCCGGCGCCGGCCGAGAGGAAGATCTCCACGATGCCGCCGTGACCCGGCTCCTCCAACTCGGCGTCGTCCCGGTCAGCTGGCTGTCCTTCGCATCTGAGCTGCAACGGACGTACGACAACGCCGACACGGTCGGCATTTACTTCGATGTCCAGATGCAGGCACCCGGATTCGCCAAGAACCTCAACACGCTCGCGGCCAGGCAGAGCCTCGCACGGCCCAGCTGATGCCGACGATAGCTCCCCGCTTGGCTCCCCGAGTTGGCCGGTTAGGTGAAGCCGACGCTCAGGGCGAAGTGCCCGAGCCGCAGATTCAGGATTGCGCCGCCGGCCCAGTGCACGATGTACGCGAGCAGGATGATGGCGAGGATGACGACCACCAACCAGAAGAAGAACACAACGATTCCGGGGATCGCGTACCCGGCTACGGTTCTCGCTCTGGCCACGGCCTCCAGCTACCCGGCGCGCCGCCCGACTTATCCGCAAATTCCGGCGGCGAGGTCGGGTTCATCCGCGAGCTGATGCGCACGGTGGGCCCGGCCGCCAACCGCACGGCGCGGCGCTTTTACTGGGCCGGAGCCTCGGCCGGTGACTCGTGCGTGACACGGTCGGGGTAGCTCTTGGAGAACCTGAGCATGTAGCCCAGGATCAGGCCCGGGACGGCCAGGCCGAGCAGCAGGTCGGGCAGGCGGCGGGTGGTGTGCCCGTTGATGGCCGCGGCGGCGACCCGGGAAGCGCCCACGCCGACCAGGGCGACCCCCCAGCCCACGCTGAGCACCCGGTTGATCTGCTTGAACGTCGGTGAGGACCAGTACGCCTGCGGCGTGCTCAGCCGGGCAAACTGCTCGGTGAACGGCATCACCGGGATCAGGGCCAGGATGACCAGGCCCATGACCAGGCCGACGCCGGCCGCGGCCCAGGTGGCCAGCCACCGGTCGGTGCCGGCGCTGCCGGTGAAGCCGAGCACGGCCAGCACGGTGAACAGCACGACAGAGGTGGCGTTGAGGATCTTGGGCGGCCAGACGGGGCGGACGGCCACCACGGCAATGACGGCGATGACGGCTGCGGTTAGCCCGGCGGCGCCGACGTCGCCGTGCGGCAGCAGCCGGGCCAGGATGGAGAAGGCGATCAGGGGCAGGAACGACAGGATCAGCGGAAGCGGTTTCATACTAGTCAACCTAGAAATCGCGAGTCGGCGAGGCAACCGCCAGTCGGCGGATCTGGGCCGGGTCGCCCGGCCGGGGCTTTACAAAATGGCTGCGCCCTTAGCTACTTTCTGGGCAGGTAGAGGTCGGTGATCGTGCCCTCGAACGCCTCGGCGGCCAGGGCGACGGTCTCGGACAGCGTGGGGTGGGGATGGATGCTCAGGGCGATATCGGCGGCGTCGGCGCCCATCTCGATGGCCAGCACCGCCTCGGCGATGAGGTCGCCCGCGTTCGGCCCGGTGATGCCGCAGCCGATGATCCGGCCGCTGTCGGCGTCGAACAGCACCTTGGTCAGCCCTTCGGACCGGCCGAGGGTGAGTGAGCGGCCGCTGGCGGCCCACGGGAAGACCCCCTTGCCGTACGTGACGCCGGCCGCCCTGGCCTCGTTCTCGGTGACGCCGGCCCAGGCCACCTCGGGGTCGGTGTAGGCGACCGACGGGATGGCGCGGGCGTCGAAGAAGCTGTTCTTGCCCGCGATGACCTCGGCGGCGACCTTCCCCTCGTGCATCGCCTTGTGCGCCAGCATCGGCTGGCCGACGATGTCGCCGATGGCGAAGATGTGCTCGACGTTGGTCCGCATCTGCTTGCTGACAGCGATGAAGCCGCGGTCGTCGACCGCGACGCCGGCCTGTTCGGCGCCGATCAGCTTGCCGTTGGGGCTGCGCCCGACCGCGACCAGGATCCGGTCGAAGGTGTCGGTGGCCGGGGCCTGCGGGCCGTCGAAGGACACCGTCAGCCCCTCGGGCCCGGCCTGGACGCCGGTCACCTTGGTCTTGACGTAGATGTTCTCGTAGGCCCTGGTGATCCGCTTGGCCAGCGGGCTGATCAGGTCCTTGTCGGTGCCCGGGATGAGCTGATCGAGCAGCTCGACGACAGTGATCTTCGCGCCGAGCTCGTGATAGACGGTAGCCATCTCCAGCCCGATGATCCCGCCGCCGATGACGAGCAGGCGGCCCGGTATCTCACTGAGTTCCAGCGCGCCGGTGGAGTCGATGACCCGCGGGTCGGCTGCGGGGATGAACGGCAGCGTCAGGGCCTCCGAGCCGGCCGCGATGATCGCCTGCTCGAACCCGACCGTGGTGGTCCCGCCCTCGGCCAGCTCGACCTGCAGCTGGTGCGGCGAGGTGAACCGGCCGTAGCCGCGGATAGTGGTGACCTTGCGCTGCTTGGCCAGGCCGGCCAGGCCGCCGGTGAGCCGTCTGACCACGCCTTCCTTCCAGGCCCGGAGCTTGTCCAGGTCGATCGCCGGAGTGCCGAACGTGATGCCGTTCTCGCTCATCTCTTTGGTTTCGGCGATGACCTTGGCGGCGTGCAGCAGGGCCTTGGACGGGATGCAGCCGACGTTGAGGCAGACTCCGCCGAGGGCCGGCTCGCGATCGACGAGTACGACGCGCTGGCCCAGGTCGGCGGCGCGGAACGCGGCCGTGTAGCCGCCCGGCCCGCCCCCCAGGACGAGCACCTCGGCGGTCTGGTTCTCCACGTCAGCCTCCATGATCAGAGCACGAGGCGGCGGACGTCGCCGAGCAGGTGGCACAGGTACCGGGCGAACCGGGCGGCCAGCGCGCCGTCGATGACCCGGTGGTCGTAGGACAGCGAGACCGGCAGCATCAGCCGCGGCACGAACGCCGAACCATCCCACACCGGCGTCATCTTGGACCGGACCACGCCGAGTATCGCGACCTCGGGGGCGTTGACGATGGGCGTGAAGCCGGTACCGCCGATGCCGCCCAGGCTGGAGATCGTGAAACAGGCGCCCTGCAAGTCGGCCAGGTCCAGCTTGCCCTCTCGCGCCCGGGCCGAGACCGCGCCCAGTTCCCGGCTGAGCTCGGTGATGCCCTTGCGGTCCACGTCGCGGATCACCGGCACGACCAGGCCCTCGGGCGTGTCCACGGCGATGCCGAGGTGATAGTAGCTCTTGTAGATCAGCGCGTCTTTCTCCGGCGTCAGCGAGCTGTTGAACTTGGGGAATTCCCGCAGTGCCGAGACGCTGGCCTTCATCAGGAAGGCCAGCAGCGTCACCCGGTAACCCTCCGTCTTGGCGGCGGCGTCGAGTTCGGTGCGGTACGCGTCCAGGCCGGTGATGTCGGCCTCGTCGTCGTGGGTGACGTGCGGGACGTTGAGCCACGACCGGTGCAGCGCGGGCCCGGACAGCCGCTGGATGCGGGTCAGCGGCCTGACCTCGACCGGCCCGAACTTCGAGAAGTCCTGCGCCGGGACCTCCGGAATGCCGCCGCCGGCCGCAACCCCCGCACCGGCACCGGCCGGGGGCGCCGCCGGCCCGCGCACGCCCGCGATCACGTCCTCCTTGGTGATCCGCCCCTTCGGCCCCGTCCCGGACAGCGCGCTCAGGTCCAGGCCCAGCTCGCGGGCCAGCCGGCGCACGCCAGGCCCGGCGTGCGCCCCCTCGAACCCGTCCGGCGACCCGGCCTCCACCGCGGTCACCGGCGGGCCATCGGCCGGAGCCGGCACCGCCGCAGCAGAGGCCGAACGGGCCGCGGGCTCGCGCGCCGCCGCGACCGGGTCCGCCGCGTCCTGGCTCGGCGGCTCCTGCTGGTCCGTCAGCGGCGGCGGCTCGACGTCGGCGCCGCCCGTGTCAAGCAGCAGGATCGCTGACCCGCGGCTGACCAGGTCACCGACCTTGACCCGCAGCTCACGGACGGTGCCCGCGGCCGGCGAGGGGATGTCCATGCTGGCCTTGTCCGATTCCAGGGTGACCAGCGGGTCCTCGGCGCTGACCACGTCACCGGCCGCCACGTGGATCTCGATGACCGGCACCTCGGCGAAGTCGCCGAGGTCGGGAACGCTGACTTCAGTCGCAGCGGCCATGGCTGCTCCCCTCAGTGATACGAGCGCTCATACGAGCGACGGGTCGGGCTTGCCGGGATCGATGCCGTACCGCGCGATCGCGTCGGCGACCGTGTCCGCCGGGACCGTTCCGTCCTGCGCCAGCGACGCCAGCGCGGCCACGGCGACGTAGTGCCGGTCGACCTCGAAGAAGCGGCGCAGGTTCTTTCGATAATCGGAACGGCCATAGCCGTCTGTGCCCAGCACCCGGTAAGGCCCCGGCACGAAGGCGCGGATCTGGTCGGCGAAGCTCTTGACGTAGTCGGTCGCGGCGATGACGGGGCCGCGCCGCCCGGCCAGGCAGTCCCCGACGTAGCTGCGCCGGGGTTCTGCCCCCGGGTGCAGCATGTTCCACCGCTCGGCGGCCAGCCCGTCGCGCCGCAGCTCGGTGAAGCTGGTGGCGCTCCACACGTCGGCCGCTACCCCGTAGTCGGCGGCCAGCAGGTCCGCCCCGGCCAGCACCTCCCGCAAGATGGTGCCGCTGCCCAGCAGCTGCACCGCAGGACCATCGCCGCGGCCAGAGCCGGCCCGCAGCAGGTACATCCCGCGCAGGATCCCGGCCTCGGCGCCCTCGGGCAGCGCGGGGTGCTCGTAGTTCTCGTTCATCAAGGTGAGGTAGAAGAACACGTCCTCCTGCTCGGCGATCATCCGCCGCAGCCCGTCGGCGACGATGACCGCGACCTCGTAGGAGTACGTCGGGTCGTAGGACACGCAGTTGGGGACCACCGAGGCGAGCAGGTGGCTGTGGCCGTCCTCGTGCTGCAGCCCCTCGCCGTTCAGCGTGGTCCGGCCGGCCGTCCCGCCGAGCAGGAACCCTCGCGCCCGCGAGTCCCCAGCCGCCCAGATCAGATCCATGACCCGCTGGAAGCCGAACATCGAGTAGAAGATGTAGAACGGGATCATCGGGATGTCGCTGGTGCTGTAGGCGGTCGCGGCGGCGATCCAGGACGCCATCGCGCCGGCCTCGTTGATGCCCTCCTGCAGCATCTGGCCGTCCGGCGCCTCGCGGTAGTACATCAGCTGGCTGGCGTCCTCAGGCGCATACAGCTGGCCGGCCTGGCTGAAGATGCCGAACTGGCGGAACATGCCCTCCATCCCGAACGTCCGGGACTCATCTGGCACGATCGGCACCACATGCTTGCCGATGGCCTTGTCCCGCAGCAAGGTGTTCAGGATCCGGACGAACGCCATCGTGGTGGAGATCTCCCGGCCCGGGGTCCCGCCGAGCTGGCCGCCGAACGCGGACAGCCCGGGCACCGTCAGCGTCTGTGTCGACCGCCTCCGCCGGGCAGGCAGGTACCCGCCGAGGGCGGCCCGCCGCTCCCGCAGGTAGGTCATCTCCTCGCTGTCTTCTTCGAAGCGAAGGAACGGCAGTTCGGCCAGCTGCTCGTCGGTCAGCGGCAGCCTGAACCGGTCGCGGAACCTGGCCAGGGCGGCGTCGGCCATGTGCTTTTGCTGGTGGGTGATGTTCTGGCCCTCGCCCGATTCCCCCATCCCGTAGCCCTTGATGGTCTTGGCCAGGATGACGGTGGGCTGCCCGGTCGTCCGCACCGCGGCCGCGTACGCGGCGTACACCTTCTGCGGGTCGTGGCCGCCCCGGTTCAGCGCCCAGATCTCCTCATCGGTCATCCCCGCGACCATCTCGGCCAGCTCCGGGTATTTGCCGAAGAACTTTTCCCGCACGTACGCGCCGTCCTTGGACTTGAAGTCCTGGTACTCCCCGTCGACGCATTCCTCCATCCGCTTCAGCAGCAGCCCGGTGGTATCCCGGGCGATGAGCGGGTCCCAGGCGCTGCCCCAGATCACCTTGATCACGTTCCAGCCCGCGCCGCGGAAGATGCCCTCCAGCTCCTGGATGATCTTGCCGTTGCCGCGGACCGGGCCGTCCAGCCGCTGCAGGTTGCAGTTCACCACGAAGATGAGGTTGTCGAGCTTCTCCCGGCTGGCCATCGCGATCGCGCCCAGCGACTCAGGCTCGTCGGTCTCTCCGTCACCCAGGAACGCCCACACCTTGCGGTCCGCGGTGCCGGCCAGCCCGCGGCAGGCCAGGTACTTCAGGAAGCGCGCCTGGTAGATGGCCATGATCGGGCCCAGGCCCATCGACACCGTGGGCATCTGCCAGTACTCCGGCATCAGCCACGGGTGCGGGTAGGACGACAGGCCGCCGCCGCCGGTCTCCTGGCGGAACTTGCCCAGCTGCTCCTCGGTGAGCCGGCCCTCCACGAACGAGCGGGCGTAGATGCCAGGCGACGAATGCCCCTGGATGAACAGCAGGTCGCCGCCGCGGTCGTCCGAGGCGGCCCGGAAGAAATGCTGGAACCCCACGTCATACAGCGTCGCCGCGGACTGGAAACTGGCAATATGACCGCCGAGCTCCGAGGACTCCGCGTTCGCCCGCAGCACGATGGCCAGCGCGTTCCACCGGACCAGCGACCGGATCCGGTGATCCATCGCCAGCTGGTGCGGGCTCAGCCGGTCCTGGGAGTCGGCCGGGATCGTGTTCAGGTACGGCGTGGTCGCGCTGTACGGGACCGCCGCGCCCTTCCGCCGCGCCTCGCCGACCACCTCATCCAGCAGGAAGAACGCGCGATCGGCGCCCTCGTACGCCAGCACGGAGTCCAGCGCCTCCAGCCACTCGCGGGTCTCGGCCGGGTCAAGATCTTCCAACATCAGGATCCCTTCCGCGCCTCCCGGGGGAGGGGTGACAGGTGGTCCTTCAGATTATGCGCCTGCTTCGCTCGGGCCGCGACGGCACCAGCGCCTCAGCGATCCGGCCACAGGCTGGTGAGGTTGACCACGATGCCTTCCTGGCTGCTGCGCGCTATGACCACGACCGCTTCCTCGTCGCCGGGATTCTCCTCCCGGTGCGGCACGTAGGGCGGCACGAAGATGTAATCGCCGGGCTCGGTCTCAAGCCGGATCTCTTGGTCGCCCTCGGCGAACACGAACGCCGGGCGCCCGGCCAGGACGTAGATCGCTGTCTCCGCCTCGCCGTGGTGATGGTCACCCGAGTTGACGCCGGGCGCGACATGCGTCTGGCCCATCCACAGCTTCTCCGAACCTGTGTTCTTGCCGGAGATGGCCTCGCGACGATTCATCCCGCTGGTCTGGCCCGTGTCACCGAGCAGGTCCTGGCCGCGTACCTGCACCAGTGGCCGGTGCCAGTGGTCGACGGCGTCTTCGCTGGCCATCATGCCTCCGTGTGAGCGGCCATCAGGTTCCGGTGGCCATCAGGACGTTCCGGACGGGTGACCACACTAGCCGGGAAGGCGTCAGCAGGCGGCGCAACGAGTCGGCCACCTGCTCGGTGAGGTCGCGGGGGAGTCCGCGCCTGGGCCATACCGACAAGGTGATCGGTTCCGGGGTCGGCAGGTCGTGGCGGGCGACCAAGCCGTCCGGGGTCTGCCCGAGAGTGGCCATCAGGCCGATGCCGAGACCGGCCCGGACGGCCGCCTGGACTCCGGCCAGGTGGGCAGCCTCGCAGTTCACTTCCACCGCGATGCCATGTGCCGAGAGGGTTTCCAGCGCCCGGGAGCGCAGCGCGCACGGATCGTCGAAGGCGACCAGGGGAACGGGCTCGTCAGCGCCCGGCGGTGTCCAGCCTGGCGCTGAGTACCAGGTCAGTTCGAGCCTGCCCACCGTTTTGGCGTGTAGATCGTCCGAGGACCCTAGCAGCAGCGCCACGTCGATCCGGCCGTCAGCCAGCGCCTCACGCAGTTGCGCGCCGCGGTCGACGCGGAACCGCTGACGGCAATCGGGGAGCGCCTCCGTGAGCGAGCTGGCCAGGCCGGGGAGCAGTTGAGCAGCGGCATGCTCCGTCGAGCCGATCACGAGGGTCTGCTCAGACTCGACACCGAAGTCACGCAGCGTCTCGTCGTGCAGAGCCAAGATTCGCCGGGCCTGGCGCAGCAACGTATCACCGTCCGGAGTGAACCGTGATCCGCGGCCCTGCCGTTCGACCAGGGGACGGCCGACCGCCGCCTCTAGCCGACGAACATGCTGGCTCACCGCGCCCTGGCTGAGATGCAGGGAGTTCGCGGCGCGCTGAAAGCCGCCGCAGTCCGCGACGGCCACGAAGCTCCGCAGGGGCGCGACATCCAGTATCCGGAGCATGCACCCTAGCTTACGAGACAATGTTGAGTATGTCGATCGGATTACTAGCCTAATCAACGTATTGCGGTTCTTGATGGGTGCCCATCATGAACCGTCGTTGGACATTGGCCCACGTCAGAACCCAAGCTCGAAGGCATGAGACGTTCTCCCCTGGCTGCACAACCGCAGGCCCCGCGCTTCCGGCTCGGCTTTCTCACCCACGTACAGGGCCGAGGCGGCTCCTCCGCCACCTATCGTCACGCTCAGGAGCTGTTCGTCGTGGCCGACGAGCTTGGCTTCGACGTCGGCTGGGTGGCCCAGCACCACGTGCCGCTCGGCGGCGGCGGGCTGCCCTCGCCGTGGACGTTCCTGGCCCACGCGGCCGCGCGTACCAAGCGGATCCGGCTGGCCACCGCGATCACGATCCTGCCGCTGGAGCACCCGCTGCGGCTCGCCGAGGACATCTCGGTCGTCGACACCCTCAGCGAGGGGCGAGTCGAGCTCGGCGTCGGCAGCGGGTACGGGCCGGTGGAGTACGCGGCGTTCGGCGCCGACTTCGATGACAAGCGCCAGCTGACCACTCACCGGCTGGACATTGTCCGCAAGGCGCTGGCCAACCAGGAGGTTGGCACGGAGGGCTTCACGATCCAGCCGCCGGCGGGCGACTTCAGCAGGCGTATCTGGCAGGGCGTCTTCAGCGGCGCAGGGGCGGCCTACGCGGCGGCCGCCGGGTCGAACCTGCTGCTGAACCGCGCCACCTACGGGTACGCCGCACCGACCGACGTCGTGCAACGGCCGTGGGCGGAGGAATTCCTGGCGAAATGGAGCCAGCCGCACCGGCCGCGGATCGGCCTGTCGCGCTTCATCTTCCCGGCCAGGGACAAGCGGGCTGCGCTGGCCCAAATCGAGGAAGGCGTGCTCCGGGGGGCCGAGGGCTTCGTTCAGCGCGGCCAGTTCCCGGCCGGGTTGACCACCGAGGACTACCTGAAGCGGTTCCACGCCTTCTACGGTCACCCGGACGAGATCATCGAGGCGCTGCGAGCCGAGCAGGCGCTGCCGCTGGCCACCGACCTGATCGCCCAGTTCAACCCGGGCGTTCCCGACCACGACGCCGCCGTCCGTGCCCTGGAACTGATCGCCACTGAGGTGGCACCCGCCCTCGGCTGGAGCCGGGCATCGGCGGTGCCCCCTGTCCGCGCGGCCGAGCCGACCCCAGTCTGACCTGACCGGGGGTCACGGCTCCAGCCGGCGGAACTGACCGGCGTGGAACACCAGCGGGCTGATGCCATGGTCGGCGTCTAGATCGTGGACCCGCAGCACGACGATATCGTGGTCGCCCGCCCGCACCAGTTGCTCCACGCTCGTCTCCAGCCAGCCGCTGGCTCCGTCCAGTAGTACGGCACCGTCGGCGGTCGCCCGCCAGGAGAGCTCGGCGAAGCGATCGCCGCGTCGGTCCGCCAGCTGTCGCCCGGCACGTTCCTGCGCGGCGGACAGGATGCTGACGCCAAGCCGCGGCACCTCGCGCAGCACCGGCCAGGTGGTGGACGTGTGCGCGATGCACAAAGACACCAGCGCCGGGTCCAGCGACACGGAGGTGAAGGAGCTGGCCGCGATGCCGACGGGAGTGCTGTCGACGACCGCGGCGACGACCGCGACGCCGGACGGAAAGGCACCGAACACGTGCCGCAGCCAGCTCGGGTCGAAGAGGGTGGTCGTCATCCGCGGCCGCTCGCTTTCACCCGTGTCTGGTCACCACGCACTGGATTCCACCTCGACGATGGGCTCCAGCGGCGGTTCGTTGCGCAGCGCTTCGAGGAACGTGACGACCTCGGCGGCCACCGAACGGTGCTGCAGGTCGTTGAGGACGTCGTGGTGCGCGCGGCGCACCACAACCAGGCGCGCTGCCGGCAGCGCCTTCGCGGCCTGGGCCAGGGCGTCCCGGTCGGCAAGGGGGTCGGCGTCGCCGACCAGCAGCAACTGCGGCACGTCGGCGGTGCTGCCGTACGCGGCGTCGAGCAGCGCGCCGGGGACAGCGGCCGAGAGCGTCCCTCGCGGCACGGAGTCATCGTCGCTGAGTACCGCGCGGTGCACGCTGCACTGCGTGCGCACGTCCAGTTCATCGTCCCAGCTGCCGGGCTGGTGCGCCGCGTATCCGGGCAGCGCGGCGAGTACGAGCGCCTGCGGCCACCAGGGCACGTCCGG
>Ga0302326_10030284_pt1 | contig 10833 bp, 8 predicted proteins | sample Palsa_T0_3_FD_202264 | JGI IMG/M metagenome (GOLD analysis project Ga0302326, IMG submission 202264) | Peat permafrost microbial communities from Stordalen Mire near Abisko, Sweden - Palsa_T0_3 | ecosystem: Environmental > Terrestrial > Soil > Palsa > Peat permafrost | place: Sweden: Abisko...
GCGGATATCCCCGACGATACTGGCGAGCCCCGTCCAGCCCCAGGTTGCGCGAGCGTCTTCCATAGCCAGCGTGAGGTTGCCGAGTTCCTTGCTGCCGGCTATGGCGGCGAGAGCGTCCAACTCCTCGCGCATGTCGCGCTCTTGCCGGCGGCGCCACGCGGGCCAGAGAGATTTGAGACGATGCCGGATTGTCATCCTTTGGCCTCCGGCAACGGACCCATGATCAGTCCGACCGCGCTCACGAAGCCGGCCCACTTGGAGTGTTCCTTCACCAGATGCTTTCGGCCCGCCGCGGTGAGCTTGTAGTATTTGGCGCGGCGATTGTGCTCGGACGTATCCCACGCGGACGCGATCCAGCCCTTGGCTTCGATCCGCTTCAAGGCAGGATAGAGCGAGCCGAACTCAATATCCAGGGCCTCGTTGGAGGCGCTGCGGATGTTTTTGGCGATGCCGTAGCCGTGAAGGGCGCCGGCGAGGAGGGTGCGGAGCACCAACATGTCGAGCGTTCCCTGCAGAAGATCCATATATGGAGGGATTCTATATGAAGACTAGCTATATGTCAACGGGCGGATCGCGATTGCGGGGCCGCGGTTATCGAGGCTATACTAAGACTCCCAAGATCCGTCATTTGGGGAATATCCGTTCAAGAAAGGGCTTCCGATGTTCAATCTCATGAAACCGGGGCATATCCTCAGATTCGGCGTCTGTCCCAGCACGATCATTTCGCCAGCCGGCTCGCTAAATCCCCCTTCAAACGATAACTCGCTGGCGACTGCCTGGCCGACAACCAGCAATCTGGGATTGGTCCAGTGTTTGTCGCATCCGTCTGGTAACATCGGTGCAATCGCGGCGGATGTAGCGACACACCTCAGAGCGACGCCGGTCAGCAAATCCCGCACGGCCGGCTATTCCGCGGCCGGACGGCTTTTCACTAAGTCGAACAGAGTGATCGGATCATTACCCTGCGATTTCGTGGGATACGTCGATGGACAATCGAATTATATCCAGAGCGTACAAACAGTCTTCAGCAAAGACTTTAGCGGTTGCCTGATGGTTGTTTACACCGTCGGCGGACAGCGCCATGTCGCCCATGTTGCCGCGAGTAGTGTCGCGACCATGAATTGCAAACAAGCGTTTCTGACCAGACTTCGGGGCATGAATGCAGTTCTGACCGGTTGGTTCAGGCCCTTCGTCAGTAATCCCGATTCCGGCCGAAAGCAGAATGCGTTTGGCGTAATCGGAAAATACGTGGGGCATAACATCAACAATCTGACGACATTTGGCATCGCGACGCAGGCCGGGCAGGCCTATTCAGTGGATGCCTTTAAGCCCGGCGGCGTCGCCGGGAATGACTGGGTGGTCACCGATGTCAGCGCAAAGGTGATGAGCCAGAGCTGGGTCGCGCCATAAACGATCTCCCATGGACGCCTCCGAGCTCGATGCCGGCAGGGCAACCCCCTACGCTACTAATTCCACCGGGATGCCCGCGGCGGTGATCGCCGCCTCCACTTCGGCGGGACGCAAGCGGGTAGCGTCGTACTCTACCATCAGGCCGTCGAGCGAGGGGTCAAGCTTCAACTGCTGAATTCCATAGAGGGTGGATTCATCGGATAGCCGCTTCATCATGTCGTCGTCGAGCGGCTTGAGGAGGCGAAAATGCATCTGCACCTTGGTCATAGATCCCCAGGATAGCAGTGGTGATTCACCGGACCGCAACCCCCGCCCAAACCGGGGTTGGAGCGGATCGCCTCATGGATGAATCGCTTGGCTATCGCCACGGCTTCGGCCAGCGGCTGGCCGCGCGCCAGCAGGGCTACAATCGCCGCCGAGTAGGTACAGCCGGTTCCATGGGTATGCGGCGTATCGATGCGCGGGGCGGGAAATTCGCGCCACGCGTTGCCGTCGTACAGGAGATCGAGCGGATCGCCTGCGCTGTGCCCGCCCTTGATGAGCACGGCGCGCGGGCCCAAATCGAAAATGATGCGGGCGGCGCGGCGCATATCGGCAAGATCGCGGATGGCGATGCCGCTCAGCTCTTCCGCTTCGGGAAGATTTGGCGTCACCAGCGCGGCGCAAGGCAACAGCCGTTCGCGCATGACGGCGATGGCGGCGCTCGAGAGGAAGCGGCGGCCGTGCTTGCCGATGGCGACCGGGTCCACCACCAACGGAAAGCGGAATGCAGACGCCATTTCGGCTATTGCCTGCATGACCTCCACGGAGCCGATGGCGCCGGTTTTGGCCGCAGCCGGAGGAATGTCTTCGAGGACGGCAGCGATCTGCTCGCTCACCAGGTCCGCCGGCAGGTTCTCGATGCGGGAAAACCGGACGCTATTTTGCACGGTGACCAGGGTGATGACGGCCTCGCCATACACGCCGAATTGATGGAAGGTTTTGAGGTCGGCTTGGATACCTGCGCCGCCGCTCGGGTCGGATCCGGCGATGGTTAGGGCTACGGGAGGCATCTGAGTTAATACATTATCAGGGGGGAGGATTGGCGGGCGGTAGCGGCAGGCCGATTGACAATCTTAGATTGACAATCCGCTGCAAGGTTGGCACCTGTTGTCCTGGCCCTGCGGGCCAACGGAGGCGATGAAAACCCGCGGAAGGCTGGCCAGGGGGCCAGCCGCGGACCAGGGGGTCCGCTTTTCTACACGCCACATCCAAATTCGGCCGCGCTTCGTAGTACGAACTTGAATTCCGTAGCACCCTCCGTTAGTATTACGAATGCGAGATTCTTGCTACGAAAAAAGAGCTGACCGATGACGAAGCCCACCCCGAGCCGATTCAGCCTGTCCATGGCACTGCTCCTTCTATCGGCGGCGTGCGGGTTCGCATTCGCCTCCGGGAGCATTTCCGGAGTGGTCAAAGACCCCAGCGGCGCCGCGATCCCGGGCGCCAGACTCACGCTGATCAACGGCGCGCTGCAAACCGAATACAAAATCGCCGCAGACGCACAGGGCCTTTACGCTTTCCCTGCGCTGCCGGTGGGTCATTATGATTTGACGATTGAAGCGGCCGGATTCCAGACAGAGCAGAAGACTAATCTCAATGTCGACGCGGACGCCGCGCTCCGCGTCGACGCCGCGATGCAGGTGGGTCAGCATGCTGAAGCGGTCACGGTTACCGAAGCCGCCGGCTCGGTCCGGACACAGGTGGAGTTGGTAGCGACGCATCTGGGCGAAGTGGTATCCGATCAGCAAATTGAGGCGCTGCCGCTCAATGGGCGCAGCTATACCGACCTGTTGGCGATTCAACCGGGCGTTACTCCGGCGACCACGCTGACGCCGACTTCGGTGATCATGGCGGGCGTGACTGGAACCATCAACCCGTCCGGCGACCTGAATCCGGGCGATGTCTCGATCGATGGCCAGCGCGAGTCGTCCAACGGCTTCATGATGAATTCCATCGACGTACAGGAACACATGAACGGGGGCACGTCGGTCATCCCGAACCTCGATTCCATCCAGCAATTCCGCGTGCTAACGAACAACTTCGACCCGGAGTACGGGAATTACAACGGCGGCATGATTAACATCGTGACTAAGTCCGGCAGCAACGCCTTTCATGGCGATGCCTTCGAGTTTCTGCGGAACACGGACCTAGACGCGCGGAGTTTCTTCGACAGCGCCCGCGGCGCCTTCCGGCAGAGTCAATTTGGCGGAGTGATGGGCGGCCCGATTAAGAAGAACAAAGTTTTCTTCTTTACCGACTATCAGGGAACGCGCACGGTAGAAGGCATTAATTCGCCGGAAACGTCCGTGCCATCGCTACCGGATCGGGCCGGAAGCCTCAGCGATATTGCCAGCCAGTTGACGGGGAAGGTAAGCGGACCTTATACCGCCAAACTACTTACTCAGGAACTGGACTACGGCGTCTCTCAAGGCGAGCCGTACTATACGCCGGGGTGCTCGAACACTTCCACTTGTGTATTTCCCAACGCTGTGATTCCCACCAGGGCATGGTCGGCGCCGGCAGTAAATCTGTTGAAGTATATTCCCCAGCCCAACATCGGGACCAATCTGTTCGCCACCTCGGCGTATCCCGAGACCGTGCGGGATGATAAAGCCGGGGCACGTCTCGATGCGAATACGAGCATCGGTCAGCTTTCCTTCTATTATTTCGCCGACAATTACCGGCTGGACAATCCCTATCCAGGCGGCCAGGGTGGCGCGAGTGTACCGGGTTTTGATGCTTTAACCATCGGGCAGGCGCAGATGTTTACGATCGGCGATACCAGGGTGTTTGGCGCGGCAACCGTTAACGAATTCCACGTCGGTCTTCTGCGAAATGCGAATAATACCGGCCAGCCGCACGGAGGCCTGGGCGTACCACTTCAGTCACAAGGCTTCGTGACAGGTGCGGGTACGCCGGGCATCGTCGTGCAGGCGCCGCGGTTTGAAGGCGTTGAAAATATCGTGTTCCCCTCGTTCGTCATGGGCGTACCGATCACGAACGTGAATGAGTGGAACAACACGCTGTATGCAAGTAACACGGTATCGAAGGTGATGGGCGCACATACGCTCAAGTTCGGCGCACAGTTCCACGTTGACCAGGTCAATGAATCGCCCAACGCGACGTTCAATGGAACGTTTAATATCGATGGAACTGAAACCGGCTCCGCCTTCGCGGACTTTCTTTTGGGATTTCCGAGTAACTACACCCAGACTACGGGTCAACACTTCTATTTGCGCAACCGCTATGAGGCGGCCTTTGCGGAAGATAGCTGGCGGGTGCGCAGCAACCTGACTCTGAACTTCGGCATCAGGTGGGACCTGATTATGCCTTGGCGGGAAAAATACAATCAGATCCAGACGATTGTGCCGGGCGAGCAATCGGTGCTTTACCCGAACGCCATGAACGGATTGGTCGTGCCAGGGGATCCCGGCATTCCTTCGACGCTTTCGCCTACGCAATATCACAATTTCGCGCCTAGAGTTGGGCTTGCCTATGCGCCCAATTTCGGCAACGACTTTCTCAGGGCTCTTTTCGGCGAACCGGGCAAAAGCAGCATTCGCGCCAGCTACGGCATGTTCTATACGGCTTTTCCCGGGTTATCGGCAGGAGTCATGTACGGCGTACCGCCGTATGGATACAACTATCTCAGTCCGGAGCCGCCATTGCTCGCGACGCCGTTTATCAACTCGGCCGATGGCGCCGAAAACACCGATCCATTTCCGCTGAATTTCCCGCCGCATAATGTGTCGGCGAGTCATCCATTCACAGGATTCAATTTTGCGGCGGTCACACCGATTAGCGCGGACCCTTATTTCTACTACCGGAACAGCGTGCCTTATACAGAGAACTACATGCTCTCGATTCAGCGGCAGATCGGACAGAATACGCTGCTGACGGTGAGCTATGTGGGTAATGAAGGCCATCATCTGCTGGTGCTGGTTCCGCAGAATTTGGGCAACGCCGCGCTGTGTCTCAGTCTTAGCCAGGCGAGCGAAGTGGCGCCTGGAAGTTCTACCTGCGGACCGTTCGGGGAGGATGCGGTTTACACCTCGGCGCCGGGCAAAGTTTATCAGGGGACTCGGGTGGGCCTGGGTCCGAACTTCGGTTCCACCACCGCGCAGAAGTCGGTGGGCAATTCCGCTTACAACGCGCTTGAGACCACATTGAGGTACGCCACCGGCCGGCGGGCTACGCTGCTGATGGGCTACACCTATTCGAAATCCATCGATGAGGCGTCGAATTTGGGCGAGCAGACCAATCCCTTCGATGCGAACCTTACACGCGTGATTTCGTCGTGGGATATGAGGCAGAACTTCGTCGCCACCTACACCTATTCTCTGCCCTTCGGGGTGAACATTTCCGGCACAACCCGATTTACGACGGGCTTCCCGGTGACGCTATCCGACGATTCAGACCGGTCTCTGCTGGGGACGCTGGGCAATGGCGTTAACAACGAGCTACTCGACACGCCGCAGATGACGGCGGGGCCGATCGAGGTCAATACCAATCCGCGCAACGGGCGGCCTGAGTTCAATACTCGTCTGTTTGCGCCGGAGACGTTGGGGCAGTTAGGCAATGCGGCGCGGCGGTTCTTCTACGGGCCTGGCATTGCGAACTTCGATACGCAGGTTAGTAAGACCGTGGCCATTGCGGAATCGAAGTCAGTCGATTTTCGGATAGAAGCGTTCAATTTGTTTAATCATGCGCAGTTTTACGGCGCCTCGGCGGTGGACGGCCAGATCAACGATCCGAATTTCGGCAGCGTGGTGAGCGCGGCGGCTCCACGGCTGTTGCAAGCGGCGATTAAGTTTCATTTTTGAACGGGGCTCGATCGCCTGCCCGACACTGCGGCAGGCGACAACCATTCGTGTAAGAAGTTTTCCCGTGGCGGCGGCAGGCCGATTGCCAATCAGCTGCAGGTTGCCAACCTGCCCCACATAGCTCAGCATCCAGCCTTGTGCATAGAGATTTTCTCGGCTCGGGTATTTACCCGATTGAATGTATTAGTAAACTAGTACACTATGATTCTAGATGAGTGCTACACGCAACGCCGCGCCTTTTGCCTTCCGCCTGGACGTGGATAGCGGCGTACCGGTGTACCGCCAGCTCATCGATCAGGTATCCGGCGCCTTGGCGTCGGGCGTGCTGACTGCCGGCAACCAGCTTCCCACCGTACGTCAGGTGGCGGTGGACCTGGCAATTAATCCCAACACTGTACTGCGCGCCTACCGCGAGCTCGAAATTCGCGGCATTCTGGAGACACAGCAAGGCACCGGCACGTTTATCAGCCGCCAAAAACCGAAGCGCCCGGACGCCGAGCGGCTGCGTCAATTGACGCAACTGGTCTCCGATTTTCTGGCCCGCGCCGGCGCCGCCGGGTTCACTGTCGAAGAATTACTGGAGCAAATTCATGAAACTTATGCCGATCGTCCCAGGAACAGCAGATAACACAATGAGATCCCCAGGGTATGAGTCTCGTATCAGCCGCGTCGGACTAGCGCTGTTCATTTTCTCGATTGCGGCGGGCGGCGGCCTGAGCGCGGTGACGACGAACCCCATCCCCGCCCTGGCCGGCAGCTTGATAGGACTCTATCTTCTCTTCGCCATCCGCGTGGCGAACCAATGGGAAAGGGTCGCGGTGCTGCGCTTCGGCCGTTACATGGGCCTGCGCGGTCCGGGCCTCTATCACATTATTCCCGTGGTCGATTCCATCAGCCGCTATGTGGATCAGCGCGTGCGCGTGGCCAGTGTCTCGGCGGAGTCGACTCTCACGCGCGACACGGTTCCGGTGAATGTGGACGCGATCGTATTTTGGCTGGTATGGAACGCCGAAAAATCCATCCTCGAAGTGCAGGATTTCGCGAATGCCATCAGCATGAGCGCGCAGACGGCGCTGCGGGAATCGATTGGCCGTCACGATCTGCACCAAATGGTGGCCGAGCGCGAAATGCTCGGCGTCGAACTGCAGCAAATCCTCGACGCCAAGACCAACCCTTGGGGCATCACGGTGCAATCCGTGGAAATTCGCGACGTGCAGATTCCCATGGAACTGCAGGACGCCATGTCCCGCCAGGCGCAGGCAGAGCGCGAGCGGCAGGCGCGCAATATCCTAGGCCAGGCGGAAATCGAGGTCGCCGAAAAGTTCGGTCAAGCTTCGTTGGTTTATCAGGACAACCCGACTGCGCTGCATCTGCGCGCCATGAACATGTTGTATGAGGCAATCAAGGAGCGCGGCGCCATGGTGATTGTACCCTCGTCGGCGATCGAGACCATGGGGCTGGGCGGCACGTTGGCGACAGCGTCGCTGGCGGGCGCGAAACCGCAATAGCGCGGGCGGCGGCGTCAGGATTGGCTGCCCACATAGCGGTAAGCCGCAAACGACAACCGCCGGTGCGAGGAGGCCTTCGGCCGGTAGCGGCAGGCCGATTTTGACAATCGGCCGCAGGTTTTGCCACCTGCGGGCCACCCAGGGCAATGAAAATCCGCGGAAGGCTGGCCAGGGGGCCAGCCGCGGACCAGGGGTCCGCCCCACTTTTGAGGGGTTTTCGACCGGGCTTGCGGCGGCGCGCCAGGAATCAGGTGGATCGTAGTACAAAGGGCGCTAACCGTTTGAAGTTCCCTTTGGTCTAACGACGAGGAGGCCAACCGGCGCATGTGGACATTCGGATTCATGGAACAGATGGCGCAGGATATCCGCTATGCGCTGCGGGCAATGGCGGCGAACCCGCTGTTTACGGCCACGGCGGCTCTCTCGCTGGCGCTGGGAATCGGCGCCAATACGGCGATTTACAGCTTCATGGATGCGATATTGATGCGGTCGCTGCCGGTGGCGCATCCGGAGCAATTGGCCATAGTGGAATGGCACTCGCCGCGGAGGCCGGGCGTGGTGAGGGGGATTAACGGATCGGCGCGCCGGTATGGCAAGAGCGGGACAACGAGCCCGAATTTTCCGTATGCCGAGTATACGACGCTGCGAGCGGACCGGCGGATATTTTCTACGCTAGTCGCCTACACGTATGCGCGGAATTTCAACGTCATTGCGCGGGGCGAAGCCGAATCGATTGCGGGAGAATTCGTATCGGGCAATTACTTCAGCGGCCTGGGCGCGCCACCCGCGGCGGGACGCCTGATCGGCGAAGACGACGACCGGACCGGCGCGCCGGCGACGGTGGCGCTGGCATACTCTTACTGGCAGCGACGCTTCAACGGCGATGCGGAGGTGATCGGGAAATCGATTCTGATTAACAATCTGCCTTTCACCGTGGCCGGCGTTTGCGCTGCGGGGTTTTTCGGCGTCGATCCGCAAGCAAACCCGGCATTCTATTTGCCGATTCATGCGATACCGGCGCTGAGTCCGGATCCGGCGGTCGAGGAGCGATCGCGCTTCTTCGACAATCATTTCTACTGGGCCGAGATGATGGGCCGGCTGCAGCCGGGCGTGAGTTTGGAGCAGGCGGAGACGGCCCTGCGCGCCCAGTTTGGCGCTTTCGCGGCCGGCACGGCGGCGACGCCGAAAGATGCCGAGGTCTTGCCGGAAGTTTCGCTGGAACCAGGCGGAGCGGGGCTTGGTTCGCTGCGGCGGCAATACTCGAAGCCGCTCTACGTGTTGATGACGATGGTCGGGCTGATCCTGGCGATTGCGTGCGCCAATCTGGCGAACCTGTTGCTGGCGCGGGCGGCGGCACGGCGGCGCGAGATAGCCGTGCGGCTGAGCCTGGGCGCGGGACGTTGGCGGATTGTGCGGCAGATGCTTACCGAGAGCGTGCTGCTATCGGTGATGGGTGGAGCGCTCGGGCTGTTGGTGGCGTTGGCCGGCATTCGCTTCATCACATGGCTGCTGGCGAATGGCCGCGCCGAGTTCACGCTGCACGCCGCGCTCAACTGGCCGGTGCTGGGATTCACGTTCGCGCTGGCGGTGGTTGCGGGGATGCTGTTCGGGCTGGCGCCAGCCATTCAAGCCACGCGGGTTGATTTCACGCCGGCGCTGAAGGAGAGCCGCACGCAAGGGCCGGCGGGAACGGGCCATAGATTCCGGCCGCGCCTCAGTCACGCGCTGATTGTTGCGCAGATCGCGGTGTCGCTGCTGCTGGTGATCGGAGCCGGCCTCTTCGTGCGCACGCTCTCGAACCTTCACTCGATTGACGTCGGATTCAACCGGGAGAAGCTTTTGCTGGTGAGCATCAATGGCCGCCAAGCGGGGTATCGCGAGGCCGCGTTGGCGCGTTTCTATGCGGGCTTGCTCGAGAAATTCCGCGAGATACCCGGCGTGCGGTCAGCCACAGCGTCGAACTTTCCCCTGGTGGCGCAATATGTGAATGACTCGAATGTCGTGATACCCGGACGAACGGCGCAGGCGGGCGACCCATCGACTAACGTTCTGAACGTGGACCCGGCGTTTCTCGAGACGATGCAGATCCCGGTGCTGCTGGGGCGCGGGCTGCAAGAGGGAGACCTGGCATCGCCGATGGTGGCGGTGGTCAATCAAAAGTTTGCGTCGACCTTCTTCGGCGGGGAGAGCCCCATAGGCCGGCAGTTTTCCCTCTCGAAGGCGGCCAACCCTTTATTCGAGATTGTGGGCGTGGCCAAGGGGGCGCACTATAATTCGCTGCAAGAGACCGAGCAGCCGGTGATTTATATTCCGTATACGCAGAATCCGGCGGGACTGGGCGGGTTGGTCTTCGAAATCCGGACGGCGGGCGATCCTCTGAGCGCGGTGGCGGCGGTGCGGCGCATCGTGCACGACGCGAGCCGGGCCGTTTCCATCACGGAGGTCACGACGCAGGCGCAGCGGATGGAGCAGACGATATCGCAGGAGCGCACGTTCGCGAATCTGGGAAGTTGTTTCGCAGTCCTGGCGCTGCTGATTGCGTGCGTCGGGCTGTACGGCGCAATGGCGTATACGGTGGCGCGGCGGACGGGGGAGATTGGTATCCGGATGGCTTTGGGCGCGCAACGGCCGAGAATCATCTGGATGGTGCTGCGCGAGGTATTGGCGCTAACCGCGGGCGGGCTTTTGGTGGGATATGGCGCGGCGCGACTTACCACGCACTTTGTAGAATCGTTTCTCTACGGGATGAAGGCGAACGACCCGTTGGCGGTGGCCGCGGCTATCGCCCTTCTGCTCGCGGCCGCGGTTGCGGCCGGGTACGCGCCGGCGTGGAGGGCTTCGCGGATCGATCCGGCGATGGCGTTGCGGAACGAATAGCGCCGGAAGCTGCTCCGGCGCTGCCGGCGCCCGTTCACTAAAGACATCGTAGTATTTATTCGACTGCGCTGTTTACGCTGGGTAGTGCCCCATTGGTCCTTCGTTGTTTTGTTCATCGTTTTGCTCGCCGTCGTGGGTTTAATCGTCCGGTGGGAATTCTCGCGCGCCCGAGA
>Ga0302326_10030285_pt1 | contig 10832 bp, 8 predicted proteins | sample Palsa_T0_3_FD_202264 | JGI IMG/M metagenome (GOLD analysis project Ga0302326, IMG submission 202264) | Peat permafrost microbial communities from Stordalen Mire near Abisko, Sweden - Palsa_T0_3 | ecosystem: Environmental > Terrestrial > Soil > Palsa > Peat permafrost | place: Sweden: Abisko...
CGATTGGAAAGTGCACGTCATCGACACCGGACTTCATACTTCGACCGGCGGCCGGCTCAAGCGGCTGCGCGAGCTCATCGGCAACGAAACGTTCATGTGCACCTACGGTGACGGCGTCGCCTCGATCGACATTGCCGAGCTGGTCCGTTTCCACAAAGCGAAGAACCGGCTCGCGACGCTCACCGCCGTTCGGCCCCCGGCGCGCTTCGGCGGCTTGGAAATCGACGGCGACCGGGTCACGACATTCACCGAAAAGCCGCAATCCAGCGAAGGCTGGATCAACGGCGGCTTCTTCGTTTTCGAACCGGAAATATTCGACCGCATCGCGGGTGACGCCACACTGCTCGAACACGAGCCGTTGGCGGGCTTGGCCCGCGACGGTCAGTTGAGCTGCTACCGTCACGACGGATTCTGGCAACCGATGGACACGCTTCGCGATAAGCGCTTGCTCGAAGATCTGTGGGCATCCGGCGATCCGCCCTGGCTGAAATCATGGTCAATATTATGACGCACGACTGGTCCGAACATCGCGTCCTCGTCACCGGAGCAACCGGTATGGTCGGCTCGTGGCTGTGCGAAGATCTGCTTCGGCGCGGGGCGGCGGTGGTTGCACTCGTGCTCGACGACGATCCGCACTCGCGCTTCTATACCGACGGAATCGAGCGCGGCTGCGCGGTGGTGCGCGGCAATCTGACCGACTTCAGCCACTGCATGCGCGCGATGAATGCCCACGAAACAGACGTCGTCTTCCATCTCGGCGCGCAGACCGTCGTCGGAGCCGCACTGCGGGATCCGCTCGAAACATTCGAGAGCAACATCCGGGGAACGTATAATCTGCTCGAGGCCGCGCGACGGCTGACGCCGATGGTGCAGGCTCTCGTCGTTGCTTCGAGCGATAAGGCGTACGGCGACTCGAACGTTCTGCCATATGTCGAAACGATGCCGCTCAACGGCAAACACCCCTACGACGTCTCGAAGAGCTGTACCGATCTGATCGCGGCGACATATGCTGCCACGTACGCGATGCCGGTCACGATCGCGCGCTGCGGCAACATCTTCGGGGGCGGCGATTTGAACTGGAGCCGGATCGTTCCGGGCACCATCCGCAGTCTGCTGGCCGGGAAATCTCCGGTGCTGCGCAGCGACGGCGGCCACATCCGCGATTACATTTACGTTCGTGACGTGGTTGACGCCTACGTGCGGCTCGGGGAGGCGACGCTCGGCCGTCCGGAGCTTGCCGGCGAAGCCTTCAACTTCAGTCCTGAATCGGAGTGTACCGTGCTCGAACTCGTCGCCGCCGTCGGCGCCGCCATGAACCTGCGGGCCGTGCCGAAGATTCTCAACACGTCGACGATGGAGATTCAAACGCAGACGCTCGACGCGACCAAAGCCCGGGTGCTGCTCAACTGGACGGCGTCGTGGTCGCTGGCCGAAGCACTCGCAGAAACCGTCCGTTGGTACCGCGAGCATCTTCCCGCGACAACCGCAAAGGCGCTCGCATAGTGCTTCACGATCGAAGCTCTTCGCCGGCCGCGCGAGCGCTGCGCGCGGAGATCCTCGACAAGACGCGGGCCTACTTCGCGGCGGCATATGAAGAACGCAGCTTTGCGCCGGAGCGGGACGCCGTTCCCGTCTCCGGGCGCGTCTTCGACGAACGTGAACTCGTCGAACTTGTCGATAGTTCGCTCGACTTCTGGCTGACGACGGGTCGTTTCGCGGAACGCTTCGAGCGCGATTTCGCACGCTGGTTCGGCGTGCGCGAGTGCGTGCTCGTCAACTCAGGATCGAGCGCGAATCTCGTCGCGCTTGCGACGCTCACGTCGCCGCAACTCGGGGACCGCGCGCTGCGGCGGGTTTCCCGACGACCGTCAATCCGATCATCCAGCTGGGCTGCATCCCGGTGTTCATCGATAGCGAGCTGCGGACGTATAACGCCGATCTGACCCAGCTCGAGCGGGCGCTGTCGCCCAAGACAAAGGCCGTCATCCTGGCACATACGTTAGGGAATCCGTTCGATGCCGAAGCCGTTCGGTCGTTCTGCCGAGATCATGGACTCTGGCTGATCGAGGACACCTGCGATGCTCTGGGGGCAACGTGGAACGGCCAACAAGTCGGAACGTTCGGCGACATCGCCACGGTCAGCTTTTATCCCGCGCATCACCTAACGATGGGCGAGGGCGGCGCCGTGCTGATGCGTTCGCCGGTGCTGCGCAAGATCGCGGAATCGTTCCGTGATTGGGGACGCGACTGCTGGTGCGCCCCCGGCAAAGACAACACGTGCGGGAAGCGCTTCGGTTGGCAGCTCGGAGATTTGCCGCACGGCTACGATCACAAGTACACCTACAGCCACATCGGCTACAACCTCAAACTCACCGACATGCAGGCGGCCGTGGGCTGTGCCCAGCTCGAAAAGCTCGATGGTTTCATCGCCGCGCGCATCGAGAACGCGGCCACGTTAGCCGCTGGGCTGGCGGACATCGCGGAGCTCGCTCTGCCGCAACACGCGGTTTCCGGTGCGTCGTCGTGGTTCGGCTTTCCAATGAGATTGCTGCCCGATGCGCGCATAAGCCGCAACGCGCTGGCCGAGTTCCTCAACGAGCGCAAAATCGGCACGCGCCTGCTGTTCGCCGGCAATTTGCTTCGGCAGCCCGCCTATCGCGACATCGCGCACCGCACGGTCGGTGATCTGCGCAATGCCGATATCATCATGAACGATGTGCTCTGGGTCGGAACATACCCCGGGCTAGGCCCAGCCGAGCTGACCCACGTCGCGCGCACGATTCACGAAGCGCTGGTCCGCGAGCGCGTCGGCTCAGGCGCGTAACGCGGCGAGTTCGCGCGCAACTTCGGCCACGACGGGCCCCCAATCGCCGGCTCGGGCTTGGCGAAACAGCCGCATTGTCGGATACCAGGGCGAATCGCTGCGCCCGAGCATCCAGCGCCAATCCGGAACGAACGGGAGCAAAGTCCAGACCGGCTTTCCCATCGCCCCCGCTAAGTGAACGATCGACGTATCGACCGCGATCACCAGATCGAGCTGAGTGAGGACGGCTGCCGTGTCGGCGAAGTCCTCAATTTCGGCACCGAGCGGATCGAGCACCAGCGAACCGCACGACCGGCGCTCTTCATCGCGCCCCTTCTGCAGCCCATACCATGCGATGCCGCCGATGTTACCCAGCGGCGCAAAATCTTCGAGGCAGGCGGAGCGATTGCGATCGTTTTCGTGATCGGGATTGCCACCCCAGACGATGCCGACGCGCAAGCGCCCGGGAGGGTTGCATCGAGCACGCCAACGCTCGACTCGCTCGTCGGGCGCTCGTAGATACGGGATCGCTGCGGGGATCGAGGTGGCGTCCGTTTGAAATGCGCGCGGCAGACCCGACAGCGGCACGTGCAGATCGATCGCCTCATCGACGGTCGCGACATCGCGGTGAACGCGCAGTTCGTCGATGCCCGGCAGACCTCCAAGCAGCGGCACGAGCGCCGGCGCGACTTCGAGCACAACGCTGCCGCCACGTGCTTTGACCAAAGGCAGGTAGCGCGCCAGCTGGATCGCATCTCCGAAACCTTGATCGCGCGTGATCAGGAGCCGGCGTCCGACGAATGTTTCGCCGTTCCAGAGCGCCGCCCGGTCGAGGTATGGATACGAGGCACGCGTGGCGGGCAGCCGCCACATCCAAGGATACTCGTCCCAGCCACCCGCGAAGTCGCCCTGAACGAGCATCGACACCGCGCGGTTCACGTGCGCCTCCGCGTAATCGGGCCGTAACGCGATCGCGGCTTCGCAATGCGCGATTGCTTGCGCGTATCGACCGGTCACGTGATAGACGCTCGACAAATGCGTGTGCACCTCCAGGCTCGGTCCGAGTTCGAGCGCGTGAATATTTGCCTCGAGCGAGAGATCGAATGCGCCGATCGCGTACGCTGCGATGGCCAGATTCACGTACGCGTCACGGTAGCCGGGCCGCAGTTCGACCGCCCGTCGCGTCGCCGCGATCGCTTCGCGAAAACGGCCGCTGCGCCGGTAGGCCTGACCCAGATTTGCATGCGCCTCGGGTATTTCGGGCGCAAGCCGGAGCGCCGCTTCGAGGGCCGTTATCGCTTCGTCAAATCGCTCGAGATTGATGAGGGCCGTGCCCAGATTGGAATATACTTCGGCGAAGTCGGGCTGGGCGTGAATTGCGGCCTGATACGCTCGTATCGCGTCCTCGCAGCGGCCGCTGCGCAGATAGATGTTCCCCAGATTGCTATGCGCCGCCGCAAAGTCGGGAGCGAACGCGACGGCCGCTTGGTACGAAGCGATCGCGCCCGCGCGGTCGTCTTGCAGCGCACAGACCACCGCGAGATTGTAGTGCGTTCGCGCAACGTCTGGTTGAACGGCGAGCGCCGTCTCGATAAGCTCGCGCGCCTGCGCGAGATCGCCCGACTGTTGCGCGAGCAGTCCCAGCATGTGCAGGGCATCGGGCTGCCGCGGGTCCACGCGAAGAACTTCGGCGTACAGTGCGCGCGCACGATCGAGCTCGCCCGCCCGGTGTGCGGCGACGGCAGCGCGCAGCTGCGTCGCGATCATACGATCCGCGGCTGCTCGCGAGCCGACGACGCGCCCGCGCGCAGAGAGGACCAGCGCCGTAGCGAAAGTTCGGTCCGATACTGCTCGTCACGGTCAATGAGGGAAGCCGCCCGGGTCGTACACTCCACGAGTACGTTATCGGCAGCGCCTGGCCCACGGCAGCGTGCGGGAAGGTTCGTGTTAGAGAAACGGCTCGAGAGCCTGCGTGAGCTGGCGAACCGTGTCGGACCACGTCATGCCGCGCATGAAAGCCGCGCCGCGCTCGCCGCGCGAGCGACAGCATGCCCGGTCGCGGTAGACCGCCTCGAGCGTTTCGACGATCTCTTCCACGTCGCTCTCACCCCAGCCGACATGGTTGGCGCCCTCGATCGGAGCTTGCCGCTCCAAAACAAAACAGCGATCGGCGCCGATGAGATCGAGATGTCCGGTGTTGCGTGACAATATGACCGGTACGCCGCACGCCATGCACTCCATGGCCACGAGGTTGGTGCCCCCCTCGGAGCGATTGGGGAACACACCGACATCCATTTCGCGATAGAGTCGCGGCAGTGCCGCATTGGGCACAGCGCCGAGATCGATGAACTGCTCCGGCCGAATCCCGTTCGCGCGAAGCCAGGCCGCGACGTCGACCCTGCCGTCAGCCAGAAATGACACCGGGCGCAGCGTCGGATCGGCGTCCAAACTCCGCGCCACGCTGGGCCACGGGGATGCCCAGGCGGTGACGAGCAGAGCGTCCGAATGCCGGTCGGCAAAGATGTGAAACGCTTTGAGCAGCAGATCCTGACCTTTGCGATACTCGAGCTTGCCGCCCGAAAAAACACTGAATCGGCCGTTGAACCAGCCCGCTTTGGGCGCGGGATGAAACGCCGTGGGATCGACTCCTTGAAATACTAGCGCATTGAGGCCAAGGCGCTCTTGTTCGAGCATCATGTGGTTCCAACTCGATCCGGCAACGATCAAGGGGTAGGATTTCGCCCGTTCGCGACCCTGCGCCGAAAACAACGTCTGCTCGAAGAACGTGATCCCCAGGTTGGGCTTGCCGCATAGTTCCACGTCATGGGCACCGCGCCCGGTCGAGAAGAAATCGTCGCTCAGCGGCTGCAGCACCGGCCGATTGATCGCTACCTGCTGTCCTCGCAGGGGTGCGAACCGCTCGTGTAATTCTCTGGAAGCGTCGACCGCGGGCCGGATCATGGCCCATTCGATCGGATTGAGGTCGATCAGCGATTCGTCCACCGCGAGCCCAGTCAGCATCAGCGTGTTGTGCTGACGCGACCAGTTGACCATCAACTGAATGCCATACACGCCCCAGCCGAAATAACTCGATAACTGCCAGTTCATCACGATGCTGCTGTTGTTGTCGGACAAAGTCAACTCCGGCGAGCGCCGCAGGCCCCGAGTGTTGTGTCCACGGGCTAGCTGTCCGATGCGCGAACTCAGCCTTGGGCTCCTGGACATGTGTTTGAACGTAACGCTTCAAACAACGTACAGGAATATGTCCGAAAGCTGCCAGACCACTCACGCTATGAAAACGTTTCGGCGGTGACGTGCGACGACCGCACGCGGATCGATCACTCCGGTTTCGCTGAGGGCACGAGCGCGCCGCTGCTTCCGGTGATCTTTGAACTGGGGCTCAACCACCTGGGCGACCCGCTGCGCGCGCGCCGAATGATCGAGACGCTCGCGCGCTCGGGCGCGACGCATGTTACGCTGCAAGTCGTAACCGACCCGGCCAACATAACCCGGGACCCCTCTGCGATCGCATTTCTGGGCCGGGCAACTTTGCCGATTGGCGACGTCCATGCGTTGATCCGCTATGCATCCGAGCTCGGCCTGGTCGCCGGAGCGACGCTGCTCGATGAGAACGACGTGCCCGGCCTGGTCGGCGCGGGAGTTCGCTTTTTCAAAATTTTGAGCAGCGATCTGACGTTCATTCCGCTGATCTTGGAAGCCGCTCGAACGGGGTATCCGACGTATCTCTCGACGGCTGCCGCGACGTTCCACGAAATCGGCGATGTCATGGCGCGCGTGAAGGCGGAGATCTCGTTCGCCGACGTTCGGCTCATCCACACGGTATTGGAAATTCCAACCCCGATTGAGCGGATTAACCTGCGCAACATTCCATTTCTGCAAGAATCGTTCGGCGCCCGCGTGGCCTATGGCCAGCATTCCGACGTGCACGAGGCACTTCTCGCCGCAGCTGTGCTCGGCGCCGACGCACTCTTCGTCTATGTTGCGGAGGAGCGCAGCGAGAAGTTGCCCGACGGCCCGCACGCCGTCTTGTGCGCCGACGTCGGCGCGCTTCTCACGGGCATCCGGCGCGCCCTCGACACGCTAGGTTCACGCGAACGGCGCGACGATCCGGACGCCGAAGTGCTGCGGCGCAAGATCAGACGCTCGGCCGTTGCACGCAAAGCGCTCGCGGCCGGACACGTTCTGACCCCAGCCGACATCGCGTTCAAACGGCCGGGCAGCGGGATCGAAGCGTTCGCCGTCCAGAGCATTCTCGGCGTTCCGTTAGCCGCAGCGGTCGCCGCGGGCGATGACATTCCGGCCCAGCGATAAGCATGACGAAGACGGCCTTGATCGGTGGCGCCAGCCGCGGAATCGGCTACGCGTGCGCGCGGGCGCTCGCCGGGTCGGGACATCAGATCGTGATGTGCGCGCGTCATTCCGACGCGCTCGAGGAGAGCGCCGCCAGCCTGCGCGCCCTTTCGAGTGCGTCCGTGCATTCAATCGCGACCGACCTCTCGAGTGCCGAAGGACACCGCACGCTCGGCGCGGACCTCGCAGCGCGAGGCCTGAACGTCGACGTCCTGGTGAATAACATCGGCGGCCCGCGGCCGGGCACGGTCGCTGAGCTGACCGAAGCCGACTGGAGCGAGGGAATCAACCAGCTTTTCACGTCGACGCTGCGCCTCTATGCCTTGGTCATCCCCGGTATGAAAGCTCGCCAATTTGGCCGGATCGTCAACATCCTCTCGACAACCGCGGTCGAGCCGGCAGCAACGCTCGCAATCTCGAGCGTTGTGCGCGCGGCGCTTGCCGCCTACGCCAAACTTACAGCAATCGAGGTTGCCGCCGCCGGCGTCACCGTCAATTCACTGATGCCCGGGGCGCTGCTTACCGCCCGTACGCAAGAACTGCTGCGCGACCGCGCCGCGCGGGAAGCACGCCCGGTGGATGCGGTTCGCGCCGAACTCGAGGGGGCGTTCCCGATGCGCCGATTCCTCGAACTCGATGAATTGGGCCGCATCGTGGCGTTCCTCGCGTCGCCCGACGCGTCGGCGATCAGCGGAGAACTCATCGCGGTCGATGGCGTGCAAATGCGATCCATATAGCGCGCCTCGGCTCTCGGCAAACCCGAATCTAGCGCCGGTTCGTGACCACGCATTCTTAACATGTCTCCGATGGAACTTCCAGCTCCAAGGCATAAAAGAAATCATGGGCCGCGCGCAAGCCGGCCACTGATGGATGGCGCGATCGGGTTTGGACACTGCGGATAGGAGTTCATCGATGCAACAATGGGTGTAGGCTTCGGCGCGGAGGCGATTCGCTTCGCGGCCCGCTTACCGCCCGGTCTGCCGATGATCGCGGCCGGTTTCGACGGCTGTGTCGCCGGTCTCGAAGCCGCAGTCGAGCGGCGACGCGCAGGTACACCCTTCTACGCCGCACCCCTCGTCGACGACCCGCGCGCACTCATTGCGCAACGCCTCGCCGGCAACTGGATCCAAACACTGACCGACATCGACGATCGCTATGCCGCTTTCGACGCGCTGGCCGCAGATCGCTTGGCCGACGCCGGCATCGAAATCTCCGCCGACGAGCTGGCGGTTATTGACGATCCGGAACGGCGAGTCTTACGCGACTTCGCGATCATGGGCGACGCCCTGCTCGTGCGCTCGACGCGCGAAGCCGAGCGCGTCGCGCGCGTTCTCAAACGGCACCGGCCGGCGGTGATTGTCGCGCCCGGCGAAGATCCCGCCGTGCCGTTTCTGACGGCGATAAACGGCGACGCGATCGTCGTCTGGGCGCCCTATGCAGCGGCCGATCGTTTGGGCGTGATCGCCATGGCGCTGGAATACATGCACTCACGCGTCATCTACGTTTGCGCCTCGGGACAGCTCGCTTTCGTACGCGGAACGTTCGTTGACCCGACCCATGCCGACGCGGCGCTCACGGCCGCGTCCTGTATCGTCGATGCTTCGATCGGCGATCCCGCCGGCGCCATCGCGCTGCGGCGTATCGGCGTCCCCATCGTCGCTGCGAGCACGGCCGGCGTGTCAGAGTTCATGGACGGCGCACTGGAATACGATCCCTGGGATTGGCGAACGATCTTCGCTGCCGTCGCGGCCGCCCGCGGCGCTCACCCGCCCGTGCTCAAGCATCGACCGGCCACGCTGCAAGAATTGACGTCCACGCTCGAACGCGTCGCGACGCCGGCGGCGCTGACCGAGCCGCTGGTGAGCGTCGTCGTGCTGACGTACAACCGACGCGAACTGCTGCGTTGCGCGCTCGACTCGATCGCACGTCAGCACTACCGCAAGATCGAATTAATCGTGGTGAATAATGGCGGCATCGACATCGCTGATATCGTGGCCGACTACGGCCCCGCGCACGTCATGAACCTCACCGATAACATCCTTCCGAACGCGGCGCTCGACTTAGGGTTTGAAGCCTGCCAAGGCAAGTATTTTTGCGTCTTGAGTGACGACGATGAATACTTTCCCGATCACCTCGCGCGTCTGGTTGACGCTCTGGAGACATCAAACGCGGAGGTTGGCCACTCGAATACGCTCACGCGCTATCTCAGCCTGGCGAACGGCCGGCGCGAAACGGTCGCTTACCGCGTCCGTTCCGACCGGCCGGCTGATAAATTGCAGATCCTCGTCGGCGGCACCATGGCCTTTCACAGCATGCTCTTTCGGCGCGACGTGCGCGCGCTGCTCGGCGGCCTGCAGATCGACGTCGCTCCGGCGGACTACGAGTATACGCTGCGAGCAGCCCAGCGCTTCGATTTCGTTCACGTCGACAGCGTTACGTGTGAATGGAATTACGCCATCGAAGGGACGTCGTACACCCATCGAGACAACATGTACGACGGCCTGAAGTGCATCTACGAGGAGTATCCCTCAAACGGCAGCCGGATCGTCGAGCAGCGCCGGCTGGCGGAGCTCGAGCGCTTCAGTGAACGCAATTCCGGCAAAGCGCTTTGGCCGCCCGATTTGCTACTCGCCCGAAGCCGGCCGAATGCCTGAAACTTGACCGACCGCCGTATGCGGCTGCGCGAAGCCGAGCGCGAGTTCCTTGAGACCCGTGTCGATGTCGATGCGCGGCCACCAGTTCGGTAAGCGTTCGCCGCCGGCCCAGGTCTGCATCACTTCGCGCTCGTGGTAGGGTCGGCCGCCCCATTGGATCGGGATCGACATCCCGGCATGGCGCAAGAACGTCTCGACCACTTGCCGCAGTGGAAGCGGATTGCCGCCGCCAATCGAGTAGGTTTCGTGGGCGGCCGGCCGGCGCGACTCGCGTAATCGGTCCGCGGCGACGAGATAGGCCCCCACGGCGTCATTCACGTGAATGAGGTCGATCCATTGCTCCCCGGCTGACATTTGAAGCGGCTCGGATGTGCCGGCGCGGTCGCTCAGAATCGTGAAGATCTTTCGTCTGGGATCGCCCGGTCCGTACGAATCGTGCATCATCAAGGTGATGCAATCGATCGCACCAATATCGACAAAATAGCGCACCAGCGCCGAGAACGCTTCTTTCGTGGCCGAATGCAGGCACACCGGCCGATACGTCGCCGACTCATAAAATTGCCAAGCCGAGCCGGTATTGACCAGGCAGCGTGCGCCCTCGCGCGCCATCGCATCGATTAAGCGCAGCGGAAACGCGATGTTGGCCTCGAGCAGCGCAGCCAGATCGTCCGGCCGGTGGTCGCGCGCATAATACGTAGCCAAATGAAACACGACGTCCGGCGCAGCGGCGGCCACGGCACGGCGAAAACCGTCGGGATGCTCGTCGACGGTGTAGATGGTCAGCTGCGCAAGGAGATCCTGGATCTGCGCGTATGAGGACGTGCCGCGTGAAAGGACACTCACGGTGTGTCCGTCCGCGATCAGCCGGCGCACCAGTCGCGATCCCAGGAAGCCGGTCGCGCCGGTAACGAGCGCCTTCACCGGAAGGGGCCGAAGCTCGGTGTCAGGTGAAACGCCGGATCGAAATCCGGGTGCGACGCGTCTTTCTCCGATACGACGGCCGG
>Ga0302326_10030288_pt1 | contig 10832 bp, 9 predicted proteins | sample Palsa_T0_3_FD_202264 | JGI IMG/M metagenome (GOLD analysis project Ga0302326, IMG submission 202264) | Peat permafrost microbial communities from Stordalen Mire near Abisko, Sweden - Palsa_T0_3 | ecosystem: Environmental > Terrestrial > Soil > Palsa > Peat permafrost | place: Sweden: Abisko...
TCCGCCAAAGCTCGGTCGAAGTCGTGGTCGGCCAGCTGGCTTTGCCGTTCGATCTCGCGAGCGTCGGCGTCGGTGTCGCCTACGAACACGCTCACGCCGGGGAGGACAAGGATGTGGTCAGGGTTACGTCCCTTTGCGACCGCTCTTGTCTTGATGTCTTTGTAGAACGCCTGGCCGCCCTCGAGCGAAGCGGCGTGAGTGAAGATGCCCTCCCCGATTGTGGCACCGAGGTCGCGACCCTGCTCGGAGTCGCCAGCCTGGAAGATGACCGGCTGGCCCTGTGGGGACCGTGAGATGTTGAGCGGGCCAACTACCGAGAAATGCTCGCCCTTGTGGTGCAGGGCGTGCTGGCGCGTGACGTCCAGGAAGATCCTGTTCTGACGGTCCCGGGGGAACGCATCGTCTTCGTAGGAGTCCCAAAGGCCTTGCGTCACCTGTACAAATTCGAGGCCGCGCCCGTAGCGGGTGTCGTAGTCGTAGTGCTCCTCACGGCTGAAGTTGCCGGCGGCGCCGGCGTCGCCACTGGTGACGACGTTCCAGCCGGCCCGGCCACCGCTTATGAGGTCCAGTGACGCCAGGCGGCGGGCGATGTTGAAAGGGTCGTTGTAAGACGTCGTGAGCGTGCCAACCAGTCCGATGTTGCTTGTCACCGTGGCGAGCGCAGACAGCAGCGTGAGCGGTTCGAGGCGGTTCAGGTAATGCGGGGGCGAGTCGGCCGTTATGAACTGGCTATCGACAATAAAAACAAGGTCGAACTTGGCCTTTTCGGCCAGTTGGGCTTGCTCGGTGTACCACCGGATATTGATACTGGCGTCGCCGGGGATCTCGGGGTCGAGCCACCTGTAGTGGTGCCCTGGTCCCCCTACACCGGTGACAATTGCACCGAGCTTGATCTGTCGTTTGGTCATTGGGTGTCCTCCTACTTTGTTAGGCGTGCTGGTTCACGAGCGGCCCCGGGCCAGGTTTGGCCAATCCCGGTGGCGGCTGCAAGCGTTCGACCAACCGGGCTCGACCCCGGTGAGCGGGGGCTGGGCGGAGCAGGTCTCGGCCAGGGCGAACGGGCAACGGGGCGCGAACACGCACGCCCCTGGGCCTAGGAGCGGGACTGGTTCGCCCTCCTGGAGGCGGAGCTGATGGGCTCGCAGTGACCGGCTCTCGGTGACGCTGGGCGTGGAGGCGAGCAGCAGTGCCGTGTAGGGGTGGCGTGGGGCGGCGAACACCTTGTCGATGGGGCCGTCCTCGACGATCTTGCCCCGGTACAGGACGACCACCCGGTCGGCGATCGCCGCCAGGGAGCCCAGGTCGTGGGAGATGATGATGATGGGCAGGTTGAGCGACCCGCGTAACTCGCTGAGCAGGTTGAGCACGTGGTTGCGGTTGCTGGCGTCGAGGGCGCTGACTGGTTCGTCACAGATCAACAGCCTCGGCCCGGTTGCAAGGGCCCGTGCGATGGACACCCGCTGGCGCTGGCCACCGGAGATCTGGCCGGGGTCGCGGCTCATCAAGCTGGCGTCCAGGCCCACCTGAGCGAGGGCGTCTACAACCCGCAAGCGGATCTCCTCGGGCGGATCTCCCCGGATAGCCAGGCCCTCCCCGACGATCCGCTCAACGGTGAGGTCGGGGTCGAGCGAGCGCAGTGGATCCTGGAAGACGTACTGAACGCCACCCTGGCGCCGATGGGCGCGCAGCGCTCGGCGCCGGAGCCCTGAGATGGGGGCGCCGTCGAACAGCACCCGGCCCCGCCTGGGTTTTACGAGGCCCACTACGGCGCGAGCCAAGGTGGTCTTACCCGAACCTGTCTCGCCCACGAGGCCGACGATCTCGCCGGGGTTTACCTTAAGATTTACCCCGCTCAGGACCTTATTTGCCCGCCAGCCCCGGCCCAGTACGACTTCGAGTGACTCCACCTCGAGCAGCGGCGGAGGCGCCCCACCGCCGTCCAGGCGCAACTCCGCGGGGGCGGTGGCCGTCATACGGGCAGCAGTTCTTCGGACAGCTCGACGTCGTTGGCCCGGGCGCAGCGCACCTCGTGCTGGTCGCCGACAACGACGGATTGGACTTCCCCGGAGCAGCAAGGCCCGAGCGCGAAACGGCACCGGTCGGCAAAGCTGCAGCCGGCCATGTAAGTACCGACCTGGGGAGGCGAACCGGGGATGACCTCGAGGTGGCGGCGCCGGAAGTCCCCTCCCGACGCCACCCTCACAAGAGCCTTGGTGTAGGGGTGACGGGGCCGGTGGACGATCTCCTCAACCGTCCCGGACTCGACGACCTGGCCGGCGTAGAAAACGTAGATGCGGTCGCACAGCTCGGCTACAACTGCAAGGTCGTGGGACACGAACATCACGGCCAGGCCGTTGCGCCGGCGCAGGTCGAGGAGAAGGTCGATGACCTCGGCCTGGATGGTCACGTCGAGAGCCGTCGTGGCCTCGTCGGCTATCAGCAGGCGTGGACCACAAGATATGGCGATGGCGACCATGGCGCGCTGGAGCATGCCGCCGGATAGCTCGGCAGGGATCTGGTGGAATACCCGCCCGGGCTGATGGAGGCCCACGTCGCCGAAGAGCTCGAGAGCGCGCCGGCGGGCTTGCTGGCGAGAAAGCCGTCCTTTCACGCGGAGCACCTCGGCGAGCTGGGCACCGACGGTGAGCGACGGGTTCAGGTACGAGGCCGGGTCCTGGAAGACGGCACCGACCTGGCTACCGTGGATAGCTTCCCAGGCCCGCCGGCTTGCAGCGGTCACGTCCTGCCCCGCAAATGAGACCGATCCGCCGTCGATGCGGCAGCCGGCCGGCAAAAGCCCGAGGGCGGCCCGGCAGGTGAGGGTCTTGCCGCTACCCGACTCGCCGACCAGGCCCACCGTCTCGCCCGCCCCGACTCGCAGCGACACGCCCCGCACCGCGGTCGCCAACCCTTCGTGGACGCTCACATGAAGGTCATCGATGCGCAGGACGTCCTCGCGAGTTGGGATGCCCCGGACCGCCGGAGTTGCGACAGAGGGGTCGTCAAGCAACAGATCGTTGAGAGCCATTGGCATCCTCCAAGGTCGGGCCGGTGCGCACGGTTATCTGGGCGAGCTGCGGCAGGGCGAGCGCGCCGCGGCCGCCCCGGTCACGGAAAGCGTCGGCGAGGGCATTGAGCGCCCCGACGCTCGCGGCGATCAGGGCGCCCGGGATGAAGGGAGCCCAAGGTGCCTGAGAGAGGTAATCGAGGTCCGACGACAAGACGCCTCCCCACGTCGGCTCCGGCGGCTGCACGCCGATGCCGAGGAACGTGAGGAACGACACCGCCAGCAGAGCGCCTGCCGTCAGGGAGGCGGTCGTGACGACGATATTGGGGAACACCTTGCGTACCACGTGGGTCGTGACCAGGTGGAACTTGGATGCCCCCATCAGCTCGGCCGCCTCGACATACTGGGCCCGCGAGTACTCCAACGTCGCCGCTCTCGTGATACGGAAGTAGGCGGGAGCCAGCAGCACGCCTATCGGCACCATCGCCTGTACCAGGCCGTTGCCGAGGGCGGCCGTGACGGCGACGGCGAAAAAGATCGACGGGAGGGTCATCAGCGCGTCGGCCACACGGTTGGCCACGAAGTCGAACCCCCGGCCGAGGAACGTCGACGCGATGCCGGGAGCGATCCCGAGCACCATCCCGATACCGACCGCTTCGAGGGCGGTCAGCACAGACAGCGGCGTCCCGGCCATCAGCCTGCTCAGCACGTCGCGCCCGAGATAATCCGTCCCGAGAAGGTGGTGCCAGCTCGGCCCCTGGAACAGCGAGCTTGTGTTGAGCGTGAGCGGGCCCTGGGGGGCCAGCGTGGGCCCGAAAGCAGCGAGCACCGCTATCGCCGCCAGGACCGCGAGGGCGATGCGGGCCGAACGGAGCCGCAGGACCGACCCGGCCCGTCCCCTCGCCACCACGTCGTTTACCGCCGCGCTCATGCGCTCGTCCCGTCGTTGGTGCGGTAGAGCACGTTAAGGGTCGTATTGACCACCAGGTTGACGACGATCACGAAGCTGCTGATCACGAGGAGCAGGCCCTGCACCACGGGGATGTCCCGGGTCTGCGCGCTCTCGAGCAGCAGCTGGCCCAAGCCGGGCAACGAGAAAACGGCTTCGGCGGCTACGGAGCCAGCCAGCATGAGAGGGAAGTCGTAACCGAGGACCGTTATCGCAGGGCCAGCGGCGTTGCGCAGGGCGTGGCGGAAAAGTACCCGCCGGCGCGGTAGGCCCCGCACGGTGGCACCGACGACATAGTTCTGTTCGAGCACGCCGACCAGGGAGGTGCGCAACTGGCGGGCGATATCGGCGGAAACCTGGAGGCTGAGGGCCAGGCCGGGCAGGACGATGTGCTCGAGCCACTGCGGCACGCTGGTGGTCGGCCCGACATACCCGTTGGCCGGGAAGATCTTGATCGTGGTGGCGAAAAGGACCACCAAGATGATGCCGACCACGAACGCAGGCAGGGTCGAAACAGCCGAGCAAACCAGCGTCACGCCCCTGTCAAACCAGCCACCGCGGCGGACCGCCGCCAGGATGCCCGCGCTCCCGCCGATCAGGATGGCCAGCACCACGGCGAGCCCGGCGATCGAAAGGTCCACGGGGAGGCGCTGGGAGATGCTTGTCGACACGGGTACCTGCGTGAAGTAGGACGCCCCGAGGTTGCCGTGGACGGCCTTCACCAACCAGTTCCAGTACTGCACCACGAGCGGGTGGTTGAGGCCGAGGGCACGGTTCATGCGGGCCACGGCCTGGGGGGTCGCGCCGTCCTGGCCCAGGATCGTCGCCGCCGGGTCGCTATTGGACAGGGCACCGAGCGAGTAGGTGATGAACGAGCTGATGAACACGATCGGGACCAGCACGGCCAGGCCGCTGCCGATCCGTGCGACAATCTGGCGGCCCCGCCGCCGCGGAGGTACGTCCCCCGCGGCGGCGGTAGTGGCGGGACTGGCGACGAGGACCAGGTCGGCGACGCTCATCAGCTCAGCTGGCTACCCGGACGCCTTCCCAGCGCTGCTGGACCAGGTCGAAGGGTATCCCGGTGACCTTGGGGCTGACGGCGAAAATCCGGGGGACGTAATAAAGCCAGATGTGTATCGGCTCGTCGACCACGGCCGTAGCCACCGCGCCCTGCAAGGCGCTCGGGTAGCTGGGCGAGGTCACCGGTACGGCCTCGACGCTGTTCAGCGCCCTGGTGACTGCGGGGGGCGCGCTCGAGGTCTTGCCATCGACGTTCATGAGGCCTTTCTGGCTATAGAGCACGTCCAGCATCTCGAGGGGCGACGGGCGCCCGGCGGTCCCGTCGATGGCAAAGGGGATCGTCTTGTCGAGGTACAGGTACTGGGTCAGGGTGTCCTCGGGTACGTCGCTGATGTTGGCCTTGATCCCGACGGCGCCGAGCTGGCTCTGGATTTGCTCAGCTATCGGGTCGTCCGGCGTGACGCTCGTGATCGTGATGCTGACGCCCTTGTTGAAGCCGGCGGCCGCCAGCAACTGCTTGGCCTTCGCCGGGTCATAGGGGTAGAGGTCGGCCAACTTGGGGGAGTAACCGACGAACCCCTGCGGAAAAGGTTGGTAGGCGGGGGCCCCGTAGCCCGACTGCTGCACCTGGACAAGGGACTGGCGGTCGATGGCGTAGTTGATCGCCTCGATGACGCTCGGGCTGGTGAACGGCTTCGTGGTCGTCTGGACATCGATCTCGTCCACCACCTCGGAGGGGATCACGTCGATCTTGAAGCCGGCGGATTTCGCCGCAGCCACCTCGTTGCCGGCGATATAGGCGACGTTGACCTGCCCGGACTCCAAGGCGGCCAGGATTTCTTGGGGCTGGGTGATGTCCTGGACCGTGAAGTTGGCGATGTGGATGTTGCTGGCGTCCCAGTACCCGGGGTTACGGACCAGGTCGGCGTGGGAGTCAGGGACGTAGCTGGTGAGCTTGAACGGCCCGGCTCCCACAGGTTGCGTCGGGATTGCACCGGGATCCTTGAAGGCCTTGGGGCTCACGATCATGCCGTCCTTGCCCGAGAGCAGGTAAGGGATCTGGTAGTCGACATTGGTGAGGTCGAGCGTGAAGCTCGTGGCGCTGTTGACGACGACCTTGGAGATCGGGCTCAGCTCGGAGGCCATGGTCGAGTTGGCCTGTGACTGGCCCCGCTCGATGTTCTCTGCCACGGCCTGTGCATCGAGCGGCGTGCCGTCGGTGAAGGTCAGGCCCGGGCGCAACGTGAAGGTGACGCTCAGCCCGTTGCTGGCGTACGACCACGACGAGGCCAAGCCCGGCCCGACGTTGCCATTCGGCAACACTGTGGTGATTGTGGCGTAGACGAGGCTGAGGACGTGGTTGTCCCAGCCCGCGCTGGAAGTGACCGGGTCCCACGAGGTCGGGAGCTCCCACTCCCAGTTCAAAGTGCCGCTGGCAGCGCCGGAACTGGCTGAACCGGCAGGGCGGAGATGGCTGGGTGAAGCCGAGCTGGCGGCGGCACTGGCAAAGATCATCGAGCTGGCGACGACGGAGGCGACAAGCGCCTTGGCCGCACTCGGTCGGTTGCGTAGACGTCGGGACGCTCCGCTGAGGGCGCGTTCGGCTGAATTGAATGGGCGTGGTTGCATGGGAGCTACTCTAAAGCTGACTAAATCCATAAGTCAAGTGGATTCGATAGAAAGACTGGCCTAATGTAGAGGTTTCCCTCCTCACCCCTGGAGCCGCCATGACCGTGCGGCCAACCCAACCGGGAACCCGCTGGGCGCGGCAGCCTCGTCTCGCCGGCGCACCTCGTCCCGAACGAGCGGGAGAAGATAGCGGCCATAGTCGATGGCGTCGTCGTAGGGGTCATACCCCCGGATGAGCAGCGTCGTGACACCGATATCGACATAGTCGAGGAGCGCCTGCGCGACGGTTTCGGGGGAGCCCACGAGAGCCGTCGAGTTCCCAGCAGCGCCAGTGGCGGCGGCCAAAGGGGTCCAAAGGGCCCGGTCGTGGCGATCTGCCTTAGCCGCGGCAGCCAGTAAGCGCTGCGACCCTGCGTTCTGCGGCGCACCCCGGCCGGCGAACCGGGCGGTGGCGAAGATGCCGTCGCGCGACGCCACCCTCGACTGGGTCTGGTCGAGGATCCGCTGGGCGCGTTCCCAGGCCAGATCGTCGGTGGGGCCCAGGATGGGCCGGAACGACACGCTGATGCGCGGCAACGTTTGGCGCCCGGCGGCCCGGGCGGCCGCGTGGACAGAAGCGATCTGCTCCGCCGTCTCGGCGAGCGGCTCACCCCAGAGCGCGTACACATCGGCGTGCTTGCCACCTACCCGGTAAGCGGCGTCGGACGAGCCACCGAAGTAGATGTTCGGCCGCGGCTGCTGGAGCGGCTTGACTTCGGCGTAGAAGTCCTCAACCTTGTAATGAGGACCGGTGTGGTCGAATGGCGCCGAAGAAGTCCAGGCTTTGACGAGCACGTCCAGGTAGTCGTCTGTGCGGGCATAGCGCTCGTCCTTGTCGAGGTAGTCGCCGTCACGCCTTTGCTCGGCGTCGTTGCCGCCGGTGATGATGTGCACCGCCACGCGGCCGTTCGAGAAATGGTCCAACGTGGCCAACGTCCGGGCCGCCAACGTAGGGGCTACAAAACCGGGGCGGTGGGCGATCAACAACCCCAGGCGCTCGGTTTGGCTTGCCGCATACGCCGCCACCTGAGTGCCCTCCGGCCAGGCCGACCCGTAGCCGATCAGGACGCGGTCAAAACCGGCGTCCTCGTGGGCGCGCGCGAAGCTTCGGGTGTAGCCGGGGTCGATCAGTGGGCCATGGGCGGGGCGGATCTCGGACTGGTCTCGCGTCCCGATCATGCCGATGAATTCAACGGGCATAGATTGCCTCCTTCGTGATAGGCGCGTGTTGGGCACCAATGTCTAGTGATTCTAGGGATTGAATAGAAATAGTTGTACCATCGTAGCATGAGCGCCGACCGGCCGACCATTGCGATCGTCGGGGCAGGCGCCAGCGGCGTGCTGGCAGCCCTGCACCTACTGGACGGCCCCGGGCCGCCCGTCCGGCTGCTCCTCGTCGAGCGCTCAAGCAAAGCGGGCCGTGGGGTGGCCTTCTCGACGGATCGTCGAAGCCACCTGCTCAATGTCCCGGCCGCGTCGATGAGCGCGTTCGAACGCGACCCGGGCCACTTCGTCCGCTGGCTCGGCGGGAACGGTTTCCCGAACGCCCAGGACGACTTCGTCCCCCGCGGCCTCTTCGGCCAGTACTTGGGCGAATCGCTCCTGTCCTGGGCACATCTTCGTGAAGGCGACGACCTGGTAGAAACTGCACGCGACGAAGTGGTCGACGTCGATGCGGCTGGCGGCCCCACGCTCGTGTTCGCCGGACGTCAACCGGCCAAGGTGGACGCTGTGGTGCTGGCCACCGGCATCCTGCCGACCCGGTGGCCACGAGGCTTGGAGAACTGGCGGGACAACGAGCGCTGCATTTCCGACCCGTGGCGGCCCGAAGTACTGGACCAGATTGACCCCGCAGCCACCGTCACATTGCTCGGCACGGGGCTCACGGCGATCGATGTGCTGCTCACCCTGGCAGAAAGAGGTCACCATGGCAGCGTCCGTGCCATATCACGCCACGGCCTCTTGCCGAGAGGCCACCTGAGCGGCCCACAACCCACCCCGATGATCGAGACCGCGCGCCTGGAGCAAGGCGATAGACGGATCAGGCTGCTCCTGCACCAACTGCGCGATGCCGTCAAGGAGGAGGAGGCCCTCGGCGGTGATTGGCGGGCGGTTGTCGACATGTTGCGGCCTGAGACCCAAGGTCTTTGGCAGTCTTTGCCACTTGAAGAACAGCAGCGGTTCCGGCGTCACGTCGAGCGTTTTTGGAACATCCACCGCCACCGGATGGCGCCCGCGGTTGCAGAACAGGTCCATCAGCTCCGTGACTCCGGGATCTTCCGCTCCCTCGCCGGCCGGGTCGTGGCCATAGAGCCGTCCCCGCTCTCGCTCCAGCTGCAAGTCAAGCTTCCTTCGATTGACCGCCCTTACAGGTGGGAAACTGACTGGTTGGTCAACTGCACGGGGCCGGCCACCTTCGCTTTCACCGAAGACCAGGTCCTGGCCCAAAGCCTTCGCAGGCGGGGCCTGGCCCGGCCGGGGCACCTCGACGCGGGTATTGACACCGACGCTGGCGGGCGTGTCCTGACCGCGTCGGGACAGCCAACCGAATGGATGTGGGCACTGGGGTCTCTCCGCCAAGGCCAGTTGCTCGAAAGCACCGCCGTGCCCGAGATCAGGTCACAAGCGCTTCACGTGGCGTCAGCGGTCCGCCGGTGGTTGGCGGGAAAGGCCTCGGGCCCGGCCTCAACCGGTGACGACGGCGAGGCTGGCAGCACGACGGGCACAGATTTCCTCGTCGCAGCGAAGCGAGTGTAAGGCGGAGCTCGTTACGTCGGCAACCGTCAGCGGCTGTCGCCATTGCCGGCGTTCCCGGAGGATTGCTCAGGGTGCAAGCGACGGAACCGGCTGCCGTGAAACACGAGCGGAGAAACTGCATGGTCGCCGTCGAGGTCGTGAACGCGGAGTACGACTATTTCGTGGTCTCCAGCCGGCGCCAGCTGTTCCACACTGCACTCGAACCACGCGCTAGCCCCTTCGAGCAACACGGCCCCGTTGTCGGTCGTGCGCCAGCCGAGGTCCGCGAAGCGGTCGCCGTCCCGAGCGCTCAGTTGCCGGCATGCCCGCTCCTGGTCAGCAGCCAAGACGCTGATCCCCAGCCGAGGAGCCTTCGACAACGAAGGCCACGTAGTCGAGGAACGAGCGACACAGACGAGCACCATGGCGGGCTCGAGCGACACCGGCGTGAAGGCACTTACGGCAATGCCTTGGGGCCTCCCGTCCAGCACGGCCGCCAGGGCGGTTACGCCGGTGGGGAAGGTACCAAAGACCCGGCGGAGCAGGAATGGTTCCAAAGAGTCAGTCAAAGTCATCGGACCGCCGCCGCCCACGGTGCCAGCAATGGGCGGGATGCCTCCAACCAGGAGTCGATCGACGGGGAGCCCAGATAGTCCGCCTCCAGCACGAACAGGCCGCGGGTCGGGCAACTGGCGCCGAGCTCGGACAGCACAGGTTTCAAGAAAACCTCCGGGGCAAGCGCATGACGCAAGTCGCCACCGAGCATGAGAGGGACAGCGGCCGTCAGACCGGCGAAGGCACCTGAGCCGAAGCGGTCGAGGAACAACTTGAGCAAGCCCGTGTAGGACCCCTTGTACGTGGGGCTGGCGAAAATCACAATGGAACTTGCTTGGACTTCGCCCACCAGAGCCGCCACTTCGGCGCTCGACCAGTCGACCAAAGCGGCCGCCACGTCGGCGAGGTCGAGCACAAAGTCAGGGGCTCGGTCGACAAGCCTCTCGGCAACCAGGTTGGCGGCCTGGTACGTGCGCGAGCGGGGCTTGGGGTTGCCAACTACGACCGAGACTGTCATATCGCGACCAGTCCAGGCGGTTTTAGCGGTTCGAGGTTCGGCGTTGAGCTCATTGTCATCCCTCCGTGCGGTGTGCCGGCTAGGCGACCGGCAGCACAGGGTGTCTTGCCCGCATACTACTCCTACTAAATCCATTCCTACAATAGATTCAGTTGCCACCCCGCAGAACGGGGTCTCGCTAAACCCCGAAGGTGGGTTCACCCGACCGGCGCTCGTAGGGGATCTTCTCGCCGGCTTCGATCGCGATCGGCATCCTGTTCTCTGCGGGTGGCAGGGGGCAGGTGGCGAAATCGGTAAAAGCGCAAGGCAGGTTGACCGCACGGTTGAAGTCGAGCGCCACATTCCCGTGCTCGTCTGGGGCGTCCAGCTCGAGAGTGCGA